>Ga0210394_10009071_pt1 | contig 10091 bp, 10 predicted proteins | sample IncBWC12MmetaG_FD_160121 | JGI IMG/M metagenome (GOLD analysis project Ga0210394, IMG submission 160121) | Forest soil microbial communities from Barre Woods Harvard Forest LTER site, Petersham, Massachusetts, United States - Inc-BW-C-12-M | ecosystem: Environmental > Terrestrial > Soil >...
GCCGAGGGTACCAGTGTCCGTGCATTGATTGTGAAACCGTCCCGTGTGGGCGGGTGGTCTCATCTGCCGCAATTTGGCAAATTATTGGCGTACTGGCACGGCCTCAGTTCCCCCGACCCCGCCAATCGCCTGCACGATCTCAGGAGGCAAGCCAAAGCGAACATTCTCCGGCATCACCTCTACTTCTTCGACGCTGGCAAACCCGTTTAGACGCAAATAATTGACCACGTCCTCCACCAGCACTTCGGGAGCCGAAGCACCAGCAGTAACCGCAACCGTATCAACCCCTTCCAGCCACTTCGGGTCGATGGCCTGGGAGTTATCGATGAGATAGCCCAGAGTACCCAGGTTGCGAGAAACCTCAACCAGCCGGTTGGAGTTGGAGCTGTTGGTGGAACCCACCACCAGAACCAGGCCGGCGTTGTGCGCCACATTGCGAACCGCCACCTGGCGATTCTCCGTCGCGTAGCAGATGTCCTGGGAGTGTGGACCGGCAATGTTAGGAAACTTTTCCTTCAGTGCGTGGATGATGTCCCGCGCTTCGTCAAGCGAAAGTGTGGTCTGGGTCAGGTAAGCGACCCGGTTTGGGTCGGGTACCTTCAGCGCGGCAACCTCCTGCACACTCGAAACGACTTGGGTCACATTTGGAGCCTCGCCCAGCGTGCCTTCAATCTCGTCGTGGTCGCGGTGCCCGATCAGCACCAGCGAATAACCCTGCTTGGCGAACTTGACCGCTTCGATGTGGACTTTGGTAACCAGCGGACAGGTGGCGTCAATCACCCTGAGACCACGCCCCTTGCTCATTTCACGAACGGCCGGAGAAACGCCATGCGCGGAGTAAATCACCCTCTGCCCGTCCGGCACGTCGTCAATCTCGTGCACAAAGATCGCGCCCTTCTCCGCCAGTTCATTCACCACGTAGCGGTTGTGGACGATCTCACGGCGCACGTAGATGGGCGCGCCGAAGGTTTCCAGCGCGATCTTGACAATGTCGATAGCACGCACCACGCCGGCGCAGAATCCCCGCGGCTTGAGCAGCAACACCCGCTTTTTGCTGGGGTACGTCGCGTCGAGGCCACCGTTCGAGAGGTTTTCGAGCACAGTAGAAGTCACACCGCCAGTATATCAAGGTGCAACCTGTTTTCAGCAGTTGAGTTGCTGCTAGGTCTCCCACGGCTGCTACCCCTTCCGTGCGCCAACCGCGGATTTAGTGCTTTTCTTTTCTCCCAGCTTCGCTACACTGTTGCCGCTTGAATCGCGCACCGCCGGCGCGCTCTCTCTGAGGTCTCCCGATGCCAGAAGCAAATCAAATCAAAGTTGGTCCGTTAAAAAAGAATGAGCTGCCCGAGGCGGATCGCATCTTTCGCCTCGCCTTCGGAACCTTTCTCGGGCTCCCCGACCCTTCGACATTTATGGGGGATCGCGACCTCACCACCAACCGCGGTCGCGCCCGCAACGTACAGGTTCTCGCAGCTCGCGATGGCCGTCGCCTGGTCGGCACCAACTTCCTCACCACCTGGGGAGCCTTCGCCTTCTTCGGGCCGCTCACCATCCTGCCCGAATACTGGGACAAGGGCGTCGCGCAAAAGCTCCTCAAGGCCACCGTGGAACGATTCGATCGGGCAGGGCTCCGGCGCACCGCCCTGTTCACCTTCGCGGCGAGCGCGAAACACGTCGGCCTCTATCAGAAGTTCGGCTACTGGCCGCAACACCTCACGGCGCTGATGACCTACAGCCCCAGCCCGGAGCCCACTTCAGCCGCTTCCCCCGGCTCCCGCACCGACTTGCTCTCCGGCCTTCCCCGCACAGCCCGTGAAGAGGCCATCGCGGCCTGCCGCAAGTTGGTGAACCGGATCGACAAGGGCCTCGACCTAAGCGACGAGATCCGATCCGTGCTCGCTCAGCGCATCGGCGAGGCCATCCTGATCTACGCGCGAAGCGCGCTCGACGGCTTCGCCGTCGTCTGTCACGGCCCGGGATCCGAAGGCGGAACAAAGACTTGTTACATCAAGTTCGCCGCGGCCCGCAGCGGTCAGGGCGCCGGAGACCGTTTCGATCGCCTCCTCGGCGCGTGCGACGAGTTTGCGCGTTCTCGCGGCGTGAACATTGAGGCCGGCATGAACTTCGGCCGGGAAGACGCCTACCGGCGGATGCGCGCCCACGGCTACCGCGCAACTGGGCAGGGCGTGGCCATGCAGCGGCCAAATAACCCCGGTTACAACCGCCCGGACGTCTACGTAATCGACGACTGGCGGTGAGTATCGGACAGTTGTTAACCAAGATTGTTCCACGTGGAACACTTTTCCACAGGCTAAATTGCGCGATTTTATGGACTTTCGTAACTTATTAACATTTTCGCTTGCAATGTACTAGTGTATTGGTACATTATTGTTTGCATGAAGTATGACACTCAGCCCGTGACCCAGCCATTCGCCTTCAGGCTCGATACCCACAGCGGCGTCCCGGTCTACCGGCAGCTCATCGACCAGGTGCAGGGAGCCATTGCCATGGGTCTGCTGCGGCCCGGCGACCAGTTGCCCACCGTGCGCCTCGTCGCTGTCGAATTGGCCATCAACCCCAACACCGTGATGCGCGCCTATCGCGAGCTCGAGATTCGAGGCGTTCTGGACACCCAGCAAGGCACAGGAACCTTCGTCGCGGACCGCCCGGCCGCCACAACAGGAGAAACAGGGGACGAGAAGGCGCGCAAGCTTACTCAACTGGTGGGAGAGTTCGTCGCTCGGGCCGGCGCTGCCGGTTTGAGCCATGACGAATTGCTAGAAGCCCTGCGCCAGTTCGGATCAAAACCCGGTCCGCAAGCCACAAATGACCAATCGGGGAGGACGTCATGATGATGATGCAGTCAGTTGCAGTTCACTCGAAGAGGGTCAGCAGTGTTGGCCTTCTGGTGTTTTTCATTTGCTTCGCCGCTGGGCTCGCCGGCTCCGCACTCCTCAACTCGTCACGGCCAGCGATCGGCGGAGTCATTGTCGGCCTCTACTTCCTCTTCGCCATCAAAGTGGTCGACCAATGGGAGAGGGTAGCCGTCCTTCGCTTCGGAAGATTTCGCCGGCTACAGGGCCCGGGGGTATTTATCCTCATTCCCGTTGTTGACTCGCTAAGCCGCTACGTCGACCAGCGCGTGCGCGTAACCACGGTGAGCGCCGAATCCACCCTGACGCGCGACACCGTGCCCGTCAACGTGGACGCCATCGTCTTCTGGCTGGTTTGGAATGCGGAGAAGGCCATCTTCGAGGTCGAGGACTTCATGGAGGCCATCACTTTGGGTTCGCAGACCGCTCTTCGCGAATCGATCGGCCGCCACCAGCTTGCTCAAATGATTACCGAGCGCGAAACGCTCGGCCACGAGCTCCAGAAGATTCTCGACGAGAAGACCACTCCCTGGGGAATTACCGTCCAATCGGTCGAAATTCGCGACGTTCGCATTCCCCAGGCGCTCGAAAATGCCATGTCCCAACAGGCGCAAGCCGATCGCGAACGACAGGCCCGCGTCATTCTCGGCGACGCCGAGGTTCAGGTCTCTGAACAGTTTGCCCAAGCTGCAAGAGTCTACGCCGACAACCCCGTAGCTTTGCACCTGCGAGGGATGAACATGCTGTTTGAGGCGATGCGCGAGAAGGGCTCGATGGTCGTGGTGCCTTCGTCGGCGCTTGAAACCATGGGCCTGGGCGGCACGCTTGCGACGGCCTCGATGGCAAAACAGCAACAGGGTTGAGGAGGACATCATGACGATGCGCGCGATCGTTTTCAGGGTTCTCTTTTGTACCCTCGCCAGTCCGATCGTTACGGCGCAGGGCCAGCCGAGCAGCGGTGTCGAATCATCGCAAACGCCGCCACAATTGCCGGCTCCCTCCGGACCGTTTGGAATCGGACGCATCGGATACGACTGGGCCGATCGATCGCGGCCCGATCGATTTTCGTCCGACCCGCATGCGCATCGCAGCCTGATGGTTTACCTCTGGTATCCAACATCGGAAAAGAGTGCGGAAGCCAAAGGCCCATATTTGCCCGGCGCAAAGCAGATGGACGCGGACGCCGGGGCTCAGGCGGCTATGCGCGACGATCATGGAGCCAACTGGCCGCTCATTGTCTCCGGCGCGATCCACTCACACGCCGTGGACAATGCCCCGGTCGCAAAAGAGCCGGCGAAGTTTCCGACCATCGTCTTTTCGCACGGCCTGGGTGGTTCCGGCTTCGGCCATACATCCTTGCTTGAAGATCTGGTAAGCCATGGCTATGTCGTTGCAGCAATCGGGCACACATACGTCGCCGGTGCAGTTGTTTTTCCAAGCGGACAGATTCTACTTCAACATCATGATTCCGCTCCGGCCGGTCTCACACCCGAAGAGCGTTTCAAGCGCATGGCGGACTCGGTGAGGGCAACCATTACAGAGGGCGCCGCGGACGTGCGTTTTGTTCTGGACAAGCTCGACGCGCTCGACAAGAGCGAATCCGATCACTCCCCGCTCGCCGGCCGGCTGAATCTGCGTGAGGCCGCGGCAATGGGCCATTCCGCCGGGGCGGAGTTTGCCGCGCGCGCCTGCCAGCTCGATGCGCGATTCAAGGCCTGTGTTGATCTTGACGGAGGAATGGTGCCGGTGTCAGCGCTCCCCGACTACTCCGATGGAGCTACCCAGAAACAGCCTCTGCTTTTTCTCGAGGCCTATCATCCCGCATCGAAGATGTTCGGCACCCATGAACAACTCGTGGCCTATTTCAACAAGAGGGAAGAGCAGTTCAAAACCTGCTGCCCTCCGGGGAGTTATGCCATCGAGCTGCGATCCCCCGGAATCATGCACGGCAGTTTCAGCGACTATTTCCTACTGGAGGCTGGGGACCGCGTCGCCGACGCCAACATCGCGCGCCACAACCTCGACCTAATCGAGGCTTCTATAAGCCACTTTCTGGACCTGGCTCTGCGAGGCCGGAAGGTAACTCCGAGCTCCGCTCAGACCTCAGAAGTGACTATCCGCAAAATCGGTCATTGACAACGACTCCCAATCCCCAACGGAGGTGTGCTATGAAACCAAGAATCCTTGGATCGACCTGTCTTTTCCTCGCAATCGCGCTGCCCTCCCCGGCACTGTCGGCAGCACAACCCACGTTCGCCAGCCCATGGGTCGGCCTGTGGCAGGCACAGTTCGAAGGCCAGCCCAGTGTCATCCTCACGCTGGGGGACGACAACGGACAGCTTGGCGGCGCAGTGGTCTTCAACGTGGTCTCCCGCGAGGGTGGACAGCCCCGCGTCATCGGTCACGATGCCCACGCGATCATGAATCCGCGCATCGATGGCGACACGCTGCATTTTCAAGTAATTCGCAGAGGTGACAACCGCCAGCTTGACATGACTGTACGCATCGCCGCCGATGGCGCTGCGAAACTTCACTGCCAGAATTGCGGCAACGATGCTCCGGTGGTCGACATTGTGAGAGAGCGATAATGCTGCACGATACCCATGATCGACGGGCGCCTCATGCGGCAAACTCAAATGGGGCGCCACGTCATGTCGACCTTCACCGGGATCTCGTTCTTGATGGGCACGGTCAAAAATGTCGGCCGATCGATCTTGAAATCGGAACACAACGCCGGTACTGTTCCGGTAATGTGAACATCTTTGCCCTGGTCGGTGCGTTGAAACGCCACGTGCGAATAGTGCGTGGTTTGTCCCGCGAACTGAACCTCCAGGTCGGCGTAGACCGTGCCCTCGTGCAATTCAGAATCCGCGAAATGCGTGCGTACCACCACCATGGGAAACTGCGCGCCCCGCGTGGTCTCAAGCATGTGCAGGTCGCGGTTGGTGTCGCCTGAGTCGAACGACTTGACCGGCGCGGCAATCAGAAAATCGCATTGCCTTGCATGGCACACGCCCTTGCCTTTGGCCGCGCGGCTCACACCGTCCACCTCGTGCATGGGGTGCGACATGTGATACGACAGCGTGGACTGTTGCAGTTGCCACTGCGAGTCCGCCTGCGCGACAACTGCGGCTGGAGCAACGAGCGCGACCAAAAACAGAATCCGTGCGCCCCTCATTGTTTCTTCTCCCAGAACTTCAGATGAATCGGCCACGACACCGCAACGATCGAAGCGCCGTAAGCGCCGGTGGTAATCCAGGCAACCGTTCCATGCTCTGCCGCAATCCCGTGCACCTTCTCGCCGCTGTTCTCCTGCTTGAAAGCCATGTAGCCCAGGACCCCGGTGGCAATCATGCCCGGCCCGTGAACCCACGCCAGCACCTCGTGCACTTTGATTGCTCCATGCTTGTGCGTGCCGGGGACGCGCGGCGCCCGAATGGCGTAAGACGCCGTGGTGCCGTAGAGCGCGCCGGTGGCGGCGCCTAGAGCAAAATGGAAATCGAGATTCGCTTCGGTTGGCTCTTTGATCGTCTGGCCGTTTTTACCCTTGGCTTTGGCCATGGGACCGGTGATGAGGGTGGCCGCCATCGGAGCAAGTGTAATCAACCCCAGGCGCTGATGAACGCGCAGCATCTCTGTTCGGCGTTTCAGCAATGCCTGCAGTTTCGGATCGCCCTCAGTTTGCTCTGTGCTGAATCCCAGATCGCCCAGAGACGGGCTCGCTGGGGGATTAGGCACCGGCGCATTCGGGACTGGCGCCTGCTGCTGTCCGCTCGCCGCCAACGCCACATCCAGCGTCCCTTGCTGACCGACAACGGAAATATGCGTCGTCTTCGCCGCGTAGCCAGGCGAGGAAACTGTCACGTCATAGTCGCCGAGGCTCAGACCGGCGAGCACATACTTGCCGGCTGCGTCGGATTCCGCGGTGGAGGACTCCCCGCCCTTCTCGCTCCTGGCCGAGACAATAGCGTGCGCGATAGGCTTCCCGGAGGCATCCATCACTGTGCCTGATACCACAGCGGCAGAACCGGAACCTGCATCCGGGGACTGCGCATGCACACCTGCCGTCTGCGCCATTAAAACGGAAAGCGAGATTACTGCCCACGTGACCACCGGCGCATTCCGGCTCATCGATTTATCTCCTGTAGTGATGCGGGAAGTGGCATCAGGACGTGCTCGTGTACTGACGAGCTTGAGTATAGTTGGTAAGCAATAACCGCCAGCACCGGAGGCGGCAACATGACGCAATCTTAATCCGCGCTCAGCCCGCAGGCGACGCATCGCGCGACACCCACCACAGAACCTGCCCGAACATCTTCCACTTGGAAGCATTGCTCACATCAAGGGGCAGATAGGCGTGGTTCGCGGAGATCAGCAAGTCTACCCCGGCCAGGCGCTCGAGCCGCGCCACCTTGAACCCCACATCGCGATGCGCCACCACCACGATCTTGTGGTTGAGCTTGTCGCGGTCCGTCTCCGCCGTATCCACGAACAGGATTGAACCGGGAGCCATGGCCGGCAACATCGAGTCGCCTATCAGATGCATCCCGATCATGTGCTCCGGGTTTTTGCACCAGCTCAACGGCGCGAGCAGGACTTCCTCGACCTGCGCCGTGGAGAGACTCACGTTCTCGTGCGGTGGCACCCGGTCGCCGTACGCCGCTACATTCAGCAGCGGAATGGCCACGGCGCTGCCCTTGGCTTCGAAATGTTGCGCGGCTCTCCGATTGCCCACCAGGGCGAAATCCTGCATGCTCACGCGCAGCGATGACTCGGCTTTGCGCAGGCTTGCGTCAGGAAAACTGGAGATATCGATGCCCGCGCGCTCCCAGAAGTACACGCCCTCGGTGCGGCGAGCAAGATTGCCCAGGGACACGTAGCCTTCAGCGGTGGGCTCAATCTTGCCCTGGATCCAGCGGGATACTGTGGCCGGAGACACACCCAGTCGTTCCGCAAGTCCGGCCTGCGTTAGTTTCAGCTCTTCAACCAGCCGCAGAATGCGTTCAGACCATTCCGGATCGGACGTCCTTGGGGTATTGCGCACGGCCATTCGCGACTCCACAATCAAAATAGGAGCCGACTGATCGCAAGTTTCGATTTTCCTCGTGCGCGAGCAGCGGTCCAGGCCCGTTTCCAGATATCCTATCAGGAACCCACACGCATCTAAATCTTTGTGAGTTGCTCGCGAACTGTTCTCGGCGTCTCGTTGGTTGATTATGCCAGCAAAGAATCGGCCGCGGAGGTTGAGACGGCACAATGCTGTGCTTTGAAGTGAAGTTTAGTTTGCCACTAACCGCGTGTCGAAACTGGCTATGATGTGCTTTTACCAGGCCGGATGCGAGATAGGGTTTGCGGCAGGAGACGAGGGACTCCATGCCAGCCATTCTGAACGCCCGAAAGGTCATGGTGGTGGATGACGAGCGCACCATCGCTGATACGCTCGCGCTGATCTTTTCGTCCAATGGCTATGACGCCCGGTCCGCCTACTCCGCGGAAGAGGCATTGGAAATGCTCGAGGAATGGCGGCCCGATGTAGCCATCATCGACGTCGTCCTTCCTGGCATGAATGGAATCGAATTCGCCATCTTTGTCAAAGCCAGCTATCCGGATATTCACTTCCTGCTTTTCTCCGGTCAGCCCGGAACCGGCGGTCTGCTGGAAGAAGCCAAACGGAAAGGCCATCTATTCGAGATTCTCGCCAAGCCGCTGCACCCCTCCTTCATGCTGGCAACGGTGGCCAACATGCTGTCCGCGCCGCCGATGGACGTGAGTCACTTGCCGAATTGATTTAAGAGGACATTATCGGCTGGCCGCAATCATCTGCGCCGCGTGCTGCAGGCTGGTCTCGGACACCGTCGCTCCGCTCAGCATGCGCGCTACTTCATGCGTGCTGGCACGCTGATCCAGCAGGCGGATCTGCGTCTTGGTGCGGCCGTCGGCTTCGCGCTTGTCAATCAGAAAATGCTGATCGGCGAAGGCTGCTATCTGCGGCAAATGCGTGACGCAAAGTATCTGTTGACCGCGACTGAGAGCCTTCAGCTTTTGGCCCACGGCCTCGGCGGCCCGCCCGCCAATGCCAATATCAATTTCATCAAACACCAGAGTGCGCGGAGTCGGCGTCTTCTTTCGGGTCTTGGATGAAGTCTCTTCCACCGCCACTTTGAGCGCCAGCATCACCCGGCTCATCTCGCCGCCTGAGGCAATCTCGTGCAGCGGTTTCAAAGGCTCGCCGGCGTTGGTCGCAATGCGATACTCCACCGCGTCCCAGCCGCTGGCCGACCAATCAGACTCCTGCTCGCTGGCATCGACAGCAACTTCGAAGCGCACCTTCATGGCCAATGAGTTGATCTGCGTCTCCGCTTGTTTCGCCAGCTTGGCCGCGGCCGTCTTCCGATCAGCCGATAGTGCGCCAGCGGCTTTCTTGTATTCCGTTGAGGCCTTCTCCACCGCTGCGCGCAGCGTCTTCAACAACTCGTCGCGGTCCTCGACTTCAGCCAATTTGCGCGCCACGTCCTCGCCGAACGCCATAATCTCCGCAACCGTCTTGCCGTACTTCCTCTTCAGCCGATCGAAAATCGCGAGCCGGTCTTCAATCTCCGCCAGCCGCTCCGGGCTCGCATCGATGCCTTCAGCGTAGTCACGCAGGCTGGCCGCCACGTCGCCAACCGTCGCCCGCGCCGATTCCAATTCGAGCGCCGTCTCCAGAAACTTGCCGTCGTAGCGCGCCAGCTCTTCGACCTGCTTCTGCGCCGCGCGCAGGCAAACCTCTGCTGAAATGCCGCCCTCATAGAGCTGATCGAAGGCCCCCATCGCAGCCGCGTGGAGCTTCTCCGCATTCGCCAGCACGCGCTTCTCGGTGTCGAGCGCCTCGTCTTCTCCCGGCTCGAGGCGCGCCGCCTCAATCTCCTTGCGCTGATAGGTCCACAGATCCACCATGCGCAGCCGATCCTGCTCGCCCTCTACCAGGCTCTCGAGCTTTTCTGACGCGTCCTTCCACCGCGCATAGGCTTCGGCGACGGCCTCGACGGGGAGTCCGCCGAATCGATCCAGCAGAATTCGCTGCTGCGCCTGGTCGAAGCTTGTAAGCGACTCGCTCTGCGCGTGAACCAGCGCAAGCTCGGGCGCAAGTTCTTTGAGCACCGTCACCGTGGCCGGCTGATTGTTGACGAAGACTCTTCCCTTGCCCGTCGCCAGAACCTCGCGGCGCAGGATGATCTC
>Ga0210394_10009072_pt1 | contig 10090 bp, 9 predicted proteins | sample IncBWC12MmetaG_FD_160121 | JGI IMG/M metagenome (GOLD analysis project Ga0210394, IMG submission 160121) | Forest soil microbial communities from Barre Woods Harvard Forest LTER site, Petersham, Massachusetts, United States - Inc-BW-C-12-M | ecosystem: Environmental > Terrestrial > Soil >...
ATCGCGTTCGAAATGCCCGAGTTCGATTCGGTCATGCGCGGCATGGGCCGCATGAAGGACAACGGCTATCCGATCGAATGGGGTCCCGGCCGCCACGGGCCGGGCAACAACGTCTTCGCCTATTTCTGCGGGCCCGACGAAGTGCCGCTGGAATACGCCGCCGAAGTGCAACAGGTCGACGACAGCTACCAGCCGCGGCCGTCCGAGTACTGGAAATTCAAGCCCGGCCGCTCCGACCAATGGGGCATCACGCAGCCGCGCTCGCCGCGCTATTACCGGGTCCAGCGCCTGTTCGGCTTCACCGCCGACGGGGATCGGCTCGCTTAGTTGAATCTCGCGGGGCTGATGCCCGGCCTGTGGATAACTAGGACAACCCCAGCCGGACTTGCCGCCTCATTTGCCCGCCCTATCTTCGCACCGCATCTGCGCTACGCTGCCGAATCACCATGCGCTTTACCCCACAATTTCTCGACGAGCTGCGCGCGCGGCTTCCGGTCTCGGAAGTCGTCGGCCGGCGCGTGAAATTGCGCAAGGCGGGGCGGGAATGGAAGGGGCTGTCGCCGTTTAACAAGGAGAAGACGCCGTCGTTCTTCGTCAATGACGGCAAGGCGATGTGGTTCGACTTCTCGTCGGGCAAGAACGGCAACATTTTCGATTTCCTGATGCTGACCGAGGGCGTGAGCTTCCCGGAAGCGGTCGAGCGGCTGGCGGCGCAGGCCGGCGTGCCGATGCCGGTGATGACGCGCGAGGCGGCGGCCCATGAGGAGCGCCGCAAAACCTTGCACGACATCGTCGAAATGGCCGCGAAGTTTTTCGAATCGACGCTGGCGTCGCGAAACGGCGCGCGCGGCCGCGGTTATCTGCTCGACCGCGGCATCCATGCTTCGACGCAACTCAAATTCCGCCTCGGCTATGCACTCCCCGAGCAATACGCGCTCAAGGAACATCTCGGCGCCGCGAAAATTTCGGTCGAGGACATGGCGGAAGCCGGCCTCGTCGTCACCGGCGAAGACATTCCGGTGCCTTACGACCGCTTCCGCGACCGCGTCATGTTCCCGATCAGCGATTGGCGCGGCCGGACAATCGCCTTCGGCGGCCGCGCGCTCGATAAGGACGTTTCCGCGAAATATCTCAATTCGCCGGAGACGCCGCTGTTCCACAAAGGCGCGACGCTTTACAACATCGCCGCCGCGCGGAAGGCCGCGCATGAAGGCGCGCGCGTCATCGCGGTCGAGGGCTATATCGACGTCATCGCCATGGTGACCGCCGGATACGAAGCCACCGTCGCGCCGCTCGGCACCGCGCTCACCGCCGAGCAGCTCGCCTTGCTGTGGCGGCTGGCGGACGAGCCGATCCTGTGCTTCGACGGCGACGATGCCGGCAGACGCGCGGCTTACCGCGCGGTCGATCTCGCGCTGCCGCTCTTAAAGCCCGGCAAGAGCCTGAAACTCGCGACGCTCCCAGACGGACAGGATCCTGACGATCTTGCCCGTTCCGGCGGCCGCGAGGCGATTGACGATGTGCTTTCCGCCGCGCGCCCGCTCGCGCACGTGCTATGGGCGCGCGAGAGCGAAGCCGGCCTGTTCGACACGCCGGAGCGGCGCGCCGCTTTCGAGGGGCGCATCGCCGAAGTGACGGCGACGATCGCGGACGAGGCGGTGCGCCGCTACTACCGGCAGGATTTTTCCGAAAAGCTTCGCCGCACGTTCGCGCCGGCGGAAGTTTCGACGCGCCGCGGCAGCTACAACAAGAGCGGCTTCAATAGAGGTTTTGGCGAAAAGGGCTACGATCGGAAAGGTCGCGGGCGGGACACAGCGGGTTCCGCGGCGTCGACGTTCGGCGGCGACGACTCCTACGTGGCGGCAAGTCCGCATCTTGCCGCGAGCCCGTTGCATCGCGGCCATCGCGCCGCGATCCCGCGCCGCGAAGCGCTGATCCTGCAAGCGGCGCTCAACCACCCGTGGCTGCTGCACGACCACCTCGAGGAACTGGCGGCCGCCGAGTTCCGCCATGCCGATACGCAGAAACTGAAAGGTGCGCTGATCGACGTCTTCGCCCATCGTTTTGCCGAAGATTTTGCAGCCGATGACGAGGCCGCAAGATCCGAGCAGGTTGCCGCTCTCGCGGCCGAGCTTGCCAAACTGGGTTTCACCGGTCTGCTCGAGCGAATCCAGCGCACCATCACCACCCCATCGGTCTGGGGCGCCCGGCCGAATGCCGCCGCAGTCGATGTTTTGTTGACCTGGAAGCAGCTCGTCGCCTTGCATCGGCAATGGCATTCCCTAACTAGAGAACTTAAGGACGCGGAAACGGCGCTCGGAGCGGACAATACCGAGGCGAACTACGCGCGGTTGCGCGACGTCAAAACCCGGCTGTCCTCGCTCGACGGAACCGAGGCCCTGATCGAGGGCTTCGGCGCTTCGTCGGGCCGGGCGACCAGGTCGATGTAAGCGGGACCAGTGGACGGTCCCCTTCTTTATCTCTCCCCTGAACGGGGAGGATGGCGATGAGCAGTCCATCCCCTTTCCGAGGAAAGGAATGGACAGACGGGCGCTGGACTCGTCCGGCAGCGCGGGGAATAAGAGGCCGCCCTCGCGGTTAGGGTTAGTCGGAGCTTAACGGAGTTCCGACACATTTGGCCTCGATTCGGGCGGCGCAGACGGGATTCCCCGGCCGGCGCTGCCCTTTTGGCCGTCAGCAGCCGGCTGGCGGCTCAATAACAAGGGACCAAGGGAAGAGACCAAGGGTCTTCTGCCCTCAGTCCCGGCGATCGGTTCCCCCTAGGGGCGAGACTCACGCCATAGGGTAGGGGCGCAGATCGCGCCAAAATGTGGCAGCGCCCGGAGACAGAGATCATGGCAAGCAAGAGCGTGGCAAGTAAGAGCGTGGCCACCAAGACCGTCGCCAGCAAGGCCAAAGTCGTTCGGCCGAACGGCTCGGCCCCGCAAAAGGATGCCGAGGCTCCGGAGAAAGAAACCCCGGAAACGCCCGACGCGCCCCTGCCGCTGCTCGACCTGTCCGACGCCGCCGTCAAGAAGATGATCAAGTCGGCCAAGAAGCGCGGCTACGTCACCTATGAACAGCTCAATGCGGTGATGCCGTCCGAGGAGGTGACCTCCGAGAAGATCGAAGACATCCTGGCGATGATGAACGAAATGGGCATCAACGTCGTGGAGACCGAGGAAGCCGAGGCCGAGGGCGAGGAAGCCGCCGAGGAGCACGAGGAAGAGGAGAGCGAGGGCGGCGAGATCGTCGAAGTCACCCCCAAGCCCCCCGCCAAGTCCGAAGCCAAGGAGCCGGCCGAGCGGACCGACGACCCGGTGCGGATGTATCTGCGGGAGATGGGCTCCGTCGAACTTCTATCGCGAGAAGGCGAGATCGCCATCGCCAAGCGCATCGAGGCCGGCCGCGAGGCCATGATCGCCGGCCTGTGCGAGAGCCCGCTGTCGTTCCAGGCCGTCATCATCTGGCGCGATGAGTTGAACGAGGGAAAAGTCTTCCTGCGCGACATTATCGACCTCGAAGCGACCTATGCCGGCCCCGACGCCAAGCAGGTAGCGCCGGGGGTTCCGCCCGGCGGCGATCCGGCCGCGATGGGAGCCAATATCGGCGCCCCCATGGGTTCCAATATGGGTCCCAACGTGGGGTCCAACGTGGGGCCCAATATGGGTTCCGCCATGAGCTCTAACATGGGTTCCAATATGGGGCCGCACGGCATGCCGGCCGGCAATGGCGGCTTTGTGCCGCAGCCGGTGCAGACCGTGGCGCCGCCATCGGCGCCGCCCGGCGCCACGCCGTTCAAACCGCAACCCGCCGGCGACGGCGAGGAAGGCGGCGAAGAGGCGGCAATAGCCGATTCCGACCTCGACGAGGACGATCTCGAAAACTCGATGTCGCTTGCGGCAATAGAGGCCGAGCTCAAGCCGAAAGTGCTCGAGACCTTCGACAACATCGCCGACGCGTTCAAGCGGCTGCGCCGGTTGCAGGACCAGGACATCGAGCGCCGCCTGATCAACGAGAAGCTGTCGCCGAACCAAGAGCGCAAATACAAGAAGCTCAAGGACGAGATCATCCAGGAGGTGAAATCGCTTCGCCTCAACCAGGCGCGCATCGACGCGCTGGTCGAGCAGCTCTACGGCATCAACAAGCAGCTGGTCGGCCACGAAGGCCGGCTGATGCGGCTTGCCGAAAGCCACGGCGTCATCCGCGAGGAATTCCTGAAGAACTATCAGGGCTCCGAGCTCGACCCGCGCTGGCTCAATCGCGTGTCAAAACTTTCGGCGAAAGGTTGGAAGAATTTCGTGGCGCGCGACAAGGACCGCATCAAGGACCTGCGCACCAATATCCACGCGCTCGCCACCGAGACCGGGCTCGAAATCGGCGAATTCCGCAAGATCGTGCACATGGTGCAGAAGGGCGAGCGCGAGGCGCGCCAAGCCAAGAAGGAAATGGTCGAAGCCAACCTGCGCCTCGTCATTTCCATCGCCAAGAAATACACCAACCGCGGCCTGCAATTCCTCGATCTCATCCAGGAAGGCAATATCGGGTTGATGAAGGCGGTCGATAAATTCGAATACCGCCGCGGCTACAAGTTCTCGACGTATGCCACCTGGTGGATTCGCCAGGCGATCACGCGATCGATCGCCGACCAGGCGCGGACCATCCGCATCCCGGTGCACATGATCGAAACGATCAACAAGATCGTGCGCACCTCGCGCCAGATGCTCAACGAGATCGGCCGCGAGCCGACGCCGGAAGAGCTCGCCGAAAAGCTAGGCATGCCGCTTGAGAAGGTGCGCAAGGTTCTCAAAATCGCTAAAGAGCCGCTGTCGCTGGAAACTCCGATCGGCGACGAAGAGGATTCGCATCTCGGCGATTTCATCGAGGACAAGAACGCCATCCTGCCGATCGACGCCGCGATCCAGTCGAATCTGCGCGAGACAACTACACGGGTACTCGCTTCTCTAACGCCAAGAGAAGAGCGCGTGCTGCGCATGCGCTTCGGCATCGGCATGAACACCGACCACACGCTGGAAGAAGTCGGCCAGCAGTTCTCGGTCACCCGCGAGCGCATCCGCCAGATCGAGGCCAAGGCGCTGCGCAAATTGAAACATCCTTCTCGTTCCAGGAAGCTTCGTAGCTTCCTGGACAACTAAAGTCTTTAGCCCCCGGACTTGATCGGGGGGTCCGAGCCGGTCGGGCAAATTGCGCTCGTTCCTCGACAACTAGCTCAGACCGTCATGCCCGCGCTTGTCGCGGGCATCCACGTTTTTCGTCACGTTTCCCGGGCGCAGCGCAGCACGCAGTGGTGCGCTGCAGACCCGGGACCGTTACAAATGCCCAGTCCGGAACGATCCCGGATCAGCGGTGCACCGTTTCACGCTGCACCGCATCCGGGAAACGCGGCATGCGTGGAGGCATGGAATGGCCGGCTGGTCGCTCCACCCGCAACTTGAACACGACACGGCGCCGGTCGGCGATCTCGCTTTATGCCGCGTGGTGTCGATCAACGATGCCGACTATCCATGGCTGATCCTGGTGCCGCGGCGCTCAGGAGTCGCCGAGATCGCCGATCTCGGCGGCGACGCCAGGCTTTTAATGAACGAAATCGCGCTTGCCTCGCGCGTCCTCAAACAGGTCACCCGCTGCGACAAGCTCAACATCGCGGCGATCGGCAATATCGTGCCGCAGCTGCACGTCCACGTCGTCGCGCGCAGGAAGGGCGATCCGCTGTGGCCGAAGCCGGTCTGGGGTTTTGCGCCGCCGCGCCCCGGCGATGCCGCGGCTTTCGCGCGTTTCATCGCAGCGATCCGCGACGGGCTGTCGTGAATCGCCGGCATCAATCGGCGGAGGGGAAACGCCGGCGCGCCTCGGCCGATTGGTCCGTCGCCTCGGCGAGTACTTCGAACACGGTCTCGACGGCAGCCGTCACGGCGATGACGATGCGCGCGAAACCGCGCCGGGCGGGCGCGGGATATTTGGCGCGAAGCGATAAGGTCCTCATCATGGCTGTCTTCCGGGAAATGGGGACTGTCGCGGGCACGCCGGTGTCACAAGCGCGTCGATGACGACAGGATGCGCTCGATCTCGCGCTCGGCGTCGTCGGTGAGAAATTGTCCGCTGCCTTCAAGGTAGGCCGCGATTTCGCGTTCGGCGGAGCGCCGGCGCCCTTCCACCATCGCCTCGAACAGGCGGCTTAAGAGCCCGCGCCCGTTCTTCGGCGCAGCGGCGGTCGCAGCGAAATCGTGCAGTTCGTCCGCAGTGCGGATGTAGGCCATGGCGTCATCTCCGGATCAGAGCCCGAGGACTCCAGGCGTTTCCAGCGTACATTCTTGCTCTTGTTGCACCGCAATATACGCAGGCAATGGTAGGCATCAAACGCTTGTTACGCATGGATTCTATGCGCGCGGCTCATACATTGCAGTGCAATATAAACGTCACAAAGCCACAATCAGCCGCAGGTTCCCAAAAACGCAGCCCGGACGCAGCTTGACGGCCGCTTTGTCGTCACAGGCGTTACGCGAGGGTTAATGCGGCGAGGCCAAAGGTTTCGCATCCTTTCGTCATGCCCGGGCTCGACCATTAGCCCTGCGCTGGACCCGGGGATGAAGCAACTTTCGGGGAGCCGGAAGCAGCGGAGCTTCCTCGACAAAAACTCCTCATTCGATCATGCCTGCGAAAGCCGGGGTGCAGTGGGAAAGCTTGGAGTCCGGCTTGCGTCGAAACGCGCGCGAAGTGAAGCACTCTCGCACCGCACATCCTGATCGTTCGGCCCCGGGGCGCTAATTGCCGCCTCCGGTGGAGCTCGGCGCGAGCTTGAAAATTGTCGCAAAATTGCCTTTGTCGTTCTTCTGGAACGCCGCAAAATCACCGGCGCTGAAGTCGCTCGCCTTCCCTTCCGTACCCGGCGAAGTATAAAATGTCTTTACCAGATTGTCCCATTTGGTCTTCTCGATCGTTTTGTCACCAAATAGCGTCTCGATGTCGACGTCGCCGTTGGTCCCGATGGCCTTGATGTATCCTTTAATAAGTCCTGGATCGTTCTTTCCTATGCTGCAGTCGGGATATTTTGAATCTTGAAGTTTCTTTTCATCGACGGATATCAGGGTCAGGTCGCATTCCAGGAAATTCATTTTATCCGGTTTGATTGGCACAATCACATAACCGTCCTTTGGAATCACACCACCGTAATAGGTTTTGAGCCGCGCCTTTTTACTGAGCTCGGATGTTGAGGTCGATCCGGCGAATGGCATCTGCGATTGACTGCTCGATTGAGCGTATCCGGAAGAGTGGGGAAGGGTCGTAAAAGGCAGCACAATGCAGACGATGCGGCCCAGCACGCGTAAGGACGCGGATCCATTTCGAGATTTGCTTCCCTCACATCGCATTGATTGATCCTCCCCGTCGACGTATCCAAACATAGTCGACGGCGTCGCTTCGAACTTTAAACACTAAGCCGTCGGGAATGTAGTTGCTCGTCTGCATTTTTTCCGCGATGAACACGTAGTAAAAATCCTTGGTCGCGAGCAAATATCGTAAACCGAAGTTGTCGTTCAATTCGCTAAGCTTAGAATGCTCGATCGAACCCTTTTCATCGTCGGCGAACGAGAATTGAATTTCGGGAGCGTCCGACGTCCAAACCTCTTGGGCGCGGTTCGTCGCCGCCAAAGCTGCAATTTGAAAGCCGACGATATAGAGGGCCACCGCGGCGCCAACCGCACACGGAAACCCCAGCGTGCGCCAGTGCCGACGGATAAATCCATTAAGGCAGACAGCGTGTCGCTGTGGAGAGTGTCTGACGTAGACAAAGCCGATTATTGAAAGAGCGATGATCCCGGCTAAGTAGGGCCAGTAATTCCAAAAAGCAAATTCAACCGGAGTGGTCGCCTGAACGACGATGTATTCCAATGGGATATCTAACTCAAAGATATCGATGTGAAAGAATCGAAAGTAAAAATATGTGTATACCCAGCCAATAAAATAGAACCACGCTGCGAGTACCACGCCCACGACGGCTTGCTTCCACGGCGCGCCGAAGAGGGAAGCGTCTTCTGGTAGGGTTTGCGAATCTGTCGCCCGAGCGTGCGATGCAGTCATAGCTTGCAATTCGGGGAAATTGGCTAGGCTAATGTGGCACAACCTCAGCGGGTGGACAAGTTCCTGCGATGTCATTTGTGAGCGGGTCATGCGGGCCTGACATCCGTCACCATTTTCATCGCAAGCGGCGAATCTCGCTCATCAAAGGTTACTTTCTAGAGGCAAGCCTAAAGGCAAAGCGAGTGCGTCCCCCGACACACCGGAATTCGCACCCCGCTCCCCGCTGGAACTCGCGCCAGCGCAACCCATCTACCGACGTCATGTTACCATCCGCGCGCCGCAGTGATTCGTTAGAGTTCCAACCGCAAGGCCACCCCGCACAGAAATGAACATTCACGCGAGCCTTGCCGAACAATCGCAGCCTCGCTTTCTGATGTGCCCGCCGCGCTATTTCGCGGTCACTTACAGCATCAATCCGTGGATGGATCCGAAAGCCTGGGCTGACGGCGGCGCGGCTTGGCATGAGAGCGCGGAGCGGCAATGGGCCGGCTTGCGGCAAGCGCTCGCCTCAGCCGGCGCGGCGATCGAGATTTTGCCGCCGCAGCCCGGCCTGCCCGACCTCGTCTTCACCGCCAATGCCGCGGTCGTGCTCGGCAGGAGGGCCGTGCTGGCGCGCTTTCGGCATTTGGAGCGGCAAAAGGAGGAACCCCTCTTCGCTGCCGGCTTTGCCGTGCTCGCCGCGCGCGGGCTGATCGCCGACGTCGTGCAATTGCCCGCAGGCCTGAAATTCGAAGGCGCCGGCGATTGCATCTTCGATGCGCGGCGCGGCCTGTTCTGGCTCGGCTGCGGTTTTCGCTCCGACGCCGCTGCCGGCCGCGTCATCGCGCGGCAGCTTCGCGCGCGCTGCGTGGCGCTGCCATTGGCGGATGCGAATTTCTATCACCTCGACACCGCGTTCTGCGCGCTGCCCTGCGGGGCCGTCATTTATTACCCCGGCGCCTTCACGCTGCCGGCGCTGGCGCGCATTCACGATCTGGTCGCGCCGGCCGAGCGCATCGTGCTCGACCGCGCCGACGCCGAGCGCTTTGCCGCCAATGCGGTGTGCGTCGGGCGCTCGATCGTGCTGTCGAGCGCTAGCGCCGGGCTGCGGCGCGCGCTCGAACGGCGCGGCTATAGAGTGATCGAAACGCCGCTCGACGTCTTTCAGAAGAGCGGCGGCTCGGCCTGCTGCCTGACACTGCGCCTCGATCACCGGCTGGCGCCGGCGAGCGCGGACGCGAGCGCCGCGGCGGCGCCCGCCGCGGCGGCGAAAGTGCGTCGCCACTAATGCGACGACGCTCGGAAGCATGGTGCAGAGTGTCCGAGTCGAGGCCGAGCAAGCGAGCGTGCCCCTTTGCAATGTTCGAGGAGGCTTGCGAAGCGTCGAGGATCGCATTTACCAACTCATTTCGAGTTCTTTGCTGACATCGAGCGTGTTGTGGAGCGCGCCATTGACGACGTCGAATACGCGGCGCGCGCTCGACATGCGGATGGCCTCGCCCTGCTCGAGGCGATAGATCGATGAAATGCTCGGTTTGCTCCCCGGCAGCCGGCTGAGGATATCGACGATTTCCCATCCCAGCTGTTCTTGCCTGAGTTGCCGCAGGCGGGGAAATCGCGCCTTTAGCAGGCGGGCTCTCGGGCGTTTAGCCATGCGCCATCGCGTCGCGTCAAAAGGAAGCGTTAGTGGCTAAGTGAAATGAAAGCTAAATGCAAGTCGTTGATTTTCTTTGTATTATTTAAGTTGTGATAGAGTTCCATTGACAATCATTGATAATCAATCAGTATGAGACGGGTTGCGCTGACCGACTTTTACTCGCGCGCCACTAGCAGGAAGGAATGCGATGAGTCGGGCTGATTGCAGCCGACTTCCGGCCGATGGCCGCGCGGACCAATCCGCCGCCGAGGCAACGCCAAACGACAGCGCCAAGATAGCTGAAGACATCGGGATCGCTGTACTCGATCTTGCGGGACGGGCGCGGGCCGCCGGGCTATCCAACGTCGGCTATCTCTT
>Ga0210394_10009073_pt1 | contig 10089 bp, 8 predicted proteins | sample IncBWC12MmetaG_FD_160121 | JGI IMG/M metagenome (GOLD analysis project Ga0210394, IMG submission 160121) | Forest soil microbial communities from Barre Woods Harvard Forest LTER site, Petersham, Massachusetts, United States - Inc-BW-C-12-M | ecosystem: Environmental > Terrestrial > Soil >...
TGACCAGTTTTTCCTGTGAGGTCTCTACTTTTATCTGCAGATCGACTAACTGCTTGGAAAGCCAGTCAGACGCCTGCATAGTGGACTCGAACCGCGTTTTGAAATTCTGTTCCACATAAGTATTGGCGAGCGTGTTTACCACCTGGGGTGCGAGATTCTTGTCGGGACTGCGGTAACGGATTTCTATGATTCTGGTATTTGGAACCAGCGAAACTTGCAGGCTGTTTTTGAAGTCGCTGAGAACGGCGGAGGTCTTTGCGGAATCGGGCTGCATGCCATCCGCCGTCAATTCCAAAGATGAAGATGACTTGCTCTTGGCCCCTTCCGGTTGTTTGTCAAGTTTCAATTGCCGGATCACCTGGAGAGCCAGAAGGTCACTCTTCAAAATCCGCACCTCCGTGTCCATATCGGCGGGATCGTAGTAATCGACGCTGCTGGATGAATCCTTCAAATTGAAAGTAACCGGATCCATCTTATTGATGGCGATGCTGCCAACAGCTTCATAGATCGGTGTCGTGCGTAGAGTAGAAATTGTGACCACGCTTACGAATAGCAACACAGTCGTAATCACAACCCATTTGCTCTTAATAAGAACGCGTAGGTAGTCTCGAAGAAGGGAATCTTGCGAGGGAATGCCATAACTGCTGACAGCATTTCGATTGAACTCCACCGGAAACGACGGCTGGAGTTCGCGCAGGGTTTTGCCGTTCAACGGTACTAGTGGTCCCGAGTCCATCGGTGCTCACGAGAAAAAATTAGCGGTATTCTCCACACTTTAAGCCGCAGCTCGACCTCAGTTCTGAGGTTCTGTAGTTCTGTGGTTCTCGCTAATCCGCAATTGCGCACAGTCTAGCACTGCAAGGTCAAGACCAACCTACCCTAATCAGACGGGTTCCTTAGTGTTAACGGGGGTTCCTCCTGGTTGGATCGCCGGTTATCTCCGCTATACTTGCGCAGGAAAATATTAATTCGACAGCGCGCTCCGCGCGGCTTCGTTTTCGGATGTGCCTTTCATTTCGGGGATTACATCGATGAACTGGTCTGAGCAGGTCGTACTGGTCACCGGCGGGACGGGTTCTTTCGGCAGGAAGTTCGTCGAAGTGATGCTGCGCGAATACCACCCGCAAAAGCTGATCATCTTCAGCCGCGACGAACTCAAACAGCACGATATGCGCGTGTCCGGGTTCGACCATCCCAACCTGCGTTATTTCATCGGCGATGTACGGGATGCGCAGCGCCTGGAACGCGCCTTTTCCGGAGTCACGGTCGTAATTCACGCGGCCGCGCTAAAGCAAGTTCCCGCCTGCGAATACAATCCGTTCGAGGCCATTCAGACCAACATCATGGGCGGACGGAATGTGATCGATGCGGCGATCAATCGCGGTGTTCGCCGTATTCTGGCGCTGAGCACCGACAAAGCCGTAAACCCGATCAATTTGTACGGCGCGACCAAATTGTGCGCGGAAAAAATGTTTATTCAAGCCAATACTTACTCGGGAGCGCAGGATACGCGCTTCAGTTGCGCTCGATATGGGAACGTGCTGGGAAGCCGCGGCAGCGTAATTCCAGTGTTCCGAGAGCAGAGCAAGCGCGGCAAAATCACTATTACCGACCCTCGCATGACTCGTTTCTGGATCACGCTTGAGCAAGGCGTCAGACTGGTTATTCGCGGTATCGAGCAAATGCATGGCGGCGAGATTTTCGTTCCCAAAATTCCGAGTATGAACCTGATGGAAATAGCCGGGGTGATCGCTCCGGGGTGCGATGTGGAAGCGATTGGAATTCGCCCGGGCGAGAAGTTGCACGAGGTGCTGATTTCGGAAGATGAAGCTCGCCAAGCGATTGAGACTGAAGATATGTACGTGATCCAGCCAGCGCACCCTTGGTGGCGCAAAGAAAACTGGAATCACGCTCATCCTCTTCCCGAGGGATTCCGGTACAGCAGCGACAACAATCCTCAGTGGATGAGCGCGGAAGAACTATACGAACTGATGGCTGAAAATTTCCCCGGCTTAGTCCCTTTGCCGGAGGAGCACGAGTTGCGCGTCCGCGCGTGATACACAAGCATGAAGGTTACTGCCATAATCCAGGCTCGAATGGGTAGCACCCGTTTACCCGGCAAGGTGCTCATAGATCTTGGTGGTGAAAGCGTCCTCTCCCGTGTTGTGCGTCGTTTACGACAGGCTACGCTCATTGATGAAATTGTCGTGGCGACCACTATTTCGGCGGCCGACAACGCGATTGTTTCGGAGTGCCGGCGTTTCTCTGTAGCAGTCTTTCGCGGCGAAGAGAATGATGTATTGGATCGTTACTACCATGCGGCGCGGTGGGTGGGCGCCGACGCAGTCGTTCGTATCACGTCCGACTGTCCCTTAATCGACGCGGAAGTTACCGACAATACAATCCGCGAATTCCTCAGCTGCAGTCCTGACTACGCCAGCAACGCGCTACAGCGCACTTATCCTCGCGGGCTCGATACGGAAGTTGTGACTCGTCAGGCGTTGACACGTGCGTGGCAGGAAGCGCGATTTTCTTACCAGCGAGCGCACGTCACGCCCTACATCTACGAGAATCCGAACAGCTTCTACATTCTTGCAGTTAGAGGTGAGGTCGATTACAGCGACTACCGCTGGACGCTCGACACGCCAGAGGATTTAGCCTTCATCCGCGCAATCTGTGAACGCATGGGCAACGATGACGGTTTCTCCTGGCGTGATGTGCTGGCGCTTTTGCAGCGAGAGCCTGAATTGACCGAATTAAACCGTGAAGTAAGACAGAAAGCTTTACAAGAGGGATGACTCCGCGAACTGCAATCGAGTAAGAGTTTTATAGTCAGGCTGAAATGGCTTCGCTGAAATTGGGGACAAAAATCGTAAGCTTGGAAAATCCCACATACTTTGTGGCTGATATCTCGGCGAATCATGATGGCGATCTGGAGCGCGCTAAGAGACTCATCCGGCTTTGTGCGGAAGTAGGTGCGAATGCGGCGAAGTTCCAGAACTTCCGCGCCGCGAAAATCGTGAGTGAAAAGGGCTTTCAAGGCTTGGGCCGGCGGCTCTCGCATCAATCCCAATGGAAAAAAAGCGTGTTTCAGGTCTATCAGGACGCTACATTGCCCTGGGAGTGGACCCCTGTACTCAAGCGTGAATGCGAAGCCTGCGGCATTGATTACTTTTCGGCCCCATATGATCTCGATGCAGTCGATATGTTGGATGCCCATGTAGAACTCTTCAAGATTGGGTCCGGGGATATTACATGGCCGGACATGCTGCGCGAGATCGCCAAGAAACAGAAGCCGGTATTGCTCGCAACTGGCGCTTCGGACATCGTGGATGTGCAACGCGCGGTGCAGGAAATTTTGAAGATCAACCGAAAGCTAGTGCTAATGCAGTGCAATACGGATTACACGGGAAGCGCTGCATCCTTCCGGTACATTCATCTGAGAGTTCTGGAAACTTATCGGGCATTGTTCCCTGGCATCATTCTTGGTCTTTCTGACCACACTCCAGGACACGCCACTGTTCTCGGAGCCGTGACGCTGGGCGCGCGAGTGATCGAGAAACATTTCACTGACGATAATCAACGGGAAGGTCCGGATCACCCATTTTCGATGACTCCACAAACCTGGCGCGATATGGTGGACCGCACTCGCGAACTCGAAGCGGCGTTGGGCTCACCGGTAAAAATTGTTGAAGAAAATGAACGTGAAACCATAGTGGTCCAGCGGCGCTGTTTGCGTGCGGCGACGGATCTGAGCCCGGGAACAGTCCTGCAGCGGGAGATGCTTGAGGCGCTCCGGCCAGCTCCACGCGATGCGGTGATGCCTTTTGATTTATGCCGCGTGGTCGGCAAAGTCCTCATCAATAACTTGCCGGCCGGTGAATATCTCAAATGGGCAATGCTCGCCGACGCTGAGGTCCACTAGTGCGGATCCTGTATTTTTCGGACAATGTCTCGGATCACAATCGCAGATTTCTCCACGAATTAGCCGCTTCTGGTCACGAAGTTTACTTCCTCAACGTTACGCAACAAATGTTGGAAGAAAAATGGCTGCCCGCCGGAGTACAGAAATTAAAGGTGAAACGAAGTATTCATCGAAACGCGGACCCAAGCCAGTTTACCGAACTTTTGTACGAGCTCCAATCTTTGCTTAAACAGCTCCGCCCCGACGTAGTCCATGCGGGCCCGGTTCAGACTTGCGGTTATGTAGCGGCTCTTTCAGGCTTCCACCCTCTTGTGGTGATGTCGTGGGGCTCAGACATTCTGGTCGATGCGGAGCGAGATGCGGAGTGGCGCGACGCCACCAGAGTTGCCCTTAGCGCCGCGGATGGTTTCTTCTGCGATTGCGAAGCCGTGCGGACTGCGGCTCGGCGCTACGCGTCGATTTCGAGCGAACGGATCGTGCAGTTTCCTTGGGGAATGAAGCGTGGCTCATTTCGCCCGCAAGGGCCAGCCGTAGCCAGAAAGAAATTAGGATTCGGCCCTGAGACGTTCGTTTTCATCAGCACGCGATCGTGGGAACCACTCTATGACACCGAAACCCTCCTCCGCGCCTTCGAGCATGCCTATCAACAGAACAGGCGGCTGCGTTTGCTTTTGCTGGGTGGGGGTTCGATGGCGAGTTCAATTCGGAATTTCATCGCCGAGCATGAGTTGGACCGAGTCGTGATCGCTCCGGGAATGATCGGAAGGAAAGATATGCCTCGTTGGTTCCGGGCTGCAAATGCATACCTGAGCTGCGCCAAGTCAGACGGCACGTCAGTTTCTCTGCTGGAGGCGATGGCCACGGGCCTCCCCGCCGTGGTCACCGACATCCCGTCGAACCGCGAATGGATCGTCGAAGGGGAAAACGGCTGGCTTGCGCGGGTCGGTTCTTCCGAGGAGTTTTCTGCAAAGCTTCTTCTTGCAGCGAGTGTGTCACAACATGATCTGGCAGGAATTTCCGAACGGAACCAAGACATTGTGACTCAACGAGCCGATTGGGATAAGAATTTTCCCAGTTTGCTGCGCTTGTATGAATGCCTGGCGAACAGCGCAATGGCGATGAAAGCATGAGAGTGGTGAGTCCATTATTGAAGCACGTTGTCTATCCCGGCTTGTCCAAGGCGGGATATCTTCGTCGCGCTACGCTGACCGCACCCACGGTCCTGACTTACCACGGTGTACTGCCCGCAGAATACAAAATCATTGACCCGCGACTGGATGGCAATCTGATATCGCCCGAATCTTTCCGACGCCAGCTCCAATTTCTCAAAGATCGATACAACATGATTTCTCCCGGAGAGTTTTTGCGCTGGTGTGAAGGCTCGCGTGAATTGCCGTCACGTTCTCTGCTACTAACTTGCGATGACGGCTTGCGGAACTGCTTTTACGACATGCTCCCCTTGCTCCAGGAATTCGACATCGAGTGCCTATTCTTTGTCACTGGCGCTTGTCTTAGCCAAGCGCCCACAATGCTGTGGTACGAGGAACTTTATTTGGTGCTCCTCGCGCCTCACAACGATTTCACCGTGGAGTTGCCTGAGACCGGAGAGCGCATATATGCAAGCCGGTCAACAAAACATTCTGCGTGGTGGGAGTTAGTAAAAAAACTTTCGCAGCACGATCTCGAGGGGCGAAGACGACTTCTGGAAACAATAAGAATGCAGTTAGGGCTTGAGGAAAATTGGGACGCGAAATACCGCGAGGATCCCGTATTGAGCCGTCGATTTTTGCTGTTAAACCAGTCCGAACTGAAACAGCTTGCTGCTTCGGGAGCGTGCGTCGGAGCCCATACTCTCTCTCATCCCATGTTGTCGCAATCATCGACCGAGGTGGCCTGGAAGGAGATTTCCGAGAGCAAACACAACTTCGACCAGGTTTTGGGACAAGAAACGTGGGCCTTTGCTTATCCTTTCGGCGATTCCACATCGGTCAACTGTCGCGAAGTGGAGATGGCGGAATGCGCCGGATTCAAAGCTGCATTTCTGAACGCTGACGCAGGTGGGACAAGCGTTTCAAGGTTCTCTCTTGCCCGCGTGCATGTCACTGCCGAGATGACTATCACCGACTTAGAAGCGCGCATTTCAGGCTTTCATCGTTCATTGCGACGATTGTTTAAATCGGCAATCCCGAGCGTTGTGGGGTCAACCGCGTGATCACGCAACCATTAACTGCGCAGGAAGAGGCGGTTAATCTTCGGACCTACGGCATTCCACAGGTTGCCTCTTATTATGCCGCGCTCAGTTACCTGACCCCCTGCGAAAAAGTGCTTTTTCGAAGCTACATCAAGGCTGGAGTGCACGTCCTCGACCTGGGGGTGGGCGGAGGAAGAACCACAGCCTATCTTTCCAGGATTGCGTCACGCTATGTGGGAGTCGATTATTCGGAAGCGATGGTGCAGGCGTGCAAGAACAAATATCTGCAGCTGGATTTCCGTCTGGCGGATGCGTCTGACTTATCTCCGTTCGAAGACGAATCGTTTGATGCCATCGTATTCTCCTTCAACGGACTCGATTCCGTTATTCCAAATAAAAAAAGATCTCGATGTCTGCGCGAATGCGGGCGGGTGCTTCGTCCGGGCGGAGTATTCATTTTCTCTTCGCACAATCCGCGCTCTCTTCTGGTTCGCGCTGACTGGGACCACGGCAGATTAAAAGCTTTTGCGCGAACATTCATATCGCAGAGAAACCTGTACTTCCCACTTCTCCTGGTCGTGTTCACGGCACTCAAAGCGACTCATGCCTTTTTCGCCGCGGCAATAAGATCGATGGTGAAGACCATTCGGCGCGTTCCAAGCAGCGCCTTTTGGCGTGGCGAAGGCAATCTTTATGACTTGAGCCACGGCGGCCTGACGATTCATTGTGCAACACCAGAAAAAGTCATCGCTGAGTTAACAGAATTCAATTTCCAGTTAGTCACGTTCGTGGGAGATGACTACCCCCGAACCAGTCGCGCCTTTTTTACGGAGTGGTATTACTACGTGTTCTCTAAATCTGAAAATTCGAACATGGGCAGGAAATCATGCGCCTAGTTCTGCATCGAGAGATCCCCCAGGACAATATTTTGGCTGGCCAGTGGAACGACCTGGTACGGCAAATGGAGTGTCCCGAAGCTTTCTATACCTACGAATGGTCATTAGCTGTGAGCCGCGCCTACCGCGATTCGATTACACCTTTGTTGATGCTGGCTTACGATGAAGATTCATTAGTGGGTGTGGCCGCCCTCGCAACCGATAAAACACAATCCAAAACATTTTTTCTGGCAGGCGCAACGGCAGACTACTGTGATTTTGTTTCTTCGCCGGAATTGCGTCAGGAATTAGTGGAATGCGTTCTGTCCGAACTTCGCCTGCTGGGAACGTCAATGCTGGTGCTGCCGAACGTGCCAGCCGATTCTGCTACCGCACGCGTGCTTGCGCTCTCAACCGACGTTGAAGCGTATAACTTGTTTTCTCAGCCGGCGTTTCAATGTGCCCAGATTTCGCTGCGAACCGCGGAGCAGCGAGCATTGGTCGCGCATTCTCTCCGGCACAAACGGGAACGCCGTTACCTCAAATCGTTAGCTGCAAAAGTCCCGGTCGTGCTCGATCACCTGAAGTCATGGGACGAGATTGCTTCCGCATTGCCGTTATTCACCAAGGCACACGTCACCAGGTTCTCGGCCATCGGCCGGATCAGTAATCTCGACAACCGGCAGCGGCTTATTTTCATTTCTGAATTGGCGAGGTTGCTTGCGCCGCATGGCTGGATTACGTTAAGCCAACTTCGCGCGGGCGAACGTCCGATGGCGTGGCAGTATGCTTTTCGATTCGCTCGCCACTACTGTTTTTACCAGACAACTTTTGATGATAGTTTTCGCGAGTATTCTCCCGGCTTCTGCCTGCTTATCAAGCTTATTGAGGAGGCTTGTGATTCTGACGAGATCGATTTTATCGACCTCGGTCTGGGCAGTGAAGACTACAAAAAACGATTAGCCACCAATAAACGCGAAACCCTGCAATTCACGCTCGCAAGGTCCGCACTGACCTACTGGAAGGTCGCAGCCCGCTACCACGCAGCCACCGCGATTAAGACTTCGCCCCGCCTGGAACATTATGTTCGTCGAGTCTTGGGGCGTGATTCCCCGAGAAACATTCAAGCATGAAGATATTGCTGCTCCATCCAGGAGACACATTCGCGCACGAGTATTCGAATCACCAATGGGACCTGGTGGTCGATCTCGGCCGCGCTCCTCGCGGGACGTACGAGGACTGGCATGAGCAAGCCGCATGTCCAGTAATTAGTATCTACGATTATGCCGCGGAGATTGACGATCTTTATTATCTTAGGCAGTTGCTGCAACTAGGAATCGGCCGCGTGGTCGATCAATGTGGGATCGACTGGTGGGATATATTCTCGCTGGAAATTGCCTCTCGCATTCAGCGCGCTGTCCTGATTGAACGGTTGTCAAAACACCTTCCCCTGAATTGCGATTTGTATTCCACCCGTGCGGACCCTGTTGCCCCCGCACTGCAGCGACTGCTCGGAGGGAAAGTAACTTGCTTAGGCAGTCGGATGCAGTCAGTGGGTCGCCGGCTCCGCCGCCAGTACGAAACATTCTTCCAACTCGGCAGGGCCGAACTCCTGCAACTCTTCGAAGACAAATTTGATGCTGACCACGCGATTCGCCGTCGCTTCGGCGGTCGCAGGCCGAAGTCCGGGCAACCCGTAGTGCTGTTGCCGTCTGCGTACGTGAATGTGACCCGGACCGCGCTCGCATACGCGGAGTTGCTTCCAAATCAGCAATTCATGTTGGTGGCTGCTCGGAGGAATGGGTACCCGAGGTTCGCGCCACCCAACGTTACGGTAGCGTCGTTGACTCCATATTTCGGCGCCATAGATAAGCATGAACTCACGTCTTTACGAGAGTCGTGGGAAAGATTGAAGACCTGGCTGATCGGACGGGCCACGGAGCTTAAGACAGCGGAATTGGTAGGCTGTTTTGCATCAGGCTACGCCCCTTTTCAGTGGGGTCTCGCACTTCGCGATGCTTGGTTGCGTGTATTTGCATCCGAGCGCGTGACCGCGTGTCTGAGCGCGGACGACAGCAATCCCAACACACGAATCCCGTTAATATTAGCGAAGAACCGCGGAATTCCAACCTTAGCCTGCCACCACGGCGCTCTCGACTTTCGCATGGCTATCAAGGTAAATCACGCGGACGCTTACCTGGCCAAGAGTGAAATGGAACTGGATTACCTGAAGCGCTTCTGCCATTTTCCTACGCAGAAGATAGCCGTCGCGGCGCCACCGTTGTCGACTTTACGACGCGCGATTTCGCGCTCCACTCGGTGGCTCGTTTTTTTTACCGAGCCGTATCACGGCTACGGGTGGCGCACCGACGAAGTCTACCGTGATCTTTTGCCTCGTTTGTTTTCTCTCGCTCAAAACTGCGGATTGAGGCTTGTTTTTAAGCTGCATCCTTTTGAAAGCATCAAACGACACCGCGAGATATTACGCCGCGTCATCCCGAAAAATGCGACCCAGATAGACGTGCTTGCAGGTCCGCCAACGGAGCAGTTGTGGAACAACACGCGATTGGCCTTGACCGTGCAATCTTCTACCGCTCTGGAATGCACTGCCTTGGGGATCCCTGTCTTCTTGTGCGCGTGGCTACGCGATTCTTATTCGGGCTACGTTCAGCAATACGCGCGATTTGGGACGGGTCACGTGCTGGAATCCCCAGAGCAAATTGCGGATATTCCGCAAGTGCTTGAGAAGCGCGAAAAATCTTCGCACCAGCGAGCTAACAGTGCGGCCATCGATTCCCAGGACTTTGCGCAACTGCTGTCAGGGGCTTGTTTTTTGCCGCTGGCAAGCAACGCGTAAGAAGAATTACAAAAGCTGCACGCGAGAACTTTGATTCAGAGAAAAACGTAGCGATGAAAATCAAATCGCGAACTCGACCCATCACGATTTTCACACCATCGTCGGCCGACGAAAATAACACCAACGCTCAAAATCTCACCGTGAAAGAGATCGTTGCCCGCCTGCCTTCGGAGCAATTTCAAGTAATCATGATTTCCGAAGGCAAACCCGATCCCCGCATCGCCGCGCGCAAGAATACGGA
>Ga0210394_10009074_pt1 | contig 10089 bp, 7 predicted proteins | sample IncBWC12MmetaG_FD_160121 | JGI IMG/M metagenome (GOLD analysis project Ga0210394, IMG submission 160121) | Forest soil microbial communities from Barre Woods Harvard Forest LTER site, Petersham, Massachusetts, United States - Inc-BW-C-12-M | ecosystem: Environmental > Terrestrial > Soil >...
GGCAAACCCGTGCGCGCAAGGGCGGATGGCTTCTCGAAGTCGTCGCCTGTGAGTTAGAATCTGGCTTATGGGTAAGATCGTTACTGTCGCCTACGAAAAACCTCGACGCTCCAAACCAAAGGAGGTCGTGCGGGCCGAAGTCGTGTCGCCCGCACCGTCCCCGATGATGCAAGCGCATCCGACGGCGCCTCCTGGCGCGATTGCTGGGCCATTCTGGTTGGTCGGCCCGCACGTATCCACGATCTCAGTATCGGCGACCGTCGTCGAGGCGCACGACTCAGGCTTCACTCACGTAACCCGGAACGTTCAGAAGTTTGAGGCGGCGATGGCGAAGGCCCGAGCCATCGGACCCCTCGATTCCGATCAGAAGGTCTTCGAGTTTGTGCGTAGCGACTTTGAGAAGCTCGACCAGGAAGTTTTCAGCGTCCTAGGATTCGACTTAAACAACGACTTGCGCGTCTACAGCGAGATCGCTCGAGGGCAGCGCGACCGAGTCGCGGTGACGCCGGGGGACATTCTGCGGCCGGTGCTCATCGAGGGCTGCGTCGCGTATGTGGTCTGTCATAATCATCCGAGCGGAAACGCTTCGCCTTCCGAACAGGACAAGTCGCTGACGGCGCTTCTCAAAAAAGCCACCTGGCCGTACGAGCCAGGGCTTACATTTCTCGATCATCTTGTGATTGGTTCGAACGGGACGTACTACTCTTTCGCCGATCGCAAACTCAAACGAGGCTGACCCCATGACCGACCTGCCCACCGACAACGTCGTCCCGATCCGTGCGGAGACGACGACCGCGATCTCGTCTCTCTCTACCTTCGAAGCCGAAGTCGTTCGCCGCCTCGAGGAAGAAGGCTACGAAGACATCGCGCGCAACATCGCGCTCGGTCAACAAGACCGGGTCTTTCTCGCGAACGGTTCGGTTGAGAAGGGAGCACCGTATCCTGGGCTTCCCGAATCGATGATCGCAGCCATCTTCTCGTCGGCCTTCGGGGACAACTATGTCAACGGCGACACGCGGGTGTACATCGCGCCGAAAGACTTCAACGCGGCGGACAGATATCTCGCGATCACGATGAACCGGACGACGTCGGTTCTGTCGATGCGGGCCGCCTTCGAACGAGAGGGTTTTCTCGACGCGGTCACCGAGGAATGGATGACCGTTTTCGGACCCGTCGATGAGTCCGAAGAGGAGGAAGGCTGTATGGCGCCCGACTGCGAGGCCGATGTGGTCTACGTGTGCATGTGCCAGGAGTGCAAAGCAGAGGGTTTTACGTCCTGCGGAGAGCATCGCGCGACGCTCGATCCAGAACACCTCTCTGACATGGGTCGGCCAGCGGTTTGGGAGAAGATCGCCGCAGCGGCGATTCCGTCGTAAACTAGCGCCCATGGCGCACTCTCAGATCCTCGTTCAGTACGCAGCCCTGGCTGGGGCGATGACCACCGCTCAGGTTTCTACGCTCTTATCCAGCGTTGGACTAAGAACGGCTCAGCTCAAAACCGTCGGTCTTGTACCGGAAGCCGATGCGACCACAACTGTGGGAAGTGTTGTGACTCGAAAAATTACGTTGGGGATGGGGAGCGTCTACACCCAGACGACCAACTTCACACTCAACGGGCAGCCTGTCTCGCCCATCGAAAACGTTGGTTTGTCGGGAGGCGTAGACAAGGACTACGCGGCGCCTCCTATCGTGTCGTTTTCAGATCCGAATGCTTCGGCGGGTGGCGCTAAAGCCATTGCTCTGATGGGAGCTGGAGTGGCGCAGATTTTGGTGGGCGGGTCCGGGTACTCGGCGCAGACCACGGTGACGCTCAAGAATGCGCAGCTCGATCCGAATGGATCGCCCGCGGTACTCACGCCGGTTATCGGCGGCGGCGGAGTTATCACTGGGGTGACCGTTGTGTCCCCTGGACAAGGTTACAACCGTTTCGGAACGCTGGTGTTTACAGATCCAGCAGGCACCGGGTCTGGTGCTTCCGGTTTTATGAGTTTGAAGCCGGTATCGATCAAAATCTTCACCGGCGGCAATGGTTACACTGCCCCAAAGATGACTCTGACGCCTGTTTTTATCGAGCGTTTCCCGGATAGTGGAGCCAAACAATCCGGAGCTGTGCTTGGGTGGATGCTCGGAGTGCTTGGGCAGGCGACAGGACTTGCCGTTCAGGAACTGCCTCCGGTGGTTTCGTAAGGGAAAAAACGATGGGTGGAACGAACTGTGAGGACGCGCCGAGCGACACCGAAGTCGAAGAGACGGAAGTGGACGGAGAAATCGGCGACCCAAACCGGGTACTCGACTCTTCTCAGGGCCCTCCTGTGACTCCCGAGCCTCCACAGCGCAGGGGAGGACGGCGTTCGACGGCAACGACGACGTCAGCGCCGCGTCGCGTTGCGGCGGTAGCTACGATTCCTTCGGTTCGCGAGAACGATCATCCTTCAAACGTGCAGTCGCGGGAGATCGTCGATCGCTGGCCGGCGGTGATTCAGTGGCTCCAAAAGCGGTTCAATCTCGGGCCTGAGGCAGTCAAGATCACCGTCAATGCGGTGTCGACGGGTCCGTACCAGGGATCTGTTCCGGTCGAAAATGTGGGGTCGATTCCGGGGGAATGCGTCGCGGGGGACTCGCAGCGCAGTCCGGATGAAGCACTTCGGGACTGGGTGATCGACGTTTTCCACGCGATTAGGCGCGGAGCCACAAACTACGACCTTCGGTTCTACTTCAAGACGCTTCCGATCGGGGTAAACCATTCGCAAATCTGTACGGCTGATCTCTTCCTCGGTCCTCCGGAGCTTGTGGCGGCTCAGCGTCGGGCGGCTGTGGCGGCGTTTGAGAGGTCGAAGAGTGGCGGGAACGTCGTGATGCCTTCGCCGGTAATGTCGTCGTTTGGCGGCCCGCCTGGGGCGGCTCCGATGGGGCTTTTGCCTCCTGCGCCGACTTCGTCTGGGTCTTCGGGGAACGAGGAGATTGTTCAGGAGATCTTGCGGAGGCTTCTTTCGGGTCAGCCACTGGGGGTTGCTCCGACGGTTCCGGTGGTTCCGTCGCCTCCTCCGGTGACGATCGACCAGGAGCTTGAGCGTCTGGCGAAATTGAAGAAGCTTTTCGATGCGCCGCCGCCACCACCACCGCCCCCGCCGCCGAAGGTTCCGACGATGGAGGAGCAGTTCGAGAACGTCGCTCGGATGATGAAAGCGATGCAGTCCCTGATGCCGCAGGCGGAAAGGGCTGTGCAGGTTGCGACTACGACGAAGCCGATGACCGCGATGGAAAACGTCAAAGAAGTCGTTGGTTTCTTGAAGCAGATGGATGAAGTCAAGGGTGCTCTCGGACTGGGTGCGGCCGACGACAAACCGGAAGTGCCCGATGAAGTCGACCCGCCATTCAACGTCTACAAGGTGCCCGGGACGGACGTGCAATGGCCACACGGCGAAGGGCTGTCAACGGCAGAGCAGGCCAAGCAGTTCTTGGCGCTCAACCCGGAGCTGTCGTTCAGAATTCTTGGCAAGGTGACGGAGATCGTCGATCACACGACGATCGGGCAGTTTTTCCGGCACATGATGGAGCGTGCGAATCCGCAACAGCAGGCGGTGGTGCGCCAAGTGGCCGAGGCGAAGGGGATCGGAATGGGGACGGCACCGACTCCTACGACGCTCAACGGGTCGTCACCGCCGGCTCCGGCGACGATTCCGACACCGCCGCCGAGCGAATGGCGTCCGCCGGTCTGATTTTTTTTGAATAGGTCGGGCGGGTCGATCGTCTCACGGTGGACATGACGGTTCTGCATCGCGCCTACAAGTTCCGGTTGTACCCGACTGAGGTACAAGATGCGGAGCTCCGTGAGTGGGAGCGTCAGCTCAGGTTCCTCTACAACCTGGCTCACGAGCAACGGCTCATGGCGGCCAATCGTTCCCGCGAAGAGCGTCCTCGTGTCGACTATTTCCGTCAGGGCAAGGAGATGACGGAGATCGTGAAGATTGATACGAACCTTGCTCGCGTCGTGTGCTCTGCGAGACAGGAGATTCTTCGCGATCTCGACAAGGCGTGGCAGAGGTGGCGGAAGAAGCTCGGCGGCCGGCCGCATTTCAAGAAGCGGACGGACTCGGTTCGAATCTACTTCTCGACGACGAAGCATTGGAAGGTCGAGGAGAGGGGGTTGAAAAAGTTTTTGACCCTATCTGGCGTCGCCTCCTCTGTGGGTCCGATCGAACTCAACCAGGACCGTCCGTGGCCCAAGGATGCGAAATTTACGGCGTGTCACCTCACCCGAGACGTTGACGAGTGGTTCGCGGTGTTTCCGCTGGAGTTCTCGGTCACCCAGAACAAGCCCAAAGGCGGTGCGATTGGAATCAACCGAGGCGCTGTACACGCCATCGCGGACTCATATGGGCGCGTTGTCGATGCGCCGCACCACTATACGCGAGCTCTGAAGAAGATCGCGAAGCTTGCGCGCGAGCTTGCGCGCAAAGAGTCTGGGAGCCGGAACCGGCACAAGGCTTCGGTCAAACTTGCGAAGGCGCACCAGATCATCCGTCGGCAGCGGGAGTTCTTTCTGCACAACGAGAGCGCGTACTACACTCATAGGTACGGTCTCATCGGCATCGAGGACTGGTCGACGAGGAAGATGACGTCGAGTGAACCGGATCCGAAGATCGAGGCGCCGAAGAACCTTCTGAACCGGAAGATCCTCGACGTCGGGTGGTACGAACTGGCGAGACAGATCGACTACAAGGCCGAAGCTACAGGGGCTCGTGTTGTGCACGTGCTGCCGGGTCCGGATGGCAAGGATCTGGCAGGCATCTCGACCATGGACTCATTCACAAACTTGCCGATGGCCGAGTCGGCAAGTGGTGAAGCGTTTGCGGAGAATGGACTACCGGGGGACGTGAACGCGGCCAGAAATGTGCTCCTGCGGGCGCTCCGAGCGCCGAAGACCCAGGAGGAAAAGACGAAGACGACGATCAAGATCAAGGGGCGCGTGAAGCGAACGTCGGAGAATTATCCGTGAGGGTTAACGATCTCCACTTGCTACCCAGGTTCGCCGACGGGCTGACGTTTTTGTACGTCGAGAAGGCTCGTGTCGGACAGGAAAAAGGCGCTCTCGTTCTTACCGACGACTCGGGCAAGATCTCCGTTCCGGTCGCGGCTCTTGGCGTGCTGATGCTCGGACCAGGAACGTCGATCACCCACGCGGCCGTGACGACCTGCGCGGATAGTGGGTGCTCGATTGTTTTCTGCGGCGAGGCCGGCGTTCGTTTCTACGCCAGTGGCCTTGGAGAGACTCGGCGAAGCGCCAACCTTCTAGAACAGGCTCGGTGTTGGGCCGATGCGCGAATCCATCTGGATGTTGTCCGTCGTATGTATCGGATGCGGTTTGAGCAAACGCTCGACCCATCGCTATCGCTTGAGCAGATCCGAGGAATGGAGGGGGTTCGTGTTCGAGAGGCTTACGCGAAGCTTTCTCGCGAGACCGGAATCACATGGTCGGGTCGCGCCTACGGGTCGAATGACTGGGACGCCAGCAGCCCTGTCAATCGCGCCCTGTCGACGGCCAACACCTGCCTCTACGGGCTCTGCCACGCGGCCATCGTATCGACCGGATTTAGTCCGGGACTCGGATTTGTGCACACCGGCAAGAACCTCGCCTTCGTCTACGACATCGCCGATCTGTACAAGGTCGACATCACGGTCCCGATCGCGTTTCGATTGACCAAGGCGGCGCCCACCAAACTCGATACGGCGGTGCGGCAGGCTTGTCGAACCGAGTTCCGTCGGACCCGACTCCTTGAGCGCATTGTGCCGGACATTCAGCGCTGCCTAGGCCTCAAGCCTGAGGCGGCCCACCTGTTCGACACGTCGGACGATGCAGAGATACAGCCGGCACTCTGGGGACCTGATCACAACGTCGAGGGTGCTGTCAACTATGGGAGCACCCAATGATAGTGCTCATCGTGAAGGGGGTCACACCGTCTCTACGTGGATCGCTAACTCGGTGGCTTCTTGAAGTGCAAGCTGGAGTTTTCGTAGGATACGTTTCGAGTCAGGTGCGTGACCGAATCTGGACCATGGTCCAAGGTCGTAGACGATTAGGGTCGTGTACGCTCGTTACGCGATCTAATGACGAACAGGGACTGAACGTTGTTACGGTGGGAGAGACCCACTGTCGGCCCAAAGTCGATTACGAAGGGCTGGCGCTTGTTCGTGTGCTACCCAGAAGACTTTCTTCTCGGACTTCGGTTCGAGGAGTAGCGCCCGAAAATCCTTCGGGTGAAGCCTGTGGAGGGGACCTGCTTGTAAAGGGGCCCGTTGAGGCAGGAACGTCTGACCGTGAGGTCAGACACCTTGAGTGCACGGTTTTGCCGAGAGCGGAATGAAAGGGTCGACACATCCAGCCCATGGAGAACGGTTTTGTTCAATGGTTTCGAAGAGGCAAACCCGTGCGCGCAGGGGCGGATGGACCACGGAGGTCCTGTCCGCGCTGGCCGCGAAGGCAAACCCGTGCGCGCAGGGGCGGATGGTCGCGGAAGTAACCACGAACGCCTTTCAGCACGGCAAACCCGTGCGCGCAGGGGCGGATGGAGGCCACCGGAAGTCCCTTCGACAGCTACCCCGGCAAACCCGTGCGCGCAGGGGCGGATGGTCCGATCGCCCCGTCATCAGGACGGGACCTGACGGCAAACCCGTGCGCGCAGGGGCGGATGGCCAGGGCTGGCGGGTGATGCCCCTTTGGGAACGGCAAACCCGTGCGCGCAGGGGCGGATGGCCGTCCGACCACCGGTAGTCTCGGACCTGACGGGCAAACCCGTGCGCGCAGGGGCGGATGGCTTTCGAGATCGCCGCAGGACCGGTCCAGCCAGGCAAACCCGTGCGCGCAGGGGCGGATGGCTTTCGAGATCGCCGCAGGACCGGTCCAGCCAGGCAAACCCGTGCGCGCAGGGGCGGATGGTGGCCGTCACCTGCGCCGAGGCGATATGGTAGGCTAAGAGCATGCAGCTTGCCCCCAGAACGGTTGGCGTTGGGGCCACGCCTCGAAGGATAGGGTTTGGCGACGACTCGGGAGGTCTCTACGGAGCCGTAGGGACAGGAACCTCTGCTCTCGCGGACAGCGCCGTACAGAGTCTGCCTCCGGACGTGCAGAGCGCGATGACGACGGGGCGGACGATCATCTCGAACGGCAAACCAGTGGTCGATTTGATCTCGTACATCACAAGCCACAGCGGTCAGCCGATCAACGCTCTCGAACTGGAAACGAAGATCACGGCCGCTGCTGCCGGGGTCGTTGGGATGGTCTTCCCTCCTGCCGGAGCTCTGATGGCCGCAGGCGGCGCTCTCGTAATCGGTCTCCAGCAAGGACTTCAGGCCATCTTCGGTGCGCTGGGCCTGTTGTGGGTGCCGCCGACAACCTGGAATTACGTCGGACTCATCAGGCCAGACGTAGACACAGTTCCGTACGGCCCGGCGAGTCCGGCGTGGATCGACATCAACTCGCGTCTGGATCTCTACAACTTTATTCTCAACGGACGTCCTGCGGTCAACGCCGCGGCCTACAAGGCCGTGTTTGGTGAGACGGTCAAGGACCAAACCGGATACCCCGCACTAGAATACAACGGCGCGGCCCAAGAGCAGGAGCAATCGTATCTCGACCTCTGGCAGAGCGCGCTTCTTCGGAGGTCGGTCCCGTCCAAAGAAGTGTGGAGCGAGACCTACGCGTACTCGTGCAACAAAGGGGTTCCGAACCCGCTCAATAGTCAGACGAACGGAAACCTGAACGGGCAGATTTACTGCCAGGCGATCGTCGATCCGTCTCTGACGGCGTCGAAGTGGACAGGATCCGGTAGAGACACGACTTTTTGGACAAGTCCGGCGGATTTCAAGACGCAGTTCGCGGACATGCAGAACAACACGCCGACCGACTTCGAGATCTTCTTCAACATGATCCTTTGCCAGAACTTGTCCTTCTGGGGAAACGGGCTGCCGTTCGTTCCGATCCGAAGGCTTCTGCGAGCTTGCGCTCAAGCATGGAATGCGACGCACCTGGGTCCGGCAACCGTCTGTTTCTATCCGTCGATGGTAGGTTCTGCGGCAGACACGACGCCTGGAACGAACATCCCGAATCTTGGCGGGTACACGCCAACGATTCCATTCATATTGGGTTCGGAAGGCGGATGGCTTGAATCTCCGCCCGAACTGAGCGACCAACCTCCGCTCTGCGTGAACTCGGGTCCGCTGGGCGGCGTGGCGACGGCGATCACACCCGCATCGCTCATCTCGAATCCTGTGGTTGCCGTTCCCGCAGTTGCGGCGGCCGGAACGCTCATCTATTCGTATGCGACGGGTCAGGCGGTCGAGACCGTGGTCAAGAACGCGTGGAAGTGGCTCACGCGCGGATAGGGTTGACCGTAGAGGCGTTTCGGGGCTAGGTGTAGATGACCTGCCCATGCCGACCGCTGCCCCGGTCACGGCAAGCCTCATTGTCAAAAATGAGCCTCTGCTTCGTGACACGCTGACCAAACTACGTCCGTACGTTCGAGAGATCGTCGTCGTCGACACCGGGAGCGATTTTCCGCCGACGGACCTCGCCAAAGAGGGTCTCATCGACAAGCTGGAGATCCGTCCAAGAGAGTTCGACTACCACGGGGTTACGATCGACTTTTCGGCGGCTCGAAACCGTTCGCTTGGACTCGCGACGCAGCCGTGGATGTTGTGGCTCGACGGCGACGATACGATCGACGGACTTGATAGTCTTCACGAGCTCATCGCCGATGCCGAGTCTCATCGTCTCGCGGGGCCTCCGGGGACGCAGGTGCAGGTCATGCTGCCCTACGAGTACAGCTACGACGGGTCTGGGCGATGCGACTTGATTCTCTCCCGTGAACGCTTGCACTCGAAGCCTGGAGCTTGGGTCTGGCAGTACCCAGTGCACGAAGTGTTGAACCCGGCTCCTGGAGTTCGACAGGTTCGACTCGAGCGCACGTGCATGACGTGGAAGCACCGCCGGAACGAAGCGGGCAAGACCGGAGAAGGAACGGTCAAACGTAACGTCGCCATCATCCAGAAGTACCTAGAGGTTACGCCGGAAGACAAGGTCGACTATCGGATGGCATTCTACTCGGCGATCAGCTTCGCGCAGGCGGGGTTTCCGGAGGACGCGGAGAAGTGGTTCGAAAAGTCGATGCACCTGTCGAATATGGACTTCGACAAGGTGATGACCATGATGCAGCTGACACAGCTGTGCGTGGCAACCGGCAAGCTCGACAAGGCCTTGTCGGCCGCAAGCTTCGTGCTCCAGACGTACGAGAACTGGCCCTACGGGTACTTTCAGAGCGCCAAGATCTGGTTTTTGAAGGCTCAGAAAGAGCCGGCGAACATGCGTCTCTGGGAGCATGTGGTGCACTTCGCCAAGATCGGACTGGCGCTTCCGGAGATCCAGACGATCTGGTTCCGCGATCCACGAGACCGGCACGACATCCAAATCTACTTGTGCATCGCCTACGACAATCTGAGCCGGTACGCCGATGGGCTGGCCGCGTCCGAAGAGGGCTTGAAAGGGTTCCCTGGAGACTCGGCGCTTGAGTTCAACCGGGACCTCTTCGCCGCGGTGGTGGGGCAGGGACACGTACTCGACAAGCTTCGTCAGCTTGCGGCTCTTCGGGGCAAGCATGATGCGGTCGATAAGCTTCTGAACCAGACCGCGAGTTCAATGCTGCAGGTGCTGCCGGTCAAGGATCCGACGCCAAAGGTCGAAGCGGTCGTCGAGTTAGAGCCGATGCGCGAAGACGGAAAACTCCGGATCGTGATCGCCTGCGGGGACGGTTGGGAGATCTGGAACCCGGACGTCCTGATGAAGGGCAAGGGGTTTGGGGGAGGGTCGGAGATCGCGGTCATCGAGATGAGCCGGCGCCTGGCGGCGAGAGGTCACGACGTGACGGTGTTCGCGAGCTGCGGGGCGGAGCGCGATTACGACGGCGTCCACTGGAAGCAGACGTCGAGGATGTACGGCAACGTGGCGTGCGACGTTCTTTTGGCGTGGCGGATCGCCGAATGGTTGAATCTTCCGATTCGAGCCCGCGTCAAAGCGCTGTGGCTACACGACATCAT
>Ga0210394_10009077_pt1 | contig 10086 bp, 14 predicted proteins | sample IncBWC12MmetaG_FD_160121 | JGI IMG/M metagenome (GOLD analysis project Ga0210394, IMG submission 160121) | Forest soil microbial communities from Barre Woods Harvard Forest LTER site, Petersham, Massachusetts, United States - Inc-BW-C-12-M | ecosystem: Environmental > Terrestrial > Soil >...
GACCCCAACCTGGCAGGTTTGAGTAAGTTCTGCCGCCGGCTTTCTGTGACATGCATAGAGTTTCCTAATCATTGACCGAGATTGGGATTTCGGAGGACACTCCGATCTGGGGCGTTCCCTGACGTTCCCCGAAGTTGCTTCCGACTGCTTCCGAACCGCTTCCGGAAGCAGTGGAGCGGGGCTCCGGAAGCAACCCCGGAAGCGAAGGGGACCGAATGCCCAAGCTCACCAAGCGAACAGTCGATGCTATCAGGCCCGATCCCGCCGGCCGCGAAATCTTTGTGTGGGATGACGGCCTGCGGGGTTTTGGTGTGCGGATGATGCCGAGCGGCGCAGCCTCCTATCTCGTGCAATACCGGACGGCAGAAGGCCGCACACGGCGGCTGCGAATCGGCAAGATCGGCACGCTTACCCCCGCGAAGCGCGCGAGATTGCCCGCGACAAGCTCGTTGCCGCGGCCAAGGGCGCGGACCCATCCGCCGAGCGCCATGCCGCCAGAGCGGCGATGACGGTCGCCGAACTGTGCGACCTCTACCTCTCGGAAGCGAAGGGGCGGGTAAAAGCCTCGCCCCTGGCAATGGACCGCAGCCGGATCGAGCGGCACGTCAAGCCGCTGCTCGGGCGTCATACAGTCGGAGCCTGACGCCAGAGGACATCGAAAGGGTGCAACTCGACATCGCCGCCGGGAAGACGGCCCGCGAGCGTCCGGAAGGCCGCGGCGGCACCACCACCGGCGGCAGGGGTGTCGCCGCGCGCACCGTGGGGATGCTCGGCACGATCCTCGAATTGGCCCGCCGGCGCCGGCTGATTGCCCCCAATCCGGCGCGCGGAATTGCCAGGCTGCCAGAACGGCGCCAGCGCCGGTTCGTCAACGTCGCGGAGATTGGCCGGCTCGGCGCGGCAATGCGCGAGGCCGAAGCGCAAGGTTTTTGAGAACAGCACTGGCTTGGCCGTGATCCGCCTTCTGCTGCTGACCGGGCTGCGTCGCAATGAGGGGCTGTCGCTTCCGTGGGGGTGGGTCGACACGGGCGCTCGCTGCATCCGCTTCGGCGACAGCAAGAGCGGCGCGCAGCTTCGCGCGATCGGCGCCGCGGCGATTGCTCTGCTCAAATCGTTGCCACGCGCGGACAACGCGCCGTTCGTGTTTCCGGCCGATCGCGGCGACGGGCATTTCGTCGGGCTGCCGCGTGTGCTTGCGCGCATGTGCGCCCGAGCCGGGCTGGCCGGCGTCACGGTGCATGTGTTGCGGCACAGCTTCGCCGCGGCCGCCGCCGAAATGGGGTTTTCGGAGCTGACGATCGCCGGACTGCTCGGGCATTCGGTGCCCGGTGTCACGGCGCGCTATGCCCATGTTCCCGATCGCGCTCTGGTCGCCGCGGCCGATCAGGTATCGGCGCGGATCGCCACGGCGCTCGCCGGTCAAACCGGCGCCGGCGTGATCGAACTCGATCCGCAGCGAGCGCACGCGTGGACGACCGAATCGGCAACCAACTGCGCCCCGGAATAGCTGGGGGCGCCGTGTGCAATCCCCGCGGGTCGGCTTGCTTTAGTCCCCGACATTCCCTGAGACGTTCCTGGGGGCATATACATGCGCCGGGCGCCGCTAGGTTTAGCCGCCGAAGGCCGGCCTCCCTGCCCCGGCACGCCGCGCCACTCTCTGCAGGCGCCGCGTTCAGGGGATGCGCAATGACCGAAGGAAAACCCGCTGGTCCGCTCGCTATCGTCCTTGCGGACCCGGTATTGAAAGCCGGCCTAGTCGAGCTTTGCCGAACCGGCCGGGTGCGCGCCATCGGTCGGCGGATCACTTATCGGCCAGAGCAAGTCGAACCCGGCCTATCAAAGTTCGAGGAAGAGATCGCCGTCAAACACGAGTCGATTCCGCCCGAGGCGTGGGAAGGGGAGGGGCGTTTCCTCTTGGAATACCCCGAAGCGCTCCGCCTCGAAGGCAGCCGAGCATATGTCGCCCGCGAGCCGCTCTATATGCACGAGGCTTGGCACGACGTGCATTTCGACTGGAACGATCTGCGCTCGCTTGTCGAGCGGGGAAAGGCGGTGGCGACAGTGACACGCCGCCAACCCCGACGCGATGCGAAGCGAGCGGAGATCCGCACGGCGGTTGCTGCCCTTCGCGACATGGAGGATTGGCGGACCTCTTCCGACAAGATGCGGCGTCGCCTTGTCGACCGACCTCTCGACAAGCCTGCTGGTTGGTGCAGGCAGAGCACCCTTCGCCGTGCAATGCAGAGCGCGGAGGGCGCACCACTTCTGCCACTTGCGCAAGTGGCAGAAGTGGTGAATCCGCCCTGATCATCTAAAATGGGTATGCCCCCCTCGTTCCGCGTCGCACCTCGGCGCATCGCGAGAGGCAAGCATGCATCCGGCCGAACACCACAAAGTCAGCGCTCCCGAAGCCGCGAAATATCTCGGGCTCAGCGCCAGCACTCTCTCCAAGCTCCGCGTCTTCGGCGGCGGTCCGAAATTCCACAAACTCGGTCGTCGCGTCGTCTACGACACCCGCGACCTTGTCGGATGATTTGAGGCGCGGCAGCGGTCGTCTACATCGGACACCGGGCCGCCGCGGCGCGCCACCCGACGAACTCGGCGATCGCACGACGGCAGAGGCGCGGCGGCGCGGCGTAGCTCGTGACCGCATCCGAGATCGCCGCGCGGCTCGGCAGCGCGCACCGCTCAGGCGGGTGGTGCCGTTGCCGCTGTCCAGTGCACGAAAGCCGCGGCGCCACCCTGGCATTGCGCGATGGCGAGCGCGGGTTGCTCATCCGCTGCTGGGCTGGTTGCAATTCGCGTGACGTGCTCGCCGAGCTTGCCGACGCGGGCTGACTGGGGGCGGCTATCCCTGCTTTCCCCTGCCGGAGCCGGGCCGCTGCCCGGTACCCAATGGCGATGACGTCGCGGCGCGGATCGCTGCAGCCCGCCGCCTCTGGAATGCAGCCCAGAGCGCACAGGGCGGGCCGGTCGCTCGCTATCTGGCCGGCCGCGGTATCACCATACCTCCGCCGCCTTCGCTGCGCTGGGCGCCGAGCAGCTGGCACGGGAATGCGCGCCGCTGCCTGCCGGCAATGGTCGCGCGCGTCGACGACATCGAAGGGCGGCTGATCGGCGTGCATCGCACTTGGCTCGATCGCGAAGGGGCGGGGCAGTGGCGTCGCCGCGACCGCGCGTCGCTCGGGCCGATCGGCGGCGGCGCGGTGCGGCTCGCCGAACCTGACGAAACCTTATTTGTCGGCGAGGGGATCGAAAACTGCCTCGTTGCGATGCAGGCTTGCGGGCTGCCCGCCTGGTCGGCGCTCAGCACGTCCGACATTGTCGCGCTCGCCCTGCCGGCGATCGTCCGCACCGTCATCATCCTGGCCGATCACGACGCCAACGGCGCCGGCGAGCGGGCGGCCCGCGCCGCAGCGCAGCGTTGGCTTGCGGAAGGCCGCCGGGTGCGCATCGCGTTGCCGCCCGAGTCGGACAGCGATTTCAATGACGTGCTGCTCGGCTGCGCCCAATCCCGTACCGCGGAGGCCGGCGATGCCGCCACCTGACGGCAAGGCGGTGCGGGCGCTGATCGAGGGCGCCGAGGACGTGAAGCCCGAACCGCCGCGCCCGTTGATGCGCAAATTGCCTCCGGCCGATCCGTTCCCGATCGATTCACTCGGCGACGTACTCAGCGCCGCGGCCCGCGCCATTCATGACAGGGTGCAAGCGCCGATCGCGATCTGCGGTCAATCTGTGCTTGCCGCCGCGGCGCTCGCCGGCCAAGGACATGCAGACGTGGCGCTGCCGATCGGGCCCGGACAGGCTCGGCCGCTGTCGCTGTATCTCTTCAGTATCGCCGCGAGCGGCGAGCGCAAGACTGCGTGTGATGCCGAAGCTATGTGGCCGATCCGCCGGCGCGAGGCGGCACTACGCGAGCAATATGATGGGGACAGTCTGCGCTATGCCAACGACCGCGCGGCATACGACCGGGCGCGCGAGGCGGCGCTGAAGACCGGCAAGGGCGATCGAGCGACGATCCGGGCGGCGCTCGATGCACTCGATCCGGCGCCGGAGCCGCCGCTGACACCGATGCTGACCTGCCCGGACCCGACCTATGAGGGCATGTGCCGGCTGCTCGCGGTCGGACAGCTGAGCATCGGCATTTTCGCGGCCGAGGGTGGGCAATTCATCGGCGGGCACGGGATGTCGGATGAGGCGCGGTTGCGCACCGCGGCAGGGCTGTCCGCATCGTGGGATGGAGAGCCGATCCGGCGCGTTCGCGCCGGTGACGGCGCGACGATCCTGCCCGGCCGGCGCGTGTCGTTGCATTTGATGGTGCAGCCGGGGGTTGCCGATATTTGGTTGCGCGACCGGCTGCTGATTGATCAGGGTCTACTTTCACGCACGCTGATGACCGCGCCCGACGGCGCGATGGGCGGTAGGTTGTCGCACCCTGAGGCACCCGAGACGGCGCCCGCGATGGCGCGCTACGGCGCCCGGCTGCTGTCGATAGTCGAGACGCCGCTGCTGCTCGCGAGCAATCGGCCGAATGAGCTGGCGCCCCATGCGCTGCCGCTGTCGGAGGCGGCGGCGCGGTTGTGGCGCGCCTTCGCGGATTCGGTCGAGACGATGCTGACGCAAGACGGCGTGTTGCGTCCAATCAGCGGCACTGCGAACAAGCTGCCGGAGCATGCGGCACGGATTGCCGGGATCCTGACACTGGCGCGCGACATCGAGGCTGCCGAGATCACGCACATAGAGTTGGCGGCCGGCATAGAGCTGGCACAGCATTATGCCGCTGAGGCGCTTCGGCTGCACGGCGGCAGCCAAATTTCGGCCGAGCTGCGCCGGGCGCAGCAGGCGCTCGATTGGCTCATGCGCCATTGGCCGGAACCGGCGATATCGCTGCCTGATCTGTACCAGCGCGGCCCCGCAGCAATCCGCGACAGCAAGACGGCGCGCCAAGTTGTAACCACCCTGGAGGATCACGGATGGCTTGCGCACAAACCGCACGGTGCCGAGATAGTCGGCGAGCGTCGCCGTGAGGTTTGGCACATTATCCGAAGGTGATCGCGATGCCGGCATTCCGGTTCTTCGATCCGTGGGCCGCGCTCGACAATGCGGATGCGCCGGCCATCCCCGCTAAAGTTGCTATTCCTGCTAAGGGTGAGGCGCCGTTTCAGCCCGATTTAGCTCCTTTAGCAGGTTTAGCAGGCTCGCTTAGGCAAGACCCAGAACGGCCGAGCTCGCCTGCGACCGAGGAAGAGCGCGCCGCGATTGTCGAGGACGAGTGCACGATCCCACGCGCATGGGCGGAAGGCCTGGCACGGCTCGATCCTGATCGGCCGCCCGGCGACGTGCCGCCGCGGCGGTGGCAAACCCTCATCGTCGACGTGCGCGGCTTTCTCGACAGCGATTTTGCCGCAGTGGCAGCGGCGCTTGGCTGGCAGGCGCTCGACTTGTTCGGCTGCGACCGCGACCGGCCGTTCGCTCGGGTCGATCAGGCCGGCTTGCTGTGGATGTTGGACCGCGCCAAGCTGGTTGCGCTCTCGGAAAACACGGCGACGATCGAGATCGGCACCGGCGCGCGCCAGACTTGGCGCTGCAAGCCGAGCGAGCCCGGCCGGGTGCTCGCCTGGGAGCTGGCCGGCTGAAGGCGCCGACCGAACGGCAGAAGGCAAGCAACGCTCGGCAGCGAATCTCCCCAAACCCCATGAGAGGGTGACAAAAGTTGACATTTCGGCGATCGGTGAGGCGGAGCCATCAGCATCGGACAGCGGGCAATGCACGCGCGAATTCGACGGCTATCTTCGCCCCGAACTCGAGCGGCTGGCGCGCGCCGAGCTGGGCACTCGCCCGCGGTGAACTGAACGGCCTGCCCGCCACGGCCTCGGCGCATTACCTCCGGCACGCGAACGTCAGCCACCCACTCGATCGCAGTGCGCCGGCGCACCTGGTGGCAGGCGACGGTCGGGCAACAGCGATCTGCGCACGACCTCGCGTTACGCGCACGCCCGGCCGAACGAGAGTTCGTCAATATACCTGATCGGTCGAGGAGGGTCAGGGATGCCAGGCTCAGGCGATCCGCAGTCCGCAGGCCAACCGGCGAGGGCGGCGTCGGCCGCGGCTATGCGTCAGCGGCGGCGACGTTGGCGGCAAAAGCTCGGATTGGTGCGCATATCGATCGCCCTTGATCCAGAAGACGTCGACAACCTTGTTCGGCTCGGCCGGCTCCGGGGCGCCGATCGGGGCGACAAGGAAGCGCTTACCACTGCGGTGGTCGGCATCGCCGGCCAGGCGATTAAGCGGGGTGTCACGCTGTGACAGGCGTGGCGATTGGCTAAAGTAGCGACATATAGCCAATGGCAGGGGGCGCTCCTTACCGGGCGAACAGCGCGGTGGCCGCTCTAAAAGTAGAGCGAAATAGACCGGCGAATCGCCGCCACGCGGCCGACCACAAAAGGATGCAATGGACGACGACCTAAAGCGACAGCTCCGGGCGCACTTTGAGGCATGTACCGCCATTTTCGAGGCGTGGGGCCAATGCGATTACCAGCATCCGCCGCCCGCCTGCCCGCCATTCCCCGAAGAGTGCCGCGGGCTGACCTGCGACGCGAAAACCCTCAAGGGCACTCCGTGCAAACGAACGGACCTATATGAGAACGGCCGTTGCCCGCTTCACGGTGGCCTCAGCACCGGCCCGAGGACGGCCGAAGGCAAGCAACGCTCGGCGGCAAACCTCCCCAAACCCTATGGCCAGGTTTATCAGAGCGTTGGCACGACTAGGCGGAAACTGGTGTCCCGGTTGTGTCCCGGCCGCGTTTTGTGGCGTGGTCGCACAGCCGGCCGATGGAATAGCCCTCCGCGTAGAGCTTGCGCGGGCTGGGGAGGCGCGGTCCCCCTTCCGCCCACGCGTGCGAAGCCCATCTGTGTTTGGACACACGCGCGTCACGGTCTGTAGATAGATCGGGGAGTGCCGGGCAAAGCAGGCTCGCCCCTGTCGAGGACTTAATGGGGAGAAGCAAGGGATGGGCCGGCCGTCAAACCTCAGCCGCATGATCGCCGAGCGGGCAGTGCGAGCAACGCCCGAGGCTTCGGTGACCCGTAACGACAGGCTTCGAAAATTGAGATTTCTTCAAACGGTCCTTGATGCCTCGCCAAAGACGACCGCGGATCGGAAGCGACTTTATCGAGCTTACAACAAGGCGGATGAGGCAGTTGCGGAAGGTTGGCGCGAGCGGGATTATCAGTATCCGCCACCCGTGTTGCCACCGTTCCCAGAGGAATGCCGCGGCTTGACCTGCGATGCGAACACGAGGAAGGGTACCCCGTGCAAACGAACGGACCTCTATGACAACGGCCGTTGCGGGCTTCACGGTGGCCTCAGCACCGGCCCGAGAACGGCAGAAGGCAAGCAACGCTCGGCGGCGAACCTCCCCAAACCCCATGAGAGGGTGACAAAATTCATCATTTCGGCGGTCGATGACGCCGGAAAGGCGGGCAATGCACGGCCCTTTTGAGGCGCCGGGTGCGCGCTTCGCGGTGGTCTCGGCAGCGCCGGGCCGGGCCGTAGGACATTGGCCGGCGAGCGGAAAGGCCGGCCGGGAAGCCGCTTAATGGACCGCATTTAGAACCCGGACGTGGTAGGGTGGCGTTGCGGCGGAATTCTCCGCTACATTGGACGACTGTCATCCTCGCGATGAACACGAAGATCACGCCCGGCAAATACCAAGTCACGGCCGCCCGCGCCGGTATCGAGATTTCCCGACAAGGTTTCGATGATCCCGCCTCCGCCAATGAAGCCTATATGGAGGCGCTGACGCGGTATCTGGACTGCGAACTGAGGCTGACTGACGGAGGGACGGCGCTGATCTCAGTAGGGGCGGCAGGCCGCTTTCGCTCGCTGGGGCAATGGTAACGCCAGCGGACCCGGTGCCGATCACGGCCGCCTGTTGATCCCGCGCGGCCGTTCCCCACGATCCCAGCATGACCGCGCTCGGCTTGGTGATCATCGCCGCAATCGTGCAATCGAGCCTAAGGGCAGTCTGGCGCTGATCGCGGCGGATATCGCATCGTGAGCCGGGTCAAGCTGCTGTCGCCGGCCCGCCCCCGCTCAGCTGGCCCGACCTAGTGTCGCACCCCGCTCGCCGGCGCCTGCAACGTCTCGATCGCGCGCTTAATCCGGTTCCAAACGCTTCGCCCTTCGAGGTCGCTCAGATCAAGCATCCGGTCGATCATCCGTGCCGCCTCGATCACCGCATCGGCCAGAATTGCGCCCATCACCCCGCCCCGCGTGGCGAATCTGAAGAATCTCGTCGTATTTTGAGATAAGCGATGACGGCCAGCACCGCTAGGATCGATCCCGGAGGCCGGGGGGTGCCAACGTAGCCGAAGGCGAAACCCCCATTCAGGCGGGCTCCCCTGCAAAAATGGCACCCCGGAGAGCCGAAGCAACCCTAGTGGTTTCGACCCTCGCCTGATTCACCATGAATAAGTGAGGGGAAGAGCCCATATTGTGCTCTGATACTTGAGGACCGGCGGGAACAACAAAGAACACCCCGCAAAAGGAGATCGGTGAGTGCGCATCCCGCACCTTGCGGTTGCTGGGCTATTGGGGATGGCGGGGCTGATAACGCCAGCCATTGCTGATCCCCTCTACACAATCACGCTTTTGGAGACACTTGGCGGGAGTGCCAGCCAAGTCACCGCAATCAATAACGAGGGCAAGCGGTCGGATCGGCAACCGATCTAGGTGATGTCGGCCGCGGAGTCATCTGGTCCACAGCGGGCGTTCCGACGCAACTACCCGTCACAGGCCGCGCGATCAACAACACGGGCGTTGTCGCCGGTGGCAGCGACGACAACCAAGCATTCGAGTGGTTTCCGGACGGCAGCACGCGAAATCTCGGTCAAACGCTCAGTGGCCTCCCTGGGGTCAACAGTGTTGGGATCAGTGGCGTAACTGGGATCAATTACCTCGGACAAGTGGTTGGCAACGCGGCAATCAACGGCCTACCCGTAGTGGTGGTATGGGATGCCAACGGAGCACCTACCATTCTGCCCACTCCTTCTCCCGGAGCGCCCCTTGAGGGGTGGGCGATCAACGATGCAGGACAGGTCGCGGGCAGCGACGGAAATGCAGTTCTCTGGTCTCCGGGTGTAGCATCCGCTGAACTCCCGAGCCTTCCTGGCGGCAGTGGAGACAGCAGCGCCTTTGGGATCAATAATTTGGGTCAAATGGTCGGTTTGAGCAATGGCTCTGCGGCCGAATGGCTCCCGAAGGGCAGCGTTGAAGATCTCGGCGGGCTCGTAGGCAATGTCAGTCTGGCGTTCGGAATTAACAATCTCGGCGACGCCGTGGGCGGGGCGCAACTCAGGTAACGCCAATGTCGCGGTAATATGGGCGGGTGGCTCAATCGTCGACCTCAACAGCGTCCTGCCGGTCGATTCCGGGTGGGTCCTGGACGCGGCGTTCGCGATCAACGATCAAGGGCAGATCGTTGGCCAGGGGGAGTTTCACGGTCAACCCGATCAGTCCTTCGTGTTGATCCCAATCAGCAATATCCCGGTCCCCGAGCCCGCCTCGCTGGCCCTGCTGGTGTCTGGCTTGATTGGCTTCTTGTACATTCCTCACCGCCGGGGGCTTGTACCTCTCCGGGGTGTGCGGGTTAAGCTGCTGTCGCCGGCTCGGGGGTTGTCTTCCCGGCTCCCCGCACCTTCACTGGCACAATTGCCTTGCTCGGGATGAATTGCAGCTTCCCATCCTTTTGCTGCAACGTGCCGGGGATCGACCTGTGACCTTTAAGGTCAGTGGTCCCAGCGTAGCGCGCATGCGGGCGGGCCTCGGTCTCGCCGCGCGCGGCGACCTCCGACGCGACGGGCCGGCACCATCGTCTACGCCACCCGCCACCCTGACACTATTCGTCCCGCCAAGCGTTTAGAGTCAGCCTGGGCACAGCCGGTCCCGCCTCGGCCGCGAAGGGCAGGAGAGAGATGACGGACCGCCACACATTGAAGGTTGTATCTATTGTGGCAGTCTCGGGCCGTTTTCGGACGAGCATGTCCTATCGGCAGGTCTCGGCGGCGACGATGATCGCTGGCTTT
>Ga0210394_10009078_pt1 | contig 10086 bp, 12 predicted proteins | sample IncBWC12MmetaG_FD_160121 | JGI IMG/M metagenome (GOLD analysis project Ga0210394, IMG submission 160121) | Forest soil microbial communities from Barre Woods Harvard Forest LTER site, Petersham, Massachusetts, United States - Inc-BW-C-12-M | ecosystem: Environmental > Terrestrial > Soil >...
AGGCCGATGACCGCGACCGTTTTGCCAATGCGCAGGCCTCCGTTCTGAACGCGGCGAAGTGAAGGTGGCGGAATGAGTAAGAGCCTGCGATCAGTATGGGCATCCGAAGGGAAGCCGAAGGTATCCGACCCCGCTCCGACGATGCGGCGTTTAGTGCGCCGGTATCAGCTTGATCGGGTGGAACTGGCGTGCGGCGGCAGCGACATCATTGCACGCGCCTACCCGTCCCGCCACGGGACAATCGTGCGAGAACGCTACGAGCGCGGCATCGCTGCCGCCGGACATGGCGAGTTCCAGAGATTTCCGAATTGACCGAAATCCGCGAGCGGGCTACGGAAGGCCAGCTTGCCCATGCGACAGGAACCGCCATTGTCGCGGCGTTGACCGCGCTCGAAACCGCCTTGAACAACAGCGACGAAGTGAGACGGAACGGGATGGAATAAGGACCCAAACACTCCGATTTAAGGACTCACCCGAGTGTTTCTGGGGCTTCCAGGGACATTTTGTAGGACTGAAAATCCGTGTGTCGGTGGTTCAACTCCGCCCCTGGGCACCACTCTCTCGCTCGAATAAACAGGGATATTTAATTGGTTTTTCAACGGATAGCGGTCGCCAGACTGTCCTAGATTAGGGCCTGTCGCGCGGCCGGTCAGCTAGCCTCGCCAGAAATGGGCAAGCAGGAGGTAATCTCCCGGACGTCATGTCATCCCTAACAATCCCCTGGCCTTCGGCGATTGCTGTCTCGTTCGACCCAAAATCGACGTTTTCAACGCAATCCGCCGAAACCCGCCATTGGGTCGCCGGCGGCTTCACCGCGCCGAGATCAATTTCGGCGGGATGGAAATATAGTTCTGCGTCCCCCTCGATCAGTCGGGAAGAATCGATCAGGTTTTCGATGACGCTGGTGATGCGCAGCACCGCGCCGCGGATTTTCTGGGCACGCTCGACGACATCGTCGGGGCCAAGGCGATCCTTCGCATTGATAAGACGCTGGGCGTGCCCGTCGATGGTGGTCAATGGCGTGCGGAATTCGTGGGAGGCCATCGAGCCGAAATTGCGCTGCAGCTGCGTCAGACGCTGCTCGGCCGCCAGCTTCTCCGCCAGCAGCGAGGCCTCATTCGCCAAGGCCCTCTGATTGATCGCCAAGTCGATAACGTTGTCTCGAAAGACCACGACCGCCCGCGCCATCTCCCCGATATCGTCGCTCCGCTCGACACCGGGGATGTAGACACCGCGGCCTTGCTCGCCGAAGAGCTTGTCGATCGCGGGGTCGCGGTCTGCGTTTCCCACAATGGCCAAGAAGGGTTCAGCGCGATCCTGCGATGGACACCCGACCCGGTGCTCAGCGACACCAACATGCCGGTAATGTCGGGTTTCGAGGTGCTGGAGCGTCTGACAGCGATCACGCCCCGCTTCGGACAGATGCCGTTTGTCTTCCTTACCGCCTTCACGGACCGCGATAATGAGCTCAAGGGGCGGCGTCTCGGCGCGCGTCGCGGAGAGCGAGCGCCTAAAAGGTCGCGCCGCGGTTGCGCGTCTCGCTATACTTGGAAGGAGAGGAGCCAAGCGTGCCTGTCCATTCGGTAGAGCGCAACCTGGCTGCGATCTTTGCCGCCGACATGGCGTGGGAACCCCTGCTGCTGGCCCCGATGCCGCAGGAACCGCCGCCGTACCGATGTCTGTTTCAGTGAACACGCTGAAGAACGATCCGATATTCGGCCGGGTCGTCGCGGTGCACGGTTCGGTCGTCGACATCGCGTTCGCCGGCGGCGAGCTGCCGGCGATCAACGAGGCCGTCGCGATCGACTGGGACCTCGGCCCGCCGCTCGTCGCCGAAGTGCAGCAGCATCTCGGCCCGGAGATGGTGCGGGTTGTGGCGCTCGCCGGCACCGCGGGGCTGCGGCGGAGCACCCCGGCGCGCGCCCTCGGCGAGCCGATCCGGGCGCCGGTCGGCGAAGCAGTGCTCGGACGGCTGCTAAATGTGATCGGCGAGCCGGTGGATCGGGGTGCGCCGCTGCCGCCTGGCGTCGAGCGCCGGCCGATCCACGCGCCGGCACCGGCGCTCGACCGCCAGAGCGCCACGCGTGAGATCTTTCAGACCGGCATCAAGGTCATCGACCTGCTGGCGCCGCTTATAGAAGGCGGCAAGGCCGCCATGTTCGGTGGCGCCGGGGTCGGCAAGACCGTGCTGATCATGGAGCTGATCCGCACCACCGTGGAGCGCCACGCCGGGATCTCGGTTTTCGCCGGGATCGGCGAGCGCTCGCGCGAGGGACACGAGCTCTTGCTCGAACTGCGGCAGTCCGGCGTCCTCAAGCGCACCGCCCTCGTATTCGGCCAGATGAACGAGCCGCCCGGCGCGCGCTGGCGGGCGGGGTTGACGGCGCTTGCCATCGCCGAGCATTTCCGCGACGCGGAGCACGAGAACGTGCTGCTGCTGATCGACAACGTCTACCGTCTCGTCCAGGCTGGCGGCGAGGTGTCGGGCCTCCTCGGCCGCATGCCCTCGCGGGTCGGTTATCAGCCGACCCTCGCCAGCGAGATCGCCGAGTTCGAGGAGCGCATAGCCTCGGTCGCCGGGGCCGCGATCACCTCGATCCAGGCGGTCTACGTGCCCGCCGACGATTTCACCGATCCGGCCGTCGCCGAGATCTTCAGCCACCTCGACTCGTCGATCGTGCTGTCGCGCAACATGGCGAGCGAGGGGATGTATCCCGCGATCGACCCGCTGGCCTCGGCATCGAGCCTGCTCGACCCGCGTCTCGTCGGCGAGGCGCATTACCGCATCGCGCAGGACGTCCGCAAAACCATCGCCCAATACCGCGAACTGCAGGAGATCATCGCGCTACTCGGGATCGAGGAGCTGAGCGCGGCCGACCGCAATGCGGTGATGCGCGCCCGGCACTTGATGCGCTTTCTGACGCAGCCCTTCATGGTGACCGTCGCCTTCACCGGGAAGCCCGGCCGCTCGGTCGAGCTTGCGGCCACGCTCGCCGGCTGCCGCGCAATCCTTGACGGCGAGACCGATGATTGGGCCGAGGGCTCGCTCTACATGGTCGGCGATCTGGAGGAGGCGCGGCGGAAGGAAACCCAAGCGAAGGCGGCGGTGTCGTGAGGCTGACCGTCACCACGCCACTGGCGATTGTCGCCGAAGCCGACAACGTCGTGCATCTGAGGGCCGAAGACGAAACCGGCGCCTTTGGCATCATGGCCGGCCATGCCGACTTTCTGACGTCGCTCGCCGTCTCGGTGGCGAGCTGGCGCGACGATCGCGGCGCCGAGCATCACATCGCGCTACGCGGCGGCATGCTCGAAGTGCGCGGCGGCGACACGATCAGGATTGCCTCGCCGGAGGCGGTGCCGGGCGACGACCTGCATCACCTGGAAGCCGACGTGCTCGCCGGCTTTCGCCAGCTTCTCGGTGAAGAACAGGAGGCCCGTACCGATGCGCAGCGCCTCTATCTTGCCGCGATCCGCCAGATCGTCCGCCTTATCCGCAACGAACAATCGCCGACGCTGCCGGGCGGCGCGGCGGCGGTCGGCCCGATCGAGAGCTCCGAGCCATGACGCCGCGGCGCGCGAACGAGCCGGCGGACCACCCCGAGCGTCTCGACGAGGCGGTCGGGTTGCGGCGCGCGCGGCAGGAACGCTGGCGGCGCGAGGGGGAGCGCTCGATCGGGCAGAACCTGGCGATGATCGGCGCGCTCGGCTGGACCATCGTGACGCCGACATTGCTCGGAATTTTCGCCGGCCGCTGGCTCGACCGGGCGTTCGCATCCGGAATTTTCTGGACGCTGGGGTTGCTCGTCGCCGGCCTGGCCTTTGGCTGCTGGCTCGCCTGGCAGAGGATATATCGCGAATGAGCGATGCTGGACTGGCGTTCGCCTCGGCCTGGGCCGCCGCCGGCTTCGGCTTTGGCGTCGGCTATTTCGCGGCGCTGCGGCGATGTGTCGAGCTTTACCGTGCCGGGGGCGCCCACCTGGCATCGGTCGCCCTTACCCTGGGCCGCATCGCCGGTGCGCTCCTCTTTTTCGGCCTTGCAGTGCGATGCGGCGCGCTGCCGCCGCTGGCGGCCCTTCTCGGTTTTCTGCTGGCGCGCTCCCTCGCATTGCGCACCGTGCGAAGGACCGCATGATGGCGCCCTCGCCGCTTGCCAGTGCGATCCTGTTCCGTCTCGGACCCGTCGCGATTACCCGCCCGGTGGTCACCACCTGGGCGATCATGGCGGTGCTGGCTCTCGGTTCGTGGCTGGTGACGCGCCGCCTCGCGCTGCGTCCCGACCGGCATCAGGCGGTCGTCGAACTGGTCGTGACCGGCATCATGGGGCAGATCGCGGAGGTCATCCGCAAGAGCCCCCGCCCGTTTTTGCCGCTGCTCGGGACGCTCTTCATCTTTCTGGTCGCCGCCAATCTGTCCGGCGTATTGCCGGGCGTGGAGGCACCGACCGGCACCCTGGAGACGCCGGCGGCGTTGGCGTTCATCGTCTTCGTTGCGGTGCATTTTTTCGGGGTGCGCGCGCAGGGCCTCCTCGGATACCTCGCGAGCTTCGCCAGACCAAAGCTGATCATGCTGCCGCTCAACCTGGTTTCCGAAGTGACGCGCACCTTCTCCTTGATGGTGCGCCTGTTCGGCAACGTGATGAGCGGGGAGTTCATGATCGCGCTCGTAGTGGCGCTCGCCGGGCTCTTCGTGCCGATCCCGCTGATGGCCCTCGAAATCCTGGTTGGCCTCGTTCAGGCTTACATCTTCGCCATTCTCGCAAGCGTCTTCATCGGTGCCGCGGTCGACCGCGCCGAGCCCGGCTGAGGAGGGTCCATGGACATCAAGCTCATCAGCGTCTTGGCTGCCGCGCTCGCCGTCTCGATCGGCTCAATCGGCCCGGCGCTGGCGGAAGGCCGGTCGGTCGCCGCGGCGATGGACGCGATTGCCCGGCAGCCGGAAGCCGCGGGTACGATCTCGCGCACCCTCTTCGTCGGTCTCGCGATGATCGAGACGATGGCGATCTATTGCCTGGTGGTGGCGCTCCTCCTCCTCTTCGCCAATCCCTACGCCGGGTGACCATGCATTTCGACTGGTCAACCTTCGCGCTGCAGACGGTCAATTTCGCGATCCTCGTCTGGCTCCTGCACCGGTTTTTGTACCGGCCGGTGCTGCGGCTCATCGATGCGCGTCGCGCCGAGATCGACAAGCAATATGCCGAAGCCCGGTCGGCGGAGGCCGAGGCGAAAGAACAGCGTCTGGCGGTGGCGGCCGAGCGCGCCGGCATCGCGGCCGAGCGGGCGGCGGCGCTGGAAAGAGCGGCGGCCGAGGTGAAGGCGGCGGAAGCGGCGCGGCGCATTCGGGCGGAAGAGGAGGCGGCCGTGCTTCTCGAGGCTGCCCGCAAGGCCCTCGCTGTCGAGCGCGAGCACGCCTTAGCCGAGGCGCGGCAGGCAGCGCTCGATCTCGGGATGGAGCTTGCCGGCCGGCTACTCGCCGAAATACCGACCAAACTGCGCGCCGAGGCCTGGATCGAGCGCATCGAAGAATACCTCGCTGGACTGCCGAAGCCGGAGGCGGATGCCCTTGCCCTGCAGCTTCCCGACGGCGTTCACCTCATGGTCGTGACCGCGTCGGCACTGTCCGCCGAAACCACGCAGAATTGGCGCTCGCGTCTCCAGCGAGCCCTCGGCGACCGCACCGCGATCGATTTTGCGGTCGAGCCCAAACTGGTGGCCGGCGCGGAATTGCATTTTCCGAACGCGGTTGTGCGCTTTTCGTGGCAGAGCGCGCTTGCCGCGATGCGCGCCGAGATCGAGGCCGATGGCCACGCTCGCTGACGATCTTGGAGACTGGCTCAGCCAAAGCCGGCGGCGCATCGGCACCGTCGCGCTCGCGCCGCGGCTCGAGCATATCGGCCGAGTGGCCCAGCTTGGTGATGGCGTGGCGACCGTCACCGGCCTCCCCGAGACGCGGCTCGACGAATTGCTCATTTTCGAGGGCGGGGTGCGCGGTCTCGCGGTCGATCTCGGCGAAAAGATGATCGGCGTCGTGCTGCTCGGCGACACCGGGGCAATCGCAGCGGGAAGCATCGTGCGCGGCACCGGCGAGGTGGCGCACGTTCCGGTGGGGGAGGCGCTGCTCGGCCGCGTCGTCGACGCGCTGGGCATGCCCCTCGACGGCGGCGAGCCGATTGCCGCCGAGGGGCTGGCGCCGGTCGAACAGCCGGCGCCGGAGATCGTCGACCGGGCGCTGGTGACGCGCCCGCTCGCCACCGGGCTAATGGTAGTGGACGCCATGATCCCGCTCGGGCGCGGCCAGCGCGAGTTGATCATCGGCGACCGCGGCACCGGCAAGACCGCAATCGCCGTCGATGCCATCATCAATCAGCGGTCGAGCGAGGTGATCTGCGTCTATGCCGCGATCGGCCAGAAGGCGTCGTCGGTGGCGCAGGTCATCGCGGCGGTCCGCCGTTACGGCGCACCTGAACGCTGCCTTTTCGTCGTCGGCGAGGCCGATGCGGCGCCGGGTTTGCAGTGGCTGACGCCCTACAGCGCCTGCACGATGGCCGAGCATTTCATCGCGCAGGGCCGCGACGCGCTCTTGGTCATCGACGACCTGACCAAGCATGCCGCCGCCTATCGCCAGATCTCACTCCTGCTGCGCCGGCCGCCGGGCCGGGAGGCCTATCCGGGCGACATCTTCTATATCCACTCGCGGCTCCTGGAGCGGGCGGCAAGGCTTGCGCCCGAGCGGGGCGGCGGCTCGCTCAGCGCCCTGCCGATCGCCGAGACCCAGGCCGGGAACATCAGCGCCTACATCCCGACCAATCTGATCTCGATCACCGACGGGCAAATCTATCTCGATCCGCGGCTCTTCTATGAAGACCAGAAGCCGGCGGTCGACGTCGGCAAAAGCGTCTCGCGTGTCGGCGGAAAGACTCAGGCGCCGGTCTTGAAGGAATTGTCCGAAAGCCTGCGGCTCGATTATGCGCAGTTCCTCGAACTCGAGGTGTTCACCCGCTTTGGCACGATGGTCGACGACCGCACCCAGAAGGTGATCGAGCATGGGCGGCGCATTCGCGCGGTGCTGCGTCAGCCCCAGTTCGCGCCGCTCGCGCTCGGCGAAGAGGTGGCACTGCTCCTGGCCGTCTCTGAGGGCCTACTCGACGATGTCCCGCTGGAGCGGGTGGATTCGTTCCGCGGCGGTCTCGCCGCCTGCCTCGCCGAGCATTGTCCCGAGGCGCTGGCCATCGACGATCGGATGACAGCGCTGTCCGGGGAGCTGAGGGAACGCCTGACCGCTTCCCTCGCGGACCTGGCGCGCTCGCTCAGGCGTGCCGCGTGACGCGGCTCGCCGAAGTTGAAGCCCATGTCGCCAGCATGGGCGGGCTCCTCGACATCGTCGGCGCCATGCGTTCGCTTGCCAGCATGCGCCTCCAAGAGGCACGTCGCTCGCTTCCGGGCGTCGCGCGCTATGCCGAGACGATGGCAGCGGCGATCAGCGCTGCTGTGCTCCTCCTGCCCGAGGGAGCGTCGGCGGCACGATCGGCGCCGGGGCGCCGGGCATTTGTGTTGTGCACCGCCGAACACGGCTTTGTGGGGGCCTTCAACCAGCGCATCCTCGATGCCGCGGAGGCGGTGCTCCGTCCCGGCGACGCGCTTTTCCTGCTCGGCAGCCGCGGCGCCGCGCTGGCGCAGGAACGCGGCCGGCCGGCTGTTTGGGCCCATCCGATGGCGACCCGCCCGGCAAGCGTCCCCGAGACGATCCGGCATCTGACGGCCGAGCTTTATCGCGCAATCGCGGATGGCGAGGTCACCCGCGTCGAGGTGATCTTCGCGCGTCATCGCCAGGGCGGCCCGCCGGCAATCGAGCGGCGCCTTTTGGTTCCGCTCGATCTTGCCGCCTTTGCATCGACCCGTCCGCGGCTGCCGCCCTTACACAACCTGCCTGCCGAGGCGCTGCTGGAACAGCTGATCGCCGGCTATGTCTTTGCGCTCTTGACCGAAGCGGCCTTCGAATCGCTCGCCAGCGAAAATGCGGCGCGTTTTGCCGCGATGGTGTCGGCCCACGACAACGTATCCGAAAAGCTCGATCAGCTGCGCCAGGATGCACCGCAAGCCCGCCAGAGCGAGATCACCACCGAGCTCATCGATCTGGTGACTGGCGCGGAGGCGCTGCGCGAGGCCGAATAGCAGGCCTCATACCAGCGAACATAACGGCAGACTCAACGATACTCGGCACGATCACCCCCCATGGACCCACGGACGGGGAGGGTCTTGTTGCGCTCTCCCTCCCCCGTGATGGCGGAGGGAAGGGGTGCGGGTGACAGGGCTGCCGTGACCGTTCGAAGGTCCATTCAAGGGCGCGCCGGTATCATCCGTCGAGGTCGACGCTCTCCATCCCGTGTCGGGACACGATGGGAAACCGTGGGCATCGAATTGAACCGTATCGCAGCGGCGAGAGCTGCGGTTGACCTAAATCAACGGCACGGCGGGGTCTTTTGCCTGCTTGGGCAGCCTGCCGCTCCCGGAAAAGCTCGCGGGCACCGGCTCCCGGATCGCGGGTCCCCACTCGGGTGTGGGCGTGAAATTGGTTCGACCCCGGAAAGCCGGTCACGGCTGGTAGACGGCGCAGCGCGCGCCGAGCAGGCGAATGCGATCACACAGCGCAAAGCTTGCGCGCAGGGATTCTAATCCGGGATCGTGCCGCCGGAGCGCCAGCGCCGAGTCAACGCCGACCGCCTGAGCGAGGTCGCGATCGAGCCGCGACGCCCAGCCGGGGGATGCGCTCCGCGTCAAGGCAGAACGCGCGAGCTCCGGAATGACCGCGAGGCATGGTTCTCCGCCCCCGCCGGACATCTGGGGGGCACCAGCGAGAAACCTCCACTCCTCAACCGGCCGTCCGGTCACGGCGGCAACGTAGAGACGGGTCTCGGCAGGCAGGTCCGATTGTCGGTGCAGCCATTTTATCACTCGCCCGGCGCCGGCGTTGTAGGCGGCCGCGGCGAGACCAAGATTGCCGAGTTGGATCTTGAGGTTGGCCAGCAGTCGTGCCGCCGCGGCGATGGCTGAGGCGGCGTCGTGCGGGTCGGCAACGCCATGCTCTGCCGCGGTTCGCGGCATGAATTGGGCAACGCCTTCGGCCCCGGCAGGGCTTATGGCCTCATTGCGCAGCCGGCTTTCCCGCCAAAGGATCCGAGCGAGAAAGCCGGCCGGCAAGCGATTGGCTGCGGCCGCGCCATCGACCATGCGGCAGATTGATTCGCGGAATTGTGCTGACGGATCGTCGGTCGCCACCGTGCCGCCGCGCGTACCGAGCGGGTCACCCACGATCAGCATAGCGGCTATTGCCGCGACGAGAATTCTCAGCGCGCGGGGCAAAACAGACGGTCCCGGATATCGCAACGCATGCAAACCGCCCTCATTGCGCTCTGACCCGCGATCCTAGACGAGAAGCGCCGAAAGCGGCACGCTCGTCGCAGCTTGCAGCGGCGGAGCGCGGCACTTCGGCACCCTATCCTAAGTATGGACCAAATTGAGTGTTTAGAGCATTTTCACAATGAGTCGCCATAACCAGCGGCGGTGAAGTAGTTGGCGCATTCGTCCGGGGTGAAGCGGCCGAGCAGTTCGCCGATGCGGTGCCAGAGGCCATCACGGGTGCGCTCCGAGGCCTGGCGAAGCAAGGTCTTGAGCTTGGAAAAGACCATTTCGATCGGGTTCATGTCCGGCGAGTAAGGCGGCAGCAGAAAAAGCTGCGCGCCGGCGGCCTCGATCGCGGCGCGCACGGCGGCGATCTTGTGGGCCGGCAGGTTGTCCAGGGCGACGATGTCGCCGGGTTTGAGAGTCGGGACCAGCACCTGTTGGACATAGGCCAAAAACGCCTGGCCGTTCATCGGGCCGTCGAGGACCATCGGCGCGCCGAGCCCATCGCGTCGCAAAGCGGCGACAAAGGTGGTGGTCTTCCAGTGGCCGAACGGCGCCTTGGCGAAGAGCCGCCGACCGCGCGGGGCGCGGCCGTAGAGCCGGGTCATCTTGGTGCTGGCGCCGGTCTCGTCGATGAAGACGAGCTTGTCGGCATCGACAAACGGCCCCGCCGCCTGCCAGATGC
>Ga0210394_10009079_pt1 | contig 10086 bp, 6 predicted proteins | sample IncBWC12MmetaG_FD_160121 | JGI IMG/M metagenome (GOLD analysis project Ga0210394, IMG submission 160121) | Forest soil microbial communities from Barre Woods Harvard Forest LTER site, Petersham, Massachusetts, United States - Inc-BW-C-12-M | ecosystem: Environmental > Terrestrial > Soil >...
GAGGAGGGAGTCGAACCCACACGGCCTTGCGGCCAACGGATTTTGAGTCCGCCGCGTCTGCCATTCCGCCACTCCGGCGTGCGAATATCTTAGGCTACCTTGAAAATGGCGGCAACTTTTTGACCGCGTCCTTTTCTTTCCGTATCTAGCGCGGCGCGTAGGTGTTCCCTCTCAATGTCGTACGACTTGATTCGCTGGGAGTCGTGGCATAGGATGCGCCGGGTGCGATGCGAATGCGTCTGGGTCGTTTATGGCGCAATCCTCGGTTCTTAGTTGGGCTGACGGCGTTTCTGGCGGCGTTTGTAGTGCAGTCAGGGGAGCTGGGCTCGAGCGATACAACGCATCGTCTGCAAGCGACTCACTCATTCTGGACTTCTGCGCCGGCTGTGGACGGGGCGGAGGACTATCCCGCCTTCGGGATTCACGGGCGCGGCGGGCGGCTGTACGGGTGGTACGGCATCGGGCAATCGCTGCTGATGCTTCCAGCCGATATGGTCGGCACCTACCTCGGGCGGCTGCCAGCATTTGAAAGCTACGATGCCGATCCCACCGTGCGAGACATTTTCGTCAGCTACACGACCAGCATTCTGATCTGTGTGCTGAGCGCGCTCGTGTGTTTCCGGCTGCTGGAGCTTCTTGGATTCAGCACCCAGCAGCGGGTTGCGGGAGTGCTGGCGCTGCTTTTCTGCACGACGTTTCTCCATTACACGCAGAACCTGATGGAGAATAACTATATTTTCCTGCTGACATTTACCGGAGTGGCGTTTCAATACGAATGGTTGCGGAGCGGAGAACGCAAGGCGTTGCTGATCGGGTCGCTAGCGCTGGGGGCGAATTTGCTGACGCGGCTGACCACGGGACTCGATTTGCTGGCGGTGGCGCTGTTTCTGGTGTTGGTATCGCGCGGTGTAGCTGCCGGCCGGCCGGAGAGCGGGAGAGCCATCGATTACGCCAGGCTGGCCCTGCCGGTGTACGCGATTTTCTTGGGGATCGATCGCGCCTATCAGTATTATCGCTTCGGCTCGATCTTCAGCACGTATATCGGCGGCTATGCGCACGAACAGCGGCTGCTGAATCCGGCGCTGCCCGCGGCATTTCCGTGGGAGACGCCTTTTCACGTGGGGTTGTTCGGCGCGCTTTTCACGCCGGAGAAATCGATTTTCCTGTTCGACCCGCTGCTGGTGCTGACGGCGATTTTGTGCCTGACTTCGTGGAAACGATTTCCGCAGCAGATTCGGGCGTACCTGACGGCCTTTGGCGCGCTGCTGCTCGTCTACATCTGTCTCTACTCGAAATTCACGGTTTGGAGCGGCGACTTCGCCTGGGGAGATCGGTATGTGTCGACCGCGGCGCAAATGGTGGCGTTGCTTTCCGTGCCGCTGCTGATGCGGCACCGGGCGGAAATCGGGAAAGCGGTTCGGGCGATCGGGGCGGCGCTGATCGTTGCCAGCGTCGCCGTACAGATCGCCTCGGTGATGTTCTGGTGTCCGCTGGAGATCTACCAGATGAGCACGCTGGGGCACCCGACGTTTGTGGTGGCGCTGCGGATGAAGAATATCCTGGCGTTCATTTTAGCAAAGATGGATGCATGGAAGCTGACGAACGATGACATGTCGTACGACCCGTGGGACTACCAGCACATCACAGCGTTTAATTTCCTGCCCTTCTTACTGGCGCGCATAGGGAAAGCGGCGGGCTGGGTGGTGCATTTGGTTACGGTGATCTGGTACGCGGGGCTGGCGGCACTGATAGTCGTGCTGATTCTCATTCAACGGGGCGCAGCACAAGAGTTCAACGGGAGGGAAGCGTGAACATCGGAAAAATGCTGGTATTGATCGGGCTGGTCGCTAGGAGCTTCACGCCAGCAGGCGCTTCGCAGCTGCACCTTCAGGTGTTTACGTCGCCACCGGAAGGCATCGCCGTCAACTCGACTCTGGTTTATGGAGACAAGGACGCGGTCCTGATCGACGCTCCATTCCGGCTGAGCGACGCGCACCGCGTGGTGGTGGCGATATTGGAGAGCAAGAAGAACCTTACCACGGTGTACGTGACACACCCGCATCCCGATCACTATTTCGGACTGGTGGTAATCCGGCAGGCCTTCCCGAACGCGAAGTTCGTGGCTTTGCCGAAGGTCGTCGATGGAATCAAGGCCAGCTGGCAGAACCGGGTGAATGCGTGGAAGCCGCAGTATGGTGACGACATCCCGTCGAATCCGATCGTTCCCGATGCGCTTGCAGGGAACACCCTGATGCTGGAAGGAGAAACGCTGCAGGTTTTCGGGCCACTGCAGGGCGATAGCGCCGGGGACAATTCGTTCGTGTGGATCCCGTCGCTCAGGGCCCTCGTGGGAGGAGACACGCTGTTCAGCGGCGTGCACTTCGTTTTCGCACCGCTGTCGGCGCAACAGAAAAGAGATTGGGCCGCGACGGTCGATCAAATAGCCTCACTAAAGCCCGAAACGGTGATTCCCGGACACCAGATCGTGGGCGCGCCGAACGACGCGACTGTGCTCACGTTCATGAAGAAATACATGCAGGAATCGGACCAGGCGCAGGCTTCATCGAAAACGGCCGACGAATTTCGCTCGAAGATGAAGGCGCTCTATCCGAATCTGGGCGTGGACGGGCTGTTGAACATCAGTGCAAACGCGGCGTTTCCGGCCAAGTCGGCGGCAGCGCCGGGTTCACCTTGATGCGCCGCGGCTCGAGCGTATCGGAATGTCCGCCCGGTGCGTCTAAGCAGCAGGCGATGCGAACTTCAGGAGAGACTATGCGACAGGGAATGGTGGTTGCGGCGTGCAGTGCCATGCTGGTGGCGGGAATGGCGGCTGCGGCGAGCCGCGCGCAGGTGGGCGGGCAGGCGGCGAGCCCGCCGGCCAAGGCAGAGTGCCGATTTGCCGACGGCAAGACGATTCACGTGGACTATTCGAGCCCGCGGATGCGCGGGCGGAAGATTTTCGGCGGGCTGGTGTCGTATGGCGAAGTTTGGCGCGCGGGCGCGAATGAGGCGACAACGTTGGTGATCGACGCCGACGTGAACATCGGGGGCAAAACCGTACCTGCAGGAAGCTACACGCTTTTCGTATTGCCGAAGGAAGATGGCTGGACGCTGATCGTCAGCAAGGATACTGGCGAGTGGGGCATTCCGTATCCGGGCGAGGCGGATGATTTCGTGCGCGTACCAATGAAAGTGTCAAAACTCGATTCACCGGTCGAGAATTTCACCATTGCTTTCGATCACGACGGTGGTGCCTGCACGCTGAAGATGGGGTGGGCGACGACGCAGGCTTCGGCGCAGATTTCCGAGAAAAAATAGCGCGATTTATTTTTGCTCGATGCGGGCTTTGGCCTTGGCGCCGTGTTCTTCCGGGTGAACGATGGCGCGGAAGACGCGCCCCCGCCCGATCAAATGCTCGCCCGAGCGCGCCTGGACATCGAAGACCAGAAACCTTCCGCGATATTCGATCAATTTCGCCCAGGCGACCACGGTTGCGCCGGGTCCGACGGCTTTCAAGTGATCGACTTCGATTCGCGTGCCCACGGAAATTGCGCCTGCAGGCAATTCCGGAGTGATGGCCTTCACTGTGGCGTGTTCCATCAGGCCGATCATCATGGGAGTCGAAAAAACCGCGGGCAACCGCGGATTAAACGACTGGATTGTGTGTTGATGTTCGACGACGCGCTCAGTGGTTGCTTCCAAGCCGATGCGCGGGCGCTGCTCGGGCAGGGCCGCGGCGCCGGACTTCAAACCGGCGGAGGCTTGGTTCGACTTCGGCGACTGTTTTTTCGCCCGCTGGGATGCGTGCGAAATGCGCTTTTGTTTTCGCGGGGTCATGATTGCGGCTCGCGGCGAGCCTGGCGCGAGGAGCCGAAACCGGCGCGCACGTAAAGCAGGCTGCGGGCGAATTGCAGGAACGTGACGCCGACCTGATTCCAGAGCCGGCCTTTGAGGCTGCGGTAGTCCTGCGAGCCGCTGAAGACATCGCGCATCAGATCGCGAAATGCCGGCGAATGGTTGAGCAACTGCACCATGCGTGTGGTGATGGCACCGCCCAGAAAATTACCGCGGAAAATTCGCCGCGCGATGTTGGCGGCAAATTCAAGGTCGGCGGAGAAGGCGGCGCGCAGCCGTTCCGGGTAGGTTTGCGGCTGCCCGTCCACGAGCGCCTGCGCCAGCAAGTCGCCGGAGCGCAGCGCGTAGAAAAGCCCCTCGCCGGTGACCGGATCGACGCAGGCAGCCGCGTCACCGGCCATGGCCCAGTTTCGGCCCACGATGCGGCGTCCGCGGATCGTGGCAGCTTCGGGGGAAGGCAGCACGTGGCTGAAGAATTGCGCGCCGTCCAAGCGGATCTTTTCTTCGCGGACAAAATCGTCGAGGTGAGCGCGAAGCTGCTGGGTCGGATTCTGGCCCAGTTTCGCGCAGATGCCGACGGAAAGATGATCGGCGCGGGGGAAGGACCACAAGTAGCCTTCAAATTCCTTCAGGAATTTCACTTTGATGATCTCTTCTTCTGTCGGCACGAAGTACCCGAGGGTGACTTCTAGGTCGAGCGCGCCAAGCGCGGTCGTTTCGGGCAACAACTGGTTACGGGCCCCCGCGGCGAGCACGAGGAAATCGGAATGGCGCGGTTCACCGCCCGCCATCAGGTGGACCTGGTCGCCGGTGGTGTCGACACTGGTGACGCGCGAGCGTTCGAGGCGACAGCCAGCCGCCACGGCGCGATCGAGCAGCAGACCGTTGAGCACTTTGCGGGCGTAGATCACGATGGGGTGGCTCATCTCAAAGCGGGCGCGATGGCCGCTGCCGGATATCAGTTCCGCGGTGCGCACGATTTTTTTAGGCTGGGGCCCGTCGAGGAGAAAGGGATAGGCCTCGATGGCCTTGTAGGTGAGCCCGCCACCGCAGGGCTTCTCCCATGCCAGACGCTCGTCAAAAATGGTGACCTGAAAACCCTGCCTGGCGAGGCGCTCGCCGCAAAGGGCTCCGGCGGGACCGCCCCCGACAATCGCAATATCTTTCATGGCCCGATGCGATCCTGAAGCGATTCAGATTTGAAAGGCGCAACGACGCCTGCAAAACTGTGCGAAAGTATAGCATCGAAAATCGTCAGGCGTCCGCTGCCGCCGAGCAAATGTAGCAGGTTGGCGCAGTTTGCGGGGCGGCGGCGCGTGATAAAATTGAAGTCCGGCCGTTCCTAGCGGAGCGGCCCGACAGGCAGACGTTTGGTACAGGTCGTTTCGCAAGCTGAGCAGATTTCCCGCCGGGGTGGGTGGAAACGCGCCGGGCAGGTCGAGCTGCGCGCGGGCGACTGTTTGGACCTGCTCCATCCGGGCCACATCCGCCTTCCGCAACGCGCGAATCCCCTCCCAGACATCCGTGTGGCAATCGCGAGCGACGCGGCTGCCCGCGCACCAATCGTGCGTGTTCCGCTCGGGTCGGGCTACCGCACCACGCTGCTGATCAATCGCATCCTCGAGTTGCGTTCATGATTCTTCCTCTCGTTTCCGAACTCTTGGCGCGCATCGCGCGCCGGCCTGCGCTGGAAGAGGCATGTGACAAGTTGCGCCGCCTGGGCAGCGAGGTGCGCATGGCCGGGCTCACGGATTCCGCAAAGGCCCTCATGGTTCCGTTGGTGTTCGCCGCGCTGGGCCGGCCCGCGTTCCTGCTGGTGGATTCAAACCAGCGCGCCGAAGCGCTGCTTGAGCCGGTTCGCTGGTTTTACAGTGCGGTGACGGGAAAGCCGGGGCGCCGGGTGGCGCATCTGCCGATGCACGACGTGCTGCCGTATGAAAATCGTTCGCCGCACGCGGAGATTTCCGAGGACCGGGCGGTGGCTCTGTGGCGGCTAGCCACCAGCGAAGTGGACGTGCTGATCGCACCCGTGCAGGCGGCGCTATGGCGGATGCGCGAGCGAGGATTTTATCCGGGGCTGGCACGCGCGATCGAGCGCGACCAATCGATCGCGCACGAAGATCTCACCGGATTCCTGGCCTCGGCCGGATACGAGAAGCATGTGAGCTGCGAAATGCCCGGGCAGTTCGCGATACGCGGGGGAATCATCGACGTGTATTCGCCGGAAACGCCGCAGCCGGTGCGCATCGAGCTGATGGCCGACACGATCGAATCGATTCGCGCGTTTGATCCCAATACGCAACGTTCGACCAACCCCATCGAACGGACGGTGCTGTTGCCGCTGACCGAAATGCAGCGCCGAGCGGAGGTGCTCGAGCGGCAGCGCGCTGGCTCGGGAAGCGACCGCGAGGACGACACGGCGCCGGCGAGTTTTTATCCAGGATGGGAGTTTCGGGAAATGCCTCGCGAGGAACGGCCGGGCGTGCTGTTCGATCTGGCGGATGATCCGGTGATCGTGCTCGATGAGCCGTCGCTGCTCGAGGCAGCGATCGAAAAATACCGCCTGCGCCTGGCGGAGGCATTCGACAAGGCGGAAGACCCGCTGGCCGAACCGCCGCCGCGTTACGTGTTGAACCCCGATGAGTGGTCTCTGGCGCGGCAGCTTTTCCCGCAACTGGGAATCGAGCGGCTGGGGCTGGCGCAGGAGGGGACGGCGTCCCTGACGATGCAGACGCAGCCGACGGCGCGCTATCACGGCGACGTGGCCGCGTTCATGAACGCGGTGCGCGGCCGGCTGTCGGCGGGCGAGCACGTGATGGTGTCCGCAGCGAGCACGGGGGAACTGGAACGATTCGCCGACATTTGTCACGAATACGAAATTCCTTACGCGCTGGGCGAGCTGGAAGAAAACGTCACGGTATCGCGGCTTGCCGAGGAAGCGAGCAGTAGTAGCAGCGCGCCGGCAATGGTGCTGGTGAAGGCGCCGCTGGGCGAGGGAGTCGTGTTTGCCGAAGCCCAGCTGGTGATTTACGGCGACGCCGATCTTTTCGAGATGCTTCCGGCGCAGCGTCCGCGGGCGCGGCCGAAGACGGCGAGTTTCTTCAGCGATTTCTCGGATCTCAAGCCCGGCGATTACGTGGTCCACGTGGATCACGGCATCGGGCAATTCGAAGGGTTGCGGCAAGTGGTGGTCGAAGGCGCGACCGGCGAGTTCATGTTCCTGAAATACGCCGCCGACGCGAAGCTCTACGTGCCTCTGGCACGCATCGACCTAGTACAGAAATATCAGTCGTTGGGCGGCGTGGAACCGGTGCTCGACCGGCTGGGCACGACGGTCTGGGAAACCCGCAAGACGCGCGTGCGCAAATCGGTGAGCGACATGGCGGAGAAGCTGCTGGCGCTTTACGCTGAGCGCAAGACCGCGCCGGGCCATTCGTTTCCGCCTGATTCGAACTGGCAGCGCGAGTTCGAGGACGCTTTTGAATTCCAGGAAACCCCCGACCAGCAGCGCGCCATCGAAGATGTAAAGCGCGACATGGAAGCGAGTTTGCCGATGGACCGGCTGCTGTGTGGCGACGTCGGCTACGGGAAGACCGAGGTTGCGATGCGCGCGGCGTTCAAGGCCCTGGCGGACAGCAAGCAGGTTGCGGTGCTGGCGCCGACCACGGTGCTGGCGTTTCAGCATCTGGAGACGTTCAAGCGGAGATTCGCCGCTTTTCCGATGCGCATCGAGATGCTCAGCCGGTTCCGCACCGACAAAGAGCAGAAGCAAACGCTGGAAGAATTGGAAGCCGGGAAAGTGGACGTAGTGGTCGGCACGCACCGGCTGCTTTCGAAAGACGTCAAGTTCCACGATCTGGGACTGCTGGTGGTCGACGAAGAGCAGCGATTCGGCGTGGCGCACAAAGAGCGACTGAAGGAGATGCGGAAAAACGTGGACGTGCTGACCATGTCGGCGACGCCGATTCCGCGAACGCTGCACATGTCGCTGGTGGGACTGCGCGATATGAGCGTAATCGAAACGCCGCCGAAAGACCGGCTGGCGATTCAGACGACGGTGGCGCCGTTCAGCGAGACGCTGGTGCAACGGGTGATCGAGGAAGAACTGGCGCGCGAGGGGCAGGTGTTCTTCGTGCACAACCGCGTCGAGTCGATTGCCTCGTTGGCGTCGATGGTGAAGCGGCTGGTGCCCCGCGCGCGTGTGGTGGTGGGGCACGGACAGATGCGGGAGTCCGAACTCGAAAAAGTGATGCTGAAATTCGTGCGCAATGAGGTGGACATTCTGGTTTCGACGACGATCATCGAGAACGGTCTGGACATCCCGAGGGCAAACACCATTCTGATTAATCGCGCGGATCGCATGGGCCTGTCGGAGCTCTATCAGTTGCGCGGGCGCGTGGGCCGTTCGAACCAGCGGGCCTACGCATACTTGCTGGTTCCGAACGAGGCGACGCTGACGCCGATCGCGCGGCAGCGGCTGGCGGCGCTGCAGGAATTCAGTGACCTTGGCGCCGGGTTCCGGATCGCCGCGCTCGATTTGGAGTTGCGCGGGGCGGGGAATCTGCTGGGCAGCGAGCAACACGGCCACATCGAAGCAGTCGGCTTCGACATGTACTGCCAGATGATGGAGCGCGCGGTGGCCGAGAAGAAAGGCGAAGCGGTCAGGCCAGAGCGACGGGCCACGCTGAACCTGGGGCAGGAAATCCGCATCCCACCGGAATATATCGAAAGCGAGAATTTGCGCCTGCGAATCTACAAGCGCATCGCGAGCGTGGCGTCGGAAGCGGAACGAGTGGAAGTGGCACGCGAGCTAGATGACCGGTTTGGCCCGCCGCCGCCCGCGGTGGCGAATCTTCTGGAGTATGCCGTGGTAAAGGCGCTGGCGGAGAAGCTACTGGTCGCAACGGTGGACCGCAAGGGCGACCAGATCGCCATCAAGTTCTACGACGATACGCCGGTGCGTCCGGAGAGAATCGTGAAATTAATCCATAAACGGCGCGACATGCGGCTCGATCCTTCGGGAGTTCTGTGGATCGGCTGGAAATCGAGCAAAGGATCGGCAGTGGACGCGGTGAGAAACGTGTTGCTCCAACTACAAGCGTAGGGATAAACTTTTTCCGGAGTGAACAAATGAAAAATCGAATCCTGGCCGGCTTGGGAGTCCTTGCGCTTTCGGGCGCGGCGCTGATGATTACACGACCGGCGGGCGCGCAGTCGAAGGGCACGGTCGTCGAAGAGATCGTCGCCCGCGTGAACAACCAGATCATCACGCTGTCCGACTACCAGAAGGCCGCCGCCGGGCTGCAACAGGAAGCCGCACAGGACTGTCAGAACTGCTCCCCGCTGCAAATCCAGGGCGAAGTCGAGAAGCGACAGAAGGATTTGCTGCGAGACATGATCGACCAGCAATTGCTGATCGAGCGCGCCAAGGACATGGAACTTTCTGTCGAAACCGATCTGGTCAAGCGGCTGGACGAAGTCCGCAAGCAGAACAATTTGCCTTCGCTCGAGGAACTCGAAAAGGCGGTCGAGGGTCAGGGAATCGTCTGGGAAGACTACAAAACGCAGCTGCGCAACCAGTTGCTGACGCAGGAAGTGATCCGGCGCGAAGTGGGCGGTCGGATGAATATCGGCAGCGACGAGATCAAGAAGTACTATGACGCGCATAAGCAGGATTTCAACCGGCCTGAACAGGTCGAGCTTCAGGAGCTGTTTCTGAGCACGGAAGGGAAGAGCCCCGAGGAGGTCGCCGCAGTCCGCACCCGCGCCGACGACCTGCACAACCGTCTCATGAAGGGCGAGGATTTCGATCAGTTGGTGAAGCGCTACTCGGAGGGTTCGACGGCCCAACAGGATGGGGACCTCGGCGCGTTCGAGCGCGGCCAGCTTGACAAGCAACTGGAACCCGCCGTATTCGCGCTCGACAAGAGGCAATTCACAGACGTGATCCAGACCAAGTCCGGCTTCGAAATCCTGAAGGTGCGCGATCATTACCAGGCAGGCCTGCAGCCGCTCGATAAAGTCGAGGGGGAGATCACAAATATTCTCTACAAACAGAAAATGGATCCGGCGATGCGCGGGTATCTGGCGATGCTGCGCGAAGAAAGCTACGTGCTGGTGAAACCCGGTTACGTCGACACGGCCGCGGTGGCGGGCGCGACGGTGATTCAGGAAGTCGCGCCCACTCCCGACGCAACGGACAAAAAAAAGGGTAAAAAGAAATTGCCCCTA
>Ga0210394_10009080_pt1 | contig 10085 bp, 3 predicted proteins | sample IncBWC12MmetaG_FD_160121 | JGI IMG/M metagenome (GOLD analysis project Ga0210394, IMG submission 160121) | Forest soil microbial communities from Barre Woods Harvard Forest LTER site, Petersham, Massachusetts, United States - Inc-BW-C-12-M | ecosystem: Environmental > Terrestrial > Soil >...
CTCTATCCGATACGTTGGAGCCACACCGGTTTTCGTGGACGTTGATCCCGTGACCTTCAACCTCGACCCGAATCGGCTTGAGGAGGCGATTACGTCTCGAACTCGGGCTATTCTTGCGGTCCATCAAGTCGGTCTGCCCGCGGCGCTGACAGAAATATTGGAAATTGCGCGCCGCAGGAATTTGGCTGTCATTGAGGACGCCGCTTGTGCCATCGGGTCGTCTTATCAGAGCCATCGAGTCGGCTTGCCACACTCATTTATGGCGTGCTTCAGTTTTCACCCGCGGAAGATTCTGACTACCGGCGAAGGTGGGATGGTGACTACGGCCGACGAACAGATTGCGGCTCGCCTGCGACGCCTTCGGCAGCATGCCATGACTACTTCCGATCTTGCACGTCACAGTGCGAAGAGCGTTATTGCAGAGGGTTATGACGAGGTGGGCTTCAACTATCGCATGACAGACATTCAGGCTGCTATCGGCTTGGTACAGCTCGGCCGACTGGACGGGTTTCTGAGTCGCCGGCGTACTTTGGCGTCCCGCTACTCGGAAGAATTGGCTCGGCTAGGCTGGCTGATTCCGCCTCACGAATCCCCGAGCTGCCGTCCTAATTACCAGTCTTATATGGCCCGTCTCACGCCTGACGCACCGGTGTCGCGCGATGCCCTGATGCAGGCCCTCCTCGACCGGGGTATCTCGACTCGCCGCGGAGTCATGGCTACTCATCGCGAGCCGCCTTATCGGCACGCGAAATGGGACCAGGAATTAGTTCATACCAATACTATTACCGATCAGACGATCATTCTTCCCCTCTTTCATCAGATGACCGAGCAGGAACAGAATCACGTCATTGAGAGCATCCGCGATATTTAAGTCACCGCGACAATATCCTCGGCAGAATTTTGCATATACATGCGCATTGCCTCCTCAAACTCCGCAAGACAATTGTGACGTTAGGCCCGGACACAAAACCTGGCCCTATGGGGCTGCAGCATCGCCCTTTAAATCAATAGGTTAGTAACGAGCAAGATTTGCCCAATCGGCACTCAAAGTGCCGCCCTTTCTCCCGGGTGTGCCAATTTTATTGTGTCCTCATCGGCACCAAGGTAGGTCCGGCCGTGAACATCGTCCCATTTGCTAACCGCGAGATCGAACGCCAAGGAGAGGAAGCAGATACCGCGAGTTTATCGCCTCCGCTCATCGGAATGTGGGGGTCCGCGCGCGAGATCGCGCTCTATTCGGTAGGCGTCCTGTTCCTTTTCCTGTTTGCGACCTCTGCGAGAGCGCAGACCTTTGGTTGCACTCCTACCATGGTCAACGACATAGTCTGCGAGAACTCCAAGCCCGGGAATCCTGCCAGCCAGTGGGACGTCAGCACCGGGGACGCCGGCGATCCCAGTATCCAGGGTTTTGCCACAGACATCAGCGTGGCGCAAGGAGGGACGATCTCGTTCAAGGTAAAGACCAATGCGACTTCTTACGGCTTGGATATCTATCGCATGGGATATTACGGTGGAAACGGCGCGCGGTTGATCACCTCGATCAATCCCTCGGTTTCGTTGCCGCAAAGCCAGCCGGCCTGCAAGACCGATTCATCGACTAACCTTTATGATTGCGGAAACTGGGCTGTATCGGCGAGTTGGACCGTGCCTTCCAACGCCACCTCCGGGATCTATTTCGTTCATTTGGTGCGTGCGGACACGGGCGGAGACAGCCACATCGTCTTCGTGGTGCGGAACGATTCCAGCCATTCCGATGTTCTGTTTCAGACTTCTGACGAAGCTTGGCAGGCCTATAACGACTGGGGCGGCAGCGCCGGAGTTCTAGGAGGAAACACGTTATACGGGGGGCCGGGAGCGGGGAATTGGGATTATACCAACCGTGCCCACAAAGTAAGTTATAACCGACCCTTTGATACGCGATCGTTTGAGGCTGCAACCTGGCTGTTTGGCAGCGAGTATCCGATGGTGCGCTGGCTGGAAGCGAACGGGTACGACGTCACGTACTTCACCCACGTGGACGGCGTGCGAAATGCGAGCCTGATCACGAACCATCGGATTTATATGTCCACCGGTCATGACGAATATTGGACCGGGACGTTGCGGGCCAATATCGAGTCTGCCCGGGATGCCGGGGTCAATCTCGCGTTCTTCAGTGGAAATGAAGTTTTCTGGAAGACGCGCTGGGAGAATAGCATCGACGGTGCCAGCACTCCCTACCGCACGTTGGTCTGCTACAAAGAAACCTTCAGTGAAGCCGCCATCGATCCGCTGGATCCACCCACGTGGACAGGCACCTGGCGGGACCCTACGCTCAGTCCCCCCGCGGATGGCGGCCGGCCGGAAAACAACTTTACCGGGACGCTGTTCATGGTGAACGGGCCGGGCTCGGACAATACCGGCTTGTCCATCAAGGTACCCGCTGCCGACGGCAAGATGCGCTTCTGGCGCAATACCACCGAAGCCAGCCTTGGGTCGGGTGCGACCGCAACGCTTCCGGCGGGAACACTTGGCTATGAATGGGACGTGGATCCAGACAACGGCTTCAGGCCCGCCGGCACGTTTGACTTGTCAACGGCAACCTACAACTTGACGTCGGACTACCTCGTGGACAATGGCGTCACCTACGGAGCAGGGACTGCCACGCACCACATGACGCTGCACCGCGCAGCCAGCGGCGCACTTGTTTTTGGCGCTGGCACGGTGCAGTGGTCCTGGGGCCTTGACAGCAACCACGACAACGACATGGGCTTTACGACACCTGCGGCAAGCAAAGATATGCAGCAGGCAACTACCAATTTGTTCGCGGATATGGGTGTGCAGCCGGCAACGATACAAGGGGGCCTGCTCCTTGCGACTAAGTCCAGCGATACTGTGCCACCAGTGTCGACGATTACCTCTCCCACCGCCGGAGCCCATTTGAACCTGAATGTTTCCGCAACCGTTTCAGGAACGGCATCGGATTCCGGTGGTGGAGTGGTCGGTGGGGTCGAGGTGTCGGTGGACGGCGGACAAAGCTGGCACCCGGCCAGTGGCCGCGCGAGCTGGACCTATTCGTTTACGCCCCAAAGTTCGGGTGCGATAACCATTTTGAGCCGGGCCGTCGATGACAGTGGCAACATTGAGACTCCGGGTGCGGGAGTTTCCGTCACAGCGGGCACTACGTACAGCATCACTGGCACGATCAGTCCGACGACCGCCGGCAACGGCGCAACCGTACAGTTGACGGGAACCGCGTCCGCGACGGTCACCGCCAACAGTTCGGGGGTATACACATTTAGCGGGCTGGCCACCGGCAGCTACACCGTGACGCCGTCCAGGACGGGTTACACCTTCAATCCGGCGAGCAGTGCGGTGACGGTGAACAACGCCAACGTCACCGGCGTGAACTTCACTGGGTCGCAGTCCTCCGGCACAACCTATTCGATATCAGGTTCGGTTACCCCAGCGGCCAGCGGTTCGGGCGTAACGATAACGTTGACGGGTGCGGCAAGCGCATCCACCGTGACAGATGCTTCCGGCAATTTTAGCATTGCGGGTTTGGCAAACGGAGCTTACACGGTTACGCCCTCGAAGTTGAATTTTGCATTTTCCCCAACGCAGAGATCGATCACCATTGCGAGCGCCAATGTCTCTGGAGTTGGGTTCACAGCGACTGCTACGGCCGAGACTTTGTTCACCTCACAGACGCCCGCTCAAGTCGGACAGAGTGACGGCACAAACTTAAATTACGAACTCGGTACCAGCTTCCAAAGCGGTGTTGCGGGGCAGATTACCTCCATTCGTTTCTGGAAGGATGCCAACGAGACCGGCACTCACACCGGCAAGATCTGGTCCAGCTCCGGCGCGCTCTTGGCTACAGTGACCTTTGCCGGCGAGACGGCATCTGGCTGGCAGCAGCAGGCACTATCTTCTCCACTTTCCATCGCTGCGAATACGACCTACGTCGTCAGCGTGAATACGGGCAACACCTACTATGTTTGCACCACGAGTGGGCTAGCCTCACAAGTGGTCAGCGGAGACCTGCACTCGGTCGTGGGAAACAACGGCGTGTACGGCACTCCCGGGCAGTTCCCGACAAATAGCTACTCGAGTTCCAATTATTTTCGAGATGTCGTTTTTGCCCCAGGCACAGTGCCGGTCATCACCGCAACGGCCGGGACACCGCAGAACGCCACGATCAGCGCCGCATTCACGACCGCTTTGCAGGCGACGGTGTTGAACAATGGCAGTCCGATGAGTGGTGCAACGGTCACGTTCACAGCGCCCGCCAGCGGGGCCAGCGGCAGTTTCAGCGGTTCGGCCACTGCGACAGCCCCCACCAACAGCAGCGGTGTAGCCATGGCACCGACCTTTACCGCGAACAGTACTGCCGGCGGCTATACGGTCACGGCCACCGTGTCGGGAGCAAATACTCCGGCCAGCTTCAGCCTCACCAATAATCCCGGTTCACCAGCGAGCATCACAGCCACGGCTGGAACTCCGCAGAGCGCTGCCATCAACGCTGCGTTTACCACCGCGCTGCAGGCGACGGTGAAAGATGCGGGCAGCAATCCGATCAGCGGCGTGATGGTGACGTTTACAGCACCCGCCAGCGGCGCTAGCGGCGCCTTTAGCAGTTCGTCCACGGCAACAGCCACCACCAACAGCACCGGCGTGGCCACAGCCCCGGCCTTTACGGCCAACAGCACAACCGGCAGCTACACGGTCACCGCCAGCGTATCCGGGGTGGTTGCTGCTGCCAGCTTTAGCCTGACGAATACGACCGCGCCTCCGGCGAGCATCGCCGCAACGGCCGGGACGCCGCAGAGCGCCACCATTAGCACGGCGTTCGCCGCGGCAATGCAGGCGACAGTGCTGAACAGCAGCGGCAGTCCGGTGAGCGGCGTGACGGTGACCTTCACAGCGCCCAGCAGCGGGGCCAGCGGCGCCTTCGCCGGTGGAGCAACCACGGCGACGACCAACGGCAACGGGGTGGCGACAGCGGCCGCGTTTACGGCCAATAGCACTGCAGGCAGCTACACTGTCACGGCCAGCGTATCCGGGGTAGCTACTCCGGCCAGCTTCAGCCTTACGAATAATCCTGGTTCACCAGCGAGCGTCACGGCGACGGCTGGAACTTCACAAAGCGCTGCTGTCAGCACGGCGTTCGCGACGGCGCTCCAGGCGACAGTCAAGGATTCCGGGAACAACCCCGTCAGTGGCGTCAGTGTAACGTTTACAGCTCCCACTAGCGGGGCCAGCGGCGCCTTCAGCGGATCATCCACGGCAACCGCCACCACAAACAGCAGCGGCGTGGCCACGGCCCCCACCTTCACAGCCAACAGCACAACGGGAAGTTACACCGTCACGGCCAGCGTTTCCGGGGTAGCTACCGCGGCCAGCTTCAGCCTCACGAACACCGGTGGGGCATCGATCGCTATCGATGTGACGACTTCGACCGATCGTTCGACCAGCTCCAAGACGATCGCGTCATCCGCATTCTCTACGTCCTCGACAAACGAGTTGCTGCTGGCATTCATTTCGACTGACGCTCCCTCCAGCGGCACGAAGGTGTCGGTCAGCAGCATTTCGGGCGGCAGTTTGACCTGGACTCTGGTACAGAGGACCAATGCCCAGGCGGGCACTGCGGAGATCTGGCGCGCCTTCGCTACGGCCAAGCTGAGTAGTGTTACCGTCACTGCCACACTGTCGGCGAGCGAGGCCTCATCGATGACCGTCATGAGCTTCACGGGAGCGAGTACCGCTGGCACCAACGGTTCCGGAGCTATCGGCGCCGTCGGTTCCGGAAACGCCAATCCCGGGGCGCCGACGGCTTCTTTGATTACTACCCAAGCTAACTCCTGGGTAATCGGCGTGGGCAACGACTGGGACAACGGCACGGTGCGGACCCTTGGCGCAAACCAGACCATGGTCCACCAGTATCTGGCCACTGTCGGCGACACGTATTGGGTGCAAAGGGTAACGAGTCTGGCGCCAGCGGGAACCACGGTAACAGTGAGCGATACGGCTCCTGCGACGGACCGCTACAATCTATCTATTTGCGAGATTTTGCCTTGACCGCGGCCCGTTCGCCACGATTGGAGCCGCGTCGGGGCATGGCCGACACGATAGTGCCGAACCTTGGATGTTGAGATGGGCTGTGCCGTCGCAAGGCTGTGCCAGCAAAGTGCATTCAGCCGGGACGGGGAGTTGCGTGAAGTTGGTTTACACAATTGATCCATTGAAAGATGCCCGGTGGACGCCTTTCGTCCACACACATCCGCACGCATCGATCTTTCACACCCGCGGTTGGCTCGATGCGTTGCGGCGAACGTACGGCTACAGGCCTGTTGCTTTCACAACTTCCGACCCGGGTGGCCCCCTAAGCAACGCTTTACTTTTTGCACGCGTGTCGAGCTGGCTCACCGGTCGGCGGATAGTCTCTCTGCCATTTTCGGACCATTGCCAACCTCTTTTTCACTCGAACGATCACTTGCAGGATGTCCTCACCTATCTGCAAACTGAAACCGCTTGCCAACGCTGGGGCTACGTTGAAATTCGTCCGGTCAATGGCACGATGAGCGGATTTCACCCGGTGGCTTCTTATCGCATGCATCGGATAAACCTTGAACCTAGTCTCGATGAAATATTTCAGACGTTTGATAAGGATTCTGTGCGGCGACGAATTTGCCGAGCGGAGCGAGCGGGGCTGCTCGAAAAACATGGGCAGTCAGAGGACTTGCTAGGCGCATTTTACAAACTACTGATCCTTACCCGCAGACGCCATCGCCTGCCTCCACAACCATATGTTTGGTTCCGCAATCTCGTGCAATCGCTAGGCGATGCCGCCGAAGTCAGGGTTGCATACACGCAGGAACAGCAACCCATCGCCGCGATTCTAAATCTGCGTTTCAAGGATGCGCTTTTCTATAAGTACGGGTGTTCTGACACGCGCTACAAGAATCTTGGCGCCATGCCTTTCCTGTTTTGGCGCGCCATCCAGGATGCCAAAGGAACCGGCGCGAACGAATTCGATTTGGGGCGATCAGATGAGGACAACCCGGGTCTTGTTGCTTTTAAGGATGCCTGGACGAAAAGTGCGTGCCGCTTGGTCTACTGGCGTTTTCCGCCCTCTCCTGCACATCACGTGAGAAGTGGCTGGGCGATGCGAGTTGCAAGACTCCTGTTCGCTCATTTGCCGAACCGTGCGCTAACGACGGCAGGCGAGTTGGTCTACCCGCATATGGGTTAGTGCGCGGTATCTGGGATTGAGGGACGTAGGGATGAGCCAAGTTCTTTGCGACTACTACCGGCCTCCGGCCGATTTTCTCCGGGATCCGGTTTTGTTCGAACGCATGGCCGGACGGCACAGGCGGGACGTTGCCCATTCGTCAGACAACTCGGCCTCTCCTCGTGTGACAGTTGGCGCCGTCTTCCCAGACCAAGGGGTAGAACCGAGTCTCGGTCCGGACCAGTTGATCGACTACTTTCGTCGAGAGTACTACGCAAAGCGATTCGCGCGACACTCACAGAGGATCGTGGATCAAGCGTCCGTCCGGCACGCGTATTACTTTGTTCGGAACTTATTGCCAGTGTCGCTGCGCAGATTGATCCAACGCGCGTACTTGAGCGATTGGAAAGACCTGCCGTTCCCTCATTGGCCGGTCGATCTAACCGTAGATATATTGCACGATGAACTACTCCGCACCTCGATGAAGGCGGCGGGAACGCAGCGGCTTCCGTTCATATGGTTTTGGCCGGAAGGGGCAAGCAGCTGTCTGATCATGACTCATGATGTCGAGAGCATGGTTGGACGGGATCACCTATTCGCACTCATGGACCTGGATGAGTCCTACGGCCTGAAAGCTTCTATTCAGTTGATTCCTGAGGAGCGCTATGAAACCCCTCGGGACTACATCGAGGAGATCCGGCGTCGAGGATTTGAATGCAATGTGCACGATCTGAATCACGATGGCTGTCTATACGAGGATTACATCGAGTTCCTCCGGCGCGCGAAGAAAATAAACAGCCACGTCCGCAGAATTGGCGCATCAGGCTTCCGGTCGGCGTGCATGTACCGAAACCAGGACTGGTTTCAAGCGTTTGAGTTCTCTTACGACATGTCTGTGCCTAATGTCGCCCATCTGGAGCCGCAAAGGGGTGGCTGTTGTACGGTCAAGCCGTACTTCATCGGGAAGGTGCTCGAACTTCCGTTGACCACAACCGAGGACTATTCGCTGTTCCATGTTTTGGACACGTATTCGGTCGATCTCTGGAAACAGCAAGTCGATTTGGTCCATCGCAGAAACGGGCTGATCAGTTTCGCCATCCATCCAGATTATCTTGTCGAAAACCGTCCTCGGAAAGTTTTTGAATCGCTCCTCGACTTCCTGCGCGAAAAGGTTTCACGCGAAAGGATCTGGGCCGCATTGCCGGGAGATGTTGATCGTTGGTGGAGAGCCCGAAGCCAGATGCGCTTGATACCGCGCGGAAATCACTGGGAAATCGAAGGACCGGAAAAACAAAGGGCACGCGTGGCTTATGCCGTTCTTGACGGTTCAGACCGCCTCTCATTTGAAGTGTAGCCTTCCAAATGATTACTCGCTCACAGCCCATGCCATTGCGAGACGGGAACGATGCTAGCCAAAAGATGAAAGTGCGTTCCAATTAGCGTCCTAATCTGGCCTTAAATCTAGACCGCCTTCCTGTGACTTCCATGCATGTCTAGTGTTATCAGTATGTTAGGAGCTGCCAGAATGCTTCTCCTGAATAGCAGCCTGGCTAGGCATTTGCTGTAGCGCCTTCACGCTGTGAGCGCGCCTACGGTGGCAAAGCACAAGGTTGCCAAAAAGCGTGATGAACCTGACATGCCGACGCATCGCCTGCTCAAACTAGCGCAACCGGACGCTCCCGCAGTTTTTGTCGGGGATATCCGTCGGGGCGTTTCTCGTTCTGACCCGCGGGAGGGATCAAGAATGATGTGGATCCGTATCGTTCGGTACGCCGTTGCGGCGGCCCTGCTAGTTCTCCTAGGCGCTGCCCAGCCGGCTTGGGCCACTCTGCCCACCCCGAGTCAGCCCATTCTCGCGGTGCAGGACAGCAACTCTGCGGACCCCTACCAGAACTTCGTCCCGGAACTGCTCACCACAGAGGGCCTAAACGGTTTTCAGACCGCACAACTTCCCGATCTCACCGCCGCTTTTCTAGCCAACTATGACGTGGTGGTCCTCCCGCACCTGACACTGACGTCTGCTCAAGCCACTCTGTTTCAGAATTACGTCAATGCCGGAGGCACCCTTATCGGGTTTCGCCCCGACCTGCAATTGGCCAACGTGTTTGGTGTGGCCTCGCTGGGCACGACCCTGTCGGAAGGTTGGCTGAAGATCGACACCACCACGGCATACGGGTCCGGCCTGGACAGCAGCGTGATGAGATTTCATGGGGCGGCGGATCTGTATTCGCTCAGTGGCGCCAGTTCACTGGCCACCCTGTACAACAGCTCCACCTTGCCGACATCCTCTCCAGCGGCTGCCATCTACACGTTTGGATCGGGCAAGGCAATTCTGTTCAGTTTTGATTTGACGCAAAGCATTGTGTTGATGCGGCAAGGCAATCCCGCCTGGGCTGGTTATCCCAACAATCATGACGGGAATAACACCATGCGAGCCTCGCAGATGTTCATGGACCAGGGCTCAGGTCAATTTTGGAATGACTTGGGCGACGGGGCTCTCAATGATGTGCCTCAGGCTGACATTCAGATGCGTCTGTTCAGTAATGCCTTGGTATTGACCAACGCGGTCAGGCGGCCCCTGCCTCGGCTCTGGTACTTCCCTAACCAGAACCGCTCCATGATGCTGATCACGGGAGATGATCACGGCTATCCCGTGGCAGATGCGCTCAACGAGATCAATAACGTTGCCTCCTTCGGAGGGAGCTTCACCTATAACCTTTGGTACCCCTTCGGCACGGTCAGCAGTGACCAAGTGAACAGCTGGTTGACTGCGGGATATTCGATGGGAGTGCATTTCGACGATACGGCGGAAATGGATTCCAGCGGCGTGGGTGGGTCGGCAGCTTCCTGGAGCGGGATGCAGAATTTGATCAGC
>Ga0210394_10009082_pt1 | contig 10081 bp, 9 predicted proteins | sample IncBWC12MmetaG_FD_160121 | JGI IMG/M metagenome (GOLD analysis project Ga0210394, IMG submission 160121) | Forest soil microbial communities from Barre Woods Harvard Forest LTER site, Petersham, Massachusetts, United States - Inc-BW-C-12-M | ecosystem: Environmental > Terrestrial > Soil >...
CTGCCGCTGATTAGCGGCGAGGGCGCGGTTAAGATTGTTACCTCCCCATCCTTCTCATCCCATCATGAGGCGGCCCGACGCCGACCTCGAAGAGAAGCGAGGGCCCCGTGTGGCATCATCAGCCGGACCGCAAAAGGGTGACAGCAAGAAGTCATCAGGCCGGAGCTTGACACTGGCCGCGATAGAGAAGCGACCTTCACCAGGATGGGCGGCAAGGAGGAAGATGCGCCGGCAAAGGCCGCCAGTTGCGTGCAAGCTTAGGCTATGGCGGCGGCGCGCACCACGGGGGCTTCGCGGATCGGCAGGTTGATCAGCGCCGCGAAGGTCGCCAGCGCCGCGTCGGCGTACCACACCCAGTTGTAGTCGCCGAAATGCGCGACCGCGACCCCGCCGAGCCAAGCGCCGTAGAACGCGCCGAGCTGATGGGTGAAGAGGGTCATGCCGATCAGGGTCGCGAGGTAGCGCGTGCCGAACAGTTTGGCGACGATCCCGGCGGTCGGCGGGAGGGTCGCCAGCCAGGTGACGCCGAGCGCCAGGGCGAAAACGTAGAAGGTCGTCGCGGTCTTCGGCGCGGCCATGAAAACGAGAATCGCCACGGCGCGCAGCAGATAGACGCAGAAGAGCAGGTGCTTCAGCCGATAGCGCGTGCCAAGCCAGCCGACGCCGAGGCTCCCGACCACATTGGCCAGGCCGATGATCGCCAGCGAATTGGCCGAGATCATCGCCGACAGCCCGCACAGCCGGACTTCGCCCGGCAGATGCGTCACCAGAAACGCGACATGGAAGCCGCAGGTGAAGAAGCCGAGATGCAACAGCCAATAGCTGCGATCGGCCGCGGCTATCTTGAGCTGCTGACCGAGCCTCAACCGCGGCTCGGCCGTCGCCGTTGCGGTCCCGAACGTGGCTTCCGGCATCGGCGTCTTACGCCGTCGCATCAGGAAGGCGAGCGGCAAGGTCAGCAACGTCGCACCGGCGACGCCGAGCATTGCCGTTACCCAGCCGAAGCCGAGGATCACCGTCTGCACGATTGGCGCGAAGACGAATTGCCCGAGCGACCCGCCGGCATTGATGATCCCCGCGGCGGACGAGCGGCGCTCGCCGGGCAGGCGCTGCATCACCGAGCCAATCAGGATCGACAGGCTGCCGGCACCGGCGCCGAAAGCGCTGACGATGCCGAGGACCGCAATCAGCGCCCATTCCGAACGCACAAACGGCGTCGCTGCGGTGCCAATCGCCAGCATGATCCCGCCGAACGTGATCACCCGGCCCGGGCCGTAGCGGTCGGCGAAAGCGCCGAACACCGGCTGCGCCAGGCCCCAGACGAACTGCCCGATCGCCACCGCCAGGCTGATCGAGACGATGCCGAGCCCGGTCGCCGAGTCGAGCGGCGCGATGAAAAGACCGATCGTTTGCCGCGCGCCCATCGTGATCAGCAGAATGGTCGCCGCGGTGGCGACAAGCGGCCAGGGAAACTGGCCGGCGGCGGGAGACGTGACCATAGGGAGGGCTTTAGGGCTATCGTGCATCACAACGCCGCATTTAAGAGTATATGCGCGTATCTAATTGCGTCGCCTCCGCCTTGCAAGCCGGTTTCGCTCAAGGTTGGCCATCGCGGTGCTGACGCCGTCCGGGGACGGCCGGATGGTGGCGTGCCATAATCCGTGTTGACGTTGAGGAGACACCCATGACGAAGATGATTGTGATCGGCGCCGGAGTGATGGGCGCCTCGGTCGCGTTTCGGTTGGCTCAGGCCGGGGCAGACGTCACCGTGCTCGAGGCGACGCGCATCGGCGGTGGCACGTCCGGCATCAGCTTCGCCTGGACCAATGCGCACAAGAAGCCGCCAAAGCCGTATCACGACCTCAATGTCGGCGGCATGAAAGCGCACGCCGCGCTGAGGGACGAGTTCGGCGCCACGCCCTGGTGGCATGGCGGCGGCAGTCTCGAATGGGAACTCGAACCCGACCGCGCCGATCAACGGGAGAATGTCGACCGGCTCCGAGCCTGGGGCTATGCCGCCGAGTGGATCGACCTCAAGCAAGTCCGGGAACTCGAACCCGACATCGATCCCGCAGTCATTGGCGACGCGCCGGTCGCGTATTTTCCGGAAGAAGGCTGGCTTGATCCGGTGGTCTACGCGCACGCCATGCTGTCCGCCGCGCAACGCCGTCACGGCGCGAAAATCGTTTGTGGCGCGAAGGTCGTCGATCTGCTGATGACCGGCGATAGGGTGTCGGGAGTGCGGCTGGCCGACGGCACCCTATACGAGGCTGACATGGTCGTGAACTGCGCCGGCCGCTGGACCAACGAGGCCGTTCGTGAAGCAGGGCTGCATCTGCCGCTCGCGCCGACGGTTGGCTTCCTGGTCTTCACCCCACCGGTGGCCGCCGGCTTGAACCGGGTCGTCCGCACCAATGTGATCGACGCGCGGCCGGACGGCGCGGGGCGCCTGATGCTGCATTGGAATGCGACCGACGCGCTCGTGACCTTCGATACGAAGCTCAGCCCGTCAATGCCGGAGGCGCGCGACCTGGTGCGGCGGGCGCGTCAGCTTCTGCCCTCGATCGGCGAAGTTGAACCGGAAGCTGTGCGCATCGCGATCAGGCCGATCCCGGGCGATCATTTGTCGGCGATCGGGCCGGTGCCGCGTACCTCGGGCTATTATCTCGCAGTCACCCATAGCGGCGTGACGATGTCGCCCTTCCTCGGCGCGGCGGTGGCCGACGAGGTCGTGCGCGGCAAACAGCGGCGCGAGCTCGACGATTTCAGACCCGCGCGCTTCTTCAACTGAACGTGGCTATGGGGTAGGGGCGAAACTAAGATCGCGAACGGCTCCGCTCTAATCGACCCGGCGGTGCGCCCTTTGCCGGCCTGAACGTCGGGTTTGCGTCGGACATGGACCATCACGGAGGCGCGACTGCTCGGCAGCCCGGCGCCGATTCCGACTATTGGGATGCCCGTGGGTTACCGAGTTAAATCGACCCCGAGCGGTCATTCGCCGTCGGGATCTCTTCCGGCCGCCTCACGGTGGAGCCTTGCTGGCGGGAGAAAAGCGATCAACGCGCTTTGACCTATGCGTCGCCGCCATCGCCCGATCGAGCCGCCGTTACGTTTCCGGCGAACAGGTCGCGCAACGTGGCTTTCGATATCTTGTTGACACCGGTGCCCTGGAGCCAATGAGAATGTCCGATCAACTGGCCTACTTCGCAGCCGAAGAGCTGATTGAGCATTACCGCAGCGGCGCGCTGTCGCCGATCGAGGTCATCAGGGCCCTGCTTGACCGCATCGCTGCGGTCAACCCCAAGGTTAACGCTCTCTACTTCGCCGATGCCGAAGCCGCTCTGGCGGCGGCTGCCGAGTCCGAAGAGCGCTGGCGGCGGGGCAACCCCCAGGGTCTGCTCGACGGCGTGCCGGTCAGCTTGAAGGATTCGGTGCTGGCGATCGGCATGCCGTCATATCACGGCACGCTGGCGACCGATCCGGCTCAAGCGCGCGCGCCGCTCGATGCGCCGGTCACGATGCGGCTCAAAGAGGCGGGGGCCATCATCATCGGCAAGACGACCATGCCCGATTTCGGCATGATCGCCTCCGGCGTCAGCAGCCGCTACGGCGTGACACGCAACCCTTGGGATCTGTCGCGCAACTCGGGCGGGTCGAGTTCCGCGAGCCGTCGGGTGCGGCGGGCGCAACGCGCGTTCGAAGAGTGCATCCATCAGCGCGGGCACGATCGGCGCGAAGCGGCGGACGGCGTCGAACGTCGCGGACGGGACCGGGGTGGACAGGTAGCGGCTGGTATAGCGCAGCGCATAATAGAGCGGTCTGCCCACGCCCAATGATCCGTCGGCAAACCCGCCGGCGTTCGACGGGGCATTGGGAAAATCGGCATAGAGCATTTCCAGCGCATCACGCAGCGCGAGGCCGGTGCGCCGCCAGACCAATGCCGCCGCCGGGCCGAGGAGGCAGAGTGCGATGAAGATTGTCGGCAGGGCTAGAAAGCCGTAGGAGATCAGGAACCACACTGTCCGGCTCTATGGAAAGCTTGCTTCGCGCCGCACCTCCGGAACCCTCTCCACTACCGCCTTCGCCGTCATGTTGCTCGGCTCAGCGCTACAAGCCAGGAGGTAAACTTGCCTTCAGAGTGCTCACCGAGCAGGTATAGACGATTTAAAACGGTGCAGCATCGCATTCTTGACCGGTGCGGCGCCACCAGGAGGTGAGGTGAGACCGGCTGTTGACCGACCTACAAGGCCAGCCGGGATGACCGCTCGCCACCCACCCGTTGGGACCCGACCAGCCGACGTTATCATACCGCTTCGAACAACTCGCGGGGCCTCCAGAGAGGCGAGGCCCCAATGTCCCTTTTTGTCGCTCAAGAATTGCGTTTGGCGGTACTGCGTGTCATAGAATCGCCAATTCCGGACCGTCTGTAGTCCGGGCAACCAACCTGAGGGAAGAGCCATGCGGATTTGCACCGGCCAGCCGCCGCGGCGTACCTCGCGGGTGGATGAACGCCGCGATCATTCGATCAACAATACCGGGGCCGGTCACCGCCACCTTGAATACCCGGCGACGATCGCCCGCAACAGCAAAAACAATGCGTTGTCTCTCCTTCTCTGGCGATTTCTGTCGCGCCTCGGTCCAGGGTAATACCGGTGTAATAGGCCGGCCAACGACAAAATCCCTACTATAAATTCCAGACCAGCGCGCCACCGCTCGGCCTCTCCGATGCTGGTCTGCAGCCGCGCTACATTCTGATCTTCTTGGGAGTGAGACCGTAATGATGCGCAATAGACGTGGTTTTCTTAAATTGACGGCATCAGCTGCATTGACAACGGCCGGGGGGATCACCGGGTTTCCCAACATCCTGCGCATCCGTAGCGCACAAGCGGCCAATGAGGTGCCGGTCGGCAGCCTGCTCGATCGCACCGGCGCGTTCAACATCTCGGGTCAACCCGCGATCGTCGGCACACAATTCGCGGTAAACCAGATCAACGCCAAGGGTGGGCTGCTCGGCAAGCAGCTCAAGCTGATCGAGTACGACACGCAATCGGATATCGCCAAATACACCCAGTACGCCAAGAAGCTGATCCTGGAAGACGAGGTCGTCGTGACGCACGGCGGCATAGCGTCTGCCTCACGCGAGGCGATCCGCCCCGTGTTCGACGAGTACAAGGCCCTATATTACTACGACAACCTATACGAAGGGGGGGTCTGCGACAAATATGTCTTCTGTACCGGTCAAACTCCCGGCCAGTATATGGGGCGGCTGGCGGAATATGCGCTGCAGCATTTTGGCAAGAAATGCTACACGATCGCTGCTGACTACAATTTCGGCCATATCTCGTGGAAATGGTGGGACATCTACTGGCGCAACGGCGGCGACATCAGCCCGGTGCCGGGCAAGCCGCACGGTGAGCATGTCGGTCAGGTCGAATTCATCCCGCTGGACGTGACCGATTTCAACGCCACAATTCAGCGCATCCAGCAGGCCAAGCCGGATGTAATAATGACATTGATCGCCGGTGCGGCTCATATGAACTTTTACCGGCAATTGGCTGCCGCGGGCCTGCACGGCAAGATCAACATCGTGTCCGCCAATTTCGGCTCCGGGAACGAACACATCCTGTTGGCGCCGAGCGAAGTAGAGGGGCTGGTGGTTTGCGCCGCCTATCTCGACGACCTCGATACGCCGGCCAATCGCACCTTCAAGGAAGCGATCACAAAGATGGTCGGCGACCCGAAATATCTGGTCGGCGAGCAGGTGTGCCAGAAATACAACGGCTGGAACATCTGGGCGAAAGCGGTCGAGACGGCCGGCAGCTTCGACCGCGAAGCGGTGACGAAGGCGATGGAGAGCGGCATCGCCATCGATACACCGCTCGGCCGCATCAAGTCGGACGCGGCCACCCACCATCTTTTCTATACGATGCATCTGGCCGCGGTGAACGATAAACACGGCTGGAACATCCTGCAGACCTACGAGGACGTGCCGCCCTCGGACGATGCCAAATACTGCGACTTGATCAAAAAACCGGATCAGCACACGCAATATCAACCCGATTGAGCGGGCGCGGCACCCGGGCGGCGGCGCCTTTCGATGATCGCCGGTGATACGATCGTGATTGTTGGGCTGGAAATTCTCAGTGCGGCGACGATCCTTGTTCTGCTGGCGCTCGGACTTGCCGTCGTGTTCGGCATGATGCGCATCATCAATCTCGCGCATGGCGAGTTCCTGACGATCGGCGCGTTCACCACCCTTGCGGCGGTCCGCTTCGGCGGCTTGCCGCTATGGCTTGGAATGCTGCTGGCGGCCTGCGTCGCGGGACTGATCGGGATCGCGATCGAGCGGCTGGTCATCCGCCACCTCTATGGCCGGCCGCTCGACGTGATGCTGGCGACCTGGGGGATAAGCCTGATCCTGATCGGCACGATCACCGTGATGTTCGGGCCGGTTACCAACGGGCTGCCGTACGCGCTGGGCAGCTTTACGATCGGGCGCTACCAGTATTCTCAATACCGGATCGCAATGACGGTCGTCGCCCTCTTGATGATGCTGATCGTGTACGTCCTGTTCCACCGCACCCGATTCGGCCGGCAGGCACGCGCGACGATCGGCAACCCTGAGATGGCGGCGGCGCTCGGCATCAATACCCAGCGCATGTTCATGCTGACTTTCGGCCTCGGCTGTGCGCTCGCCGGGGCCGCCGGAGCGGTCCTCTCGCCGCTCGTCGGCGTCGTGCCGACGATGGGCATACTTTATATCGCGCAAGCCTTCATTACCGTCATCGTGGGTGGCCCGCTTGCGCTTGTCGGCACCGCCGCCGCCGCCTCGCTGCTCGGGACGATCGAGGCGTTGATCGCGCATTTCCCGCTCTTCCACATCGCAACCGCGGGCTCCTGCACTCCGACGCCGTGCGTGATCGCGATCGGCGGCTCGGCCTTTTTCGGCCAGATCGCGCTATTGGTGTTCGCGGTGGTTCTGCTGCGGCTGCTGCCGCAAGGGCTCACCGGCGGCTCGCGGAATCCCTATTGAGCAGCGTTGTGATCAACCGGCGCGGCGACGGCCGCGTTAGGACGGGAGGCACCGATCGGCTCGCTGCATTGCTCGTCGTCGTGCCGCTGGCGCTGGTGCCGTACGGGTTTAAGCCATACGCCGCCAACGCGCTCGCGCTTTTCCTGATCTATGGTCTGTTGGCGATGTCGCTCAACCTGATCTGGGGCTATGCCGGTATGATCAGTTTCGGGCAGACCGCGTTCTTCGGGGTGGGTGCCTACGCCTACGGGGTCATCGCGCTCAACACCATCGGGCCGGTTGGCACCACCGGTCTCGCGGTGGTCGGCGGGGCCGCCGCGGCCACTGCGCTCGCCTTGGTAACCGCCTATTTCGTGTTTTACGGGCGCCTGTCGGATGTTTACGCCGCCATCATCATGCTGGTGTTGAGCCTGGTGCTGAACACATTGATGGTGTCGACCGCCGGCGAGGAGTGGGTCATCGGCGTCGCCCGGCTCGGCGGCTTCAACGGCTTGTTCGGTCAGGGCTCGACCGGGCAGAACATCGGCAATTTTCAGATCCCGCCGATCACGCTGCAGCTGCCGTTTATGGCGCAGCCCTTCGCGTTCCGCATCGATCGCACGAGCGTCGCCGGTTATTACCTGGTGCTCGGCGCTTGCGGCACCACCTACCTGGCCGCCCGCCTGGTGCTGGCGAGCCGGCTCGGCCGGATCGCTGTGGCGATTCGCGAAAACGAGGCCCGCGCGGCCCATCTCGGCTACGATATCCGGCTCTGCAAGCTGACGATCTTCACCCTGGCGGGTGCAATCGCCGGGCTCGCCGGAGTGCTGTTCGCGAGTTGGGGGCGGTTCGTCAATCCCGACGTGTTCGGGTTGGCGTTTGCCTCGGGAGTTGTTGTCAACGTGCTGCTCGGCGGCCGACTGACGCTGATCGGCGGGTTTGTCGGCGCGTTGGCGGTCAATTACCTGACCAGCTATCTCGGCGGGATCGCGCCGACGGCGTCATACGCGGCGGGCGGCGTTCTCGGCCTCCTCTATGATCTGCTTGGCCGCGCCACCCAACAATCGGCGCTGCTGGTGCAGGGCGCGGTGCTGATTGGCACCGTACTGCTGCTTGAAGAGGGGATCGTGCCGCCGGTGGCGCGTTTCCTGTCACGCCGGCCCCTGATCGGTTGGTTCTTTCTGCTGCCCTTGCTTCTCGTCTATTTCTCGGCACAGATCGCCTGCCGTCAGGCGGATTTTTGCCTCTATTGAGCGATGCCGGAGCCATCCCCGCGTTCGATCCTCTCGGCGGCACAGCTGACCAAGGATTTCGGCGGTCTGCGCGCCGTTGCCCTCGACCTGGAGGTCGCGGAAGGCGAACTGCTCTGTCTTATCGGACCGAACGGGGCCGGGAAGAGCACATTCTTCGGCATGCTTACCGGCGCCATTCGGCCGACCGCCGGTCATATCCGCTTTCGCGGCCGCGACATCACGGGCCTCGACCCGTTCCGCATCACTCGCCTCGGGATCAGCATCAAATTTCAGGTGCCGCGGGTGTTCGAGCAGCTTTCGGTGCAGCAAAACCTGCATCTCGCCGCCGAGAACCGCTTCGGCTTTGCCGAAGCGTGTGAACGCGCCGGGCACATGCTCGGCCGCATCGGGTTAAGCGGGCATGCCGCGGATCGTGCGGCCTGGCTCTCGCACGGTCAAAAGCAGTGGCTCGACATCGGCATGGCCGCGATCGCCGAGCCAGCGCTGATCCTGCTCGACGAACCGACGGCGGGGCTGAGCCCGGAGGAGGCAGGCCGCACTGCAGAATTTATCCGCGACCTCAACCGGCAGGCCACTCTGATCGTGGTCGGGCACGACATGGATTTCGTGCGCCGTATCGCACAGCGCGTTGTCGTCATGCATCAGGGTCGCCTCTTCGCGCAAGGCACGATTGCCGAGATCCGGGCTAATGGCTCGGTGCGCGATATCTATCTCGGGCGAGGTGGCCGCGATGCTCGTGGTTGCTGATCTTCAGGCGTCCTATGGCGCAAGCCCGGTGCTGGACGGAGTCAGTCTAGAGATCGCCCGTGGTGAGATCGTCGGCATCATCGGCCGCAACGGTGTCGGCAAGACGACGCTGGCGAGAGCGATCGTGGGACTATTGCCGGTCGGGTCCGGCAGTATCACGCTTGACAGCGAGGAATTGACGGGCCTGCCGTCATATCGACGAGCGCGCCGCGGTCTGGGTTATGTGCCGCAAGGCCGGATGATTTTTCCCGACCTGACTGTGGCAGAAAATCTGATGGTCGGTGCCGATCTCGCACCCGATGGGGCGGCGATGCGAATCGCGGTGATCCTTGACGATTTCCCGCGATTGCGCGACCGCCTCAGCCAGCGCGGCGGGACGTTGTCTGGCGGCGAGCAGCAGATGCTGGCGATCGGCCGAGCACTCGCCGGCAATCCCAAGATCCTGCTGCTCGACGAGCCAACAGCAGGAATCCAGCCAAGCATCATAGACGAGATCGAGCAGCGGCTGCGGGAGGTCAACCGCGTCCGGCTTTTGCCGATCATGCTGATCGAACAAAACATCGAACTTGTCGCCGCACTCGCGGCACGCGTTTATGTAATGGACCGCGGTCGCATTGTGGCGGAGATCGCGCCGGCGCACCTGCAGGACGAGTCCGTCGTGCGCGCGTACCTGGCGGTTTGAAAAACCGCCAGGTACGAACACGAATGGCGGCTTTCTCCTCCGACCTGAGCCGCCCAGTTGCCGACCACCAAGGACCGGAATGGGGGCATCACGCGTCGTCGTCGTGTGTTGCGGCCAGCGGCCGAAGCGGTCCGGTAGGCGACATTCAAATTGAGACACCACCCCTGTTCCCGGCGGCTTGTCGCGTCGGCGTTTCCCCGCCACACTGTGCCGGTCCGCCCCCTACTCTCCGCTGCGAGCGATGTCATGAGAAACCAACCGACCGGCCATACCGGCCGCCATTTCCTGCAGATTCCGGGCCCGACCAATGTGCCCGACCGGGTGTTGCAGGCGATCGCCATGCCGACGATCGATCACCGGGGCCCGGAATTCGCCGAGCTCGGCAAG
>Ga0210394_10009083_pt1 | contig 10080 bp, 6 predicted proteins | sample IncBWC12MmetaG_FD_160121 | JGI IMG/M metagenome (GOLD analysis project Ga0210394, IMG submission 160121) | Forest soil microbial communities from Barre Woods Harvard Forest LTER site, Petersham, Massachusetts, United States - Inc-BW-C-12-M | ecosystem: Environmental > Terrestrial > Soil >...
GACGGAAATTATAGCCGGGATCTGCAGGGAATTTGGAATCAGCGCCGAGATGGCAACGGCGGACGTAAGAGACTTTCTCGTCGCAGTGTACCGAAACGGATTGATCGAAACAACAGCCGATATGGGGCGGTGAGCAATGCGGTTTCTAGAACTGAAGGCATTTTACGCTCTGATCCAGTTTGATGTGTCCAGGGCGACAAACTTCTCAGCACTATACGACAAGGTACGCTGTTGCCGCGTACGACCTACCCAAATCTCTCAAGATGCCACTGCGAAGATCTGCGCTTCGATCGACATCGCATGCACATGGTATTGGAAAGACGTACTGTGCCTTCAGCGTTCGGCTGCGACAACCTGGATGCTTAGGCGCCACGGAGTGGCTGCGGAATTGATCATCGGCATTCAGCAATTGCCTTTTAGGGCCCATGCGTGGGTCGACGTGGGCGGCCGGGTGGTGAACGACAAGGAATATGTAAGCGAGACATACCTGGTCCTTGACAGGTGTTAAGTCCCCAACTGACGGAGCGACGATGAGCGCCCAATTCGGAAGATGGAATTTCTCCGGTATATCTGCTTCGCCTGAGTTCTTGGGCAAAGTACGCACGCTGCTGGCTCCGTATGGAACCGACGCTGAGAGCTGTTACAGCGGAAAGGGGATCGACTGGGTCTGGCGCGCATTCTATACCACCAAGGACCCGCCACGAGTGACCCAGCCTCACGTTTTGCAATCTGGGGTTGTCGTCATCTACGATGGCCGACTGGACAATCACGAGGAACTTCGAAGCGGATTGGGCTTGCCGGTGGATGCAAATGCAGCCACCATTGCCGGCGCGGCTTACGAGCGGTGGGGTACCGATTGCCTCCGGCGGCTGGTCGGCGATTGGGCGTTCTCGATATGGGATCCGCGTGAAAAACTCTTGGTGTTGGCCAAAGACTTCCTGGGGAGCCGGCACCTGTTCTATTCGATCGACCAAGAGAAGTTGACCTGGAGCACGGTCCTCGATACCCTCGTTCTGCTTGAAGAGCAAGCCTTTCGCCTTAGCGAAGAATATATAGCCGGATGGCTTTCATCATTTCCCGCCCCTCATCTCTCCCCTTACATCGGAATCCATGCCGTTCCGCCAAACTCGTTCGTGAGCGTCCGCCGGGGACAACACACGGTCCAACAGTATCGGGAGTTCGATTGTGGGAAGCGAATCTTTTACCGTAATGACCGAGACTACGAGGAACACTTCCGGTCAGTATTTGCCTGTGCTGTTCGGCGTCGCCTTCAATCGAATTCCCCAGTCTTGGCGGAACTGAGCGGGGGAATGGACTCGGCCTCGATTGTCTGCATGGCGGATCGAATCGCCTTGCGTGACTCTGTGGCGGCACCGCGAGTTGATACTGTTTCGTATTTCAGCAACAGCGAACCACACTGGAATGAACAACCCTATTTCGAAAAGGTGGAAGGGCAGCGCGGGCGCATTGGCACCCATATTGATGTTTCCTCCGAGATGTTTTTGATGAGCGGTGAAGGTCATCTCCTCCTAGCGCCCGGACGTGCGAGCTCGGTCAACCCGCAACTCGCTGATTTGATTCGCAGCGGAGGGTACCGTGTGGTACTTTCTGGCGTCGGGGGAGATGAGATGACAGGAGGTATACCGACTCCCCTTCCCGAGCTCCAAGACCTTTTGGTTACATTCCAGCCGAGAATGCTGATTCGAAAGCTCAATGCTTGGGCCTCGATCCAACGTAGGCCATGGCCGCTGCTACTTGCCGAAGCCGTTGGTGCGTTCTCCTCCCCAACGATCGCGCGGATTCCGCCGCATCTCCGGCCTTGTGGGTGGCTTCAACCGCAATTTGTCAAAAGGAACAGCTCCGCCATTCACAACAATGAAAGGCGGCGCACATTGCTCGGCCCGTTGCCGAGCTTTCAAGAGAACCTCGTCGCGCTCGACGCGCTCCGACGCCAGTTGGCGTCAACAGGCCTCCCTACAGATCCGCCCTTTGAACGGTGGTATCCGTTCCTAGATCGAACCTTCCTGGAATTCATCTTCGCCATTCCCCGCGAGCAGTTGGTTCGGCCCGGCCAAAGGCGCTCTCTGATGAGGCGCGCACTGGCAGACATTGTTCCCGGAGAGGTCTTGAACCGGCGCAGGAAGGGTTTCGTCGGCCGCTCGATGCTGATGGCAGTCTCGGCGCAATATCCCAGTCTGATCAAACTGAGTGCAGAGATGGTCAGCGGAGAACTGGGATTTGTGTCGCCAGAAGCTTTTCGTTCCGCCATTGAGCGTGTTCGCCTCGGTCAGGAAGCGCCAAGTGTTGGGTTCATGCGCACTCTTGGAATCGAGAGCTGGTTGCGGGGTCTCAAGGCGCATGGTGTCCTCAATGGGTGGCTTGCGGATTTTTCGCACCTGTCACGAATGAAATCTGAAGAGGTTCCGAGCATCGTATCGCCCGGCTCAGAACACCTGGAGAGCTCCTGTGGTTCAAAGTAGATCAAGCGATGCGGCTGGCCAGACCGCTGGTTGCGAAATGGCCGCGTGCCGTCTCGTCCTGACGAGAAACGCACATTCCGAACTTCTCCTGGTGGAGAACTGTTCCGATTTCCACTTGCCGGCGGTCGAAATCCCGAGGTGGGAGAGGGCGGCGCCCCATCTCACCTCACACGTATTGAGCCGATGGGGAGTAAAGGCGGTGGTCCTCTTTCATGTGCGATCGGAGAGTGTCGCAAGCGACAGCGGCGAAGTTTGTTACTACGTCCTGGGATCGATTGACGCAAACGCCCCCCTGATAAGGGGCGCAAGATGGATGCCGACCGGTGACCTTCGCGACAAGCGAGTCTACCAAGAAGACACGGTGCTTAGACAAGCACTTCACCAGGCAGAAACCTATGACAACAGCGATCGCGTGGCTACGTTTGTCCACTCAGGATGGCTGGACGAACTCAACTCCTGGATGCGAACTCGGCTGTCCACCTGCGGGTGGCGACTCACCGGAGAGTGTACCCAGTACGCGATTGGCCCTTGGTTTTGTCTGCTTCGTTGCGCGACAAATGGTCCATACATCTGGTTTAAGGCGGTCGGAGGTCCCAATTCAAGAGAGTATGCAATCACCCGCTTGCTTACGGAATTTGCCAGCCCATTTCTGCCCGAAATTCTCGGCACTCGAGACGACTGGCGTGGCTGGTTGTCGTTGGAAGCAATCGGCCAACATTTGGATCAGGTCTGGGACCTTGCGTCCTGGCAAAGCGCAGCGCGGTCCTTGGCTCAGCTTCAGTTGACGTCTCTCCCGAACGCAGATTCCCTGCTGACCGCCGGAACTAAGGATCTGCGCCTGGAAAAGCTCGCCTCGCTCATTTGCCCGTTGTTTGATCGGATCGCTAAATTGATGCGGCAGCAACCATCGAGCCCCCCGCGCATCCTGTCCATGGGCGATTTGAACTCGCTTACGGATCGGCTCCAAAATGCCTGCACGCAATTGGAGAAGCACGGGCTTCCGGCTGCCTTGGGGCATGCCGATCTAAACCCCGGCAATGTCATCGTGGACGGCGAGCGGACGGTGTTTCTGGATTGGGCTGAGGCGACCATCAGCCATCCGTTCTTTACCTTCGAATATTTGATCGCAGTTCTCCGGCGGCTACGGCCGGATCTCGAGTGCTGGGTGGAAGAACTGCGCCAAGCGTATTCAGCACCCTGGCGAGAATTCTTCTCAAACGAACAGGTGATGAAGGCTTTTGAACTAACTCCCCTTCTCGCGGTTCTGGCATTCGCAGCAGGCTGCACGGATTGGAACGGCAGTGGCGAAGATATCCGTCCGCCTATGGCAAAGCTCATGAGGGCGCTTGCACGACGCATGCAGGTAGAGGCTCTGAGACTGGACCGGATGGGGATATAGAGATTCAAGACCAGAAAGGAGGTGAACTGTCATGAAATATCGCAAACCAGAGTTGGTTCGGATGGGCAACGCCGACGAAGTGATCCAGTCGATGTTGACGAAGGGTCCCTATCAATTTGACGCGATTGCGGGGCCCCCTGCCCTCACTTGCGTTGCGGCCTATCAGGCGGACGAATAGCTCGCTCTGCCTGCGTTAACCCGAACCACGGAACGCGGAGGATCAACAGTTGGGGACGAAATGCGTCGCACGCCCCCTCCAAAGGGAATTTCAACCACCGGGATGTCCCATGGCCACGGGCATCCCGGTATCCATAGTGCCAGTCCATCGAGTGCGCGCCGGCCGGATGTCCGCGGCACTGACAGTCAAGAGCTATTGTCCGCCGGCTTGGCGATGGCTCTGTTCTGAAAGCTGTCGGAGACGCGACCACCGTGCATATTGATCTCGCTTTGCGGGATCAGGATCTTCTTCTCCCAGCAGCCAGAATCGCATCCAGTCGACAGTGCTGCCTTGGGAAACCATGCGCTGCGCCGGGTTGGTCAGCGGATGAGTCCCCTCCTTGAGCACGATCAAGTCGACAGGCTTTTCCAAGTGCCAGAGTGTCGAATAGGGCTCCCATTCAGTCAACATGCCGAACTGCCCAACTCCCACCACCAGGAGCGGCGTCGTCACCTTATCCATGTTGAACTCGGGGGATCTTTGCAGCCATTGACTCAATCCATCGGCAAACGGTGCAGCCCCTATCACGCTCATCATGTCGGGCGAATACGCTTTGTCCGAAAGGATGTATTGCAAGTAGCCCATGTCGATACCGTCGGTGACTGAAGCCGCTTCATAGTGGACTTTCCCGATGGTGATCGCCTTGAGAGCGTAGTAGCAGGTGCGACTGAATCCCACGATGCCAACGTGGCCAGGGTCAGCCAGCCCCTCCGAAACCAAACGCGTCACCGCTGAGTCATAAGCTTCAACTTGGCATGGCCCCTCTTCGGGTGTGTGCCGGATCGGGCAGCCCCGGACTTGCAGAACCAGAAACCCGGCCGCCGCCAGCTCACGTGCCGCAAACCCTTCGGGGTATACTCCGCTTGGGATAAACGCGGTCTCTGAAAATCCGTGAGTCTGAATGACGAGCGGATATCGTTTGGAGGCATCGAAGTGCGGCGGTTTGAACAGCCCTCCAAGCAACACGCGGCCAGTGTCGTCCTTCCACTTGTAGACCGAGACGTCGCCGAGCTCAATGTTCTTGAGCCAGGGATTTGGGTCCCATATCACGCGCGATGTCTGGGAGGTGGGATCTGTAGCAGCCAGCACCGGCGGATCGTTCAGACTCTGCCGGATTGAAATCCGGATTGGCCGGTCGACGGTTAGATTTTTGGACGCCCCGTCAGGTTTCCAGGCCCCATTGGATGATCGCACGTAGACCGTCGAACCCCGGGTACCTGCGGCACCGGTGAACTTCACTGTCACCCGGTCATCGTCATCGCGATCGAACATGATCCCATCGACGAGGCGAAAGCCTTCTTCATGCTCTCCATTGCTCTTGTTCCCGAGGACCGTCTCGAGGCAGCTTGCCTGCAACTGACTGATTTCCACAACAACCGCGCATGGACGAGCCGCGACCGAAGCTGCGTTGGCAGCTTCCCGGTCGAGAAAGGTATTGGTGATGGCAACGAATCTCCCATCGCTCGACCAGCTCGTATAGGGCAAGCCGATCCAGTCGGCTTCGTATCCGATCGGACCCAGCGGAAGTGCCTTGATTGAGTTGGTTGCAAGGTCGATCAAGACATAGCGGCTCACATCGAACCAACCGTCGAACGCGTCCGGATTTTGCTCTCCTGGAATGATGTGATGCAGATCCGATGAGTAGGGGGGAGGGTAAAGTCTCGGCCACGTATCGGGAATCATGGGAACGGAAAGCGCGGTCAAAACCGTGTGATTGTCTGGGGAGAGCGCCAGAGCCATCTGCCCTCTCCAATGAATACTCAGGGCTCGGTGACTTTGCGGATCCATGACTCGGATGCGCTTGCCGGCAACCACACCCCAGATCTCGCTCCGGTCGTGCCAATGAATCGTAGCCTCCGGAGACAACAAACTGGCCAGCCTGCGGTCGGTACCAACCACGCTGGCGGAAAACGTTTCAGCATTGATTTGCTCCTGGATCGCAGGGCTTAAGGCTGTGTAGACGAAGTTGTTTTGATCGCGGATGTCGAAACCGGTCACACGCTGATTCTCTGGAGTGAGCGGGCGAATCTTCCGGGTCCGAAGATCGGCTAGAAAGAGCCGATCCGCCCCCGTCTCCGCCTTCGCCAGAAAGACGAATCCGCTGGAATCCCGGAGCCAGCGCAGCTGTGAGATCACGGGACCGTCCTTATATGTCGAGCGGCTGAAACGCCAAAGCGGAGACAGATTTGCGGAAACTTCAGGGTGGGACAGCAAGGATTTGATCTGAACCATGCTGTAAACGCGGAGCGATGATTCCGGCCGATTGATGTCGAGCCGGCCCTGCTCGGTCTGGACCACGAAGTATCGACCGTTCGGAGAAAACGTGAGAGGCTCAGCCTTGTCCTGAAACGGATCGCCGAAGTAGGCAAATGCGATATCATCTGCGACCGAAAACGGTCTTTGCTTTCCATACGCACGGGTCAACAGGACGATCAGGAGGACTCCAATCGTGCTCGTGGCACGCACGACTCCTCGCGGGAGTGACAGTGAACCAGCCATCCCTTTTTCCCTTCTGTTGTGGGGTTCTGATGTGGAATTCGTGAAACGGGGCGACGGCTAGAAAGTCAACTTCAACGACAATTGAAGCGATCTGGGGCCACCCTCCTGGAACAGCGGATTCAATCCGCCCAGTCCGGCGTTCAACATCTGCTGCGAGACCAAGAAGGCAGGACCGAACTCAACGTATGCCGGCGGGTTCGTGAAGTTTGGGTGATTGAAGGCATTAAATGCATCCGCCCGAAAAAGCAGCTTTAGATGGTCGGTGAGGTTGAACTTGCGCCCGAGCGAAAGGTCTCCTTGCGCCAGGCCAAACCCGGGTATATCGTTTCTGCTCTCGCTGCCTTGTCTTGCGCTCGATGGAACCAGGAAGGCGGCCGGGTTCAAGCTTTTGCTCCCACCGGCCTGCGAGTCATGAATCCACAAAGGCATTTCGGGAACGCGATCCGGCCGGGACAGAGCGTAACCACCGGGATCGGGAGAAGCTGACTGTATGATCCCGTTGAAGGGAAATCCGGTACGAACCACAATGACCGCGCCAAGAGACCAGTCTCTGGCGATGGCGGCAATCATTGGCGGGCCTGTAAGCGTGGGCGGCGAAATGGTAATCGCTCCTGAAAAGCTGTGCCTCACGTCGAATCCCGAGGATCCATAGTCCGATTGAGCCGATATCACGGTATTGCTTAGTCCGGAAACGACATCATCTGAAGCATTATCGAGCGAGTGCGACCACGTGTAGTTGACCAGGGCCTGCACGTGATTGGAGAGCGCCTTGCGATACTGCGCCTCGAGCGCATGGTAGTTCGATCGCGCCGAGTTCACAGTCAGCAGGAAGTCGCTCGTGAAATTTGAGTTTGGCTGGTAGGTCGATTCCCTCCGCAGCAGCTCACCGCCGCGTTGGCCCACGTAAGTCGCCGATACGACTTGGTGCGTCCCCAGAGCTTTCTCGATCGCCAGGTTCCATTGGTACGAACGGGGCAGATCCAATCCGGGAGAGAAGGCCTCGACAAGCGGGTAAGGAGGGACAACCGAGATCTCAGGTAGATAAGGATCGATGTCAGTGACGGGGATGGAGACGCTTCGGGTGAGTAGCGTTGCTTCTCCAGGGAAAAATGACCCAAGGTCGGCCACGCTCCCCACTCCCAGGTCATAGAAGACCCCAAAACCGCCACGCACTACCAAGTCTCCTTTGCCGGATGGTAGAAGCGCAATTCCGACCCGCGGAGCGAGATTCCCATAGGTCGTCGCCCAAAGCGGCGTGCCAAAAGGAGCAAGCGCGAGTGATGCCGGGTCGTTAACATTTCTCCAGGAGGCAAGGACGGTGTTGCTGCGCGCAGACGGAGCGGGCGCAATCTCCCATCGAATTCCGTAGGTCACAGTAGCTCGAGAATTTGCCTTCCAAGTGTCCTGGCCGTAAACCGACAGTGATTGCGTGCGCAGATAGGTCGGATGCCGAGTTGAGGTAAGCATTTCTGCGGACCCGGTCGAGAGAAGATTCTTCACACTCGTCGCGAGCAACAGGACGCTGTTTGCATATGGGACTTTGTCAAGAAAGATGGCGCGGTAGTCCCCGCCGAACTTGAGCTGATGTGAGCCCTTGACTTTGCTCAGGTCATCGACAAAGTTCATCTGTCGGGTCTGATTTCTGGCGACGGGGCCAAAATCGAAATAGTTCGTATCAAATGTTTCAAACGAGGCGTTGCTGTTCTGAGCTGCCAATCCGCCGAGAATGAGATTTGCAGCCAAAGGAGTTGCACCCCGGAAAGCATCGAGGGTATTCACCGTGCTCGAAGCCTGCGATGAATAGTTTCCTCGGAGAGTGTTGGCCAGGTTCGATCGGAGCGACATGTTCAGCCCTGCTGTTAGCGTCGTTGTATTCACTGGCGACGATTCGAGCATGCCCAGACTATAGGCCCGCGACACAGTCTCCGAAGGAGCATAGTTAAACCGGCCGAAGATCGAGAACTTCGAGCTGAGAGTATGATCGATCCGGATTGACGTCGCATCGAGTGACGCCGAATTCGAATAACTCCCCGTGAATGCGCCGGTGCAGCTGGCGGTGGAAATCGCCCCGTTGGCACGTGGATATGCTTCGAGAAATGGCGCGATTTCTGACGATGCCGAACAGGCGCCTCCATCGAGATACGGGACCTGGGTTACAGTGGTTTGCGGCAAACGTAGACGCGCTCCCTCGTAGGAAAGAAAGTAAAACATCCGGTTCCTGAAAACAGGGCCACCAATGTAGCCCCCGAAATCGTTGTGCCGCTCCGGTGGGCGCGGATTCCCGGCATGGTTGGCGAACCAATCGTTCGCGTCCATGGCGTCATTGCGGAAGTAGTCATAGACGCCGCCGTGAAAATCGTTGGTTCCCGAGCGGGTCGTCAACATGACCTGGCCGCCCGGGGTTTTGCCAAACTCCGGGGCGAAGGATGAAGTCTCAACCCGGAACTCTTGGAGTGCCTCGACCGACACAAGACTGCTTGTGCCTCCCAGCGCACTGAACGCCTGACCCGAGCCGGTTCCCGATTCCCCCGAATACAGACCCGTTGTAGTGACTCCGAAATTAGCCGAGACCCCATCTACGGTGAACGTGTTTGCATCTGATCTCTGGCCCGAGATACTGAATTGTCCCGGCGCGGAGCCGGACCCACCCTGCGTCTGGCGCGCAATTACAGCACCTGGGGTCAATTGCAGGAGTGTATTGAAGCTCCTGCCGTTCAGTGGCAGATTCTCGACGAATTGGCGGTCGATTACGGTGCTGACGGCGGCAGACTCTGTCTGTAGTAACGGCGCTCCGCCTTCTACGGTCACCGTCTCTGAAGCCGCCCCGACAGGCAAAGTGAAGTTGATCGCCAGTGCATCCTGCGTATTCAGAATGATGTCAGGCTTGATGATCGTCTTGAACCCGATCTTCGAGATCTGAATGCGGTATGGTCCTGGAGGCAGGTTAGGGATGGCGTAGATTCCCTCGCTGTTCGTCGATCCCGGATAGCGTATCCCGGTAGCATCGTTAACGATCTCGATGTCCGCAACCGGAATTCCGCGCCCGGATGGGTCAAGCACGATTCCGCTGATGGTCGCGTTGGTAGACTGCGCCATCACAAGGGTCACAGCCGAGATCAGGATCAGAAACAGAAGCACAGCGCCTGTCGGTCTCACGAGAGGACTCCTTCACAAAGACGGGATGAGATCGCTTCATCCGGTCTACGGAAGACCCTGGGCGTTCTTTATCAAAGGTTCTCACAAAATCTTGGCGAGAGGTATCGATCGAGCCGCCATGCATGCGTTGGCCCTTTATCCTTATTGCGCGGAAAACTCCGTCCTTCAGGGCGGGGATGCAGAGGGCGGCGAGCGAAGCTGGCCTTAACTCGGCGTCTGTTGCTGCTCGATGTACTGAGGAATGATGGAAATGGGGGCACCGCCGCAACTTCCAGCGAAGTAGCTTGGCGACCACAATGCCCCGCCCCAAAGCTTCTTTCGGATGCTTG
>Ga0210394_10009084_pt1 | contig 10079 bp, 6 predicted proteins | sample IncBWC12MmetaG_FD_160121 | JGI IMG/M metagenome (GOLD analysis project Ga0210394, IMG submission 160121) | Forest soil microbial communities from Barre Woods Harvard Forest LTER site, Petersham, Massachusetts, United States - Inc-BW-C-12-M | ecosystem: Environmental > Terrestrial > Soil >...
CGCATGCGCGCGGCGTCAAACTCATCGGCGCGACAGCCCATTTCGTGACGGGCGATCTCGACGAAGGTCCGATCATCGAGCAAATCGTCGAGCGGGTCGATCACAGCTTTACGCCGGAAATGCTCGCCGCCACCGGCCGCGATTCGGAGCGCCGCGCCTTGTCCACGGCGGTTCGCTTGTTCCTCGAGCATCGAGTGTTTCTCGACGAACACAAGACCGTAGTCTTCAAGTAGCCACGTGAGCGTTCAGCGTGGATTTGTAGGCAAAATCCCACAGCAACCCAAAGCCCGCGCCGATGGGAGCCGAGGGATTCCCGTGTGAGGCTCCGCCTGAACCTGGAATCATCGGAGGCAAACATGAACAAGCCAGTGAAATTTATGGCCATGCTGATCGCTGCCGCACTCTGCAGCAGTGCGGTGGCAGCCGTGAAGGAAGCAGATTTGCAGGCGCGGGTGCAAGCCACACTTGAAACTTTCTACTCGCAGAATCCCAGTCATCGCGAGCTCGTCGATAAAGCAGCCGGCGTATTGGTATTTCCCGAAATCACCAAAGCCGGGGCCGGGATCGGCGGCGAGGGAGGTCGGGGCGCGCTGCTCGTCAACGGCAAGGAGGTCGGGCGCTATGACATAAAGGGCGCGTCGGTGGGTGCAACGCTGGGGGTCGCGCACCGCTCGGAACTCATTCTCTTCATGACGCAGGAGGCGCGCGAAAAGTTTGAGCGCAGCAAAGGCTGGACGATCGGTGCCGACGTGGGCGTGGCTGTGGCCTCAAAGGGAGCCGGCGGGCAGTACGATACACAGACGCTGCAAAAGCCGATTCTCGCGTTTGTGATGAACGAGCATGGACTGATGGGCGATGTGTCGCTGCAGGGAGAAAAAGTGACGCACGTCGGACTCTAGAAGGCGGGCCGAGGATGGAGTACCGGCCCTGCCACGCGGCAGGGCCGGTCGCGGCTTTACCACATGATACGACTGGTGCGCCACTTCTTGAGTTGCATGTTGGCAGCGTCCTGGCTTGCCGGCTGTGCATCACTCCCGCCGGGATCTGCTTATCCGAGGACTCCCTCAACGGCGCTGGCTGAACCGGAAGCGACCAAGGTCGGGCGGCAATTCACCGCTGCCGCCCATGAACACGGCGACATGGCCGCCTATCGCATCATTTCCGTCGGTGTCGACGGATTTCTCATGAGAATGGAGATGATCAATACTGCGGAACGCACGCTCGATCTGCAGTATTTCATTTGGCGCGGCGACGAATCCGGCCGGTTGCTGACCGACGCGCTGATCCGTGCAGCGCAACGCGGAGTACGTGTTCGTCTGCTGCTGGACGACGGAGAAACGGTGCCCGGCGATGAACAAATTTTCGCGCTTGCCGGCCGCGCCAATGTCGAAATTCGCGTCTTCAATCCGTTCGCATACCGCGGCCACAATCGAATGCTGCGAGCGGCTGAATATCTATTGAATCACTCCAGGCTTGACCATCGGATGCACAACAAGCTGTTGGTCACGGACAACACGATCGCTCTTGTGGGCGGCCGCAATATTGGCGACCAGTATTTTCAGATTGATCCCGAATCGCAATTTGCCGACGATGATGTATTCGTGGGCGGCCCCACTGTCCACGAATTGTCCGGCACCTTCGATCAATTTTGGAACAGCGCCTTGTCAATTCCGGTCGAAGCGCTGCATGCTGCCGATTCGCACGCGCGGCATCACAAGGCTGACTCCGGCAAAGTCAACAAGGCGGGCTTCGACTATCAATCGAAACTCGCCAGCGGGGAACCGCTTGCCGGGATGGTCGCCGGGCGACTACCGCTTATCTGGGCGAACGCTCAGGTTGTTTGCGATAGCCCTGAGAAAAAGCAGGCGGCCGACAGGCCGGGAGCCGGTAGCATCATGTATGCGCCGGTGGCCCATGCGGCCGCGCAGGTGCAGTCCGAGCTGTTAATTGTTTCGCCCTACGTCGTTCCGTCAAAAGACGAGCTCCACCTGCTGGAAGATCGTAGTGCTCACAGAGTGCGGATTCGAATCCTGACGAACTCACTCGAATCCGCGCCCGAGTTATCCGCGCATTCGGGCTACATGCACTATCGGACGGAGCTCCTAAAGGATGGCGTCGAGCTCCATGAAGTGCGCTCTCGGCTCGGGAATTCCCGCGGCAGCGGCCAAACATCGCAGATCTCCCGCTACGGGACCTATGCATTGCACGCCAAGCTCTATGTGTTCGACCAACGGCGGCTGTTCATAGGCTCGATGAATCTTGATCAACGCTCCAGGCATCTCAACACGGAAGTCGGCTTGATCATCGACAGTCCGGAGTTGTCGCGGGAAACGGCGAAACGATTTGACGCCATGACCCTTCCGGAGAATTCGTACGCGGTGTATCTCTCGGGCGACGAACAGTCGCCGCATTTGCTATGGCGAACTGTCGAGAACGGCACCGCGGTCGAATACAAGAATGAACCGGCACGACATGCGTGGCAGCGGATCGAGGTCAACTTGCTATCGCTATTGCCGTTGGACTCCGAGCTCTGATGATTCGAGCCGCTTGGGTCAGTCAGCGGCTATTTTCCCTTGTGCGCCCGCAGCGGCGTGACTTTGGATCCCTCGAGCGGCGCCTCATGAGGGGTGGCAAGAAGGAGCGCCGCCATGTGATTGGGCAGAGAGGCAATGGCCGGTAAGAGCTTTTCTGCAGGCACCGGCCGTGCGAGCAGATATCCCTGCAGGTAAATCGGAGTCAGATCCTTCAGCAATGCAAGCTGTTCGGGGTATTCGATACCTTCGGCGGTCACTTCAAGACCAATGCTGTGGCAGAGTCCCACCAGAGCCCGGGCGATGGCGGCCGACCGAGCGCTGATATGTATGCTGGCTATCAGCGTGCGATCGAGCTTCACGCGGCTCAGCGGCAGGTGCTCGAGCGAGGCGAGCGAGGAATATCCAGTGCCGAAATCATCGAGCGCGATGGCAACGCCGTGGCCCCGCAATTCGCGCAGTACTTCAATCGTAGTCGCACCGGTTTGCAGGACGTTCTCGGTCAGCTCGATCTCGATACAGTGCGCCGGCAAGCGATGCACGCGCAGCAGTCCCATGAGGTGACCGACAAAGCGCGTATCAATCAGCTGGCGCGAGGATAAGTTGATGGCGACGCGAGCCTCAGGCCACCCGCCATGGTGCCAACCTGAAGCCGTTTCAATCGCGGAGCGCAGAACCCAGTCGTTGATTTCCAAAATGAGTCCGGATTCTTCGGCAATCGCCAAAAACTCGCTGGGCGATGCCCGGCGTCCATCGGGCAGGCGCCAGCGCACCAAGGCCTCGACGAGGCCCGTGCTCAGCGTTCTCGCATTGACCTCCGGCTGGAACACCAGTTCGAACTCACCCCGTTCCAGGGCATAGCGCAGCCCTTGTTCGGTACTGAACTTTGCCGAGGCCGCCTCGAGCAGCGCCGGGCTGAACACGCTTAGTTGACTGCGTCCCAGCGCCTTGGCACGAAACAGAGCCGCGTCTGCCGCGCGCAGCAGCGCCTCGGCGTCCCGCCCGTGATCGGGATACAAACCGGCGCCCACGCTGATGCTGATCATAAGATCGCGGCCGTCGACCTCGACCGGTTGCTGAAAGGCGTGCACCAGACTCCACCCCATCCTGCTCACGCCATCCAAGTTGACCGCGCCCTCGCACACAATGGTGAATTCGTCGCCGCCGAGGCGCGCCGCAAAGCCGGCGGTACCCGCCCTACTCCGCAATCGCTCCGCGATTGCGCTGAGCACCCGATCACCGAAAGCATGGCCCACGCTGTCGTTGATGTTCTTGAAGTTATCGAGGTCGACGAAGAACACAACGACCCCAGAGCTGCTCGCCTGCGCCCGCGCAATTGCGGCGTTCAGATACGTGAACAACTGGCGCCGGTTCGGCAACTGGGTGAGCGGATCATGCTCTGCGAGATGCTGCAGCTCGCGCGTGCGCAATTCCACCTTGGCTTCAAGCTGTTCCTGATTGCTGCGCGTCGCGGCTTGGGCGCGGCTCAGCTGTTCAGCCATCTGATTGAAGGAAAGTGCCAGATCATCCAGCTCGCGGATGCCGCCGCGCTTGATTTGCACGCCGGCTCCGCCGGCGGCGAGCTGGCGCGTCGCGGTTCTCATGCGCCGCACCGGCACGATCACACTCATTACGGTGTGAAGGGATATCCACAGCAAAAGCACCAGCACCCCCGCGCTGACCCAGAAGATCAGCGCCACGTCCTCGGGCTTGGCTGCAGCCGTTGAAGTGGTTTCGGTCACACTGGGCGGGTCGGCAGCATCCATCGGACGGGCGCCGATCGCGGCCGTTGCGGCGGGCGCCGTCGCGTTCGATGCTTGTTTAAGTTCCCCTCTGGTGGCGCCAGCCAACGCCGCCAAGCCGAGCGCTTCCGCTGCAAAACTGCTGACCGCGGTGCGGCGCTGCGAATCTATTGAAATCAGCGAATCCTGCAGCGCGTTGATCTGCGCCAAATCGGCCTGGGTCTGCATGAGCCAGGTCTTGCCTTGGGAACGCATCAGCGCCAATTCGTTTTTCTGCAGGCCGGCCCCGAGAGCCGTCTCGCTCACGATTACCGCATCGAGAGCGCCCCGGTCATAAGGACCCGTACTCGGCAAGCTCGCAAAGCCACGGCGGATTTCGTCAAGTTTCGAGTTCAGATCAACCAGGGATTTGTGCGCGATGACACGGCCGAAAATTTTCCAAGATTTTGCGAGCGAAGCCTTGGTGCGCGCATCCAGCGCTTCGAAGCGCTGCCAGAATTCGTTAAGAGCCTTTTCCCGGCTGTCGGCAGTGCGCACCAGTTCATCACCGAACGCGCGATATGCCACAAGGCGGGCGCGCAGCCTCTCCAAGAGGGGGCCCGCTGGCATCGATCCGCGTTGCGCAGCATAAGCCCGGGTTTCCCGCTCGAGGTCTCTGACCGCTGTCGAGACCTGCTGGTCGCTTGACTCATTGTGGATGTCCAAGCGACCGAGAACTGCTCCCTTATAACGTTCGATGGCGGCGATCAGTGATGTAGGGTTGCCCGCTTCCTGCTCGGCCAGCGACGCGCGACGTGCAAGGGCCTCTGGGAGCGGCGCAGGCACGGCGATCCGCACCACACGCGTACGAATGACGGAAATCTCGCGCTCGATCAGCAGATTTGCGGCGACCGCAAGAGCCGCTACCGCCACAAAAGCAATGCTGAGGCGTGCGCCGATGCTCCATCGCAGATTCAGCGACAACGCGCGCAATCGAGGGGGATTAATGCGTCTCTCCCAATGAAAGGCCCTCGGGCTAGGCTAAATGCTACTAAGGCCCTGACTGAAAAACTGCGATGCAATCGCCGGCGTGGTGCGACTGATTGTTGCAGCGCAATATTGGTAGCGAGAGCGCCACCGCCAACCGCAGCTTAGCTATTGAACTGCAACCGCGCCGCGCATACCGGCCTCCAGGTGTCCGCTCTGCAGGCACGCAAAGGTAACGGTCCCGGCATGCGTGAATTTCCAGATCAATTGGCCGTGCTCGCCGGGCGCAAGACTCGCCATGTTGGGTCCGCTGTGCTGCATATCGGGCATCATTTGCATCATGGCCGCGTGCCGCCGCAGCGCATCCGGCTCGCCCAAGACGAGTTCATGGCGCAGTTGCCCCTCGTTGCGCAGCGTAAAGCGGATGGTCTCTCCCTGGCGCACGTCGATGCGGTCGGGCGTGAAGCGCATGGCATCGCTCATGGTCACGGCAACGCTTCGCGATACCCGGCGGGGGTCGCCCGGCTCGCCTATGCGGCTCGCGGTGACACCGCGGCTGACGCGCATATTCCCCTGGGCATCCTGACAAACCGGCAGATCGAAGTAGTCGTCGTCGTCTTCGTCGTCCTGCTGGCGGCAGATGGCGGGGGCCCAGGAATTGAAGCGCCGCTCGAGCGCGTCGCCGTGTTCGATCCAGAATGTGCTGTCGATGCGCAACGCGTCGGCGAGATTGGGTGTCGAGGACGGGAGAACGCTGACGAGGTGTGCCGGCAGCAGTTGCAAGGCGTTGCGGTTGGTCGGTCCGTAAGTGAGATGTTCGGACAGAGCCTTTTGTCGCTCCGCCGAGCTTGCGAAATTTATGAAGCGATAGGCCGCATCGCGCTTGGGTGAACCCTTCGGAATCGCCCAACTGTCGATATCGTACAGACTTTGACGCCAGACAATCCGCGCGTGCCGGTTGCGTTCCAGCTCGGGGTCGAACCATAGCGTGTAGGCGGAACTCATGCTCACCACGCCTGCTTCGAGCAGAGCGCCAGGCTGCGCCGCGGCCTCCCACCACACCGTATGCTTGCGGATCTGATCCAGCTTCCGGAAAGCACGTTGCACCCCGGCTTCGGTCGAGAGCTTGGCGTACACCTGCTTGGGGTCGACGCCATCGGCCAGCAGTGCAATCTCCAGCGTGTATTTGGCGCTGCGCCGCAGTCCGCGTTTGCCCGGGTACCTGCGGGTATCCCAGAAGTCAGCCCATGAATGCGGCCCGTCGCGCAGTTGGTCCGAATAGACCAGCGCTTGCGCCCACGTGAAAATCCCCACCCCGCATTCCGACAGCGCTCCGGGAATCAGATCCGCGGCGGGCGGAACTCGTGCCGGATCGAGTTTTTCGAACAGGCCTTGTCGGCAACCTTGTTGCAGCGTGCGTGACTCGACTTGCATGACATCCCACACCGGTGCGCCGGCATGCACCATTTGGGTCAGTTCGGTGATCTGACCGTCGTAGGAGAGTGAATGGACCTCAGTGCCCGTGGCCTTGGCGAATGGGTCCAGGTAAGCCGCGGCCAGCGCCGCGCGGTCGGCCCGACCGAAGGAGATCACCGTGAGATCGCTCGCCGCCGCGGCGGGCAGCACGACGCACATCAGAGCGGCGCCCCACCATCGGACGCCGCTCTGCAACAGTTGGGTCGACGGCTTCAATCGTCGCTGTCGCCCCTGGCGATTTCCTCCGCGTCGCCCGTTAGCCGCACGATATCGAGTCCACCGCCCACCCGGTCGCCGCAATAGCGCAGTCCACGATTGTCGACATCGGTGTTGTCGCAAGAGACATCCAGGGCCGTATAGGTGACGCCATTGATCACCGCGCTGCTCGGTTGAGTGAACTTATTGACCGGCGCGATGAAGTGCGCCACTTCCCGGGGGTGGTAAGGATCGCGGATGTCGGTGACCCGTATGCCGGCGTCGAACCACGCGCTGGTGAGCAGTCGGCCGTACGAGGGATCCTGGAAGTTCTCTGCGGGCGAGTGCACGCCGAAGCGTGTGCCGCGCGAACAGAAATTGGGGCGCCCGGAGAAGTCATCAACGGTCACCGTGGATATCGGCCAGGGGTGCTGTTCCGCACTGGTGCTCCCGCCCTGTCCGATTTTGCTCGTAATATCCAGCAGGTACAGCAGGTGCGGCGATCCCGTGCAGCGGTTGTCGGTCTCCTCGGAACTCACCGCGAGGATGTCGCGTACGTTGTTGTTGGTGAAATTGACGTACTGCTTCAAAGGGATTCCGTAAATCGGCATCGCCGAGTGGCCGCCCTCGGCGCCCGGCATATAGAGGACACCGATCTGACCTTGCAGGAGTTCGGCATCGGTGGGGCGGGCCGGATTCGCGTAGACGCCGCTGCCATAGGGTGGCGGCAACACCTTGGTGAGGTCGTCGATCTGGACGATGCCGTCGGAGCCGACGCCGTATGGCATATACAGCCGGTTGACGGCCTCGCCCCTGAAGCTGCTCACCACGATCGGGCCATGCACCCCGGGCGGCACGGTCTTGGTGGTGGTTTCGGTTCCCGGCATGACGAAGGTCGAGCCGGGATTCTGCCCCGGAAAACCAAAGTCCATGATGTACTTGGGATTCGCCGGATCGCTGAGGTCGTAGATCTTGAGATGCTGATTCGGGCTGCTGGCATTGTTCCAGCCGTCATAGCTCGCGTCGCTCTTCTTCGTGGCGCCGCCGACGATGTACGCAATTCCCGTGCTGCAGTCCCACCAATTGCGGTGCGTGACATCCAAGCCGCTCACCGGCGTCGACACCAGCGTCGGATTGGCCGGATCGGTGACATCCCACACTTCGTGCGATACGGCGCCGTTCTCGCGCAGCAGATAGGTGTGGCCGTGCAAACCATGCGGCAGATCATTACCGTCGCACAGCTTCACCATGCGCGCACCGCCCTTGTCGGCAATCAGATGCTTGAGGTACACCGGATGGCGGGGATCGGTTACATCCACGATCGACGTCCCATTGGTTTCCACCACACCGGTCATCGGATTCAACATCTGTCCATTGAAATGTCCTGCGTAGGCGATCACGCGATTGCCTTGGTTGTGCACGGTGGTCTGATACGTGGTGCGGCCTTGCAGGTCGTTGTGGCCCAGCCATTCGGTATTAAAGGTGTTCGAGCCATCGGGATGGGTCGTGCCGCGCGGATACGGCGTATCGAGATCGTTTGCGGACCATGCGCTACCCCCCGCGATCAACAGCGCGAGCGCTGCCGGTCGGGCGATGCGGTTCCAGCGCATCGGCGTGCCGTTATTTCTGTTCATGCGAGTTCCCCTGATTGCCATCCGAACCTTCGCGCACCGGTCTTCCGGGCCGGGTCGATGAAATACGCGCTATGGGAACGGGCGCGGGGGGCCCGTACAAAGAGAAAAACAGGCGCCAGCCAATCCGGTGCGACTCATTGCACCCTCGCCGATACTCTCTGTGCGCCCACGTACCGATCCGCTCCAACTCAAAGCCGATCGCTACTGTCGTGGGGCCGGTTTTTATTCCAAACTGTATCTGATATTTGTCATATCAAGTATTGAGCAAACCAAAAGCAATTGCAACGCCGGCAAGTGGCGCAGTGCGGCATGCAACGACGGTCTAATTATTCAAACGGGAATGTCTGCCGCCTCGCGCAGCGGCGCGGGTTTATCGCCGAGCTTGCGTTCCGCGCTCGGCGGGTAGCCAAATAGCGCCCGGTAACACTTCGAGAAATGCGGTGGCGACTGAAATCCGCAGGCAGTGGTGATATCCATGATGGGCATGGAGGTTTGCAGCAACAACTCTCGTGCGCGGCGCAAGCGCATTTCGAGGTAGTAGCGCTTCGGCACGCAGTTCAGATCGCGCTTGAACAGGCGCTCGATCTGGCGGCGCGACAAGCCCGTCGATCTGGCGATCTTCTCGAGCGAGAGCGGCTTCTCGATATGCTCCTCCATGAGCTGCGCCACCCGAATCAAGCCGCGGTGCGAGACGCCCACCTGCGCGCGTAAGGGGATGTACTGGCGATCCGTGTCATTGCGGACCCGCTCGACGATGAATTGCTCGGACACCAATTGCGAGATCCGCGGTCCCAATTTCTGTTGAATGAGATTCAGCATGAGATCCAACGGCGCCGTCCCGCCGGAGCAGGTGAACCGATCCCGGTCGATGGTGAACAACTGGTCGCTGATGCGAACTCTGGGAAACTCTTCCCGCAGCGCCGATAGATTCTCCCAATGAATGGTCGCGGAGAAATTATCGAGCAGGCCCGCACGGGCGAGCGCATAGCCGCCGGTGCACAAGGCCCCGAGCGGCACCCGCCGGTCGGCCAGCCGCCGCAGCGCCGTCAGCAGCGCCGGCGATACCGCCTCGCGCACGTTCACGCCGCCGCAGACGAACAAAATATCGACCGCGCCGAGATTTTCGAGCGCGACGGTCGGGGACAGCGTCAGTCCACTGCTCGCTTCCGCCGCGCCGCCGTCCATGCTGATGACGGACCATTCATAGATCTCCTTGCCGGCCAGCCGATTCGCCATGCGCAACGCTTCGAGCGCATTTGCCACGGCAATCAACGAGTAATTCGGCAAGGTCAGAAACGCGTACCTGCATTTGCGCACGGGCGATTCCAAGGAGCCTCCGGGCGAGAAACAATGACTGTTTCGATTATGCCATTGGACCTTAACGCTTGTCAGTTTCCGACAGAAATCTGTCGCATTTCAGATAGAACTAGCGGACGAGACTCTTGGGGCATGGCGCGTCGAGATACGCCGATGACGCAAACTGATCAGCCGCGGCCGCCGACTGTGACCATACTAAAGAGCTAAACGCCAAGACA
>Ga0210394_10009085_pt1 | contig 10079 bp, 13 predicted proteins | sample IncBWC12MmetaG_FD_160121 | JGI IMG/M metagenome (GOLD analysis project Ga0210394, IMG submission 160121) | Forest soil microbial communities from Barre Woods Harvard Forest LTER site, Petersham, Massachusetts, United States - Inc-BW-C-12-M | ecosystem: Environmental > Terrestrial > Soil >...
CTCTAAGTCGTGTTCTCGGCACGGCGGCGCTCGCCAGCGTTATAGTGAACTTGCTGATGAGCCAACAATGGGGCCGCGCTCCCCAGCCTCCAACGGCAAAGGTAATACGGCTTCACCAAAAGTAATCGCCCGGCACCACGTACAGCTGGCAAGTGGCCCCAGGCGCGGTTTCGGGCGGAGCCCCTTTCCGGCTGCCGGAGAAGAGTTGCTACAGAACTGGTTACGCCACTTCATTGCTCTCGTTGTTTAGCCTGACCGACGCTACTCGCTCGCCCGGCCAAGAGCCCTCTCCAGGTTCTCCTTCTGCTTCGCCCAACGGGCGTTCTCCGCTTGCATTTTCCTTTCGAGAGTATCGCGCTCGGCCTCGATTTTCGCCACCCGCTCATCATGCTCCCTCCCAGCCTTTTCAAGCGCGGCTTGCGCCTTCGCAATTGCGTGGTCGCGCCGTTCCCGCTGCTTCTTCGTGACGGCCTCTTCCTTCCTACGCTGGTCTTCACGCCGCCGTTGCTCCTTCTCGAACGCAATGATGGCTTTGCTGGCGGCCTCATCGGTGTTAGGCGGCACTCGCTCCTTCGGTCTCGCAGCGGTCTTCTTTGGTCTGTGTCTAGGCTCATCATCGGCCAACTGCGTCGGCAGGTCGGGATGCTCGCTGAAGGGCGCGTCTGAACCCACCGGACGCCTAAGAACGACTCCGGGTTTTGACATAGTCGCAGCAATGACCTCAGGGTCGCTGCTCTCCTTGGCGACACCCTGATGGAACAGATTGCTTCCCGCGCCCCACGCTTCCAAGGCCGCCTTCATCGAGGGCGCAGCTATCGCCAAGTCGTAGAAGCAAAGGGAAGTCTGATACGTCTTAAGTTTTCGCGTCGTTCGCCTTGCGTGCCAAAGCGTCTCTCGATTATAGCTGTTATTGACGTGAAGATCGTCTGTCATCAAATTTTACCGCCAAGTCGTGCTCTCAACAATGATGACGAAGAGCACAAGAAAGACTCTACCTCAAACACGGCGATGTTCTTTCGGAATGCGTTCCGACGAGCCCGCTGCCAATGCACCGCGTCAGACAATGCCCAGGACGATTGCCGCGTGGCTCAATCGTTCAGGGGACCCTCGTTGGGCCCCTCAGGTGTGGCGGCAGGGTCAGTCGGCATCTGCGTCTGGTCTGATTGAACCGAGGCGGGCGCAAGCTCTTCCGAAATTGGTTGCGTAGGTGGAGACGTAAGTTCGGTTGGTCGTGGGCGGGGCAGCGGTGGCAGTGACACTCCGCGGGACTGGCGACGCGGAGTAGGCGCGAATTGGCGCAACCACCCGACAAAATCTTGCGTACTTCCAGGTCGGGCAGCGTCGCGCGATGCTGGTCGGGGCGGTTGTTGCGCCTGCGCATGAACTGACACGGCTGCCGACAACAGCAACGACAGAGATAACGTAGCGATCTTCAATACGCGCAGCGGCAACAATGATGCCATGACGCCCGAAGGATTCATCAGATCAATCCTCCGCCGATAATGACTGCGCCGGCCAAGAAACGATCCGGCACCTACGCGCAGGCTAATTCATTCTTTATACGCAAAACCGTACCAACACCAGTTTCTAGATGCCTAGCGATCCGCCCCACCCCTTGTTTGGCCGCCAAAGCCCTCTTGATGGCGGTAGCCTTGGCCGCATCGCTATCCTCCAGCCCCAGACGGCCGAGACTGATCCCCTGCTCTTTCGCTCGCGCGAGCCCAGCGAGCACCCGCTCTCGGATCATGGCCCGTTCGAACTCGGCAAAAACACCCATCATCTGAAACATTGCCCGACCAGACGGTGTGGAGGTATCGAGGCCCTGTTGATGCAGGAAAAGATCGACGCCTTTGGCGTGCAGTTCCCGCAGGAAATCCAACAGGTCCGTCAACGAGCGGCCGAAACGATCGACAGACCAAGCCGCCACCATATCCACTTCACGGCGCGCCACCGATTTGAGCAATGCGTCTAGCGCCGGCCGGTCTTTGCGACCCTTGGCTCCCGAAATGCCCGCGTCCTCGAACACCTGCACCATAGACCAGCCGTGGCGCTTGGCGACGGCTTGCAGCTCGCGGCACTGATTGGTCGTCGTCTGCTCGGTTGTCGAAACGCGCAGATAGATGGCGACCCGCTTGGCGACCCTTTTGCCCTGCGTTTTGGTCATGTCATCCCCCCTTCGACCGCAGTGTAGCAGGCCGCCTCACACAGAAGCGGCATTGCGGAAAGCCGCGTAAATGCTGCTCTCGCGCTGACGGAATTGCGGAGGGTTTTCGGAACACTCACGCAAGAGCCCGGACGTTCGCGCTTCGATTGGACCGGCTCACCTAACCGCCGTGAGGCCGACTCCCCCAGCACGGTTTGGCGCGTTCGAGCAACGCGCCCCAGCAGGATTGCAATGAACCGCGCCGTGCGCGCAAGCGTCGAGAACCGCAGGGCTTTTACCGATCGAACGTATCCAGCGAGCCGTTCGTTATTAATCTCGCTCTCTTGCCCGCTGCTCTATTTGGCGCGAGCGTTCGATTTTCAGGTTTAGTTGGCTGAACAGGTTGTTCAGCTTCGGGTATGGCCACATGTTAATGACAGGCACGAAACCGAGATCATCAAAGTGTATTCGGTCGCCTTGCGTGAATGCGTCGCGGCTTTCCAGTTGTTTGCTGACCCGAGCGCACCATGTGTTGAACTTGGCGTCGAATGCTGCAATTGCAGTCTCGGGGTCGCTCGCGTTTCCCGGATGCGGTTTCGGATTTACGAGGTTGTTTACCGCCCAGGAGATTTCCTGGGCGATCTCGTCGATTGCTGCGGTTTTTGCCGCTCGTCGCTGTTCGTCGCGGCTTTTGCTCTCAAGCTGCGTGCGTAGATCCAGGAGTTGGGCTTGGTCCTCTCTCCAAATCCAAAACGGTGCGAGCAATAGACGAACCGTGACGATGCCCGCGAGGATGAGGGCGGCCGGTGCCCATCCATGCGGATCGACCAGTATTTCGATTCGCGGGTTGATGTACGGGATGACACCGATGACGATGACGAGGATGAGCAGGACGCTGTGCGCTGCGTGGAGCGAATGCGTCAACGCGACCCGCATGACACGAACGTAGTACCTGAGTAAATCCATTTCCCTTTCCCGTGGCAATCATAGCCATTGTGCGCCCTCTAGCGGGAAACAGGGAGTATGGCCGCCGTCACCTTACCGTAGTGCGCGGGGAGCTACGACTACCAGCCGGACTCGCCGTGCTGCTCCATCAAACCCTCGCGTAATGTGCGCGAGCCCCAATACACCGTGCGCTATACCGAGTTACCGCCGACGCGGTTCAGAATTTCTGCGCGGATGAGCACGTTGCAAAAACCTCACTGTTTCCTCGGATCAATAAGATAGTTTCGGTGGGAGCGAACACCCGGTTTAGGGTACTCTATGGGGCTGACACTGCGGACGCTCTATGTCGGTCGGAGCCGGCAACCACGCACAGAAATACGATCGTATATGTCGATCTATCATCACTTACGCCCGGCGAGAATGAGTGGGGCTACACTATCCTAAAAAATTGGAGTTGGCGCCACGCGAGCGGATAACAGTCCTAGGCGTCAATCCGAACAACTTTGAAGTCATTGAGGTTTTTGATTTATGCTATCCCACATTCACCTCATCTGAGATAACTCGAATTCGGAATGAGCGTACATTGTGGGAGAAACTAATTACTTCCGACCCGGAATCTCAACAGCGTGACAATCTGCAGCTATTTGAGACGCGGTTACGCAATTCGTTAGACAGGCTACTAGCTGCTTCGAAGAATTTTGTTCGCGGTAAACGACGCGACATGTTGGGTGCGATCGCAGTCGATAAAAATCGTTTTAGAGATCCCAATGCTGTGTATCGGCTGATTATCTATACGAACGGAAGTGTGGCGGATGATTTTGAGGCTGGCGCAACTGAGACGCAAATCGTTGACTTTTTGGCAAAAAAATATCCTACGTCATTTTCTGGGGCGGACGTTTTTGTATTTGGAGTTACCGGGGGCGAGCGAAATGAGGCACTGGAAACCAAGGAAAAGATTTGATGGGGGAGGGAGGACCGTTTCCTCCCTCGGCGGCAGCTTGTCAAGGAACCGGTGCAATTGGTGAGAAGTGCCCTTGAGGTGTTGGCAAGGTGGTTCAGTCTGCCTTGAAACGGCGGCAAACGCCGACCACCACTTGTCGCCCTTGTCCTGGTCGACATTAGCGTTTTTAGGAAAGGCTCCGACACCGGACCGCAGCGACGACCTACTGTCGACCACTGGCATATTAGCCCGCAGCCGCTGCCATTTCCCATGACGGGCGACGGCGCGATCACGATCTGCCGCCGCGGAGCGGATGATCCTAGCGGCTGGGCGGCTGATGGCGGAGTGAAGTGGAAGACGAAACGGGGTTGTTTGGATCGGGCCCCAACTGAATAATTGTGCCGATCGCGGCGGGGCGTGGCTCGTTAGCCTGCAGTGCTCTGATCTCCTCCTGCTTGTCATGGCAGACGTCTCTGCTGCTCTCCGCGCGCGGACACATGCAATAGGCCCTGACGGTTATGGTGCCGATGTGATCGAACTGATGTATCAATTCCGTTCCCAAAGCGACGCACATGTCTGGATCTTCAACTTGAATTTGGCTAGTCGACTGTAGCGTCCAGATTTTGGTAGCCTCATATTGTGATTTTGGACTGATAAGCTCAGGTGGCGGCTTTGGATTCGGTTTCGGCTTTTGGTCGAAATACCCTTTGGGAATGTTCGTGGCCTGGGTCGTGAAGAAAAGGACGAGTAGCGTCGTCGGGAACAGCTTCGCTCCGATTGCGGCCGCTGCTGCAGTTGAGCCCGGGTCCGGCATCGCATTTCCTCCCAGTGCTACTGGGTATTGAAGCGGTTATTTCGGATTGCTTGTTCGATCTGTTGCAGATCGCTTCTCGTCTGTTCAAGCACGGTCACGCTCGAGGTTACGCGTCCGGTATTCTCAACAAAGCCCTTGCCACCGCCCGGAAGAGTTGTCGCCGTGATTTTCGTCTTTGGTGTCTTTGCCGTCATATTGACGTTAAACGTTTCTTGGAGCTGGTAGAAGCCACTGAGGCCGGCGAGATCAGTGCCCACGGGGAGGTATAAGTATACCCGGCACCGCCGCTGAATTTCATAAAGACATCGGCCGAAAAACTTGGTTTATCGATTTTTGAATGTGTTTCCACGGCCGCCTCAACGGAACGAATGAGCCAATCTTCAATACCGATCTTCTTGCTGAGGGAGTGAAGGGCAAATGGCTCATGTTCGCAGTCTAAAAATTTGTCGTTGATCAGTTTGGCAGCGTCAAAAACATAATCAAGATTGCCCGTATGCTCTCCCTTCGTCTCTGCTGTGGCCCCGTTCGTGCCGCCCAAAACTAAACTGGTGAGGCGCGCAGGATTTGGTTTGCTTGTGGATTTTCGCGTCAAGCCTGCACTGGGTGCGATGTCGGCGTCAATCTTGGGATTCAGACTAATTCTAACAGTCCAATCAGTCGCAACGAAAACGGATTTTGGCGGTGGGTACGCGTGCAGAAATACAAGAGCAGTTTGGATTTCGCACGCAGAGTGATGCAGGATTTCTTGCTGAGGCATTGCCCAATCCGGAGGAAGATCGGGCATAATAGCGCAAGCCGCCACCAACAAATATAAAGGTCCTGCGAGGGCTGCAGTCGCAAAGGTGCGCATGACACCTCAACGTGGAATTGGCCTTAACGTAGTAATATGGTTGCATTTTCTGGGGGTAAAATCTGTTGCTCTCAAGCAACAGATCGAAGGAATAAAATGCTACTCACCGGTAGATGCGGGCCTTTGTCAAGCCACGCTCCTTCCTGGCCCAGGCCAGGACCTAGAGCGCCTTCAACAGGCTGAAGGACTTCAGGCGGATCGCCACACGGTATGAGAGGCTGGCGCGCAACCTGCACAGCGCATCCGCAATCCTCAAAGTGAGTGGGTGTCTGCCATTTGGACAAGGTTAACCATCCGGCGACCAATCAGTTACGCAGTGATGTTTGAGGGGTTAGGATCACGGAGGGGACCACATTATTTGGCAGGGGGCGCCAATGATTTCCTCGCAAAGTCATGATCTGAACGCCCAGAGTGAGCAAGGTAATGATGGCCTCATTGCGCTTGCGAAGTCGCTAGGCCTAGACGATCGGAGCAGCGGGGAAGCGTGCCATACGAACAGCTGCGAACCTTTAGATGGACACATTGATGAAGAATTTACCCGTCTAAAGATCCGCGTCCATTTACATGATGACGAAGGATCTCATTTCCCGCCTGGTGACACGACAGTGGAACCGGTGATTGACGCCACTACCCTCCAAGCTGTTCAAGGTGACGACGTTTTAGATGACAGGCCCGCGGCGGGAAGGCGCTTGCTCCGCACCGTTGCTTTTGGCGTCATCACCGGCGTGTTGGTTTGCGCCGCGTTTGCCTGGCAGTTCTACGGCGACGTTCACAAGAGCCACATGGTTGACGCTGGGAAACTTCACCGCGTCGTCATTGGTACGAAGTCCTCCCGCTCGGACGTGGTACCCGTTGAGATGGCTGCCAAAATCTCAGATCGCGTACCCACTCAGGATACAGCCGTTTTGCAAGCGGCACCTCTTCCGCCCGCACAAGTGACGGTCGCCCCAGGATCGACTCCTGAGATGCAACACCAACGTGAGACCCTGGTGAGCGATGTCGCCGTGGTGCGGCAGATCGTGGAGCGGATCGCTGCGGTACAAGAGCAAATGGCCTTAGACATCGCGACGCTGCAGAAGTCTGACCAGAATGTTAGCCAAAAAGCGTCGGTGCCCCCCCACGCTCCCGTCCCCGTCTCGTCACGCAAATACGCGCCAAGTATTGCGCGCTCCGATGTTGTTGCGCACTCAGCCTCTGTATCTGTCCCGACCGCTCCCGCTCGAACACCCTTGGCGCCGCACTGACCCCTCGGGCGTGCGCCGGCCCGCCGTGCCAAGATCCTGGCAGGCTTGACACCCGCCCCGATACGCCGCCCCCAATCAATCGTCGCCACCCAGATTCCCGCTTAGCTCTTGGCTAACAAAGAAACACCACTACGTTTTTTCAGTCACTTCGTCTCTGCCGCCGCTATGGCGTCCAGCACCATCGATAACCGGTCGGTTCGGTCCTGCACCACCTTCCTGTGAAAGGGTTCACGATCACAATGTCCGCGTAGGGCTCTGGGCCGTAGCCGTAGCCCGGCCCGCCATAAGGGGCTGGTGCAGGCGCGGCGACGCCGTAGGGGGCTGGTGCGCCATAAGGAGCTGCTGGTGCACCGTAAGGGGCTGGCGCGCCATAAGGGGCTCGTGGTGCACCGTAAGGGGCGGGTGCGCCGTAAGGGGCTGGTGCGACGACGCCATAAGGGGGTGGTGCGCCATACGGGGCTCGTGGTGCGCCATAAGGAGCCGGTGCGCCATAAGGGGCTGGTTCGGCGAGGCCATAGGGGGTTGCTGCGCCATAAGGGTCGGCGACGCCATAAGGAGCTGGTTCGCCGTAAGCCGCAGGTCCGGGCTCGCCCGAAAGCTCGGGCTCGACCGCAGGTTCGGGCTCGTAGGCCCCGGCAGGTCGCCCGTAATACGCCCCAGCAGCAGCGTCTCCAACCGCGGCAGCTCCAACCGCGCGGCGGTATTCGCGCCGATGGACTCTCCGGCTAACCCCAGCGACGCTCGTTGCCGTAAGTGGCCGTCCTACCCTGGCCTCAGCCGTATCCAGAGAGAATAGTGTCACGTTTGCTGGCGACCAATTGCTAAATGAGACCGGCACCGCCGCGCAGGCAAGAGCGGCACTAACGGAAGCGAATAGGCTCAGCTTTTTCATGGTGTCTCACCGATGGGATGCCAAACAAATTAACAGACTAGGTATGCGCCCGGTTCCTTTGATTTTGGATCAATTCAACGGCTTCGTGGGGGACCGCGCGCCGCCAATGAGTACACGCCCTAATCACCACGTTGGCAAGTGCGACGGCTGACCGAAGCCATTGACTGAACCTTTCGACCCCCACTTGCTGGCGAAACCAAAACGTCACATTCGTTTGGATACGATCGGCAAAAAGTGATCAGCGATCTAAGCGGGATTTGCCACTGCTGACGGTGGGAGGGGGAGACCATTTCCATTTTTCCTTCGCCGCCTCCCGGAGGCGGTCGCAGTAGAAGAGCTGGCGACCGGAGTTGGTACTCGCCTCGAAAGCTCCCGGAGGCGGTGCTGCAATGCGACCCTGAGACTTGTCGTCAACCGCATTCATCGCGTCCAGACGCATGAGCAGTGTCCGAGCGCCGCTGACTAGAACAGGCTTCCATCCTCTCGGGGCAAAATATGCCGGGAATAACACGGTGAAGGCTGGCCGTCGTCTTTCATCCGTGACCTTCACGGTCCATCGCCGCAAATCAGGCGCGCAGTCCGCAAAAGCGGAAATCATCATGACCCGCTTCATTAGGCGCACCGCTATGGAATGTGCGGCGGCAAGATCGCCGACGTCGCTGCCAATGTTATCTGGAAAATCCTGATCGGGGGCGCACAGGTGAAAGTAAAATCGTGGCATGTTCGCGGCTCTTTACTGAGCGTGATTAAAATAGCGCACCGAATGTCACAAGTGCAGATCGATTTTGTGCTTAACGTCATTGATGCTGGCAGGTCGGCGATCTGCCGGCGATGCGCCGGGCCTCTTCCTGTTGGATCAGTCTGGTCACGGCTGATGGCTGATGGGGACTGAGGACCGTTTCTTCCCTCGACGGCAGCTTGGCAAGGAACCGGCGCAGTTGAGGAGTGTCCTTGAGGTATTGGCAAGGCAGTTCAGTCTGCGTTGAACGACAACCAATTTGCATCTACGCGCCCGTTTTAGCGTGCCTGCGATTAGTTTAGCTTTGCAATCTTAGGCTCAGTGCCGGCGTACTCGAAAGCCACCAGTAGGAGTTGATGGATCACGCCGGGATTCGTTCATCGCGCTGGATGCAGTTCCAGTGCCCCAATCCCACCAGCAATGTCGAAGCCAAGCTGTCCCTGCACCGACAACGGTTGCAGTGCTACGCTCTGATTCGATCCCCCGACGAGTACGTTAGCGCCGAGGCCGGCGGCGACGGATACTTCCGCCGTCGCACCGACGTAACTGCCCGTGAGCATCCCAGCATAGCGGTTCGTGCCGGCAAACACCGCCCAAATGATTGCACCCCCAGTCGTCACGCCTATGTCGATGCCGATCGTGGTCATCGTGCCGGTGTAAGCCTCTTCGGGCTCACCGGGATGCTGTCCCTTAAAATTGCAACTCACGTTCTTTTGCGACCCTAGGATCAGCCCGATGCTTGATGACATCGAGCAGGCAAGAGTACCAACCCGGACTTGGCTAGGCTGGGCGTTCGTAGAGCCTAAAACCACTGCGAGCGTGACTGCTGCCAACGTTCCCGGGATGAATCCAATACGGACCATAATCTGCTCCTCTGCTCCCCAAAGCCGGGGCCACACTGGGCAAATATTAGACCAGGCGCGGGGCAAAGATCAAAATAAGCGAAAAGTCGCCGCAGTATACCTTGCTGGGATAGCCGTTGTTCCGATTAGCCAGTTCACGCATTCGACGTCATCTGTTGCGGGTCAGCCCGCAGTGCGCGGCGCCGTGACCCGCTTCATCGTCCCCGAAAAACTCAACACCGGCCGGCCTTCCGCGGTGAGCATGCCGCGCATAAAAATGATCGAGCGCCCGGCGCGGACCACTTCACCGGTGCCCTCGACCAGCTCGCCCTTGTAGACCGCGTCGATGAACTCGGTCGCGAATGACAGCGTAACGCCGCGGCCTTCGTGGAGCACGGTGTTGGCGATCGCGAACAAGCAGTAGTCGGCGAAGGTCATCAGGCAGCCGCCGTGCACGGCGCCGCCGCCATTGATGTGCTTCTGCTCGACGCGAAAGACGCAGCGGACCTTGCCGTTCTCCTCGCGGTGCCAGAACGGGCCGTTGTAGACTTCGTAGTGGTCGCGGGTCCACGTCCACCAGCCGGCGAACTCGCCCGAGGTCGCCTCGACTGCACCATCGTGGCGGGGAACCGCGTTCTTGGGTACGAAATTCACCTGAGACTCCGCTGTG
>Ga0210394_10009086_pt1 | contig 10079 bp, 2 predicted proteins | sample IncBWC12MmetaG_FD_160121 | JGI IMG/M metagenome (GOLD analysis project Ga0210394, IMG submission 160121) | Forest soil microbial communities from Barre Woods Harvard Forest LTER site, Petersham, Massachusetts, United States - Inc-BW-C-12-M | ecosystem: Environmental > Terrestrial > Soil >...
CGGCTGTTCCACCGGATCCTCAACAGGAGTGAATCCGGACACCTTGATCGCATCGATGGCGCCGTTCAGCAAATCCTCGGTCAAGGTCGCCGGCCAGGTCCAGAAGTGCAGAACCTCAATCTCTCCCTGCGACCACTCGTGCGGAACCCACTTGGTAAGCTCGAAGACTTGTCCGACGTCTATCGTGGCATTTGGCGGCGAAATGACCTTTGCCCTGGCATGCGTAATGCCCTCAAGGCTCTCCACACGCAGCGTGGTCAAGTTGCCTGTTTCGTTCCCGGCCAGCGAGGCGAACTCATTTCCTACCCGGATACCCGAGAGCAGTCCCGCATCGAGCAACACCGAACCCTCGTTGTCGACTCCAATCACAGCTGCCCGGGTCTTGGCGAGATCCGACTTCTTGCCCCCAAAGAGCGGCTGACTCAGGCGGTTCTTCGATGCATCGATCTCGGGCGTCTGGTCGCCTATCCCTTCGCCTTCCATCGTCGCGCGCACCTGCCGATAGACGACCGATGCCGGCGCATCGGCGGGTAGCCGCTGCAGTGCCCTGATCAGGGCGACCGTGAACGCCCCGTGAGGAACTGCCGTTTCCGGCGCGTCGCCGAATTCTCGCTCCTTTGCCGTCTGATCCTGTTGCGCCGCGGAGAAGATCAGTGCCGGGTTGACGCTGCGCTGCGAGGGAGCGGGTTTGGGCGTGTTGTCGGCTAGCAGCTCGGGGCCTTCCTTGATGTCTCGAGGGTCGTATCCCAGCGAGCGCTCTGTAAGCGGTCTCTCCATCTCTACACCGCGGGTGAAGGCGCCGCTGTGGCAACTATCCAACAGGACCGTCAGCTTGACGCCCTTGTCCAGGGCGGCATGGAAGATGCGCGTCATTTCCCGATCGCGAACGTCGAAGCCACCGGTCCATGCGTCCGAAGGCACCAGAGTGCTGTCGGCGTGGCTGGGGCGCCCATCCACCATCATCGCCAGCTTGGTGCCGAGACTGTTGACCCGCAGCGACCCGTGCCCGGCATAGTAGAAGACAACGGTGTCGCCAGGTTGCGGCACGTCGACCAGGTACTCTTGCATCGCGGCCAGCAATCCGTCATGGGCGGTCTGCGAGGCGGGAAGGGCGACATAAGGAAGCGATGTAGCCGGCAACTCAGGATTGGTTAATACCGCAATGTTCTTCGCCTCGAAGCCGAACTTGGGGCTGCCGAGAAGGTCACGCATCGCAGTCACGTCATTGATTGACCCGTCCAGGTTGCCGAATACCGGCAGATCGCAACGGCCGCCCTGGCACCCGGGCGGATGCTGCGCCTTTGTTCCTTCTGGCTGGTATAGGTTGATGCCGACAAGCAACGCTCGCCTGGCGCCGGACCCGGAACCGGCTATCTGCGACCGCGATAGCGGCGGCCAGGCGAGTACCGCGACGGCAACGGCAAGCATCGCCGACGACGTCTTCATGCGATAAAGTCGTACTGATGGCGACAATCACGCTTGCCGAATGCGCGAGGTTCAAGTCCATGCGCTAGCTTCAGTTGCGAGCTCCGGTCCGCCATGAAACGAGTCCCCACGTCCACCTTCTTCAGTTCCAATCCGATCGCCTAAATCTCTCTGATGAAATTAGCCCCTATTGTTTGTTCAATGTCAAACTCGCCTGCTGCGTCCCATTGCCATGTGCGGCCGGGTGGAGGTTTTGACTTTCGATCGACGCGCCCGAACAGTTCTCCATCCCGGAGCTCTTCTCTCAAAAATGTGATATCAGCACGCGAAAATTTTATTAGTATAATTGACTAACATACTGACAGAGACTCGGATCCTAAGGGGAAGTTGCAGAGATTTTTCTTTCTTTTGACAACCAGTGTCACTTTGACGACGATATTCCCAAGCATTAATTGAGGTTTCGGTTCCTTTGCTGTTCCATGAGCCGGATCTCGCTCCAGTCGTTTCCTTTTAAGCCCATGATTCGTTTAGGATTAGGAATACCAAGCTCCAGACCCTTTCTAGCTGTCCTCCTGGTGCTCGGCGCGACACTGGCCGGCGCTGAAGCGCCCTCTCCTGCTCAACGCGCGCTCGTTACCATCCAAGGCACGGTGACCGGGCCAGGAGGCCGGCCGCTCGCCGGTGCCCGTGTCGCGATCCTGCCCCCCGATTTCGCCGAGGGCGACGAAGTCCTCGCCGACACCGTCACGGACGTCGACGGCAAGTTCGCCCTGCTCGCTATCCCCCTCGCACCCGACCACTACGTCGTCCACGCCTCCGGCATTGGATTCGACGGCGACGAGAGGCTCTTCACGGTCAGAGCCGAGCCGGTCAATCTCTCCTTCGAACTGAACCTAAAGCCCCAGGCCAAGACCCGGGGCCCAAGCACCCCATACACCGTCGTGCGAGTCTTCTACGCCACTGATCGCGAGGCAGTCGCTAACAAGCAAACGGTTGATTACATCGGAATCCGCTCCACAAAAAACTCTCTGTCCTACGGATCTTGCGACGTCAGCATCCCCGAGACCCATACTTTTGCCGAGATCGAAAGGCCCTCCATCTGGAGATTCGAATTCCACGCTGATCCTGAGAAGCACATGGTACTTCAGAAAGTGGTGCCCGAATCGAAGGACGCCTTCTTCAGCCAGGTATCAGCAGCCGTTACTTCATCGCCCTCCAAGGACGCGTTTGTTTTCATCCACGGATACAACGTGAGCTTCGAAAACGCGGCTATTCGCACCGCTCAATTGGCCTACGATTTCGGCTTCAAGGGCGCGCCCATCCTTTTCAGCTGGCCTTCAAAAGGAAGCCTTCTCGGCTATCTTGCAGATGAGGATGCCATCAACGAGACAACCGCCAATTTCAAGCTCTTTCTCCAGGACGTCGCCAACAACACCGGCGCCTCGGTCGTTCACGTCATCGCGCATAGCATGGGGAATCGCGCCGCTTTGGCTGCACTCTCGCAACTAGCTACTGATGTGCATTTCCCCAACTTCGCCAGGTTCTCGACCATCGTTTTCGCTGCGCCCGACGTCGACCGTGACCTGTTTATCAGTTCGATCGCCAAGATCCGCAAACCTCAAACCAAGATCACGCTCTACGTCTCCCAGCACGATCAGGCCCTCACCGCATCGCATCTTCTGTTTCACAAGGAACAGCGCGCGGGCGAAGGTGGCAACGACTCTATCGTCCTGCCAGGCATGGACACGGTCGACGTCTCCCAACTCAGTGCCGATGCCCTCGGCCACAGTTATTACGGGGATAACAGCGACGTCGTACGAGACGTGGTTGAGTTCTTCAAAGGACAGATTGCGCCAAGACCGGGCCTCTCCCGCGTCCGGCTCGGCGCCCTTGCCTATTGGGAGCTGATAGCGCCAGCTATGCGGTGAATTAGAGCGCGCCGAGAGGATGGATGCGAGACGGCGGCGAGTTTCGCTTCCGTCGCCGCTGCTTCAATTTCAATGTTGATCTCAGCTCCAAGAAGCAGCATCAGCCCGGTGATGTAGAACCACACGAGAAGGATGATGACTGCTCCAAGAGAGCCGTAAGCGAACGTAAAACTGTGGAAGAAATGCAAGTAGGTCCTGAAACCCAATGACGCAATCAGCCATTCGCCCGTTCCGATGGCAGCGCCTGGGGTGAGACAATACCAGCGACGGCGTCGCAGATTCGGAGCCCGAAGTAGGTTACGGCGAATGAAAGGGCGAGGAAGGTGGTCGCCAGAAGCCATCTGCACACCCTGGGCGGCCACTTCGCGAATGAGGCGCGGATCAACCAACCCCAATCTGCGGGCATCTGATCGGTGGTAAGGCTCTAAGCGACACTAACCATGCGTTCCGATCGATCCCTCCGCGAACATCGATGCGCCAAATTGTTGATTGCCGTCGTGTGCTTCATCGCTGTTCTGCAAACTGGGGCTCAGAACGCACAGACGCAAAACGACCTGCCTCGGACGCCCGCGTCCTCTGAGCAGATGTTTGCGTCTTATGAAGGGCAAAACATCTCCACGATCGAGATCGCAGGACAACCGACCCTGAACGGTGGTCAGTTCTCTTCACTGTTCATGCAGAAGGTAGGCGATCCGCTTTCCAGGGGCAAGATAAACCAGACCGCGACAGCAATAAAGGCAACGGGTAAGTTCAAGGACGTGCGCATCCAGGTGGATCCGGATGCGAACGGCGTTCGGGTCCTGTTCATCCTGGAGCCGGCGGCTTATTTCGGCGTGTTCGAGTTTCCCGGGGCCGAGCGGTTCCCCTATTCGCGCCTGATTCAGGTGGCGAACTACCCCGCGCAGACACCCTACAGCGCCGGCGAGGTTGAGCGGGATCGAGAAAGCCTGTTGAGCTTTTTTCGACAGGAAGGCTACTTCGAGGCGGAAGTGAGTTCAACCGTAAAGGTGGACGCCGCGCACGAAGTAACGAACATCGAGTTTCCCGCGAGACTTGGCCACCACGCCGAGTTTGGAGACATCGAGATCGCAGGATTGCCCAACGGCGAACAGCGCCACCTTCAGCAGAAACTCAAATCGCTTCTCGCTCGCGCGCGCGAAGCGGCCATTCGGCCGGGCAAGATCTACCACTATTCCACGCTTACGAGGGCGACCCAGTATCTGCAGACCGAATTGCAGAAGGAGGGACTTTTGGGCTCGCAGGTCTCGTTAACGGGAGCCGAATATCACGCAGGCACGAATCGCGCGGACATTCACTTCAACGTGAAGCCTGGCCCAAAGATTGGCGTGAACATCAGCGGCGCGCATCTATGGAGCTGGACCCGCAAATCGCTGCTGCCGATGTACCAGGGCGTACCTGCCGACCCGGAGACAGTGCAGGAGGGCCGTCAGGCGCTGGCGTCGTACTTCCAGGCAAAAGGGTTCTTCGCTGTGAAGGTGGACGCAAATTTCAAAGCTAGCCCCAGGGGCGACACAATTGAATATCACATCGCGAGAGAGAAGAAGCACAAGGTCGACGGGGTCACGTTCACCGGCAATCGGGACCTGAAATCAGCGGGCCTCTTGTCGCATGTCGCCATCGAGAAGAAACACCTGTTTTCTTCCGGCAAGTTCAGCGATGACCTTCTCCGATCCAGTGTGAAGAACCTCAAGGCCGTGTACGCGTCCGAAGGGTTCAGCGACGCGAAAGTTGCGCCCATGGTAAAAAACTCGGGTGGCAACATCGACGTGACCTTCGCCGTTACGGAGGGGCCGCGTGACATGGTGACGTCGCTGAAGGTGGAGGGAGCGGATACCTTTCCGCCTTCCCAATTTGCGCCGCAGGGCTTGAAAGTCGCCGCGGGTCAACCTTACTCGGCGGCACATGTGTCATCGGACCGTGCGACCATCGTCTCGAACTATCTCAAGGCCGGCTACCTGACCTCCAGCTTCCGCGAAACCGCTACAGAAGCTTCGAGGGAAGATCCCCACCACATCAACGTGGTGTACCACATCTACGAAGGGCCCAAGGTCTCTACCGGTGACGTCCTTACTCTAGGGCGCCTGCACACCAGCCAGCGGCTCATTGACGGCGACCTTACTGACCTGAGGCCCGAGGCCCCGCTTACGGAGACCGCCTTGCTCAGGGCCGGCGGCAAACTGTACGACCACACCGGTGTTTTCGATTGGGCCCAGGTCGATCCGAAGCGCCAGATCACGACACAGACAACGGAGGACGTCCTGGTCAAGGTGCACGAGGCTCAGCGCAACAGCATCACTTACGGTTTCGGATTTGAAGTAATCAACCGGGGAGGCAGCATTCCCGGCGGAACCGTCGCGCTGCCCAATCTTCCGCCGATCGGACTACCCTCGAATTTCACCACGAGCCAGAAGACTTTTTATGGACCTCGCGGGACATTCCAGTACACCCGGAATAACATCCGCGGCAAAGGTGAGACGCTCAGCTTAACCGCCTTCGCGGGCCGCCTCGATCAGCGCTTCGCAGTTTTCTACATCGATCCCGTGTTTCGCTGGTCGCCTTGGAACGCGACCCCCTCGGTCTCCTACGAGAAGAACGAACAGAATCCCATCTTCTCGTCACAGCAAGAGCAGGCGACTTTCCAGATGCAACGCGCAATCGATTCAGCGCACAAGAACACTCTGTTCCTGCGTTACGGATTCAGTCAAACCAATCTCACGCATGTGTTGATCGAGCAGCTCGTCTTGCCGGCCGATCAGAATGTTCGTCTCTCTACGCTATCGGCGAATTTGACTCGCGACACTCGCGACAATCCGCTGGACGAACACCGCGGAGTGTTGGATTCGCTTGAGCTTGATTTGAGCTCCAGCAAGTTGGGGTCGAGCGTGGATTTCATCAAGCTCACCGGCCAGGCGTCACTCTACAAGCAGCGGTTTCACAACATTGTTTGGGCCAACAGCGTCCGCGTCGGCCTTGCCCAGCCCTTCAATGACAGCCGCGTTCCAGTAAGCGAGGCATTCTTCACCGGAGGCGGCAATTCGCTCCGAGGGTTCCCGCTTGATGGCGCCGGCCCGCAGCGCCAGGTACAGGTATGCAGCAGCGGATCCAGTTCAGCGTGCACAGAAATCCAGGTTCCCGCCGGCGGCAACGAGATGCTGATTGTCAACGCAGAAGCACGGATTCCGTTGCCTATTAAGAAAGGCCTGAGCATCGTCCCGTTCTACGATGGAGGCAACATCTTTCCACATGTCGGTTTCAGCCGGTTCACTTCTCTCTATTCCGACACCGTGGGGCTTGGCGTCCGTTATCTAACACCAATCGGCCCCATCCGGTTTGATCTCGGACGGAATCTCAACCCCGTTCAGGGCGTGAATGCCACTCAGTATTTCATCGGCATCGGCCAGGCATTCTAAGGAGCACGTGGAATATGAGCACTGCCCGGTCACTGTTAGCTCCGGAACCTCCGCCGAATCCTGCTCCTAAGGGGAACCATCGCCCACGGCCTCGTTGGGGGCGCGCCGTTGGATGGATCGTTGGCGCGTTTTTGTTCTTGCTTGCGCTGATGGCCGTATCGATCGCGGCGTTACTTAATAGTCGGCGATTCCACGACTACGTTTTGGCGAAGTTACAGAGCACAGCGAGCGAAAGCCTCGGCGCGCAAATCCAGCTGCAGAATTTCGCTGTGCACCTCTCCCCGTTGGGATTCGACATCTATGGCGTGACCGTTCATGGAGCGAATCCCTATCCTGACCCGCCGCTTCTGCAATTTCAGCACGCCGAAGTTGGAATACGCATCGTGTCCATCTTCCAGAAGAAGTGGTACCTGTCGAGTGTTCGCGTCGATCACCCGGTGGCCCAAGTTTTCGTCGATAAGAACGGCATCTCGAACATCCCTCAGCCCCCGAGCAGCGGCAACAGCAACACCAGTATTTTTGATATTGGAATTCGGCACGCCATCCTTGACCAGGGAGAGATTTACTACAACGCGCAGAAGAACGCCCTGTCAGCCGATCTGCGCAACGTCGCGTTCCAAAGTACGTTCAACCAGTTAAGGAAGATGTATTCCGGCAACCTGGCGTACACCAATGGACGCCTGGTGTTCGGCGCATATCAACCCTTTGAGCACGACTTAGACGCGCAATTCGAATTGACGCCCACTACGCTCGAACTGCGCCATGGCTCGCTTTCGAGCGGCGCGACAAAGATGAACCTAGTGGCGACGGTATCGAATCTCAATTCACCAACGGTGGATGCGCAATATGAAATCGCTATCGACGGCGGGCAGTTCGCGAGGATGATGAAGGCCCCGTCGATCGCTGCCGGTCTCATGCGCGCATCAGGGTCGGTGCACTACCAGGGCGTTGCGAGCCAGACCCCTGTCAATCAGATCACCGTGAATGGCGATCTCAGAAGTTCGCAAATGGTCGTCAATATCTCGACAACGCGCCTGACAATCGACAATATCGCCGCGCACTATTCAATGGCCAACGGTAATTTGGCATTGCATGATCTTCGCGCCGGCGTACTTGGCGGTGGGATTACGGCGCAGGGAACGATGAAAGATCTGGGCGGAAACTCGCATTCGGAGATGACCGCGAACCTCCGTAACATATCGCTCGCAGATGCAGCCCGGCTCGCCGGTTCCAAGACGACCCAACCGGTCAGCGTGAACGGTGTCTTGAATGCCGATGCGAAGGCCTCATGGGGAAAGACGTTCGACGACCTTGTCGCGCACGCGGACGCAACTATCCATGGGTCGGCAGCGGGCAAGAGTGCAACATCTGCCGTCGCCGTCAACTTGAGCGACACACCGACGATGTCTCCCAACGAATTGCCAATCGAAAGCGAGATCCACGCCACTTACACCGGCGCGAACAAGCAGATCGCACTGCAGCAGAGTTACGTTCACCTCCCACAGACGAGCCTCACGATGAACGGCGTCGTGGGCCGTCATTCCACCCTTATGGTTCGGATGCAGGCCAATGATCTGCGCGAGCTCGCCACTATCGCCAATCTGTTCAGTGCGCTCAAACGTGGGCAGCCAGAGCAAGAACTCGATCTTGAGGGGCAGGCCAATTTCGAAGGTACGGTTCAGGGTTCCACCTCCGCTCCACACGTCGCAGGTCATCTCAGTGCTTCGAATCTGCGCGTGAATGGTTCGTCATGGAAGGTCATCCGGGCTGATTTGGACGCGACCCCTTCGAGCGCCAGCCTGCGAGCGGCAGATCTCGAACCAGAACCAAACGGCCGCATCACCTTCAACGCAGCCACCGGTCTGAACAAATGGGCATTCACGAAGGATAGCCCGATTCAGGTTGACCTTGACGCATCGCAGATCAACGTTGCGGACCTTGCGAAACTCGCGGGGCAACAGGTGCCTGTCACCGGCACGCTGAACACACACATCTCGCTGCACGGTTCCGAGCTGAATCCAGTCGGGAACGGGAATCTCTCTCTCACGAAAGTTGTCGCATACAATGAGCCCATCTCGTCGATACAGATGAAGTTCGACGGCACGGAAGACGAAGCTCACGCCGACATCAGCCTTCAGCTACCCGCGGGGAGTTTAAAAGGCAACGTAAACGTCCGGCCGAAGGAAAGGACCTACACTGCGCAGCTCTCTTCCGGCGGCCTCGACCTTATAAAGTTGGAGGCGCTGAAAGCCCGGAAAGTCGAGGCAACCGGAGTGGTTGCAATCGATGGGCACGGCCAGGGTAGCTTCGATAATCCGCAACTGAACGTTTCGATTCAGATCCCCGTGCTCGTCGTTGAGAAGCAGACGGTTAAGAATGTGAACCTCAACATGGACGTGACGAATCACGTGGCCAATGCGACGCTCAGTTCATCGGCGGTCGACACATCCATCCAAGCAAAGGCGCGAGTGAATCTCACCGGCGACTACGATGCCGATGCCTCCATCGACACGCAGGGTATCCCGCTGCAGCCGCTTATCGCTATCTACTTTCCCCCCCAAGCCGCATCTCTCTCGGGAAAAACGGAGCTTCACGCCACCGCGCGGGGTCCGTTAAAGAAAACAAGCCAGATCGAGGCGCACCTTACAATTCCCTACCTCGATCTGGACTATAACCACACGATCCAACTTGCCTCGACCGAGCCCATCAAGCTCGATTACAAGAACGGAGTCCTCAACGTCCAGCGCGACGGCATCCACGGCACCGACACTGACCTGCAGTTCCAGGGATCGATTCCCATCCTCGATCGCAGCGCGCCCATGTCGCTGCTGCTGCGAGGAAGTGTGAACCTGAAGATAGCGCAGGTCTTTGATCCCACCTTACGCACCTCTGGTGAGCTGCGATTCAACCTCGACTCCAATGGAACCTCGGGGGGCGAGATTAACGGCGAAATCGACATGGTGGACGTCAACTACGCCTCACCCGATGTGCCCGTTGGCCTGCAGCACGGCAACGGCGTGCTCGCGCTCACCACCGATCGCATTAATATCAAGTCGTTTCAAGGCACAGTGGGTGGCAGCACCGTGATTGCGCAGGGCGGTGTGGCGTATCGCCCCGCCATTCAATTCAATCTCGGACTCTCCGCGAAGAATGTTCGCATGCTTTACCCGCAGGGAATGCGGGAGGCAATCGATACAGATATCCATCTTGCCGGGTCAACAGACAACGCAACGCTCACCGGCACGGTGAATCTTGCCGACCTCTCCTTCACGCCGGCCTTCGATCTCAACAGCTT
>Ga0210394_10009088_pt1 | contig 10077 bp, 10 predicted proteins | sample IncBWC12MmetaG_FD_160121 | JGI IMG/M metagenome (GOLD analysis project Ga0210394, IMG submission 160121) | Forest soil microbial communities from Barre Woods Harvard Forest LTER site, Petersham, Massachusetts, United States - Inc-BW-C-12-M | ecosystem: Environmental > Terrestrial > Soil >...
AGAGTATGGCGGAAGCGCTTCGTACCATGGCTGGTACAAAACGCGATCCCGGAAAGGAACGCGAAGGATCTTGCCGCTTGCCGTATCGATCTCAACAAGTTCGGCGGAGTCGCGCTCCCCAGACGCAAGGTAGAGGTGGCTCCCGTCCGAGGAAAGCGCAAAATCGGGGTCATAGCCGGCGCGCACGCTGCCCATGACTCTCGCTGATTCCGGATCGAGCAACCAGATACGCGAGCCGGGATGTTCGGATTCGGAACGCGGATCGAGCACGTAGAGCCATCCCCGCTGCGGCTTCGTCCAGGCTTCGACTGAGATTGCTGACGCTTCGGCAGAAGAAGGCGCTCGAATCTTACGCGCTGCCGTGGTCTGAGACACTGAGGCTGCGTCGAGCGCAGCCTGCGCCTGAATGAGCACCGGCTTGACCAACGCCTCCCACTTAGGGGATGCATAGTTCCACTTCCCGTCGCGCCCTGTCCGCAATATGGAGCCCGCATCGAGCCACCAAAGTGGGCTGCCTTTGCTGGGCAGATAGATATAGCCTTGCTGCCCCGGAGAATTCGGGTAGTAGAACACGACGTAGTTCTTCCTGACGTCGTTCTCCGAAATCTTCATGAAGAAGGACACCTCGACGGCGAGAAACCCTTTTGGCGGCTCACTCTCCGGGGTTCGCGTCCAATCCAGAAACTGACCCGACCACACGTTGCTGAGGGCGAGAACACGGGGATCAGTGATCTCGACTGGGCTCTTTAGCCCGCCACCTGAGATCGTAATCTTGAACGTGTCGGTCTTTCCGAGCGCTGCTTGCGGCGAGCAAAGCGATGCCATCGCTAACGGGAGGAGGAACAGTGCTTTCTTCATACCAACCTCAGTAAGTGCCAGTGCAGTAAGGCAATGTTGCCCTGTTGAAAGCGCAAAATCAACCAGGATTTGTCAGCCGACATCGCCCCAGAGCATCCTCTGGAAGCCAGGTCTCGATAAACGCATTATAAAAGGGCGCCCCTTTGAAGTAGGTTTTGATTGTTCGCATCAACGCCTACGGAAGGAGCACCCTCATGCTGAATGACGCCAAGTATATTGGACTGGATGTTCACCAGGCAACGATCTCGGTGGTGGTTCTGGATGGCACCGGCCATCTGGTGATGGAGTCGGTCATCGAGACGAAAGCCGCGACGATTCTGCAACTTCTGTACGGGTTGGCCGGAACTTTGCACGTAACCTTTGAGGAAGGAACCTGCGCGGCGTGGTTGCACGATCTGCTGAAGCCGCACGTCGCGAAAGTGGTGGTGTGTGATCCGCGCAGAAATGCCCTGCTGAAAGCCTGAAACAAGAATGATCGCATCGACGCTGGCAAGCTGGCCGATCTGCTCAGCAGCGGCGGGCTGCTCTCCGCGGTCTACCACGGGGAGAAAGGCGTACGGACTCCGAAAACTGCAGGAAGGAGATTTATGCTTCAGCTCTTTTTGAGGGTGATTTCGACGCGGCGGTTTTTCTGGCGGCCTTCAGGGTCGTCAGCGCCGTTGGGCTTCTTGTTCGGGGCCACAGGCTTGGTGTCGCCAAAGCCGTGGGTGGTGATGGGATTCGAAACCCCGTGCGTGACCAGCCAGGTTTTCACGGAGTCGGCGCGACGCTCGGACAGCGTTTGGTTGTATTGTTTTTCTCCTTTGCCGTCCGTATGGCCGCCAATGGTGCAAGGATATGCGGCGTAAGATTGCATCACCGTAATTACTTTTTGCAGACTGGGCAGAGCCTCGGGGCGGAGGTCGGCTTTATCGAAATCGAACAGTACGTCGCTATCGAGCTGAATTTGAATTTCCGTGTCCGTGGTCCGTGCGCCCAGATCCTTGAGTGCGGCATTCAGCGGGTCCACTTTGCCGGCCACAGCTAAGCTGAGGCCCTTGAGGTCGGTGACTTTCCCTTGGATGGGCAGCACTTTTGCTGTCGCACCAGGGGGGATGGCGTCGTCGGACTTGTATTTCTGCGCTTGGGCAGCTTGCGGGAAAAAAGCCGCGGCCATCACGAACGCGCCGATCAGAAATATAGGTCCCCTTCTCTCGCGGATCATGGTCGTCTCCTCGCTAAGACACCGGCGTGTCTTCAAAAGGAGCAAACTTGGGAATATATATTGTGACCTTGGTAGAGGTCGCCGGCGGCGCCGGGAACTTGGCCCACTGCAAGCGTTGTTCACCTGGAGGCAGATCCCCGTACCACATATCCAGGACCCGATTGTTTTCGGAATCAGTCAAGAAGGCATACTTCTTGTTTTCGGCGGGATCCGTATAGTAAAGCTGAGGCCAATCGAAATCATAGTGGATCGGTTTCGGCGCCGCGCCGGCAACGAGGCCGTTGGACTGAGGCGCGCCGGCAGCGTAGACCAGCCTCCAGCGGACCAGCAAAGCGCCACCACTCACTCGCTTCACTTCCAGCAAGTCACAGCGCAGATTCGGATCGTTGCTGTATTGCGCGCTGGCAATCACAGTGCCGGGGCTCACCGGCGCGGCAGCTGCCGGGGCGCTTGCAGGAGCCGCAGGTTGAGGTGCCGGAGATGCAGCGGAAGAGCCGGGCTGGGTGGGAGCGGTTTCTTGCTTCGAACACGCCACCGTTCCAGCTAGCACACACAGGGAAGACAAAAGCAGAAACCCGGGGAATAAGTTCCGTGAGTTCATGCCTCGCACCTCCAAAAGCGTTGCGCAATCCTATTCCTCCAGTCCATGCATTACAAGCGGCATATCTTGACCTTAGCTACCGTGTATAGGCTGAACTGCACGGGCACTGTTGAACTGGAGGTTCGCGCCGAGTTCGGTATTGCAATTTGCATCGCGCCAAAACACGGCGATTGGGTGTACATTCTCCGCAAGCCGGTCGTAAAAAGAAAATCGCGGTTTACACGCCCACACCGGAGCCAGGTTGGCACCCGGCCACTTCCAAGAGGAGGACATCACCGTGGAACAGATCGTCGCAAAGCTGGTAAGCGAGTTTGAAAGGGGAAAGCTCACCCGTCGGCAGCTCATTCAGAACCTGACACTAGCGGCGACGGCAGGTTCCGCATTAAGCGCCGCGCCGGCAGCCGCGGCCGAGGGCGTGGTACTCCCGGCCATCTATATCAACCACGTGTCCTATCAGGTGAAGGATTACGCCAAGACTCGTGACTTCTACGCTGGTCTCTTCGGCATGAAAGTCGTCGAAGATGACGGCAAGACGCAGTGCCGCCTGTTGTTTGGCGATAACATCCTGGTGGTTCGTAACGCCGGCACGCGCCCGGGTGCGCAACTCGGTGTCGATCACATCGCCTACACCATTGCCGATTGGGACGCAGAAAAGGATGCCTATTTAGCCGAGATCAAGAGGCGCGGCCTGAAGCTCACGGGGGCGTCCGATGTTGCCGACCCGGACGGCTTTAGAGTGCAGTTCGGCGGATACAAACAGTAGCGGTCCGCGGGTTCGCTGCGCAAAATGGGGGCGAGATTGCATTTCGCGAATTAAGAAACATGAATCAGCGGAAACATACTGAGATTCACCGAGGATTTGATTCGCATGCAGGGGGCGTGCGCTCAAGCCCTACTTGTCCGTATGGTAGATGTATTTGTTGTTGTCGCAGACGTATTCGGCGATTTCCCAGCCCGGCTTGAGGTGGTAGGTTTGCGACGACGACCATGGTTTCGTGTAGGCCTTCGGATCTTCGATCGTAAAATCGTCCACTAGCGTGTCGTGATCGACGCGGCGGATGCGCTCGACGACGTGCAGCTGGTCGCTGTGCGGCAGGCCGACGTGATCGAGCCAAGTCACCTCGTTGAATCCCGTGGTGTCGACCACCAGCGTGTCGCCATCCCATTTGCCGATAGAATCGCCGTTGTAGGTGGGGCCGACGTCATCCCTGTGGCCGCGATTCAGGTGAATCTGGCGCAGCTGGTTTCCGGCTTCGATATAAATCAGCACCATATCCGGCACCTGGAAGAATTGCATCGGGAGTGGCACTGCCATGATGCGGGGAATCCCCTCCGGCAGGCACGCCAGGTTGGGATCATTCACCAGAGTATCGGCCTTCTTAAACTGTGCTTCGCCCCAGGGCGTGAGTGGCGGCGTCGTTCCCTTTGGAAAAAGGGCCGGGTGGAATTGGTCGATGATCCAAACGCCGGTAATGTCCGGCGCGGCCGGCGATTTCGCCGGCTTGGCCGTCTGCGCAAACATGGCGGGCAGGAAGATCAGAACCGCCGCGCCGGCCGTCGCCCAAGCTTTTGGCCAATTTCGTCGCATGAATCTCCTTCGTGAAGCAGGACGCGCGAGTGGTCTACCGGACTTGCGCTGTAAGTTCCTGGCCGCTCGCAAATACGATCTTTTCGAGACGCATAACCGACCGGCCGTCCTTGGCGCGATTGCCGTACATGGTAATTTCATCGCCGGCCTTCACGGTATCGCGCTTCCAATTCACGCGCGCGAGCATGCCCAGGCTGGCCAGCTCACCGGTCCAGTCGACGCTGTTGCCCTTGTCGTCTTTGGCCTGGATGTAGATGTACGCGTGAGGATTGCTCCATTCGAACTTCGTCACCGTGCCCTTGATGGACGACACGTTGGCCATGTCGTATTCCGCGGTCGAATGGTGCGCGAAGAGCGGGGTGGACAGCAGAATGATTCCAGCCATCACGGCAACAAAGGAAAGCAGCCGCCGGGTGTTCACGGTAAATCCTCCAGGAATGCGGGAAGTTCCGGTCTCACGGTCGTGTACCGGGAAGATATGACACGAGTCTGTTTGTGTCAACTTCATTGGTTAAGCAAACATTTAAACTCGGCCCCGCTGCGACGAAGCTAAGCGTCCCCGTTCCGCCCCGAAAGTTGTGGCAACGCTCAGGTTTCCGCGCTGAAAGCGCGGAGGATGCTAGCCCGGGGCAGCGCCCCGGGTAACATGTCCAAATGTAAGCGCACGCCCTGAAAGGGCGGAAGGGCCCTGCGCCCTTTCAGGGCGCACCGCGCACATTAGGCATTGAGTCCCAGGGCGCTGCCCTGGGCTTGCTTCCTGCGGCGCTTTCAGCGCCGCAGGCGGATGGCAAACTGCCGCGTGTCAATTTTGACTGATTTTAAGCGGCAGGTAAGCCTTGTCGAATTGGCCCACCACCTGTCGGTCGCAAGGCTTGTTTTGGGCGGGGCACAACGCCATAATGGAGCGAGCCGCCATGATCGTAAAGAGCCTACGCATTGCCGCGTTGTGCGCCGCCGCATTGGCTTTCTTAATCGCGGTGCGCGCCGCCGTGCGGCGACCCTCGCTTACCGCTCCCGCCGCCTCCGCTACCGCCGGAGCCACGGACGCCAAGGCGCCCGTGATTCGCTTCGTGAAGGATCCGGAACCGGCGCCGGCCCTCGAGGCCAAGGATCTGCTCGGAAACACGGTCAACAAGACCAACTGGGGCGGCAAGGTTGTCCTCGTGAACTTCTGGGCGACCTGGTGCCCGCCGTGCCGCGAAGAGATTCCCGAGCTGATCGAGCTCAAGAAAGAATACAAGGGCCAGCTGCAAATTGTGGGCATTTCGGAAGACGACGACCCGCCGGAGAAGGTTTTGAAATTCGCGCAGAAGCAGGGAATGGACTACCCGATCGTCATGGCCACGCCCGAGTTGATCGAATCGTACGGCGGAGTCCCCGCGCTGCCGACTTCGTTTTTGATCGACACCCAGGGCCGCGTGGTGACGAAGCACATGGGGCTTTACCCGATCGAATCGTACGACCAGGAAATTCGCGCGCTGCTGGGCATGCCCGTCGAGGCCCGCGTCGAGACGTTCGTCGATACCGGGCAGTTGTTTCTCAAGAATGCCGCGAACGCCACGGAATTGCCGGGCGTCAGCTTCAAGGGCCTGACGCCGGAGCAGAGAAAGGCCGCGCTGCGCCGGCTGAATTCGGAGAATTGCACCTGCAACTGCAACCTGACGCTTTCCGAATGCAGGGTCAACGACGGTGAGTGCCCGTACAGCGCCAAGCTGGCGGCGCAGGTGGTGAAGGAAGTTGTCAGTGGAACGAAGCCGCCGGCGCGCACGCCCGCCCTGAAGGGGACGAGCGCGACAGCGCCGTGAGTAGGACAGGCTTTGAGCCTGTCGGGTTCTGCCAATTCGCCCAGGCCGCTCGCTGAGAGCCAAGATCAAATGGAAACCGACAGGCTATAAGCCTGTCCTACAAGGGGGGCCACATGTTTTCAAGGGCCGCGAGCTGCAATTCGACTAGCGACGTGGTGTCGCTTCCGGACCCTGCAGTGGACAATCCGCTCGCCGCAGCTAAAGGCCAGGAAACGGCCGTGATTGCCGGCGGCTGCTTCTGGGGCATCCAGGCGGTTTTTCAGCGGCTGAGGGGCGTGCTGCGCGCCACGTCCGGCTATTCCGGCGGAGCGGCCAACACGGCCACGTACGAAAAAGTCTGCTCCGGGCGCACTGGGCACGCCGAATCGGTCGAGATTGTTTTCGATCCCTCGCAGATCAGCTATGGCCAGATCTTGAAGGTGTTCTTCTCCGTGGCGCACGATCCGACGCAGCTCAACCAGCAAGGGCCGGACCACGGCTCGCAATACCGCTCCGCGATTTTCTACACCACCGAAGACCAGAAGCGGGTCGGCGAAGCGTACGTGAAACAACTGGACGCGGCGCACGTGTTCCGCCAGCCCATCGTCACGCAGATCGCTCCTCTCGACGCGTTCTACGCCGCGGAGGATTATCACCAGGGGTACATGGATCTCCATCCGGAGAATATGTACGTGGTGACGCACGATTATCCCAAAGTAGAAAATCTGCGCAAGCATTACCCGGCGCTGTTTGTGGAGAAGAAGTAGAGGAAGTTCATGAGGTTGAGGAAGCAACCTTCACCCCGCCTTGCGGTAGCGCTGGCATCCTGCCGACAATCAGACTCGACCAAGCAAAAGTAAGCGTGCCGGCCCCTCTTTTATCGGGGCAAGCGAGAGGCCGTCGCTACGACGCTGTGGATTTCGTCGCGGTTTGCGGTTTCCATTTGATGCTGCAGCCGACGCTGGGCTTTTGCGCCGCGGGCAGGGCGCGGCCGGCGAGCACCGCGTCGAGGGCGGCGCGAAGGTCGCTGCCGGTGACCGGCAGGCCGTTCTTCGGGCGGCTATCGTCGAACTGCCCGCGATAGACGAGGCGCCGGTCGCGGTCAAACAGGAAAAAGTCCGGCGTGCACGCGGCCCGGTAGACTTTGGCCACCGACTGGCTTTCGTCATACAAGTATGGAAACGTGTAGCCCGCGCTGCGAATTTCTTCCGCCATTTTTTCCGGCCGGTCGTCGGGATAGTTTTCCGCGTCGTTGGAATTGATTCCCACAATGGCCACGCCCTTCGGCTGGTATTCCTTCGCCAGGTTCGTAAAAGTGGCCTGAACGTGCTTCACGTAAGGGCAATGATTGCACATGAAAACGACGAGCAGGGCCGGAGCGCCGGCAAAATCCGCGGAAGAAAACATTTTGCCGCTCGGGTCCGGGAGGCGAAACTCCGGCGCCGTCGTTCCCAGGGGCAGCATCGTCGATTGGTCGGACATGGATCCTCCAGTGAGTTCGCTAGAAAATTAGCACAAGTCGCGAAGAACGTGAATCGCGTCAAGGGTGGCGGTCATGGGGCGGTCACTTCAATTGGTCGAGATTGAATACGGTCTCAACGGACTTTTCGCCGGGCAGCAAGGCTTTGACTGTAACTGTACCGGGGCCGAATTGTCTGCGATCGAAGCGCAACAGGATTTCGCGGGTGTAGGCGTCGCAGGGCTGCGGAGTGGTGTAGATCCCCAGCGGATCGAATGGGTTGCACAAAACGGTGCTAGCCGTATCCTTGGGCTCGATCGGGCTTCCCTGGGAGACGACCACCTGGTAGCTCTCGGCCTTCGGAATAGGGCCGGCGAATCCAATCTTGAGCGATACAATCACGCGCGCGAACACCGCCCCGGCGCTCGCCCGGTAGTCTTCCGCAGCTTTGAATTTGTCGTATTGCGCCGAGCGCATGCTCTTCAAGACGATCTGTTCATACGGGGTTTGAAACTCGACGGACTTCACGTACACAATCGGATTATCCGAGGGGTACGCAAAATCGTGTCCATACTGTTTGAGGAAGCTCGCAAGCTCCTCGCGGTCGCCGCTTTGCCCTAACGAGTAGGCTTCCTCAATTTCCTCGGGCCGCAGTGGATAGTGGAAAGCAAACGCGCCGATCGGAAGAAGAATCGCGAGGTAAGCCAGCACTGCAGCCCAGCGACAAAAACGGGGAGGGAGTCCCTGCGACATATGTCACCGCTTCCATTTTACAACAAATCGCAGTTTGACGAATGAGAGTGAGGAACGCCAACTCACCGATGCCGTGGAAATAAAAATGGCCCGGGGGAGTGTTTCTCCTCCGGGCCAAAGTGGTTCGGAACCAGTTAGTTCGCGAGCGGATCCGGGCGCATCTGGAACTTGACGGCCTTGCTGGTGGTTCCTTTGCCGCCTTCGATGTGCCAGGGTGCGCGCGTGGCGTAGGTGGACCACACCCCGCGTCCCTTCCAGCCGGCCTTCGGATCGTCGATGCGTCCGTCCATGCTCTTGGCGAAGAAGCCCATCGGATAGGGGACGCGCATAACGGTCCACTTTCCGGTCTTGGGATCGAGCGCTTCGAGCGCGTCGTTGTCGTTGGCCGTGGCGATCGGAGTGTCCTTGCCCAGGCCCAGCGTGTCGAATTGATCGACCCAGTTGTAGTAGTTGGTGTCCGCACTTCCGTAGCCGCTCACGCCTTCAAAGCTCGGGCCGGGCGCGCGGTAGAGTGTCCAGCCTTCGGGGCAGTGCTGGCCGGTGGCGGTGGGGCCGTTGAGCGGGCCCTTGCACTTGCGGCGGTCAAAGCTGGCAAAGTGGCCGCTCGCGAGAACCGTCCAGATCACGCCGTCGCGAGTGATGTCCATGCCGCGCGGCGAGAAGCCCTGCACGGGCGCCTTGGGATTGTTCCACGGTACTTCGTAAATTTCCGCGAGCGAAGTGCGCGCCGGATCGGAGCCGGGAACCAGGCGCACGAGCGCGCCGGGGAAGCCGAGCACCGTGCCCCAGATGGAGCCGTCAGCCGGGCTCGGGCTTACTCCGTAGAAGCCCACCTTGATGCGCATGTCCTTGTTGGGATCCATGGGCTGGCCGGGCTCGGTGTACTCATCGCGTTTGCCGTTGCCGTTGGTGTCGAGGACGAAGGGCGTCCAGCCGGAGGATTTTTCGGCGTCGTGCGTTTGGTCAAACATTTTGGTGTTCAGCCATCCGACGTTGTCGCCGCCAGGATTGCTGAACCACAGCGTGCTGTTGGCGTCTTCGGCGAACATCAGGTGCTGCGTGCTGGTGCACAGATCGACGAGGGTCCACTTGCCGGTTTTCGGATCGTAGACGTTGGTCTGGCGCGAGCTGTTGTTCAGCGGCAGAACCACGGCGGACTCATCGCTCGAGCCCTTCTTGCAGTAGGCCGGGTTGCCGCGGTCGCGCGTCGCCGCGGCGGTCCAAAGACGGCCCTGGGAGTCCATCATCAAGCTGTGCGCGGTGGCGTGCGAAACCGCGGCTTGCTCGTTGCCCCAGTAGGGCGAGGGCTCGAGCAGCTCTTCCGGCTCGGCCATCGGCGTGCCGGACGCGTAGGGAATAGCGATCTGTTTGAAGGAGTTCTTGTTCGGATCGAGCACGGTGATGAAGTCGGAGCTGTCTTCATGCACGCCGTACACCAGGCCGTTGGGATTGGAATTCACGTTGCGGCGGTCCACGGAGATTTCGTCGTGGAAATATTCCTTCGGTCCGGACCAGTCCCATTCCGTGATCACCACGTTGCGCTCGAGTCCCTCCGGGCGCGGGGGCTTGGTCGCGGGCAGATCGCCCTTCTTGATGCGATCGGTCCAGTCGGCGTATTCGGTGAGGAGGCGATTGCGGCCCATGCGCACGGACACGGCGTTCATCATCGGGCCGACCTGCGCGGACTTGATGCGGCGGTCCCAGGCGGCCAAGGTGGTGTCGAAAGCGCCGAGGCCCGGCTCGATTTCGCGGGTGGCCTTGTCGCCCAACTGGTGGCAGGCTTCGCAGCCGTCGGTCTTCACGTTCTCGACCCACATGCCCTGGTCGGTG
>Ga0210394_10009089_pt1 | contig 10076 bp, 8 predicted proteins | sample IncBWC12MmetaG_FD_160121 | JGI IMG/M metagenome (GOLD analysis project Ga0210394, IMG submission 160121) | Forest soil microbial communities from Barre Woods Harvard Forest LTER site, Petersham, Massachusetts, United States - Inc-BW-C-12-M | ecosystem: Environmental > Terrestrial > Soil >...
GCCTCAACTTCATGATTTAGGAAAACCAGGCTCAACGCTAAGGGCGGGGAGGACGCGCGAAGGTCGCGATTCGGAATTTACTCTTAGCGCCCTCTGCGGGTCCTTCGCGTCCTCTGCGTTAAAAAAAGCTTTGTTTCGGGGCGATACTCGAGGAGACAGCCGATGAAAGCCGCCGTTCTTCACGCCGCGAACCAGCTGCTGACGATCGAGGAGGTGGCGCTCGCCAAGCCCGGCAGCCGCGATGTCTTGATCCGCACCGCCTTTGCCGGGCTGTGCCACAGCGATCTGCATTTTATCGAGGGCCTCTATCCGCATCCGACGCCATGCGTGCTCGGCCACGAATCGGCCGGCATCGTCGAGGCGGTCGGCGACGCGGTGACTTATGTCAAGCCCGGCGACCACGTCATCACCTGCCTCTCGGTGTTCTGCGGCACCTGTTCGCAATGCGTCACCGGCCACCCCAATCTGTGCGAGAATACCGAGGTCAAACTGCCGCCCGGCGTTTCGCGCCGCCTGTCGTGGAAGGGCGGCGAACTGATGAACCAGTTCCTCAACCTGTCGTCCTTCGCCGAGCAGATGCTGGTGCACGAGAACGCCATCGTGAAGATCGACCCCGACATCCCGCTCGACCGCGCCGCATTGGTCGGCTGCGGGGTGATGACCGGGGTGGGTGCGGTGTTCAACGCGGCCAAGGTCGAGCCCGGCTCGACGGTTGCGGTGATCGGCTGCGGCGGGGTCGGGTTATCGGCGGTCAATGGCGCGGCATTGGCTGGGGCCGAGCGCATCATCGCCATCGACACGGTCGCTTCCAAGCTCGAGCTCGCCCGGACGATGGGCGCGACCGACACGCTCAACGCCAGCAACGCCGACCCGGTCAAGGCCGTCAGGGAGATGACCGGCGGCGGCGTCAATTATTCGTTCGAGGCGCTCGGCACCAAGACCACGGCCGAGCAGGCCTTTCAGATGCTGCGCGGCGGCGGCACCGCGACGATCATCGGCATGGTGCCCTTGGGGGTGAAGATCGAATTGCACGGCTACGATTTTCTGCGCGACCGCAAATTGCAGGGCACCTCGATGGGCGGCAACCGCTTTCGGGTCGACATGCCCAGGCTGCTGTCGCTGTGGCGCCAGGGCCGCCTGAAGCTCGACCACCTGATCTCCGGCAAGCTAAAGCTCGACCAGATCAACGACGGCTTTGCCGCGCTCAAATCCGGCGCCCCGGTGCGTCAGCTGATCGATTTCGCCGCGCTCTGAGCCGGCTCCCGTCGCCGCGCCGGCGGCCGGCGCAACGCCCAGAAGGCGATGCAGCCGCAGACATAGGAGGCGATCGAGAGCGCGAAGGCCAATTCGTAGCTGCCGGAGAGGTCGAAGATCCAGCCGGCGGCCCACGAACCGGCGGCCGAGCCGATGCCGCTGCCGATCGTAATCACGCCGAGGATGGTGCCGAGCTGACGTCCGGGAAAGAGGTCGGCGGTCTTGGCCGTGATCGCCGGCCCGCGCGCCCCCCAGGTCAGCCCGAACAGGCAGGCGAACAGCCACAACAGCCAGCCCTGGGACGGCCCGGTGATAAACAAGGCGCAGACGACGCCGAGGATCGAGACGCCATAGGCCAGGATCGCCGACCATTCGCGCCCGATATAGTCGGAGAGGGTGCCGGTGACGATCGTGCCGGCGATCGCCAGAAAGCTGCCCATCCCCAGCACCCAGGCGGCATAGAGCTTGTCGAAGCCGCGATCGACGGCAAAGGCCAGCTGGTGCAGCGACACCAGAAAGCTGCCGAGCCCGGTGAACAGGTAGACCGCGAACAACAGCCAGAAATGCGGCGTGCGCACCGCTTCGGCCAGGGTCCAACCGGGTGACGCGGGCGCGTCCCGGCTCGGGTCTGTCGTCGGCGCCGCCTGGCTCGGCACCGGCATCGGCGCCGCCGCAGTTCGGCGGAACAGCGCCGCCAGCGGCACGATCATCGCCGCCATGAAGCCGGCCTGGATCAGAAAGGTCGCCCGCCACCCGAAGGACGAGATCAACAGCTGCACGATCGGCGCCGACCAGGCTCGGGCAAAGCCGTTGGCCGATTGGACGACCGAGATCGCCATGCCGCGCCGGCGCACGAACCGCCGCGACAGCAGCGGCACGAACACCACGAGGCCGAGGCAATTGGCGCCGATCGTCATGATCACCCCGTAGGCGGCGATGATCTGCCACAACGACGACACCTCGGCGCAGGCCAGGAGGCCGAGGATCAAGAGGCCGCCGCCGAGCAGCAGCAGGCGCAACGGCCCCAGCCGATCGACCAGTGCCCCGACCAGCGGCGAGCTGCCGCCGGCGACCAGCTGGGAGACCGAATAGGGGATCGAGGTCTCGGCCCGGCCCCATCCGAAATCCTGAATGAACGCCACCAGATAAATTGCATAGGACTGCATCAGCCCGGTGCTGACGGTGAAGGCGGTGAAGGCGCCACCGAGCAGCAGCCAGTCCGATTGCCCGCGGCGGTGCGCCGCAGCCGGGGCGCCGGGGGCCGGCCGCGCACCCTCGCCGGGCTCGGGCCTGCGCAGTCTGTTCATCTTCGCCGCCGTCCCTGTGCCGGTGAGCCGGGCCGGGCCTGTCGACCGGGCCGGGCGCATCGCCCACTGATCCGCGGCCGGGGCAGTGAAATCAAGCGGCGCGCGCCAATCCCTGACGCGCGGCAGATAGACCGAGACCGCCGCCTGCTATCCCTTGGGCGGCTGGTCCTTGGGCGGCCGCGGGTAGACCTCGCCGATCACGTCGTCGAGCCAGTGGCGGGCGAGCCCCGGGATCTCGGTGATCCGCGCCGTCAGTGCCGTCCGATCGAGCTCGTACAGAACCGCGCCGAGAAGCTTCTCGCCCGCCATCGCCGGCTGGATCTCGCCGATCAGAAAGCTCGAAGCTGGCGCCCAGACGAACCGCGTTTCCCCGCACCGCAGCTCGTGCGCCTTGTGCAGATGGCCGCTGGCGACCAGCGCCACCTGGTAGCGCCGCACCAGCGCCAGCAGCCGGGCGCGCGGCCGCGGCTTGACCGACAAGCCGACATCGGCTTCCTCGGGGCTGTTGAGATAGAGCGGCTTGTGCAGAAACCAGGCGACCGGCCGGCCGTTGGCCCCTGCCATGACCCGGTCGAGCCAGGCGTCCTGCGCCGCCTCTTCCGGCTCGTCGCTGCCGAGCAGCATTGCGTTGATCCCAACCAGGCGCCAGTCGGCGACATCCTCGACCCAGCGGTCGGGGCCGAAATGGGCCTGCCAGCGGGCCAGGCGCTCGCGGTTGACCGGCTGGGGCGGGTGTAGGGCGTCGCCGATATCGTGGTTGCCGGGGACCGCGAGCCAGCGCACGCCCAGCCCGCGCAACAGCCCGGCGGCATAGGACAAATCGTCATCGACCGCGGCGCCGTCGACGGTGACGTCGCCGGTGTGAATGACGAGATCGGGGCGTTCCGCGGCGATCCAGCGCGCGAGCGGCGGCCAATTGTCGGCGAAATGCGGCTTGCCCCGGCTCAGATGGGTGTCGGTAATCTGAATTATCCGCATCGGCCCTCGCAGAGATGGACCGCAAGCTCGCTCATCCGGGCGAAGACATGCGAGCATCCGGCGGCGAGCAGCTGTTGGGCGTGGTCGCCGGGGCAGTGGCTGCCGCCGCAAAACCCGACGACCGGCATGCCGGCGGCGACCGCCGCGGCGACCCCGATCACGCTATCCTCGACGACGGTGCACCGGGCCGGCGGCACCGCGAGGCGCCCCGCGGCCATCAGAAAGAGATCGGGCGCGGGCTTGCCGCGGGCGACCTGGATGGCGCTGAAGACATGCGGATCGAAAAAGCGCAGCAAGCCCGTCAATGCCAGCCGCTCGCGCACCCGGTCGAGATGACCGTTCGAGGCGACGCAGCACGCCGCCGGCAGTGCGGTCAGCAACGCCTCGATCCCGGGCACCGGCACGAGCTCGCGTTCGAGGGCGAGAGCGGTCCGCGCGCGCATCGCCTCGAAGAAGCCATCGGGCAATGCCCGCCCGAAGCGAGCCTCGACCGCGGCGCTCAACGTGTCGCGGTTATGGCCGAACCCCAGCACCAAAGCCTCCGCGGCGGTTGCCGGAAAATCGGCCGCGCTCAGGCACTCGCCGAGGATGCGGGCAAAGATGACCTCGCTGTCGACGAGAACGCCGTCGCAATCGAAGATGACCAGATCGGGCACACCCAGCCTTTCTTGGCGCCGGCGGCCAGCGACGACCGGCCCGACCCTATAATGGGCCGTGCGCCGCACTCTGCAAAGGCGTGTGCCACGCCGCGGGCGGGCGGCAGCCCGTCCTGCCGCACCCGCAGCCGCCGGTCAACTCAGAACAGGATGCCGGTTTCGACCATCACCCGGGTCTGCGAATTGCCGTTGAAGTTGGGGCCGAGACCGAAACCGGAGGTGACGCCGTTCGCCTTGACATACGAAAATTCGGCGCGTGCAAAATAGTATTGCCATTGGAAGGTCGGGGTGATCGTCGCCGAAAACGCGCCGCTGCCCGGGCCGTAGAGCAGGCTGTTGCCGCCGGTCGAGCCGATATACTCGAGCCGGCCGCCGAGGTTGAACCCCGCGCCGAGATCGTAATTGGCCAGGATCGCGCCGCCAAAGGTCGAGGCGCTCGAGGATATCCCGATGCTGCTGTTCGCCGGAACGTGGGTCGCCTGGAAGTAAGGCTGAATGATCCACGGATCGGCATTATAGGTGTAGATCAGATTGTAGATCTGCGAATTGTTTTGCAGCAGCGGGGTGCGCAATGTCGCGACATTTGACTGCCCGGCATTGCCGCCGGCGGCGAACTCGAACGAGTTGGCGCTGTTCAAGGTATAGGTCGCGGAGCCGGTAACCCAGTTATAGACACCCGAATCGAAGCCGTCGGTGAACGACAGCGACAAGGCGACCGGGCCGATCGTGTAGTTGGCCTGGGCGCCTTTGCTGACCGCTGGCTCCTGGTTCCACAACAGCCCGCGCTCGATATTGATGTTCTCAAACGAAAACGTGTATTCGGCGCCGATCAGGGTGGGGAGCTTGCCGCCCTCGATCGAGAAATTGCTGGTCGGCGCGATCTTGACGAACCCCTGCGGAAACCAGCCCCACAAATTCCCGGTGCCGGTCTGAAACGCGGGCACCTGGTAGCCAAACGTCCCCTCGGCGGCCGAGATATACGGCGCCCCCAATGACGAGACCGAATAGGCGCCGGCCTGTGCGTAAAACTGGAAGATGCCGTCGGTTTTCTGGACGAACAGCTGGCCGTTCGACAGGTCCGGCTGCCACGAACGGTTGCCGGGGAACGGGTTGCTCTGCCATTGGCCGAGACCGCTGCCGATCCCGTCCACATAAATGTCGCCGAGCGGCCCGAGGGTGTATTTGGGCGGCGGCAGCTGGATCGTCAGCGGGCCGGTGATCGACGGCGCGATCAGCGGCGAGGTGGGTGCGGCCGGAGCTGCGGCCGGAGCCGCCGCGGCACCCGGTGGCGCGCCTGCGGGCGGCGCTGCCGGCGGAGGTGCGGTCGGCGGCGGGGCGGAGGGCAGCTGGGCGAGCTCGTCAGCCCATGCGCAAGCCGGGCCGAGACCGAGCAAGGCCATGGCAAGAGCGACGCCGGAGATGGTGCTTTTTTTGGTATTGTTCATCTGCACAGAGCCTTTCGAATGATCGTTCCACTGTGGGCGGGCGGAGCTGGCCACGGCAGGCAATCTCTGGCCCACAACCCCCGCTTTTCGGACCGCGGCGACGCAAGCGCCATACCAACGCACGCAGCATCCGATACGACCGAGGGGTGAACTGTCTGGTTGCACTGAAATCCGCCAGATCACCTCTTGCTCGCGCTGCACCACCTTTGTCAACGCGTTCAATGCACATTGCCACAGCTGATTATTTACTAGGCAGATCGACCCGATTTCCGCGTCGTTTTTGTTCAGAACCGCGAAGCCGCGGCCATTGCCGCGGTGACCCGCCGCCTGCTGGTCATCTCCGATTCGCCGGTTGCACGAGGGCGCGGGTTGATGAGCCTCGGCCGAGCTCGAGCAGACCGGCGCCCCCGCGGCATAATAGACATCGCCGCGTCTAGCTAAACCATCTGTGCCGCGAATGCCTCGACTTCCTCGGCAACCCCGCCCTTCACCCGGCGCGGACTGCGCGGTATTCGCGGCGGACGATCTCTAAGAGCTCCTCGGCCGAGGTTGCCGCGGTTTGGCTTTCAAAGGTGACCGCGCCGTGCTGCATCAGCATCACCCGGTCGCAGATCTCCAAGGTCTGGGCGTAGTTGTGCGCGATCATCACGATGGCGATGTCGCCGCGCGCCTTGAGCCGCTCGATCAGCCCGATGATCAGCCGCGCCTCGCGCGCCCCCATCGCCGCCAGCGGCTCGTCGAGCAAGAGGATGCGCGCCTGCGAGTAGACCGCGCGGGCGACCGCGATCGCTTGGCGCTGGCCGCCCGAGAGCATGCCGACCTCGAGCTCGACCGAAGGCACGTCGACGCCGATTTCCGCCAATGCCTCGGCCGCGCGCCGCCGCATCGCGCGGTGGTCCAAGAGCTTGAGCGGCCCGCCCCACAGCAATTCGCGGTTCAAAAACATGTTGTGGTAGATGCTGAGCCCGTTGACCAGGGCCAGATCCTGATAAACGCATTCGATGCCGAGCGCCCGCGCCTCGTCGACCGAGCCGAGCCGCACCGGGCGGCCGTCGACGAACACCTGCCCGCTATCGGGCTGGTGATAGCCGGTCAGGATCTTGACGAGGGTCGATTTGCCGGCGCCGTTGTCGCCGAGGATGCCGAGGGTCTCGCCGGGCGCCACGTTGAGCGACACGCCGGCGAGTGCTGTGACCTTGCCGAACACCTTGACGACGTTTTCGGCCCGGATCGCTTGGGGCCCGCCCGTCGTTGTCGCGCCGCTCATCAGGCGCCGCCGCCGCGCAGCCGCGCCAGATGGATATTCGCCACCATGGCGATCAGGATCGCCGCCCCGATGATGATGTCGAAGGCGAAGGCGTTGATCCCCTGCAAGGTGAACCCGTCCTGCAAGACGCCGAGCATGATGCCGCCGACCAGCCCGCCGACGATGGTGCCGGCGCCGCCGGCGATCGCGGTGCCGCCGATCACCCCCGAGGCGACGCCCAGAAACATGATCGTGCTGCCGCCGGCGAGCGGGTCGGTCGAGCCGACGCGGAACGCCTCCAACAGGCCGGCGAACCCGCCCAAGGTGCTGGTCAGGATGAAATTGCCGATCTTGATGCGGTTGATGGCGATGCCGGCCTCGGCGGCGGCGACGATGTTGCCGCCGATCGCGATCGTATGGAGGCCCCAGCGGGTGTGGCGCAGCACGACGTGCATGACCGCCACGATCGCGACCGCCCAGACGATCTCCGAATAGCCCCAGGCGCCCATGATCCCGGTCAACAGCGGGCCGCCCGGGGTGTTGGCCGGGAAGCCGCGCGAGATCGTCAAGGTCACGCCGGTGATCAGGAACAGCATGCCGAGCGTGGTGATGAACGACGGCACCTTGAGCCCGATCGTGATCAGCCCGATGACGAGCCCGATCAGCGCGCAGACGGCGAGCGCGGCCGCGATCGCCGCGACCACCGGCAGCCCGACGGCGTGCGCATGCTCCATGATGAACGGCGACAGCGCAAACACCTGACCGACCGACAGATCGATCTCGCGGCAGATCAAGAGCATGATCTCGCCGCAGGCGATGATCACCGGCGCCGCAACGAATTGCGAGACCGTCTCAAGATTATCGTTGGTCAGAAAATTGGCATTGGCCAGTTCGAAATAGACGATCAGCGCCACCGACACGACGATGACGCTCGCCTCCGGCCGCAGCACGAAATCGTACACCCGCCGGGCGATGCCGCGGCGCGGCGCGGCGATCCGCTCGACTGCCTGAGGCGACAAGCTCACCGGCCGATCGGGCCGCTGCGCGGCACGATCTGCGCTGCCGCGGCGCTGCCTTCATAGCGGGTCTTGGTGTCGAGATAGGGCTCGACATTGTGCTTGGTGACGAATTTGAGGCCGGTGTTGATGTCGGCCGGCCCCACCAGCCCGCCCGAAACCTTGTAGGCGAACATTTCCATGACCGTGTAGAAGCCCTGCAGATAGGGCTGCTGGTCGATCACGAAATCGAGGAAGCCGTCATGCACCGCCGCGAGCGAGCGCGGCAACAGGTCGAACCCGCCGCCATGCACGCCCTTTTTCGGCAGATCGTACTGGCGCATGATCAGTCCGGTATTCATCGTGTCGCCGCCGCCGGTGCCGAACATGCCGCGCACATCCGGATGGCCCAGGTAGTAGGCGCGGATCTTCGACAGCGCGACGTTGACGGTGGGATCGGTGGCGATCATCGTCGCCTCGATCTTGGCCCCCGATTTCTTGATCGCGTCGATCGCGCCGTCGACCCGCGGCTGCAGATTGAGCTGGCCCGGCGTGGCGATGAACAGCGCCACCTCGCCGGAGCCGCAGAGCTTGACGATGCGTTCGCCCATCAGCTGGCCGGACAGGAACAGATCCTGGCCGATATAGGCGAGCCGGTGGTTGTCGCTGCCGCGCGGCGCATCGGCATTATAGCTGAACACCGGGATGCCCGCGTCGAGGGCGCGGTCGATCGGCCGGTCGAAGCCCTTGGGATCGACGATGCACACCGCGATCGCGTCGGCCTTGCCGGCGATCGCGGTATTCATCGCGTTGACCATCTGCGCCACGTCGGAGGTCTCCGAGCCGGTCCACTGATAGTCGCAGCCCAATAGCGCGCAGGCGTCGTGGACGCCGTATTGGCAGGGCACGAAAAAGGCGCTGGTGGTGACATGGTTGACAAACACGAAGCGCCAGCGCGGATGCGGCGGAAACGGCCCCTCGTCGGCCGCCCGCGCGCCGCCGGCGGCAGCCATCAGCGCCGCCGCCACCGGCCCCGCGGCAACCCCCCGCATCACTGCGCGCCGCGGCAATGCCACGGCCAGCGAAGCAGCACTTCGTCGCGAGCGTTCCTTCATGTCGCACCTCCCCGTCTTGCTCCCTGGCGGGTCCCGCGCAGGGCCTATTTGGTTGGGCGAAAATAGCCGCCTCTATGCGCGCGGTCATCAGGACATTGCCGACGCGGCGCGGCCCGCCGCGGGATCTGCCGATCCCGATCCGCGCGGTGGCCGGTCAGCTTGGCAAACCAATCTTGGACCGCGTCAGCCATAGAACCGAGGACCACGGCATCGGCCGGCGGATCGATATGGGGGCCGACAACTTCCTCGAGCTTCACGGCGAATAGCGGGGCGCCGAGGGGCTCGAACGAACGCACCCGATGCCGCTTAACGCTTGCTGGTGGCGCACGCTACCGGCTGCCGCCCGGCTCTCTTCCCGCCCCCGCCGCCGCAGCGCTTGCCACCAACCGCCGGCAGCAGCGCCTTTTTGCGGCTCGCATCCGCCGCGGCTGAAATCCAGTAAATTCCAGCAGGTCGGGTTGGCCGAGCGGCCAGTCTGAAGCGAATCCGTCTCTGGCCCCATTCCCTGTCAGCTGGGAAAATACGGGGAATTTGGGCGGTTGGCGCCGCTGCGGCTCTGAGTCAAATCGGAAAGGATGGCGCTACGGTGTGAGCGAACGGCCGGAGACCTTCGAGCGCATCGTGCAGAGCTGGGACACCGCCAACAAGGCGACCGGGCTCCGCGATTTCAGCGTCTGCACCACCTGGGCATCAACGGCAAGGACCAGCAATGAACCACGGCATCACCTCCCGGCACAGCAGGCGAAGCGCGTTCATGACCTGCGGCTGCGGGATCAGGCCGCCGCAATTCAGCTCGGCCAATATGCCGTCGATGCCGGGCTCCTGCTGCAACGCGCGCAGGCTCTCGCCGACCGTTTTCCGGCGTGCCGATTGCGCAGCAGATCGCTGTCGCGGAAACGGCCGTGCCGGTTTTTCGAGAAAGTCGAATGGTCCGGCACCGCGCCGTCGAGCCCGAGCCGGCAGAACCAGCGGTAGGCGAGGTTCAGGTGGACCTCCTCGCACAACCGCCGGTCCGAGCGGATGCCGAAGCAGTAGCCGACGATCAGCATCCGGATCAGCAGTTCCGGATCGATCGACGGA
>Ga0210394_10009093_pt1 | contig 10073 bp, 7 predicted proteins | sample IncBWC12MmetaG_FD_160121 | JGI IMG/M metagenome (GOLD analysis project Ga0210394, IMG submission 160121) | Forest soil microbial communities from Barre Woods Harvard Forest LTER site, Petersham, Massachusetts, United States - Inc-BW-C-12-M | ecosystem: Environmental > Terrestrial > Soil >...
GGTAACGCTCTAACGCGCAAAAGGGGGACTGGCTCGAATTTCGCCGGTTTTGCGAAACTTCGTGCCTGTACCCCTTTTGCCCCGTCCCGAATCATACTGTTCGAAATGAGCGACGCACTACACTAGGCTCTATTTCCCAATCGCTTTTCTCCGCGCTTTGATAGCCTCGATCGCCTGCTTCGCGGTCTCAGACTTCGGATCCAGGCGAAGAATAACCTCAAACTCTGCCTGAGATTCGTCGAGCCGCTCGGCTCGCGCGAATGCCATGCCCAGCCGCCCGTGTACCTGAATATCCTCCGGACGGTAGGCGAGGGCGTCCCGATACTGCGCGATGGCCTGCTCCTCGTTGCCGGACTTCGCAAATTGGTCTCCCCACAGAATAAGCACCTCACCCAAATGCTCGCGGGCCTTGGTGTTGTCAGGCCGCTCGGTCAGCACCTGCTTGAAATCGGCTGCCGCCGCTTCCCACTTCGCGCTCGAAGCTTCGACGCTCGCCAGGTTGAAGCGAGCGTCGGTATAGGCCGGGTCGATGGCGAGTGCGTGCTTGAACTGCTCCTCAGCCCCGGACAATTTCTTGGAAGCAAACAACGCGACGCCCAGCTCCGTTGCGGCGAGAGCGCTGCCCGGTTCCGCTTTACACGCTTTCTCGAAAAAGGAAACTGCCGCCTCTGCATCGCCCTTGCCAAGCAGGAGATCGCCCATATTAAAGTTGGCTGTAAAGTCGTCCGGGTACTTCTGGAGCCGTTGCTTCACCAGTTCCTCTTGCAAAGCGGCGCGATGGTCGCCGTCCGCAGCGGGGAGAACCTGCAACCAGAGGTGCCCCATCTCGGCGGTAGCTTCATTTCCGCCAACGACACGCTGCGGTGGATTATTCGGATTTCGAACGTTGTCCGCGGAGTTGTCGTAGTGATAACGCATGGAAATGACGGTTCCGCGCGGCAGGAAGATTGGCTTCTTAAGGCGGAAAACCCCCTGCCAGTTCAGATCCCACTCGGGAATGCGTATCAGCCACTTCTTCGTTCCGTCTGGCAGCGTCGCGTATCCCTCCATGACTTTGCCCAGATAATGCGCGTGCGGGTAGATTTCAAGAACGTTAAGGTCCATCGAGGAACGGAAATCGTCAGAGATCACGAAATCCTTCTCGCCGGGAGGAATGTCGATGGCCCCATCGTGCTCCAGTTGCACCAACATTGGAAATTTCGATTGCGGCTTGTCGGTGAAATACAAGCCAATCACCGGATTCACCGTCTCGACTTTTCCGGAGGGCCGGAGATGCACGTTCAGAATCAGATCCATCCCAGGATCGGCGCGCCATGCCATCCCATCCGGCTCCACGACCGGCTCGCTGCCGGGCTTCCAGGAAAGAAAATGGCCGTCCGGATCGAACGTCTCTTCTTCAAACGACAAGTCCATTCCAGGGAATCCCGCGCCCGGAACCGCCTCATGTCTGCGCGCCGCGCGCGATCGATCGAGGACCACATTGGCGTGATGAAACACACGTGGATTGCCCGGACGAATTTCGATCGCCTTTACCCACCGCGTGGTCGTGATGGGTACCGGCATGATGAAGTTCCAGAAAATCTCCGTGCCCTCGGCGGGCAGCTGATAAGGACGCGAGGCGCGCAGCACCAGGTCGGGCGGGCCCATTTGCCAATCGGTGGTGAACTTTGGAGGAGGCGGTGCGGCGGCGGCAGGTCCGGCGGGAGTTCCTTGCTTCACCCAGGCCTGAATCAGTTGGATCTGGGCATCGGTCAAGCGGCGCGCATCGACGAAATCGCCATAACCGGACTCGGGTAGCCAGGGCGGCATGTAGCGATCCCTGGTGACCTTGGCGATCTGCGACGCGTGTCGCTTGACGTCTTCGTAGGTGAGGAGTGAAAATGGCGCGGATCCGCCCGGCCGATGGCAAGGCGCGCAGTCCCTGTAAACGATCGGGGCAATTTCCCGGTGAAATGTTACCGAGGATGCAGGTTCAGCGATGGCGGGGACTGTCAGCAGCATGCACTTGCCAACAAAATTCATCGCTGATCAGTTTACCTCACATTGAACCAAATGCAGGTAAGCGACTCTTTCTGGATCGGACCTACTTCGCCGGCAGCGGCGTCTCCGGATGGTTGGTTGCCACCACCTGGATCAGCAATTGCCCCATTTCCGTCAGATGCTGGAGCATCTCCGCGCGCGCACGCAAAGGATCCCGATGACGGATCGCCGTGTAGATCGTCTCGTGCTGTTGCAGCACTTTGACCGACGCCTGAGGCATGCGCAATTTGAGCAGCAGCCATTGCCCCATCAGATTCCGGAGCAACTGCACCGCGTTAAACAGAATTTCGTTGTGAGCGGCCTTGGCCATCGCCAGATGAAAGCGCATGTCGGCTTCCAGCGCCTTCACCGGCTCGGCGAGTCCGGCGCGTAAATCCTCCACCGCCGCGCCGATCTCATCGGCTTCTTCGGTGGTCGCCCGCTCGGCCGCCAGCGCGGCGATTTCGCCCTCTAAAACCCTCCGCGCTTCCACGATGTCGCGCAGCTCGGCTTTATCGGTACCGGTGATCGCCCAAAGCAGCGGCCGTGACAGGAATTCGGAGCGAGGAAGAACAAACGTTCCATCCCCCACCCTGCATTCCAGCATACCGATCAATTCCAGCGCCTTCAGCGCCTCCCGCAGCGAGGCACGCCCGATGCCCAATTGTTGGCAAAGCTCGCGCTCCGGAGGGATCCTGTCGCCGGCCTCCCAAGGCCCCTGTAGTAGCGACGTGACCAGCTTTTCAAAAACCGACTCGGTGAGCGTGGTTTTCGCAATCGGCTTGAAGTCCATGGTGCGCGCCGCGATGCTGGACTTGGATTTTCTCACCGGGCGAAGCGCCATTGTTTTATCATCATACCATTTGTGAGTTTATCGGCCAAAAATCAAGGCCTTGGGCCCTCGCCGGCTCACTATTTGGTCGGACAATCGAGCCACAAATTTCTTGTGCCCACTCAGATTCTCATGATACACTTCCGACAGCTTTCAGGTGGGAAGGAGTAAGGCAATGATCCAAGTTGATCGGTGGGGTTCCGTTGCGTTTTTGGCTTGCCTGGCGCTAGCCGCGCCCCGAGCTTATGCACAGGCAGTGGCCGTCGCGCAGGTCGAGGGCCAGGTCCTGGATTCCAGCGGCGCCGTCGTGCCGAATGCCGACGTCACCATGACCGAAATCGGCAGAGGCATCGTCCACAAAGCCACCTCCGATCCGGCCGGCCATTACCTGCTCGGGAACCTGCCAGCCGGCATGTACAGGTTGGACGCAGTTGCCTCCGGATTCAAAGGATACGTCCAGCAGAACATTACGCTGCAAGTCGGCCAGAACATCCAGATCAACGTCACCCTCCAGCTCGGCGCGGTGTCGGAAAAAGTGGAAGTCACCGGCAACGTCGGCATGGTCGAGACCCGTGACAACACCATCTCCAGCGTGATGGACGGAGCCCGCGTACTCGATCTTCCCCTCAACGGACGCCAGGCAACCGACCTGATCCTGCTGGCCGGCGGCGCCGTCACCGCGCCTGGAGGCGACCAGACCGGCAGCAAGAGCTTTTATAGCTCGGTGACCATCTCAGTCGCCGGCGGACAATCCAGCGGCACCAATTACATGCTGGACGGCGCCGAATACGTCGACACGTTCTCGAATATCAACCTGCCTTTTCCATTCCCCGACGCCCTTCAGGAATTCAGCGTCGAAACCAGCACGCTGCCCGCGCGCAACGGCATGCATCCCGGAGGCGTCGTCAACGTCGTGACCAAATCCGGCACCAACGACATTCACGGCGACCTGTTCGAGTTCCTCCGCAACGGCGATCTGAACGCCCGCAACTACTTCGCCGCCACGCACGACAGTCTGAAACGTAATCAGTTCGGCGGAACCGCCGGAGGCAAAATCATCAAGGACAAACTGTTCTTCTTCGGTGGATTCCAGGGCACCATCAACCGTCAAAATCCTCCGCAGACCATCAGCTATGTGCCGACGCCAGCGACCCTCGCCGGAGATTTTAGCGCCTTCGACGGCGCCAGTTGCCTCTCGAACAACAAGTTCAAGCAGTTGACCGATCCCTCCGCCGGCGGCGCGCCTTTCCCCAACGATCAAATCCCGGTCAGCCGCTTCAACCCCGCATCGCTGAAACTAGTCGGCTACCTGCCGACGAACCTCGTTCAGAACCCTTGCGGCAAAGTCGTCTACGGCATTAAGGCCAACAGCAACGAGTATCAATACATCGGCCGCATCGATTATGCCATCAGCACCAAGCAGGCCTTCTTCGCCCGTTATTTCGACGCCGATTACGTGCTTCCTCCCAACTGGAGCGCGACCAACATTCTGGTCACCTCCAGCCCCGGCAACGCCGAGCGCGCGCAAACCATCACTCTCGGTGATATTTACACCTTCAGCCCGACCACGGTGAACTCCTTCCACGCCGGCTTCAGCCGCCGCCGCGATAATCGAGGTCCCAACGCACAGGACATCAACCCGACCACTCTGGGCGTCAACATCCGTCCTTATACTCCGGATAACTTTTTGGCGGTTACCGACACAGGCTACTTCACCGTCGGCTGTGGAACCTGCGGCCCCGGCTTTTTTAACGTGAACACGTACCAGTTCGCCGACGACGTCGACCTCGTTCGCGGCAAACACCAGATCGCGTTCGGCATCGACATGGTGCGAACCCAAAACAATTTAAGTTCCTATCACAACGCGGATGGAGGCTACACATTCAGCGGCACTGGCGTGGCCTCGACAGGCGACGCGTTGGCCGACTTCCAGCTCGGCATCCTCGGCGCGGGCGGATTCATTTTCAGCAAGGCGCAATTGCAGGCCATGCGCGAAACCATCCCCGGCCTCTACATCCAGGACACCTGGCGTCTGAACTCCCACCTCACGCTCAACGCCGGACTGCGCTGGGAGCCGATGTTGTTTCCCCAGGACATCTACGGCCGCGGCAGCATCTTCAGCATGGCCGGCTTCCTCAGCGGCCAACAGAGCAAAGTATTCTCCACCGCCCCCGTCGGTTCGCTTTACTACGGCGACCCAGGCGTCACCAAGGCCTTCACCAACGACAAATGGAACAACTTCGCGCCGCGCTTCGGCATGGTCTGGAACCCTCGAGGCGACGGCAAACAGACCATCCGCGTCGGCGGAGCGCTGCTCTACGACACAGGCCAGGTCTACTACTCGGAGCGCGTCATGACCAACCCTCCGTTCGTCGACGACACCACCGTCGCCAATCCCGGACCCTTCAACGATCCCTGGCGAGGCTATCCGGGTGGCAACCCATTCCCCATTCCCTCGCCTCCTCCATCTAACGTTACGTTTCCCACCAACGCCGCCTACGTGGTCATGCCGCAGCATCTCCACACGATGTATATGACGCAGTGGAACGTCAGCTACCAGCGCCAGTTCTCCGGCAACTGGCTGGCGACGGTATCCTATATCGGCAACAAGACGACCCATCTCTGGCTGTCGCAAGATCTCAACTACTCCATTTATGGCCCTGGAGCGTCCACCGCGAATACCACCCAGCGACGCGTTCTGTATCAACTGAATCCCACCCAGGGCGCATACTACGGAACCGTCTATCAAACCGACGACGGCGGCAACTCCAGCTACAATGGCCTGCTCGCGTCCGTGCAGCACCGCTTCAGCCACCACTTCACGTTGCTCGGCAACTATACCTATAGCCATTGCGTCAGCGATGGAGATTTCGCAGGCGACATCGCCGGCGCTTATTATCAAAACCCCACCAATCGCAATGCCGACCACGGCAGTTGCAATTTCGACTACCGGCAGCTCACCAACGTAACCATCGTCGCCGAGAGCCCTTTTAAAGGAAGCACCTGGAAGGACCGGATTCTGGGTAGCTGGCAGATCTCGCCCTCGCTCCGCGTGCAAACCGGCGGACCTCTCAACATCCTCTCGGGAGCCGACAACTCGCTCAGCGGCGAAAATCTGGACCGCGTGAATCCCGTGCCCGGCGTGAATCCCTACAACGCCGCGTGGGGACCTCAGCTTCAGTTGCTGAACCCGGCCGCGTTCGTCAAAAATCCCACCGGCACCTTCGGAACCCTCGGCCGCGACCTCTTGCGCGGACCGGGACTCATCACGGTCAACGTCGCACTGGTCCGCTTATTCCGCCTCACCGAGCGCCTGCATCTGGAGACCAGATTCGAAGCCTTCAACGCCATCAATCACACCAATTTCAGCAACCCGACCGCGACCTTCACGTCCGCGACGTTCGGAAGAATCACCGCCTCCGGCGATCCCCGCATTTTGCAGTTCGCGATGAAACTAAACTTTTAGCCATTTACCAGTCCTGGCTCCTTGTGGGGCGGGCTAGCAGCCCGCAGCCGCCTACCAGGCGGCTCTCCCGGAGCGTTTCAAAAAGCCGGCCGATCGGCGGCTGCGGGCCGACGGCTCGCCCCACCTCTGCTCACTTCGACTTCTCATACTCCTTATACATCTCCGCCACATGCCCCGACTGCGCATCCCCCGGATGAATCACCACCCGGAACCGCAGCGTCACACTCTTCCCCTTCGCGATCTTGAACAGAGGCTCTTTCTCTTCTGTATCGAACGCCTTCTGCGCCCCAAACGGATCCGCCGCCACCAGCCCGTAATCACGAGCATGCCAGTGCGTCGGATGCCGCGGATTATCCGGATGATCCATAATCGCCACGCCCAGCCTCTCCCCGTCCAACTCCGTCGTATAGTCCACCCAAGGCGACTTCTTCCCCCAGATCTGCTGCATATTCACGAGGCCTTCCGCGTCCACACTCTTCCCGCCCTGCACCTCTTTAAACTTGTCCGCCAGCCGCATCGCAAAAAACCCTTCATGGGTATCGCCAAACGTAATGTCTTCCTGCGCCGTCAAGGTGAACCGAAAATCCAGCGTCCGGATCTTCGAATCGCCGGAAAACGTCATGTCGCGATTCTCCACCATCATCACGTGCCCGTCCGGAGCCTTCCAGTCGCTGACCGCGTTCAGCGTGCCCTGCGCGCCGTCCTTCCATTTGCTCTCCCGCACCGTGATGCGACCCATGTCCTTGCGCGTGTACGACAGCTCATTGGTCCAGAACATCACGCCGTTCACTTCATCGCAGGAAAACCACAACCCGCGATGATGCAGGTGATCCTTGCTCTCCCCGGCCACATCCTCCATCGGAAACCGCCGCGTAATGTTCTTTCCAGAAGCGGAGAAAATCGGCGCCAGATATGGTTTTCCCGCATCCGAGCCGTAATGAAACATGGTGAATGGCTTGCCGTCGATCGTGACAGCCATTACATCCGGTTTGAACCGGACCTGCGCGGTCAGGCTTGCTGCCGCGGCAAGACAAAGGACGAGTGTGGTGCGCATGCGGGTAATATATCGCATCATCAGACCAACATGCCAATTATATTGACAAACGTATCCGCTCGGAGAATACTGATTCTGACATGATCAAGCCCACGATTCCCCTGTTGTTCGCCTGTTCGGCTCTGTTTGCCGAGACCCCTCTGCCCGCCCTGCGCGTTGAGCCCGCGCTCCAATCGTCAATTCTGTTTGTTAAGGATGCACCAACCCAACCGCCCCTGACCGCGTTCCTGGTCGAACTGGTCCGCTATCCCGGCAGCTACTATCAGCTCTGGGAGGACGATCTGTTAACCGAGCCGATCGCTCCCGGCGCGGAGAAGAAGATTCCGATTTCCAACATGACGGTCGGCGCCGTTCCCGATTATGTGCATCTGACGGCCGCCATTTACGCCGACGGCGCCACAGCCGGCCTTCCTGAAAAAGTCACCCAGTTAGTCGAGCGCCGCCGCGCTATGCTAGCCGCCACGCGCGACCTGATCGCCCGTCTCGAAAAAGCAAAAGCAGCCGGCACCTCCGCGTCCGCCGCCGCAGCCGACCTGAAGCAACAGGCTGAGGCACTCCCTTCACTGACCAGAAGCACCCAAAACTCCCAGCCCGCAATTAACCAAAGCGCGGCCAAAACTCTGACCGCCGAAGCCGCCGCTCAACTCAGCGGCCATTCCATCGACGAAACGATCACCTGGCTCCGCGCCGCCGAATCCCGCCTGGCCTCGAGCAAACCATCCCTCTGAGGTGGCGCGAGCTTCAGCTTGCGGCGCCGGCTTCAGCCGGCGTTTATTGCGGGCGGAAAGGCACCAATGCCCTGTAATCGACGCGATGTCCTGCTCGCCTTAGCCGCCAGCGCGATCCCATCCTTCGCCAAAATCGACGGCGTAGAAATCGGCGTTTGCGGCGGCATGGAAAACTTCGCCAAAGCCGAAGCCCTGGGCTTCGATTACTTCGAGCCCAACGTAGCATTGCTTTCCGTGCTCAGCGATGAGGCCTTCGCCGAGATCCGCAAACAGGTGCAATCCTCCCGCATTCGCTGCGAGTGCTGCAACAACTTCATCCGAACCCTGAAAGTTGTCGGCACCGAAGTCGACCCCAAAGCTCTAAAAGCCTACATGGCCAGGATGCTCGACCGGTGCCGGGAACTGGGCGCGAAAATCGTGGTCTGGGGCAGCGCCGGCTCCCGCAACGTGCCCGCAGGCTACTCCCGCGACACCGCCTGGAGCCAGATCAAGGAATTCCTGCACGACGCCGGCGACTTGGCTCGATCCCGGGAAATCGTCATCGCCATCGAGCCCCTGCGTCACCCCGACAGCAACATCATCAACACCGGAGCGGAAGCCCTGCGCCTCGTCCACGAAGTGAATCATCCCAACATAAAGACGATGATCGACTATTACCACATGCGTTCCGAAAAGGAAGACTCAAAAATCCTGGTCGAAGCCGCCGCCGAGATCGTGCATCTTCATTTCGCCAACCCCGATGGCCGGAAGTGGCCTAAAAATCCCGATGAAGACCCCGAATACGCCCGCTTTTTCGCCCTGATGAAGCAAATTCATTACAACCAGCGTCTTTCGATCGAAGGCCGAGGCACGCTAGACGCCGATGGGGCCGCCAGCCTGGCCTTCTTTCACCACATGTAGGGCGGACGCCCCGGTCCGGCTGTGCCAAGTGGAGTGCGTCACGCCGCGTCTCGTGGCGCACGCCCCCGGCGTGCCGCATCGACACTCGTGTCGATGCCTGGCCAACAGGCAGCCGCCCCTGTCCTTTTTAAATTACAATGTGTGCTATGAAGCACGCCCTCGCCCTGGCTTTCGCGACCGTTCTCCACGCCCAGAACCTAAGCATCGCGGGCGATGTGGCCGCTCCCCTCACCCTGACCAAGGCCGACCTCGCCAAAATGCCCCGCACCTCGGCCACCTTCAATGCCGAAGGTACCGAAACCACCTACGACGGCGTCCTTCTCTACGACATCCTGAAGCAAGCAGGCGCGCCTCTCGATAAACAGCTCATGGGCAAGGCGCTGGCAACCTATATTCTGGCCGAAGCCCGCGACGGCTATCAGGTACTTTACGGCCTTGCGGAGATCGATCCCAGCTTCGGCGCCAATAAAATCATCGTCGCCGACACCATCAACGGCAAGGCTTTGTTCGATTATCAAGGCCCGTTCCGCCTGGTCGTACCCGGCGACAAAAAAGGCGCCCGATCCATCCGCATGCTCGAAAAAATCACCATCGTCCGGCTTAGGAAGTAAATGGAAACCCGCACCCATCTCAAGGAAATTCGCGAACGCCGCGGAGTTTCCGCCGCCGCGCTGGCGAACCTTTCCGGCGTCACGCGCCAGACGATCTACGCGATCGAAGCGGGCGATTACGTGCCGAACACCACAGTGGCGCTCCAGCTCGCAAAAATTTTGGAAGTCCGCGTCGAAGAACTGTTCACGCTCGATGCCGAATCCCTCGCCGCGTCGAAACCGGTGCTGGTAGATTTCATCACCCCCGCGCGCAGCGGCCAGCCGGTGCAGCTTTGCCGGGTCGGCAACAGGATGATGGGAGTCTCCTCGGTCGAGCGCCTGATGCTCCCCGCAGCCCACGCAATCGCGCTCGACAGCAAGAGAGCGCAGACTTTCGAGGACGAACGGGAGGACCCGAAGCGCCTGCTGATCGCCGGATGCGACCCGGGGATTTCTATTCTAGCCCGCGATCTCGATATCGTCG
>Ga0210394_10009094_pt1 | contig 10073 bp, 9 predicted proteins | sample IncBWC12MmetaG_FD_160121 | JGI IMG/M metagenome (GOLD analysis project Ga0210394, IMG submission 160121) | Forest soil microbial communities from Barre Woods Harvard Forest LTER site, Petersham, Massachusetts, United States - Inc-BW-C-12-M | ecosystem: Environmental > Terrestrial > Soil >...
TGACCGCCGTTCTTTTGCGGTCGAAGATATTCGCGTGGACACGCAACTGCTGGACGAAGCGAAGGCGGCGGGCTACTCCACGAAGGTGCTTTTTATCTCTACGGAAGACGCGAATTTGAATGTCGGACGGGTCTTGGTGCGCATGAGTCGTGGCGGACAAGCTGTGCCCATATCAAGTGTGATCGATTCCTACAGGGAGTCGCCAAAGAATCTCCCCGAAGTCCGTAAGCACACGGATGATTTAATCGTCTACGACAACACCGCGCATCGCCGTGGCTACCGCGTAGTGGCGCAGTTCATTGGCGGCGAGTTGAGTAAAGTCGCGCAGACGATTCCGGACTGGGCCGCTAGAGTGTTTGGCAAGGATTTGCACGCGGCAAAGCACAAAGAGAAGCCTGGCCGTGGGCGCTGACCTATTGCTTCCGTCATCGCTGTGAGACGTGTCATTTGTTGAGGACATTATCCAGGAAAACGATTTCCAATTTAGGAAAATATCGGAAAATGCTCCCGCGTTAGCGGGAATCTACGTGCCGAACGCCCGAGGTATCCAGCATTTCCGACGATGGGACTTCTACCGCTAAATCCACCCTGCCACCGCGTCACAGTTGTTGATGCAGGAGATTCGCGCGAAGACCGCTTTTGCCAAATGAGTTGAAAGTGCCACTTGAAAAATCGCGCGGGCAGTCAGTCCAAGATCACCTGGTGCTGTCGAAGGGCGCGCTGCTGAACCTCCGCAATCTCGGCAGAACCAAGTTCGCCGGACATCAGAGCTCTCGCGATGCGATCGAGCCGAGCGGTTCGCGACGTCGGTTGAGCAACGGACGGCCCCCAATGTTCCGAATTCAACCTTGCCAGAATCGACTGCCGGCGATCACCCGAGTAGATGTCGCGCACACTTTGATCAAGGAGAGACCCCATGCCCCACTTCGCATCGCAGTTGCGTTCCGTCGTTGGGTAAACTGTTCCATCCGGACCCACGGTGAGGAAGAGGCCGTTCGACCACGACACGTCACGCGAAGCATATTCGCGCTCCACAAGGGCTGAGTACGTCGGTACCTGCCCACCCTCGACCTCCGACAGTCCAAAGCCAAGGTACACAGCGAGACCCGCTGCGGCGAGAACGTTCGCCCCTCGGCCCCCCGCGCCACACTCGGAAACGATGCCCCGCACGACCGAGTCATCGTGATCATGCGTCGAGTACCCGTTAGGCCGGCCGTGGATCGTGAGCGGTCGGACAACCATGACATCCTCGACGCCTCTAACAACCCGAACCGCGCGAAACACCCGAGCAACGGTATCGCAAATGGCCGGGAGATCCTCAATGTTCTGGCGATCAATGATAGTGCTTATCTGAATGGACGGCACGGAGCGTCCCGCAGTTTCGTACTCGCCAACCAGGTTGTTCCGGGCATGTAGAAGGGCGGCCAGTCCTTCAATTTGGCGATCCACTTCAATCACGTCCAGTCCCCAATGCTTTCTCACTACCCCGCGGCTCATGGCATTCACACTGACCCGCACAAACACCAAATGGTTTTGTGGACTCAGTAGGGAATGCGCCAAGGATCCCTCATCGCCCAGCCGAAAACCGTTCGTATACATGCAGTTGTCCATGCTGAGATCGGAGCTGTATTTCAAAGCGTCCAGCAGATGCTCCCAGACAAGTGGCTCGCCTCCCCCGGTGAACAGAACGCCGCGGACCCCTCCTTCGTAAGCCGCTTCCAAAACTCTGTGTGCCGTCTCCAGACTTGCAGCGTGCTTGTCATCGGAAGATGCAATCTTTCCTGGCGTTACCGTACCCTGTTCCAGTTTGAGTCGCGAGCGACGAAAAGGACATAGCGGACAGTCCGCGTCGCATGCCAGGACCGGAGCCCATTCCATGGTCATCGGGGGCACAGCTGCCTGTGCCCCCCTCATCCACGCTTCTATAACATCTGGGCGGAGTGCCCATGCGTTGGACCCGCCACGGGGCGAAAGATAACGCAGCGTTCGGTCTGTGCTTTGGTTGTGCATGGCACAAGCGTAATCTTCCTCCTATTTTCAAACGACCAATAAGAGTTCATCTCATCCGAGCAGCAAAGTGAAAATATTCGCGCCTCTTCGATGTGACGCCGTCGGGCAGTGTTTCCATGAGAGAAATGTCTGCGCCCGTTGGGGAAGTTCACTTAGTCGCCGGGTAAGCAGTGACTTTTTCTTATTTCAAGCTTGGCGATCTGCGCCGACAATCCAGAACGGAGGCAAGAACCAAATGATCGAACAAACGGCAACACGCCGACAACGAAACCGTCTTCTGGAATACCTTCTGAAATGCCTTAAGGCCCATTCGCCTTACAGGAGAGGGCGTTGGATTGATGTACTCGTGGTCCCCCAACAAGGGGTCTATGACAAGTGCACAAAGAAATTTCACTGTGAGTACGCGGATCGTGGCGTCTACAGGAAGCATCTGCAAGAAGTCCCGAACGTTACTGCCTATTGGCGGTGCAATTGTGTCGGGCTGACGGGCGGCCGCACACAAAAAGCCGTCCCCGACGTTAGTGAAGCGCAAGGCGCGATGGATCTATTCTGCGAAATGGGGTTGGACATCGCTTTACGCCGCGAACGGACAATTCTGGAGGAACACGCACTGGACTCGGTCGAGAACTTGATATTTACCCTAATGCTCACCCGCGTTACTTTTCCTCGGGTCCCCATTGGCCAAGTAGTTGTTTGGCCCGCATGGTCGTTCAAGACGAAACGGTTCAATCTGGCGGCCCGCGCCCTGGGAATCCTGGAGCAAACTTATCTTTGCGGCGGTTACGGGCCGGAAGCTGCAAGCGATAGCGAACTCGCTGCCAAAGGCGAAAAGGATCAGTTAGCCCAAATGCTGTCCGGTAACGATCCTCTTCTTCTGGGCGCGCAATGGGAACGGAAGCGCCGCGACCGATATCAGGGCAGATCCTATGAGCAACGCCTCGATCACCTGCGGCCCTCGTTCCCTGGCTGCTTCGCGGCGCTTGACCGCATGCGGATGGCTGGCACGACACCTGACGCGTTGGCCGAATTTCAAGAGTTTTTCCGCGCCGAGGTCATGGCAGGGGGTGGCCCCCAGTTTTAATCTGCGCCTCTATCTCGCTCGCCAACTGGTTGTCGACTACCAGGGTTGTCACAAGCCCGCGGCGTACCAACTCCAGGGCGATGCGGCCTTTGTTGCGGCCGACAGCGCAAAGAATAACACCTGGTGAGCGCACAGCAACAAGCTTGAAGTGCTCCAGAGTGATGCCTGTCCACAGTCGCGCCACCGCTTCAAACTCGCTTTCGGGTACGCCGGGTTTCGGAACGATGGCCCCGCCGAAATCCCCAATCGCTACCTTGGTCACGTCTACGCCGTCGTCGCCGCTCATCCATTCCGCGACAAAGGTATTCCAGTTGTGAAATGAACCGCAGCTAGCGAGAATCGTGTCGGCTCTCGATAGCATAGCGCTCTTGTCTTGAGGTCCATCTCCGAAGATTTTCCGGTGAGAGTCTATGTCCCGTACAAGCTCCCTGACCTCCGGTGAATCAATAAATTTACGTGGAATTACGGGCCACACGTTATCGAGCGATGGCACCTGATTTGAAGACTGACCGTTAAAATAGATGCTCAGGAGCCGCGCGATTGTTGTCGAGTCGATGCCAGCATTCCTGAAATGCTGGCCCAACGGCTGGCCAGCTGTTGGTATCACTGGGATTGCCCTTCGCCCCGGGTCAACAGGGATTCGGAGCGCGCTAAGAGCGTTGACAATGTTCGCTACTGTCGAACCCCAGCACACGGCGACGCGCTTGCTATCCTCGAGAAAACCTTGAATCAGCCACGCTGAATTGTCCGCAAAGCGGTCAATGATCGCTGGCCACTCTTGGTCGCGTGGCTTGGCTTTGCCGCCACTGTAAACCACACGCAAGTTCTTGAGGACACTTCCTCGAAGCGAGCTCAATGACTTCTCCAGATTGGTCCACGGCCTATGGTGGGTCATTATCGCGATCTCTGTCAGCAGTTCCTCTTTGAACATCTCCCTCGCGAATCTGGTAACGATCCATTTGTCGAAACCTGCTTGATGAAGATCCTTAACGGCGACATTCTGCCTGACCGGAATGGAAAGCGAACCGAGCTGATTGCAGACCTCCTTGAGCGTCATTCCATGTGCCCGCATAAAGGTGATCAACAAACGGCGCTGATCCAGCTCATGAAGATCCGAAAGCCGACCCACCTGAGTGGGCGATAAATCTTCGACCTGCCTTCTTTTTCTCGTTACCTTACCCGGCATACGGGACACCTCCTGCGTGAACCTCGGTTACCCTAGCATCCTAAACCCGCAGTACCCCAGGGCAATGATGCAAAAATTCAACCGTGGATTTAAGCTGGATGAATTTCACCACCGATTTTCCAACAATTTTCCTTCTCGTCTGATTTGCTGGAGTTTAGGCGTCCGCCAAGCCGTCCGAGCGCGATACGGCAAATAACGTGCAAAAAGTTGCGCTAGGTAAAACTGCAAGGTGAAAGGCGCGCATGTGGCGGATGAGGCGATTGTGGACGGTTGGTCGCCTATACGGAAGTTATCCTGGAACGGGTTTCGGCGAGATCGAAACACAGAGCGGGGCTGTCCCTCGGAAGGACGGCCCCGCTGCGCGTGTCCGTTATGCTAATTGTGAGCGCGTTTCGAGGTGATTGCTGATTTCGGTTTACCTGATGTCTTTTGAGCTTTCTTCTGCGCTTTTTGTTTCGCCTCTTCGGCGACGCTGGCGCGGAGTGTCTTCGTGTCGATTTTGAAGATAGCGGCAGCGATGCTCAGTGGATCGTCATCCTTACTGTCGGTTGTCCTCTCGGCGGACCCCAAGAGCATTGCCTCGAAGATGAGCACTGCCAATCCAGCGTCATCTGCCTTCTTGTAGAGTGTCCGGGCTTTCTCGGCCATCTGATAGTCGCGGGGGTCTTTCGGGTTTTGCAAACCATGCCGCTTTGCGAGCCGGCATACCAGTTCGTGTGGCAGGGAATGCAACGCGAAGCACGCAACCATCCGCATTTCTTCGGTTCCAAATTGCGGCTTCACACGTTTGAGAACATCGGCCAAGAGTCGATGTCGGAAAGAAATGATCTGCTTCATCTTCCGGTTTGCGGCCGTTTTTTCGGCCTTGAATTGAAGCCGCTGTTTATCCTGCTGTTGTTGCTCGCGGAAATGGACTTTGCATGCCCGATCTGCGCATACCTTAACGAGTCGGCCCTTCTCCATTCCGTCTGCATAAATCGCGGGTTTGAGGTGGTCGCACAGGCGCTGTTCCGGTCGTGATTCCTTCCCCTTTTTGGCTATCCGCGTAACGACTTCGACGTAGTTACGACGCGGGATAATCGGGGTCTGACCTGCGATGCTGTACCTTTCCGAAATCAGGATGAGACTCGGCATCTTCTCTATACGTAGACTGATGTGCGCGTCCAATTTGCGATTAAAGCACGCGGCGTCAGAACACGAATCATCCTTGACCTCGGAGAAAAGGAGCGTGTTAAATCCGGTGCGCTTCGGGCAGTTGGCGCAACTTCCGGCTTCCGGCAAAAGTGACTCATCCTCTTTCGAAAACGGCACTGACTTGAGGGTGAGATAAACGTTTTGCTCAATCCACGCCTGCAATCTGCTGACGGGCACGAGGCTTCGCTCTGAGTCGTTCGCGGCAAAATAGCCGTCAAAGCAGTGGGCAAGCGCCTTCTCCTGCATGCCGTGCGCAAGCTTCGCAATCAGTAAGGCGTGCTCGACGCCGATGTGTCCGGCAGTGAAAGCATCGGCGGCGGGTTGTGTGAGGTCCAAGAGCTTGAGGCGTTTAGCGATGAACGATGCTGCTTTTCCCGTTTTCGCCGCTATCTTCTCAATGGTGTAGTCGCCTCCTTCTCTGTCCAGCAAAGCGCGAAACCCTTGCGCTTCCTCGAACGGATGCACGTCGGCCCTTTGAATATTCTCGATGATTTGAATTTCAAGAGCCTCCGCATCGGTGAACGTGCCAACGCGGACGGGGATTTCTTCCAAACCTGCCCGCTGCGCCGCACGGTAACGCCGGGCACCTGTGACGATTTCGAAGTGTCCATTGACTCGCCGCACTAGAAGCGGCGAGAGGACGCCTCTATTGCGAATGCTCCCGGCCAGTTCATCGAGCGCCGCTTCATCAAACGACTTGCGAGGATTGGTGCTCGATTCGACTAACTCCTTCATCGGTATTTCCACATATTCTTTCAAACTAGTTGCTGTGTTCATGACTTTCTCCTTTTTCTCAAATAGATTTTTAGTACTCGCTCGGCAAAAGCAAAGTTGTTACGGAACGGTCTGCTTCGGTGATGACCCACAGTTTTTCTCCTGCCACGGTTTTGTAAGCGCTCAGGAGACGGAATCCACGCTCAAGACTTCGGGCGTTTTCTTGGCGGTCCTCCTCTTCCAAGTCGCCCCAATCGCCTGAATGGTGACGGGCGAGAAACTCGCCTGGGGTTTGTCCAGCCTTCTCCAATGCGAGCAATGCGCCCGGTGTTGCAACGATTTGCCCCAATCCAAAGAGAGATAACGTATTGACTTTGCTCATGATTCGGTTCCCTTTCTGTTTTGTTTTTTGCTTCTTTTGCGGCGTGGTGAGCCGCAAGAAAAAGCAAATGCTCTTCCTAGACGCGCCTCCGCGCATGGCCGTCCGCGCTGTCAAGGGCGGCGGGGTGAGCCGTTCATCGGAGCTCAGCGGAGACCCTTGACAGAACAAGCGGGCGGAACAGGCGCATGCTTTGCGTCGGAAGAGCAATTGAATTTCGTGAAAATGTTTTTACCGATTGGAAGGTGTCGAACTTACGAAGGCACACTCTGCCGTGATGGATGGCAGATCGTCAGGGGCCTCGGGATGAAAGTCTTTGCAGACTGTGTGCGCAGGCGAAATGAGTGTACACTTGCTGCCGCTATTGAAGGCAAAGAGGAGATTCAGGTTAACGATCGCCTTCACGGAGGTTGTCGCCCGATGCAGCCCGCAAAGCCGAACAGCCCCGCGCAAAATCTGGCCATTTGGGAGGCCTCTGGTGAACCGCAACGATGGATAGAATCTCACGGTGGAGCGTGGTGCGATTCCGATATCCAATCGATGGTCGCCAGGCTTGGGCGCCAGGGACGGCCTATTGAAGCCGACGCAGCAAAGAACCTTATTAGTCAATTGGCACAGAAATGGCGCTCGAAGGAACCCGTCAATGAGTCGATTTATTGGATCCGCGAAAACCACTTCGCTAAGGTGGACGCGGCCAAATTCGATGCGGCGATCGACGACATCAGGACCAAATACCCGGATGCTGGTGTGGGCATGTTGGTCAGGCTTTTCAAAGAGACGCCTCTATACGATGCGAATAGAATCGGCTTAGCTCTAATTCGATTAGGCCGGCAAGACGTACTTCTCGAATACCTCCGGGAGTCCGACAGAAAGAATGGTTTGGGGAGCCGGCACAACTACGCCACTGATCTTGAACGGATTGCCGGAATGCTGGACGAAGCAGCCGACCCGGCGGCCGTTTCCGTATTGCTGCCGTACGTAAACTCACGAGATTTTTCTGGACACCGCGAGATGGTCGACATTCTCGAAAGAGGCGTGAAGGGCCACATCCAGGAGCTCGACAACGCCGATTTGGCAGCCTTGACCTCTCTGCAAGATGTTAGATGTCGCTGGTCTGACCCTAATGACGATGAGACGATTACAGGAAATGTCAAAGTTGCATCCATCCGCGGCGCGGCGCAAGAGGAGCAACAGCGGCGACGGCCCGCGGCTCCCGTCGTCCAGCGTCAACGCGAGTTTCGCGAGGCTGACCCACTCGTTCCAAAATTTACTACAACGGACATCGGTCAGCCTCGTCTTAGATCCTTCCGTCGCTTCTTGGGCCTTTTCAAACGCACCTGAGGAACACAAATCACGGACTCAGGAGTGACCACGGCCGCCGCACCGGCTCTTAAGCTGGACCGCCTACCCGTCACACCATTTGGTGATAGTTTGCTGTTGATCGGTGGCGGACTCGTCCAATGTTCCTGAGCGACAGCATCACGCATTAGGTTTGTTTCCCATCAAACTGCCAATGGAGGCTTTCTCTTTCTGGCCGTGGCCCCAGTCAGCAGTGATGGCGAGGCTCAATCCTTTCTGTTCTGTGGCCCCGAAACGCGCCCGAGAAAATTCAACTCTTTCCTGAGCTTGCCGGCTTAAGATTCGCTAGCGACCTGATTTCCAAGGACGAGGAATAACCGCCGTGCGCACCGGCGAATTTCAAGGCACGAACGAGGGAGACCCCTAGAAGGGGGCCCCCTCGCCGTTGGTCGGCAGGTCGGGTGGCGCCGCATTCGCGTCACGCTTCTCGGCACGGTCGAGTTTGCCGATCTTGCCCAGGTGGATCTCCGCGAGACGAACCTTCACCTTCTTGTGCTTCTTGTCGTTGAACTCGCGGTAGCGCAACTCGCCTTCGACGGAGAGGTGCGTGCCCTTTTTCAGAGTGCCGGCGAACGTCGAAAGATTGGCCCACGCGATCATCCGGTGCCACTCGGTGCGATTCACGTACTCGCCCGATTTCTTGTCCTTCCAAGACGCTTGCGTGGCGAGCGACAAAACGGTGTATTCGTTGCCGCTCTTGGTGGTTTTTACTTCGGCGTCTTTACCCAAAAATCCAATTAGTCTTACGGTGTTGTCATACATTCGAAAAGCTCCTTTGATGCCCTGAGTCTCTCAAGGCACACCACCCGGAGGGCGCGAGCGTGAGACAGCTCCCAAGTGCCAAGGTCTGCTTTCTTGGAGGGGCCTACGAAGTAGGAGGAACCAAGACCCCTTGGGGGCGCTCCTGCGAAGCAGAAGACCGCCGTGCCGCCGGGCGCTGGCTTGTTTGCGTTCGCGGTGCTTGAGAGTGAAAGCGGCTGAAATGGAGTTGCAAACGACAACGCCGTTGACGGCGAATTTGTGGGTCACTGCCGAAGTTGAAGCCACGCGGCACGCACCGTTTATGTCCCTGCTAAGTTGGCTTGGAAGGCTGAGGCATCGCAATGTGGCGATTGTGATTCGCGTGGGCCGAAATATCGGGAATATAGCCGCACGCAGGGCACCTAGACTTGAATTCGACTGGAGTAGTGCTGCGGAAAGGACAACTCACGGTGAGTCGCCGCGGAGCCCCACTAGTAAGACGGCAACTGTGCCCACTCGATGACGAATGCGTGAGCCAAGGGCAAATTGCCAAACTACCGATTGGCCATTTTCTGTGCCATGTAAAGGAGAAGCTTGCGATCTGATTCCTCAGTCCTTCCCAACAGACGGCGAAACTTGTTGAGATAACGTGCTTCCTTGCCAGTGCTGCCCCAAACGATCTCGTCGGACGACTTTCGCTTTAGGATGTTTGGCAGTTTGGGCGGCTCTTCGCCCTCGTAGAAGAGTTGATAGAGTGGGCATTCGAGTGCGCGAGCCATCTTTTCCAGCGTTTCGATGGCCGGGACAGTATGACCATTTTCTACGCGGGATATATAACAACGAAGCAAGCCCGTACGCTTTTCGATTTCGCCCTGGGAGAGTTTCTTTTCCTCGCGCATTTCGCGGTGGCGGTCGCCAATAATCATGGCGCATTATTACATTCGGATACTTGCCGAGCAACTAGCAGCGCGCAAACGGAATCGGGCTTCAGAAGTCCTCTAGCTTTTATTGACGACCTCAATGTCGTGGCCGTCAGGATCAAGCACCCAGGTCGCATAATAGCCAGGATAGTATTCAAGACGAGCTTGAGGTGATTCCTTACTCTTTCCTCCAGCTGCTAAAGCGGCCTTGTAAAATGCATCTACTTCGGAATGGTCCTTCGCCACAAATCCGACGTGAACGGCCTGAGGATCGGGCTTTCCTTCTTTGAGCCAGAAAAAATGGCTCTTGCCAATACCAAAACCTTTCAGGTATGGGTGTCCGTCTTTGCCTTCGTAGTCTGGAAGGGTTGTGATCCCAAGTGGCTTCAGAGCCTCGGCATAGAAAGCGACTGAACGCTTGAAGTCACTGACCGTGAGAATAACGTGGTCTATCATTTTTTCCTTTCTTTTTTCGTTGGCATCGACCTA
>Ga0210394_10009095_pt1 | contig 10073 bp, 7 predicted proteins | sample IncBWC12MmetaG_FD_160121 | JGI IMG/M metagenome (GOLD analysis project Ga0210394, IMG submission 160121) | Forest soil microbial communities from Barre Woods Harvard Forest LTER site, Petersham, Massachusetts, United States - Inc-BW-C-12-M | ecosystem: Environmental > Terrestrial > Soil >...
TTTTTAAGTAACTTTATTCCCTTCCGAATCTTTCAATCCGCGACCCAAACGACCAATGAATTTCCCCTGTTGAGGAATAAGCCCATATCCGAAACGCCGCAGATTTTTTTGTGCCAAGACTACTCCTGCCAAACTCCTGTAACTGAACTGGATAAATTGATTCCACAGCTGACCGGCGTGCAAAAGAATAACGACTAGTCTATACAATAATTACGGACCTGCTTTCGTTAGGAAATTTACCGCTGCAAAAGCTTTGACTTGTTAAAAATAAACATTAAACTTGCGATGAAAATATTGCCAAAACATTATTTTTGTCCAATACCCTTTAATTATATGAAAATGAAAAACCTATCCTTTCTGATAGCTTCCTCTGTCGTTCTTTTTGCAGCTACTGGATGTGGAAAAACAGGCGGTTCTACGAGCTTGCCTGCCGATGGTCAGCTTCACGGGGTAGCTCCTGCCAGCAAGTATAACCTGACCAAGCCTAACGGCATGGTTTACATACCTCCGGGAACCTTCCATATGGGGCCCAGCGACGAGGACATTAACTACGCGTATACCGCCAGGAATCGCCAGGTTTCGATCAGCGGGTTCTGGATGGATGCCACAGAAATCACCAACAACGAGTATCGTCAGTTTACCAATTGGGTGCGGGATTCCATTGCCGCAACTCTGATGCAATTTGGTAAAGATGTCGACGGCAAATTTACCATTGACTGGAAGAAGGCGTCTACGATCAAATGGGGCGATAAGGCCACGATTGAAAAGATTGACCAGATGATCGTTACGCCCGATAACCGCATATTTGGCCGCAAGGAATTGGATCCGGCCAAGTTTATGTACGCTTCCGAGGTCTTCGACCTGAAAGAAGCGGCCAAAAAAATAAATGAAGGCAAGATGCGGTCGCAGTTCATTCTCCGCAAGCCGGTGAAGATCTATCCAGACACCCTGGTATGGATCCGCGACTTCTCGTATTCCTACAACGAACCGATGACCAAAAGATATTACTCTCACCCTGCTTTCGGTAACTATCCCGTGGTGGGCGTGAACTGGAATCAGGCCACCGCATTTTGTGAGTGGAGGACTCAGTACCTGAACGCTTACCTTGAAGGCAAGCACATGGCTACGGAATCCGATTTCCGTTTGCCGACCGAGTCCGAGTGGGAATATGCAGCCCGCGGCGGTCGCTCCCAGTCGATGTTCCCCTGGGGTAACTATTACCTGAGAAACAAGAAAGGATGCTTGCTGGCCAACTTCAAGCCCGGCCGTGGCAACTATCCCGAAGACGGTGCATTCTATACGGCGCGCGCCGATGCATACTGGCCCAACGATTTCGGCCTGTATTGCATGGCCGGCAACGTGGCCGAGTGGACTTCTTCCTTGTATTATGAAGGTGCCTACAATTTCCAGCACGATATGAACCCGGATATTCGCTACAATGCCAAGGATTCCGATCCTCCCCGCATGAAGCGTAAGGTAATCCGTGGCGGAAGCTGGAAGGATGTTGGTTATTACCTGCAGACCAGCACGCGTACTTACGAGTATCAGGACACGGCCAAATCATACATCGGATTCCGTTGCGTGATCGACCTGCCCCCGACCATGACAAACCGGAGGTAATTTCTTCCCAACGTAAAATTTAAAAACGAAAAATGCGTTTTGGTGTTGATCTCTAAAGAAAAATCAACAGGAATCCCATTTTCCAAGCCCTTATTAAACCTATTAAAAACAATTTAAACCTACTTTTATGGCCGGAGTCTCTAAATCAACAGAAAAGCTTGTAAACGTCGTCGTCTGCGTCGGGGCAGCAGTCGTCATTTTTGGTGCGTGGCAGAAGATCACACACCAGCGACTGGCTGACTTTTTCCTGACTGCAGGATTGTTGACTGAAGCGTTGATCTTTATGGTATACGCATTCCTTCCCCCTCCCGGTTCGGAAATGCATGCGTTGGCCGAAGCCCTGCCCAAGCTGGCTGGTAACGATCCCCGCAACCCGGCCCTCGACAAAATGGATAAGATGCTCCAGGATGCCGATATCACGCCCATGACTCTGGGCCGCCTGAGCGAAGGATTCAAGAAATTTGGAACGACCGTGCAGCATATCAGCGACGCTTCAGGCGCCCTGACCGCCACCACGGAATTCAGCAATAAGACGAAGGAGGCCACGCATGCTCTGGAGACGATGAAAAATGCGTACCAGGGTGCAGCCACCACGCTCGGCCATTTCAATAGTGCGGCCGACAGCACCAAGCAATTCCATAGCCAGGTTCAGGCGCTGACCAAGAATCTGGGTTCCCTCAATGCGATTTATGAGCTGGAATTGCAGGATACCAATAATCACCTGAAGGCCATGAACGGATTCTATTCCAATTTGGTTCAGGCTTCCGAGACGATGCAGGGAAGTGTGGGAGATGCCAAGAAGAGCCAGGAGCAGATCGCTTTGCTCGCCAAGAACCTGGGCAGCCTCAACCATGTGTACGGGAATATGCTGAGCGCCATGCAGGGCCGGCAATAAGACGGATCGTCCCTAATGAACTTAGATTTACTTATGAAAAACCATTTCCAAACAACATTAAATTCTCTAGATCATGTCCTTACCTAAAGAGCCTAGGCAGAAGATGATCAATATGATGTATTTGGTGCTAACTGCTTTGTTGGCCCTGAATGTATCGGTGGAAATCCTGAATGCCTTCAAGACCGTGAACAACAGCATCACGACCTCTAATATTGCTATCAAGGGCAAGAACGACCTTACCTACGCAAGCTTCGATGCAAAGCTCAAGGACGTGCAGACCAAGGCCAACGCCGAAAAATGGGCTCCAATCGCCTTCCGCGCAAGGGACCTCTCGCAAGAAATATACAGTTATATTGATAGCCTGAAGCTGCGCCTGATTGACGAAGCCGGCAAGGTGAACGAGAACGGCGTGGAGACCTACAACGTGGCCAACCTGGACGCCGCCACCCGCCTGATGGACAATAAGGGACAAGGCAAAGTGTTGTACGATAACCTGAAAAATTACAAAAAGCAGCTGCTGAATGTATTGGATCCGTCCTTATTTGCGGACAATCACCTGGTGCAGCAAGATCTGATTAAAGACAGGGCCAACTTCGCGAAGGAATTGCCCCTGGACCTCAGGGTTCCCGAATCGCATTCCGGCAACCACTCCACGGGGGATACCACCCGGGACTGGACGATCAACTATTTCCATATGACTCCGGCTATTGCGGCCATGACGATCCTGAGCAAGTTCCAGAACGATATCAAGAACTCCGAGGCCCAGATCGTGGAGTATTGCTATAAGAAGATAGGTGAAGTAAAACTGGTGTATGATCAGTTTCAGGTTTTGGCTCAGGCCAGCTCCAATTACGTGATGCCCGGCGACAAGCTGACGATTACAGCAGGTGTCGGAGCATTCAGCTCGGCGGCCAAACCCACCATCACGATCAACGGCCAGGTAATGCCCCTGCAGCCCGACGGAACGGCTGCATTCAATACTACGGCTGAAAGCGCCGGCGAAAAGGTGGTCGACGTCAAAGTTCAGTATTCTAAACCGGACGGCACACCTGTAATCGAGGATAAACAAGTTAAATATACCGTGGGCCTCCCTTCCGGAGCCTCCGTCTTCCTAAAGAAAATGAATGTGCTGTATATCGGCGAAGACAACCCCGTTACGATTTCGGGCGGAAGCGTCGGCCGGGAGAAAGTTCATGTTTCCTTCACTGACGGGGAGATCGTTCCCGCCCACACTAGCGACCCCGACGAATGGATCGTTCGTCCCAAGGATCAGGGCGAGGCCACTATCATGGTCAACGCAGCCGGAAAGAACTACCCCTTCAAGATGCGCGTCAAGCTCTTGCCGGACCCGACCGGGTATATCGGAGTCCATAAAGGCGGAGCGATATCCGCCTCGGAATTCCAGGCTATCGGCGGCTTGATTGCCAAGCTCGAGGCTTCGGAGTTTGAATCCCATTTCCAGGTGCTGAGCTATACGCTGGGCGCCGTGGGCGGCAACATACCCCAATACCAGCAGGCGGTCAATAACGGCAACAAATGGTCCGGCAATGCGGCGTCGATTGTGGCCAAAGCCACCCCGGGAACCCGAATCTTTTTTGATGAGATCCACGTAAAGGGTCCCGACGGAAGAGACCGGGTCATATCGCCAATGGTATTCAACCTGAGATAAAATAATTGGGAAGTCCGGCGCGTTATCCATGGGTCGGACTTCCGGCAATAAGACTAAATCGATAAACAGTTGAGAATGAAACAGGCGATTATCCGTTTAAGCATGCTGGCGATACTGGCCGCCCTGGTGGCCGGTACCGTGGACGCGCAGAACAGCCCGGCTGCCCGCAAGAAGAAAAAGCGCAGCACCACGGCCAAGAACACCAATAAGAGCAGTGCGAACACGGCTGCCGTGGTTCCTCCCAAGGACACCACCAAGCCGGTTGTGGTGGTTTTTGAGGCCGACATCAAACTGGACACCCCGCGCCGTTCCCTGCGTAACGACGCCTCCATCGAGCTGAACCTCGTTAAAGACCGCATTCCCCTGGCATATGAACACATCCGCGAAGATGATGCCGTATACCGCCAACGCGTGTGGAGAGAACTGGACGTTCATGAAAAAATGAACCTGCCCTTTGTCTACAAAGCTACGGAAGATAATGGTAATCAAAGATTTATAAGCATTTTGTTGAACCTGATCAAGAATGGCGACGTTACGGCTTTCAATGCAGTCCAGGACGATCGGTTCACCACACCCATGGCCTTCCGGGAAATCGCGGAACTGCTGGTGGGCAAACCCCATTCCATTCAGGTTCCTGATTTTGTAAAGGACCCCGACGGTTCCAAGGGAATCATGAAGGATACGACCATCGAGGAGCAATTCAACCCGGATCTGGTCGAAAGGTATCAGATCAAGGAAGAATGGGTTTTTGACAAGGAATCCAGCCGGATGTATGTCCGGATCCTGGGCATTGCTCCGGAAAAATCGATCTACGAAGCAGACGGCACTACTTTCCGCGCTGCTACGCCCATCTTCTGGGTCTATTATCCCGATCTTCGGCCCTTCCTCGCTAAGTATGAAGCGTATAACGGAAAGAACTACGGGGCTCGAATGAGCTGGGAGGAACTGTTTGAAAGCCGCATGTTTTCCAGCCGGATCATCAAATCCACGATTGATAACCCGGGCAACAACTTCATCAACGGCTATGTGCGGGATGATATCCTCCAGCTGCTGGAAGGCGACCGAATCAAAGAGAAGATTTTCAATTACGAACAAGATCTCTGGTCTTACTAAAGAAGTAAGTATAAAGGATATAGCAAGGGTATCGTAAATATACGATACCCTTATTTTTTTTTGTAACGGGCCAGGCTTAAGCGCTTTTGTGGTTTATCCACTTATATTCCCAATTAGGGAGGGTATTTCCGGCAGTTTGTTGTGGATTTCTTTTTATAAAATACTATACCCCGTTATTGCTAAATAGAATTGTTTTACTATTTTTACAACGGTTTTTCATAGGATATTGGATTTTAAAAACGGGGCTGAATATCTATTCGGGCCCCTTTGTTTTTATGACTGTTCCTTGATCCATCCGGGGAACTAACCCCCTTCCTTATTCGCTGCTGTTCCCTGCTGGCTGAAATACTTCCAGATGATTTCGGCCTTGGATGGCCCCACTGCGGCCGTCAACGCCTCCCGGCTAAGGCGCCGGACCTTACCTACTGACCGAAATTCGCTCAGCAGCCGATCGGCTGTGCTTTTCCCAATGCCCTTGATCTTTTCCAGTTCGTTGCTGAAAGTCCCCTGGCTTCTTTTCTTTCGGTGAAAGGCGATGCCGAACCGATGCACTTCGTCACGGATGCGGCGGATCAGCTGCAAGCTTTCGCTCTGGTAGGGCAACTTGAAGGATTCGGAATCGCCGGGGAAAAAGATCTCCTCCTCATTCTTGGCCAGGCCGATGACGGTCAGTTTGCCCCCTAGGCTCAGTTCCTTCAGGCTTTCCAGGGCCGCATTCAGCTGGCCCTTGCCTCCGTCGATGATGACCAGCTGGGGCAGGAGGGCCTTCTCGCTAATCACTCGGCGGTACCTGCGGAAGACGACTTCTTTCATGGTGGCAAAATCGTCAATGCCTTGTACGGTCTTGACATTGAAATGGCGGTATTCATTTTTGCTAGGCAAGCCATTCAGAAAGCAGACCATTGCGGATACGGCATAACTGCCCTGGAAATTAGAATTGTCAAAGCACTCGATCCGGACGGGCAGTTCGGGAAGTTTAAGGTCTTCCATCAGCCGGTAGAGGCTTTCTTCGCGCTGCTCGTCGGTTTTCTTGTCCAGGTGCAGGGTCTTTCGCTTTCGCTGCTCTTCCCGGTAATAGCGGACGTTTTTTTCTGATAGCTCGAGCAGTTTTTTCCGGTCGCCGCCCCGCGGCAGGGTCACCGTGACCCCCGGCTCCAGGTACTCGATGGGGATGGGAACGATGATTTCCGGGGCCCTGCTTCCGAAATTATCCCGGATCCGGGCAATGCTGAAGGCCAGCACTTCGGAGTCCGTTTCTTCCAGGTGGGTTTCCAGCAGACTAGTATGGGTTTGGACAATGGTGCCGTTTTGAACCATCAGGTAGTTTACATAGACTTCTTCGCCCTCGCGCAGCATGGAAAATATGTCTGCGCTCAAGATGTGCCGGCTGACGACGACGGAGCTGGACTGGTAATTTTCCAAGTGGTCGATCCGGCGTCGCAAAACTTCCGCCTGTTCGAATGCCATCTGCTCGGCAGCGATCTTCATTTCTTTGCGAAAGCCGAGCAAAACCGGCCCAACGTTGCCCCGGAGCAGGTTCCGGAGACGCATCAGCCCTTCGTGGTAATCTTCTTCCGACTGCAGGCCTTCACAGGGACCCTTGCAATTTCCCAGGTGGTATTCGAGGCAAACCTTGAATTTCTTTTTCTGAATATTGGCCGCAGTGAGGTTGAGTTTGCAGGTGCGCAGCTGGACATTGGCGCGGATGAAGTTCAGGAGTTCCCGGACTTTGGCGACCGAAGTATAGGGGCCCAGGTACTCAGAGCCGTCATCCAACTTGCGGCGAGTCAAAAAAACCCGGGGAAACGGCTCCTTCTTGATGACGATATAGGGATAGCTCTTGTCGTCTTTCAGGTTGATATTGAAGCGGGGCTGGTATTGCTTGATGAGCGCATTTTCCAAGAGAAAAGCGTCCTGCTCGGAATTGACCAGGGTGAATTCGATGTATTCAATCCGGTGCACCAGTTCCATTGTTTTAAAACTGGCCAGCGTCTTGTTGAAGTAGGAGCTGACGCGCTTGCGCAGATTCTTGGCCTTCCCTACATACAGCAATTCCTTCTTGCGGTCCAGGTATTTGTAGATCCCCGGTTCCTGCGGAATGGTCGGCGCTATGTCAAGAAATTGTTCCGGTTTCATTCTTAAGGCAAGGATACCGCGCAGGCTTGGATCGCGGAGGAATTGCTAATCCTTTTTACTATTTCAAAGAAAGGAATTATTTTTGTGTGGTGAATCTCACCCTGAAAATAAAGCTGTTGCCCAGTCCAGATCAGGCTAAATCGTTGCTTCAAACGATCCAGAAAGCGAATGCTGCTTGTAATGCAATTTCCGAAGTAGCCTGGAGCAAAAAACTTTTTAATCAATTCAAACTGCATAGACAAACCTATTATAGTATTAGAGAGGAATTTGATCTTTCTGCTCAAATGGTTGTACGGTGTATTTCCAAGGTTACTGATGCCTATACCCTTGATCGAAAAGTGAAAAGGCAGTTTCGGCCACTGGGGGCAATTGCTTACGATTCCAGAATATTGTCTTACCTGAAGGAGGGGATTTCTCTGTGGACAGTTGACGGAAGAGGTAATATTCCGTTTGTTTGCCACAGCGTAAATTATCTTCCTTACATAAAAGGGGAGGCCGATCTGGTATTTAGGAAAACAAAATTTTACATCCTTCAAACCGTTGAAGTGCCGGAAGAAGTCGAAAAAGATGTAGAGCATTTTATCGGTTGCGATTTCGGTCAAACAGATATTTGTACTCTTTCTGACGGCACTAATTTCAATTCCGAGACCCTCAAAAATGTTCGTATAAAATACAATAAAGTAAGAGCCAGCGTTCAAAGCAAAGGCACGAGGGGAGCTAAAAAGGTCCTGAGACGGCTTAGTGGCAGAGAACGCAGGTTCGTTTCCATAAACAATCACTATATAAGCAAACAAATCGTACAAAAAGCAAAAGCAGAAGGAAAGGGGATTGCTATTGAGGAATTGAGCAAAATCCGCAGGACGGCAAAGCCAAAAAGCAAGAGCCAAAAGACAGAACTCAATCGTTGGAGTTTTAATCAGCTGAGGCAACACCTGACGTATAAGGCCAAGCTTTCCGGAATTAAGCTGTTCGCCGTTCCCGCTGCTTACACTTCTCAAATGTGTTCTCATTGTTTGCATATGGGCAAAAGAGCCGGGAAACGATTTAGCTGCGAAAATTGTGGCCATACGATGGATGCAGATCACAATGCAGCCAAGAATATTGCTACATGGGGCTGTGTCATAAACCAGCCTGAAAAGCCAAGCATTCTGTATTGTTCTGTACATCGTACTTAGGTTTAAAACCTCGTCAGCTTGCTGCGAGGTAGTTTATAGTGTCTATTCGCTGTCGTCCCATACTACATTGAGCTGTTTGACCCCGGGAGCCTGATTGCCATGCTGGACGATCTGCAGGTACCAAAAACTCTTCCGGGCCTTCCAGATCATTTTGATGGTTACCGTACTGTCTCCCGACAGCCGCTGTTCTTCCAGGTAAACGGATTTTACGCGGCTAGCCCCCGAAGGGGGCTGATCTGCTACGACGTCAACGCGCTTCAACGCGCCGCTGTCGTCGTGACTCAGGTAATTGAAGGTCACGGTATGGGTAGTCTGATCGATAAAGGAACTTTCGGTGAAATGGGTTTCGAAATAGCTCGAATCCAGCTCGGGCGGTAAAAAAACCTGGGACAGTCGGTTGAATTCGGGTGCCTGGATGAAGGAGCTGTCGTTCTTTGCGCCTAGCGAGTCGTATTTGCGGATCGCCAGAGGCGTCGAATCCACATACTGAATTTCCGTGCGCAGGAAATCGGCCACGGGGAAATAGTTCTTCGGTTGAGCCGGCGGAGCCGTCGAAGCAGGAGGAGTTGTGTTCCTGCAGGCCGGACCAAAGGCCAGGATGGCACAGGCCAGCATGCCGAAAAACTTCATCGGGCAAAATTACGCAATTGACTGAGGACTGGAAGGGAGAGTAGACGAAGGGGAATTATTTTACCAGATTGCCTTGCTGACTCCAATCCGGATGCCATAGCCCACCAGGTTTTCTTTGAAGGGGTATTGGTTGCTGTAGGTGGAGAGGATCTGGTAGCGGATCTCCGGTCCGATCTGCCAGCGCAGCTTGCCCGTCTGGTACGAGAGGAAGGCTTCGAAGCCGCTGTTCAGGTTCCACTTGCGATAAAGAGAAGGAGCTTTGGTGTAGCTAGCGAAATCCGTAGTCAGCACATACCCGTTTCGATTCAGCAGGTAGGTGGGTTGGATCGTGGCAGCCAGGTTGAATTGCAGCCGATCATTCCCCAGTACCCGGAGTTCGAGGCCCAAGGGCATGGAGATTTCAAAATAACGGTTTTGGAGATTCTCGGCCGATTTGCCACCGAAGTTGCGAAGGTTGCTATAGGACATGATCGAATCCTGTGCCACGCCATAAAAGGTAGCCGGCGAATTCAGCCCGATCGTAGCCGGTTGCGGGCCCGACGACTGATAGGTGCGGATCGTGTAGTGGAGGTAGTTGAATTGAATGCTGCCCAGGAAGCTGAGGTTTCTGGTCAGGTGATATTTCAAGCCGCCGCCTGCCTCAAAGCCCAACGCAGGCGTGTTGTCCACGAATTCATTGGTGGTGGAATACTGAACCAGGGCTATGGGCACGTTTTGGACCGAAGGCTTCGCTACGGAATAATTGCTATTGCCCATCAGGCCGCGGTAATTTACGGTGGGGGATAGATATAGCACCCAGTCTGTACGGGGCTTCTTGGCCGGGACCAAATTTTCC
>Ga0210394_10009096_pt1 | contig 10073 bp, 10 predicted proteins | sample IncBWC12MmetaG_FD_160121 | JGI IMG/M metagenome (GOLD analysis project Ga0210394, IMG submission 160121) | Forest soil microbial communities from Barre Woods Harvard Forest LTER site, Petersham, Massachusetts, United States - Inc-BW-C-12-M | ecosystem: Environmental > Terrestrial > Soil >...
TGCACGACGGCCGCCGCCACGCCGCACAACAGGTACAGGATCAGAAACCGCGTTCCCCCAATCAGATCTTCGACGTTTCGTCCGAACACCCACAGGAACAGCATGTTCCCCAGAATATGCAGCCATCCCCCGTGCAGAAACATGGATGTCACCAGCGAAGCCAGATTCAGCCGGTCCGGAACGATGCCCCATTGATTAACGAAATCATTCAAAGCGCGAGGCGGCAGCGAAACCTGATACAGGAAGATCGCCATGTTCACTGCGATCAGTCCCGCTGTGACTTTAGCTGTGGAGTAGACGCGCTCGGAGGAGCGCAGAGGAATGAGCATGATGCGTGCCTGCGCTATCGCGCGCGAGGGCGGCCCTTGAGCACAGCATACCAGAGCCTGCCGCTACTCCGACACCGCCGCCGTTCGCAACAGCGGATACTCCATCGGCTCGTATTCGTAGACGTGGATTTCAAAGGGAAACTGGGCTTGCAGTTCCACAGCAAGCGTTCCGCCCCAACAGCACAGCATCCGCCAGACGGGGGCTCGCAAAGAATACGCGGACTCCGCCTACTGCCTTACGGGAGGCATCTCGTAGAGATAGATGGAGTGCTTCTGGCGGCCTTCGGCCTGCACTACCTGGGATGGTTTCCATCCCGGCACTGCGTAATCGTGGGAGACCACGCGCGCCCCTGGCTTGAGGAACTTCTCCAGGCGGGGCCGCAACTCCTCGTTGAGCGACGTCGCGAGATAAATTGTGACCACGTCCGCGCCGGTCAGGTCGGTCTGAAGCAGATCGCCTTGGATCACCTGCGCCCGATCGGCCACGCCGGCCTTCTTGATGCGGGACCGGGCCTCGGCCACGATCTTGGGAGAAATCTCGACGCCGATGGCCTTGGCTCGGAACTTCTGCACGGCCGCGATCAGAATCCGGCCGTCTCCGCAACCAAGATCGTAGACGGTTTCGCCCGGCCGGATGCTGGCTAGCTCCAACATTCGGTCGACCACCCGCGTCGGCGAATTGACGTAGGGGGCCAGTTTGTTTACATATTTAGGATCCTGCGCGAGACCGGGCAACGCCGCCAGAATGAGCAGGAGCGCAAAAGGTGCGCCGTGCACCCCGCGAGAAAGAAGGAACCGTTTCGCGGCGCACTCTGTTTTGCGCGGGTTCCTAAGAACGAAAATCGGCCAGCGGATCGCCGAGGATTCACTGGGAGGAAACTGGATTCGTATTCCGCCCATGCTTCGATTTTACAATACGCGAGACCATCTCGGTGACCGCAAACCACAGGTCGCGCGGACGGCTGATGGTGTATTCGGTTCCACGGAACAATTTCACCGCGTGGCTGACCGTGTCCTTCCACGGCATATCCTGCGGATAGAGGTTGTAATTCACGTAGAAGACCGGAAAGTCCACATCGGTGACGACGGACCGGATCTGATCCTCCGGCATCGAGTCGTCCAGCATGATCTTGGGTCCCGCGAAGATCACCGCATCGGGGTGGTCGCCGGCGGCGACTTCCCTCTTGATCAGATCCGTCAGGAAGTCGATCTCACCGTGTTTCTGCGCCAGGCGTTTGACGTCCACGGTCCCGAGCTTGATGTTGTGAACCGCCGCGCCCAGCGCCGGGAAGTCGATTTTGTCCGCGCTGGATTGCCGGTAGAGCACGCGCTGTTCCTGAATGTTGAAGGCCACCAAGGAGAACTTGCCGAATTGAGGCTCGCGGGCGATGCGCCGCAGCATGGTCACCAGAGCCATGGTGTCGATGGGGCGCATGGCCGAAGCGTCCGAAAACTGCGGCGCGAAATTCACCAGAACCTTGATGTTCAAGGGCGGTGAAACCTGCGCCCGCTGAACCGGCGGCTCCTCGGAGAACTGCTCGATCACCATCCGCTCTACCGCGCCCGGAGCCAGCGCCAGCTCGATTTGCTTGTCCTTGGGCGGCAGCGCCGCTTCCGAGTCCCAATAAAAAGAGCATACGCGCTCGGTGCGGTCGCGCATCAACCAATCCACGTGATAGCTGCCCTCACCCAGATCCACCATGCCGCGCAGGTTGGCGTCGCCCTTGGCGTCGTCGGCGATCTCCGGCACATGGATGTGCTGCACGAAATAGCTGGACTTGTCCTTGTGGTTGTCCGGAATCACGCGAAATAGAATCGTGAGCTGGTTTTCGCTTCCCGAAAGCTCGTTCAACGGCACGTTCACGTCGAATCCCCCGTGAAAGCGGAGATCGAAGCCGAGCTCCGGCTTATTGGGCGTCACGGTGCACGCCAGGTCCTTGCGGACCTCGCGGGTTTCCAGAACCGCCAGATCGGTGGCATTGATGCGCAACGCCGTCCCCATCGGCGCTTGCGCCAGCAACCCCAACGGGCACAACAAAACAACGGCGATCTTGAGGATCTCGCCCGCACAACGGAGCCTGACTCGGCGGAAGCCTCCCGATCTCCCGGCGGATCGGCGAGCCGAGTCGGTCCTGTGCGTGCTGAGGATCTCGCCCGCACAACCGAGCCTGACTCGGCGGAAGCCTCCCGATCTCCCGGCGGATCCGAGCGCCGAGTCGGCCCTGTGCGTGCTGAGGGCCTCGCCGCAACGGAGCCTGATTCGGCGGAAGCTTCTCGATCTCCCAGCGGATCGGAGAGCCGAGTCGGCCCTGTGCGTGCTCGCAAGGGGCGTTAACCACCGAATTGGAGTCTCTGCGCTCACGATTCCGTCCCGACCCTCCCTCAGCCATCGGAAGAGTTCGTATTCAGTATTATGAAACAATCTCAAAAATCTTCAATACCTATTGTGGGGTGGACGCCCTCGTCCGCGCCGGGACCCCGAGGTCCGGCTTGCTTGGCATAGGCCGACGGGGGCGTCGGCCGCGCCAGTCTCCTAAAGAAAGGGGGATCAAAGAAACCGGGTAAGTGTTTCCGATCCGGCCGGCCGCATCCGGCGCGGTACACGCCTACCGCCCCCATTCGCTCAACTGCTGCAACACTTGTTCGGCCGCCTTTTGTCCGGCGCTTTTCTTGGACAGGCCCTGCGCCTGACTGACCCAGTCCTTGCCCAGACGGACTTCCACGGTAAACGTCTTGGAATGTTCGGGTCCGTCCTCGTCCACGACCACGTAACGCGGGGCGGGCAATTTCAGCGCTTGGGCCATCTCCTGAAGCGCGCTCTTGTGGTCGGTGACCGCCGACTCCAGACCCTCCTCGGCAGCCTGGATTCCCCCCACCACCCGCTCTTCGATAAAACCCCGCGCCGCTTCCAGCCCCGCATCCAGGTACAGCGCGGCGATCAACGCCTCCACGGCGTCGGAAAGCAGCGCCTTCTTGTTGCGCCCTCCGCTCATCTCCTCGCCGCGGCCCAGATACAGGAATTCGCCCAGCCCCAGCTCCTGCGCCACTTCGTACAAGCGGGCCGCGCTAACCAGATGCGCCTTGAGTTTGGAAAGACGGCCTTCGGGATAGCCGGGATTGTGTCGAACCAGATACTCGCTGACCGCAAATCCCAGGATTGCATCGCCCAGAAATTCGAGTTGCTCGTTATCTCCCGTGGGAGGTCCGTTAGAAGGCCGTTCGTAGATGTGAGACGTATGGGTCAGGGCCCGCTCCAGCAATTCGCGATCGCCGAACGTGTGCCCTAGCTTTCGCTCGAGTGCTCCCAGATTTACACTCATAGGGGACGCGCCCGCTCTCTGACCGTCGCGGCTCTGAACCCCGGCTTCCGAGCCGCGCCGCGACCATGGACACGCAGAATCAACCGGTTGCGGCCGCTTCTTCTAAGGGACTCGCCCGCACCACGGAGACCGACTAGTACCAAGTGGCAGAAATTAGCGCATGATGGATTCTCAAAACCGCTTGCTGACGCGCGCGGTTCAGAAAGCGTTTCCGAACCGCGACCGTAAGGGAGTGGCATACGCGAACTTTCGCAACTTGGTACTAGCCTGCCTTTCTCACAAACGTCCGCCGATGACGACGTGGCGCGCGCACGCGTGCGTGCCGCGTCGCCACTCATGGCGACGCCTAGCTTAGCTGCTAATCCTGACAGACTGTCTATGTGGGATGAGGGTGTCGACACGGCACGCACGTGTGCGTGCGCCACATCGCTACGCCAGTCGTGAGATATCGGGGCTAGGCCGGATCGCCCCGAGTTCCTGACGGTTTGGGGGGCCGAGCCGGCCCTGCGCGGGCCTTTGAGGAACTCGCGCAAAACGGAGTGCGGCGCGATCGGTTCCCGGGCCGGCTTGGAGGTGTGCGCCGCACCCTTTGCGCTTCTAAGGAACTTGCCCGCACAACGGAGCGCTCCCGATACAAGGCATGCTCGGCGGAACCTTCGCGAGCTTCCGGCAGTTGGGAGGGCCGAGCCGGCCCTGCGCGGGCTTATGGTGAAGCGGCTGACCTGCACCGGAAGTCAAACCGCCGAGCTACTTGCCGCCTTTGAGGCCGTTATTCGCCCGGGCCAGCTCCTGCTTCGCGAATGCTTCTACACTCGGATTGAGCATGGGCATCTCCAGCACCTTTTGAAGAACCGCTTTCGCTTCGGCGAACTGCTTGGTCTCGATGTAGGCGTTCCCCAGCCGCGCCATCATCACCGAATCCGGCGTGGACGCCCCGTCCACCGCGAGCTTGAATTCGGATACCGCGACGGGCCAATTCTTGCGAGCCGTGGCGATCAGACCAAGGTCCCTGTGGGCCTCCGAAGTCTTGTCCTTTTTGAAGTTGGCAAAGTCGGAGTCCGAGATCTTCGAACCTGCCGGCTTGGCAATGGTGGGAAGGATCTCCAAGGCTTGATTGACGTATTTCTCGGACTTGCCCAGCTTATCTTCGCGGTCCAGGTCGAATTCCTTGGTGTGCTGCGCCAGCTCACCCGCCACCAGCAGCATGGCGTTCATGGCGTCACCACCCTTGGGATCGGCTTCAATGGAAAGCTCGCCGTAGGAGACCGCCTTGGCGGAATCGCCCTTCGCATCCTCGGCTTCCGCTGCCTCGTAAAGCGCCACGCTTTTGAAGCTGGTGTCCGCGAAATTGGTGATCAGATTCTCAACCGCGGCGATGGTCTCATCCGGGGTCTTGGCGTTCGCAACTTTCTTGATCGCATCGGCTTCCTTGGCCGACTTCGGTTGCGGCCCCGCGGCTGTGGGCGGCGCCTTTTGAGCCTGCGCCGCCAGGACGGCCGCCGCGCCGGCTAACGCCGCCATCACCTCAATTACTCTCTTTTTCATCCTGAACTCCTTGCCTTATTTTTTGTTTGTCAATGCTTGGCTAGACCTTGCTCCGCCGCCTGGCGCACCTGGTCCGGCACGCCAACGACAGCCAAAACCGCTTTATAGAATTCCTGTGCCTGTTCGCGGCCGCCTTGCATGTTATCCGACAGCCTACCCAGGTAGAACAGGCTCCACGACTTGGTGACCGGGTCGGGATCCAACTCCAGAACCTTGTGGTACAAACGCTCCGCGGTATCCAGGTCGGTCTCCACCATGGCGACCCGCGCTAAACCATAATACGCCTTTGCGTGCATCGGATTCTGGTCGGATTCCTGAAGCGCCCGGAGGAACAGATCCTTGGCCGGGGTCATCTTGCGATCCGTGGAAAAGTGCTCGGCGAACATCTTTTCGGCGTCGTCCAAAGTCTTTGCCGCGCCGGTCAGCGCCGGCGGAGGCGCGGGAACGGGAACCGCGATATGCACCGTCCGCACCGCCCGTTCCGTGACGAACTGCACGCTTGCCAAGCGCTTCTGTTCACGCTTGACGTCGATCTTGTCCACCAGATCGGGAAAAAACACGCGCATGGTGGTTTCCTGATTTTCGTAGGCCGCCAACTGCTCCGCGAACGCGGGCGTGAGCACGTAACCTTCGCGCAACGCCTGATCCACCAGCGCCGGCTTGTGCGCAATCCGGCTTTCCACCGCCTTAATGAAGCACTCCGTCGCCAGCTCGACGAACTGGCTCCGGGTGTACGCCTCGGCCACCAGCGGCGCATTCTGCGCATAGTTGTATAGCGCCGCCTTGGTCTCGATTTCGGCCGAGTATTTGATGGTGATCGGCTCCAGCAAATAATGCAGGTAAGCGTGACGGACATCGTCGGAGGGCGCCGCGGCGAAGGGCGTAACCACAACGTTATCGTCGTCCAAGTAGCGGAACGCCTGAACCTGATTGGGCGCGCCCAGCGGCTCGGCCCATACCAGAAAACGGTGGCCCAGGTATCCGCCGGTGTCGTTGCGCAGATATCCGTTGGCTTCGAGCAAAGCGCGCCGCACCGGCGGACCGAGATCCTCGATGAGGCCGTCATATTGTGGCTGAAGCTCGCGCCAAAGCTCGTCCAGATGAGCCTCTTTATAGAATTCCGCTAGCAGCGGCGGCAGTTCATCCAGACCCTTCAGGTCGGCCGGGCGGGGCAGGTCAGACCGCGCGGATTTGAAATCCGGCGGTCCGGCGGAGAGAATCGAGAACTCGATGTAGCGGTTCAGCTCCGCCGCCGGGTCCTTGGGACGGACGTCCCGCAGCAGCGCCCGCAGCGGCACGATCGAAGTCAATTTCTGTTTGACCAGCCGGTCGCGCACCAACTGGCGCAACGGGCTGTTGGTGGGCGAATCGATTCCGGCGTCGTACCCGGCGGCGTTGGCCGCGGCCAGCACCACAAAGAGCGTTGGATTGGCGTCGAGTTGGCCGGTAGCTTGGGATTTTACCGCTTGAGGGAGAGCCAACGGAACCGCGGCGAAAACGGCAAGAACGGCGAGACCCGCGTGGCGCATGAACATCAGTATATCTTTCCTATCCGGCGTCCGGCCCCAGCACATCTAAAGCCGCCTGCATTTCCGCGCGCGCGTGCTCGTCTCGAGTCTGGGCGATGCCCTCGCGATAGAATCCACGGGCGTCGCTCAGGCGTCCCAATTTCTCCAGAGTCTGCCCTCCCTGAAAGTAAGCGGCCGAGTAAGCCGGATCCGCCTCCGCGACCGCCTTGAACTCAGCTATCGCCGCTTCCAGTTCGCCCGCCTTTACGTACTCCATCGCCAACCCATAGCGGGCGAAAGTGCTGGCGGGGTTCTGTTCCAGCAATTGCTTCAAGATGTCGATTCGAGTAGCTTCCAATCTGTTAGGATACCGCTCTGCCGTGGCAGAAGTAGCCGGCAGGACCCAGACCTGCCCCACAGAGCTGCAAACCGTTGACCGGCCGTGGGGCAGGTCTGCGACCTGCCATTTCCGGGACCGAACGGGTTCTGCCACGCTCTGTTAGGATAGCGGCGTGGCCTGCCCGTTTTTCGATCCCCAACGGAGGCTCGATCCCGGCCCCTGGACCCACCGTCCCAGGCTGCCCTTGGGAGACGCATGTTCGGGCTTCTGCCGCTTGCCGTCGGGCGCATCGTTCACGCCGCCGGAAGAGCATCAGCGCGAGCTGTGCAATCGCGGATATGCCCGCGGCCTCTGCGAGCACTTCCCCGCGTCCGGCGCCGCCGACGCCGTACGCTTTTCCGTCGCTGAGGACTGCGGCGGGCGTCTCCGCGTGGTCTACGTCTTCGAAAAGAATTACGCCCCGGTGAGCCACGGAGCACTTGAATTCCCGCTCGGCGCATCAGCCGCTCCCGCGGACGATCTGCTCCTGCGGCAGGCCCGGGCGTTTGTCGAGAGCTATTTACTGCGCCGCGCTTAGAGCGGAGCGCCGGGCGCGTCACGTCAATTCGTTCACCACGGCCTGAAACCCGAAGTCCTGAGCAAGGGCGGCCAGCTTCTTCTTGGACAAGGTCAGGCCCCACTCGGGGTCACTCTTCTTTCCCTCGCCATAGTCGCGGTTTTCAAAAAGCGGGTTCGGCTTCCCCGCAACGCACGAACGAATCAGGAACAGGGTCGGTGGTTCCCCGTCGACGAATTGGACCAGAGCCAGCAAGAGCGAGGAATGGACCTTGAACTTTGACTTCTGGAGGAAGACGTTAAGGAGTGCCTTTGCCAGCCTGGCGCCGGAACGACTTCACCTGAACATCGTAGTGATCCGCACGACGAAATCAATCCCGTGGTCGTCGACCTCGGCAGTGAACACGTCGCACCCGAGCAACACGAACTCCATTTTGGCGAGGTATTCGGCGAAGGCGGTTGAGGTGATGCCAGATGTGGCGATCAGCCACGCTGTTACGCCTTATACATGTATTTGATGTTGGATTTGTACACCAGCAGGTTGGGCTCGCCGTCGCGATTCACTTTGAGGCAGGTTTTGTCGTACCACTCGATGACGCCCTTGAGCGTCTCGCCGTCCTTCAGCACGATGGTCATCCGCGTCTTGGCCTGCATCTGCTTCAGATAGTAAAAATTCTCGGCGTTGGTTTGGTCGGGCGGCAAGACCTTCTTGGGAGGCCCGTCCTTGCGGATGGGCGCAGGGGCTCTCTGCTCCTTCACTTCGTTGATAGAGGGCCGGATCAGCCTACGGTTTGCGGGGTCCACTCGCGGGCTCCTTGAGGAATGAAAACGCTCTTAACTCTTGGATAGCACAGCGCTACCGGGAGCGCAATTGGACGGCGAAGGCATCCAGCGCGAGGGACTTCTGAATGTTGCGCCGCGCCAGCTCCACCAGTTCATCCACGCGCTCCACCGCCGCCCTCAGCCATTCGAAGGAAACTTTGGCCGCCACCGCGCGCAGCTCGCCCACCACGTCCTGATTGCGAACGTCCGCGACGCCATGCCCCAGCCGAGCCACGTCTCCCAGCAGCCCGTACAGCACTTCCAGATACACCTCGATCTTCTCCGAGCGCCTGGCCGCGATCGATTCGGAATGCTTCATCCACGCGCTGAACGGCTCCAACCCTCCGGCGACCTTCAGCAGAGCCAGCATCGCGCCGCGCCTGCGATCGTACGCCTCCAGATCCAGCGACACAGCCACGCCCGGCGAGCCCTCCGCCAGCGCCAGCCTCCGCTCCGCGTCATCCACCTTGCGCGATGACAGAAACGCGCGCATCTGCGCCTCATTCAACCGCCCGAAGTAAAACGGAACCGCGCGCGAGCGGATGGTCGGAAGCAGATCGTAAGCGTTGCGCGCGGTCAGGATCAGCAGCAGGTGCGGCGGCGGCTCCTCCAGTGTCTTGAGCAGGGAGTTCGCCGCCTGCTCATTGGCCCGGTCGATGGAGTCGATCAGAAACACCTTCCACGCGCCCCGCAGAGGCTTCAGCGGAGCGCGCTCCTTCAGCAGCCGCATCTGCGCGATGGTGATTTGCCGCAGAGGGCCGTCCGGCGCGAAGGTGATGAAATCCGGGTGCGAGGAAAACATCAGCGGATCTTCGTTGCGCTTGTCCGAGGTCCATTTCTCGCGCTCCGCGATCAGCGCCGCGTTGGACTCCAGGCTCAGGTCGTCCTGCTCTATTTTGTACGCGCCGCTTTGGTGCAGATCGTCGCTGAGCAGGGCCGCGCCAAACCGCCGCGCCAAAGTGGCTTTGCCGACGCCCTCGGGCCCGGAAAACAACAGCGTCTGCGGAATTCTCTCGCGCCGGATCATCTCCTCCAGCGCGGTGGCAACATCGGGATTTCCTTGAAACTGTTGGAAGCTCGTAGACTGAAACTTACCATGCCCGCCTCCGTCGCCGCATCCGCAGTCGCCGTCCCCTACTCGCGCGTACGCGAGATCGCCGAGATCGCCATGCGAATGGACGGCGTCTACAAGCTCTATTTCGGCGAATCCAACCTGCCCACGCCGGCCTTCATAAAACAGGCCGTGCAGCAGGCTTTGGGGGACGGCTACACTTACTACACCGAAAACGCCGGGCTGCTCTCGCTGCGTCAGGCGCTGGCGCGCTATCACTTCGATCTGCACGGCGTCGAGCTCGATCCTGGCTCCGAAATCGCCGTCACCGCTTCCGGCGTGCAGGGACTCAGCGTCTGCCTGCGCTGCCTGGTGGACCCCGGCGATGAAGCGCTGGTGCTCACGCCCGCGTGGCCCAACGGCTCCGCGATTCTGCACATGTCGCATGCCGTGGTGAAGGAGATCCCTCAGCCGTTGGTGAACGGCGCTTACTGCATCGACTTCGACGCCCTGGAATCCGCCGTCACTGCGCGCACGCGCGTGCTGTTGTACACCTCGCCATCGAATCCTTTAGGGTGGGTGGCGACGGAGCGCGATCCGGAA
>Ga0210394_10009097_pt1 | contig 10071 bp, 10 predicted proteins | sample IncBWC12MmetaG_FD_160121 | JGI IMG/M metagenome (GOLD analysis project Ga0210394, IMG submission 160121) | Forest soil microbial communities from Barre Woods Harvard Forest LTER site, Petersham, Massachusetts, United States - Inc-BW-C-12-M | ecosystem: Environmental > Terrestrial > Soil >...
GGATTCGAACCCGTGTTATCGCCGTGAAAGAACGGCCCATACACGACTTTAAAGGACTTACAAGAGGCGGACGACCTCTAAGTCGTTGGAAATTCCCGGTAGCGGGAGCAGAACCGTAGCGTAATCCGTAGTGCGGCGCAGCCAAGATGAGCGTCGGATCCAAGCACTGTGACAACCGCTGGTATTGCGAGTTTCAGCCACGGTTTCTGGAGAATCGAGATTCGTCGAGACTGAAAGTATGAGCCGACAACACGACATTGAACCGTACTGGCAAGACGAAGATGATTGGCTCTGCACGGTCGAGTTCTTGCCCAGCGATGACCTCGAAGGTCGATTGTTCGCCGCAGACATCGTCGGCTATCTGTTTGGCTACGCACAACTGGCGAATGCACGCGCTCTGGCACTCGTCGGGGATCCTGAGGCCGGCGCGTACGAGCTCCTTTTTTCCTTTTCGACGCCTGGGGACAAGGACCATTTCCTGGATTTGGTTCGCTCAAATGAGGATATGGGGAGCGACTACGTCGAGAACGATTTCATGTCGCCGACAGCTGAAGAGATTAGGAATGCTCGTCCGCTCGTGGCCGTCCTGCCTGAAGACATTGTGATCCGGGCGACTCTGATTGCATCAGCTATCTGTGGTGGTGCCGAAGGCGATCCTTTAGGGTCGTAGGAAATTACTTCTTGCGTCGCGAGCGTACGGTCTCTGTCGTGACAGCGAAATCTTCACCCGTAACTAACTGAAAACACGCGGCACGGATGGCGCTACAAAAACGTTTCAGTGACCCTCAGAAACAGTTCGTGGACCCTTATTGGACCATAATTTCTGGAGTGCTTTCACACGGCAGTGGCCGGTCGAAAATCGATGCTCGATCGGGCACGAGATGCGTCGAATTTAGAGTGCCCAGTCAGCCGTAGGCGGTGAGGGCGTCACCATAAGGCAGATTAAGCGCAATGCGAAAAGGCGCGCCGTCGCACAGGGCGCCTGCGTGGCCGCTCGCTAACGAGCGGAGATATAGATACCGGACTGAGGAACAGTTTTATAAAAGGGCGGCGATGCAATCCACTTCAATATCAAACCCACCGTTCCAAGCAGGAACGTTAATAAAGATGCGCGCGGGCGGGTTTTCCGGAAAATAACGCCCGTAAACGGTATTCACCGCAGGGAACATGTCTACTGAGGTGACGTATACATTCAGCTTCAGAATGTTTTCCAGAGAAGAGCCCGCCGTTTCGACAAAGAGCTTGAGTTGATCCAATACGATCTCCGTCTGCCGCTCAATTGATCCCTGGAAGATTTCTCCTGTTTTGGGGTCGAAGGGCGGACAACCTGAGACATAGATTGTATCGCCGTGCTTCGTCACGGTTGAAGCTGGGGCCTTGTATTTGTCCAGGTAGGTCGCCAGCGGCTCGACGCGAATGATTTCTCGTTTCATAGATTTCCTCCAATTGATAGGTATGGGCGGACCGCCACGGTCAGGAATTAATCAGTGAGGGCCGCGATTGTTTAGAGTCATGCAACGTGGCTAATACACGTGTCCACACGCCTTCCAATAGCGCGGGCACCCACCTTTCGGCGGGACAGCGGCTCCAACTCTGACTGAGGAAGACGAGGTCACGATTCGCTGCGCCTTTGCTCGCGCTTCCCAGCTCAAGGATGAAGAGCGAGCCTCGTCCAAAGGGACAACCACCGATTTCGCCAGCGGTCTTCGCCTGGCGTACAACGGTGGTTGGTGCAAAGAGGCATTCGTCCACGGCAGCCTCCGTCGTTATTGAAGATCGAAGCGCTGGATCGGCAGCAAGTTGCCGCATTTTATTCAGGCCGTCGACAATGTGATGCAGAGCAACTCCGATTCCGTTAACGGCAGACAGATCTCCATTTACCATGGAAGCAAGCAGTGCTTTCGCCCGCGCCAGCCTGCCGCTGATGTGCCACCCCAGCATTCTCAGGACATTGGAGGAGCTTGCAGCTTCAAGAACTGTACAGGCCGCCGCCCAACTCTCCTCAGTGGCCGTGAACGTTTCCACGAACAATCTTCCTACGCTTTGTTGCACAAGAAGATTGAGTTTCTCCGCAGTTCCGATTCCTCTGACCCATTCGGCCAGGGGCTCCAATTGAGCGGGTCCGTGTTTCACCTCGTCGGCCTTGACGTTTAGTCTCGACCACAATTCCTCTTGCGCCGCGGCTCGGTTGGGGTTCGTGCGCGGCAGCATAGTTGGGAATAATCTGCCGTTGAGCGAGAAAATACGGAGCATTTTCCAGAGACGCAGCACGTTGCGAACAGGACCATGTTCTATGAAGTCCCGGTCCAACCTTGAATCGTTTGAAATTGTCCGGATCTGAGCGGGATCCGTGACGTCAACAATGTCGATGATGCCGGGGAAATACGAGCGTTTCATGCCGCGATGACTCATCCTCTGCGCTGAGATCCTTTCAAGACCTGCTTGATCGGTTCTATTCTCATGATCGATTTCCTTCAACATGCTGCTTCTCCTGTCCTCGTTCGCGCCGCGACATTCATTCCAAGATCATGTGGCCGGCTCATGACGCCTGTGAATTCAGAGAGGGTCGCGGCAATCAATCAACTTGCACTGCACCTTCGCAAGCGGCGGTGCAAAGGGCGGCGCGGTCTCTTCGCCGCTAATTAGGTTGAATGCGAGCAGGCAAGTCGCAAATGCCACGCAAGCTGCCACGAGGGCCGCCGCCGCGAAGCCTGCCCCGTAGGCCGCCAGCGCAACGGAGCGCAGCGGTTCGCGCACGCCGGGCGGTACGGCCGCTAGCAATCCGGAAAGATCGCCCGATGTCACACGAGCAGCGGCCTCGCGCGCAGTGTCGGCCGAAAGTCCGATCTTGGTGGCGTCCACAACGAACCGGTTCCGCGCCACATCAGCGAGGACGGCACCGAGCGCCGCGACGCTGACGAGGATCCCGATGAAGCGCGTCGTGCTTGCGATACCTGAAGCCATGCCAGCGCGATCCTCAGGAACCGCACCTTCTAGGACTTTCACCGTCTGCCCATTGAGCAGACCCGCTCCGCTGCCGGCGACCAGCATGGCGACCAGGAACAGGCTATATGGCAGATGGGATTTGGCAACGAGCCAGAACGCGGTATTCCCGGCGGCAGTGATCGCCAAGCCGGCGGCAAGAAGCGTGCGCCCCGAGTAACGGGTTGCGAGCAGGTGGGTCTCACGCGGGGCAAGCACCATCGGCAGCGCAAAGGGCATCATCGCAATGCCGGCCGCCATAGGCTCAAACCCGTAGGCGTTCTGCAGGTACAGAGGAAGGAAGAAGATCATGACCTGCGCAGTCGCGCCGTAGCCGATCATCGCGAGCACCGCACCTACGAACGTCCTATGGCGAAACAACCCGAACTCCACCATCGGGCGGTCCTGACGAAGCTCCACAATGACGAAGGCGACCATGAACACGAAGGCGACCACAAGGCGCAGGACGATGGTCGGGCTTGACCATCCCGCATCGTTCCCGTCGATGAGAGCCCAGATGAGGAGTGCGAGGCCCGCGCTGAACGTGGTCGTGCCGAGGACGTCGAGGCGTTTGGCGTTAGGGTCGCGAGACTCAGGAATAAACTTCAGGGTCCCGGCGACGAGGATGGCTGATGCGGGGACGTTGACCAGGAAGACCCACCGCCATCCGAAGTAGTTCGTGATCAGGCCGCCGAGGATCGGCCCCACTGCAAGCGCTATACCGAGGCTCGCTCCCCAGAACGCGAAGGCGTCAGAGCGTTCCTTGCCGGTGAAGGCGTTCGACAAAATCGCAAGCGAGCCCGTCACCAGGAAGGCGCCTCCCACCCCTTGGGCCGCGCGGGCAATGTTCAGCAGCAGCGAACTCGTCGCCACGCCGCACGCCGCCGACGAGGCCGCGAAAACCACGAGGCCGATCAGCACGGACTTTCGGCGGCCTCGAAGGTCTGCATAGCTGCCTGAAGCCATGAGGAGGGCAGCGTAGGTGAGGACGTAGGCGCTGATCACCCACTGGACACCGGTGAAAGAGGCTCCGAGCGACCGACCGATCGCCGGCAGGGAGACCGCCACGATATTGGAGTCGAGCATCATCAACGAAGAAACGAGAGATGCGGTCAGGAGCAGCCACGACTTAGAAGCCACCTCGAGTTGTGATTTGTTGGCTACGTTCGGCATTGCCACATCTCTTCCAGTCGCATCTCAAAGGGTTGTGTTGTTTACCTCTTCCTTCACCGAATTACCTCTCGTCGGGCTCCTTTCGGAGGCTCATGTGGAATCGGGTTAAAACATGATTTGGATCTGTGTCCACACTCGGTTGGCGGAGAAAGACTTGGCCGCAAAGGTGTTGCCGTGGAGGTACGAATACTCCATCTGGATTTTCGCGTTGTGTCCGTGAACGTAATAGTTCAGACCGCCAGAATCCTCTTGGACGCGGTGGTAGGAGAAAGGCGGCACCACGAACCAGGCATTCTCGACGGGAAGGGAGCTGCCTGTGAGGACGGGCGCTCCGGTGTTGTAGTCGGGAGCTCCCCAGTTCACTCCCGAAATACGCTCGCCAAACTCCAACTTATGCGGGACGAGATAGAATCCCGCCTGCTCGCCATATCCCCACGAGTTGTAGGAGGGCCCACCGGCTGCCGGATTCGTTTTCCTGTAATACCCCGTCGGCTGCAGGGTGAAATATCGGTAGCGGAAGCCCACGGTCGCAGTCGCATTTTCGGTTGTATCTCCGGCAGTCACATTTTGGAAGGCGGAGCTGGAGGTCACGGGGTTATAGGCGACGGACGTCCAAAGCGTCAGCTCCGGTTTCGCGGCACCCGTGGGATTCGTCTCCACATAGCCGTAGGGGGCCAGCAGGTCGAACTGTGCGTGCCCGATATAAGCCAGCTTTGTGTCGAAGTTCTCCTGCCCGCCCGCGTCGAGCGCAGGAATGCTGTTGGCGATCATGAATGCATAGGAAACCCTACCCGCCCTTCCGTAAGCCTGAAAACCGATCGCCCGAGGAAGCACAAAAGCGTACTCGGCCGTCGACAGGTCGGGAAAGAGGTAGTTCCCCGGGTTGAGGTAGAACTCATAAGTGTACGGAGTCCAAGAACGCCCCGCCTGCAGTGTGAGATGGCTAGAGAGGGTTTTGGAAGTAAACCAATCCAGCATTGTGACTGTGTTGCTGTTGTCAGCCGTGCTGCCCTGAAACTGCAGGAAATATTTCAGGCTCGACTCGAAAACCGATCCAGAGAAAGCCAGTCGACCGAGAAATACGTCGAAGTTATTCGTTCCCTGCGAGCTTTCTCCGAGAGCCTGAACGCTGTTTGCGGGCTTAAAGCCGGTATATCTGATCTGAAGGAGACCGTTGACGGTCAGCGAATAACTTTTGTCGGCGGTCTCGACAAAAAAGCCGTCGCGATAAATATCGGCAGGCATGAGGGTGCCCCTCGCGGTTCCGGGCATGGCGGACTTGACGCCTGATTCCAGCGGCGCTACTTGGCTTCCGGAGGAACTCTGATCGAGTCGCTGTTCGATCGCCTCCAGATGCTGCCGTTCCGCGCTGATCTGCTGCTGGAGACTCTCGGTTTGCTGGTGGGCATCGAGTTCCTGCTGCATTTTGTTTAGGCGATCCAGCGCAACCGCGAGTTCCTTCTTCAGTTCATCCATGTTGGCGGTGCCGCTTGCATTGGCAGTGGAAACCTCCTGAGCAATGTCGGGCAGAGCCAAAACCAGCAGGGATACGGCAATGAGCAGGAGAGTTTTCCTGAATCTGCCGACGTGCCCTTGCAGATCGTTTTTCGGTGGATGAGGCATACTTCTCTCTTTAGCCAAGTGAACAAAACACCGCCAAGCTGGAACCCTCGGATTCAAAGCATCCCGCGCCCGCTATGTCGGCGATCCCATTTCTAAATCCCTGCACTTGCTCCGCCAGAGGCAGGTATGGTCAGACCGCCACGGTCAGGAATTCATCAATGAGGGCCGCGAATTTTCTAAAGACTCATTTAACGTACCGACACACGCGTCCACACGCCTTCCAATAGCGCAGGCACCCACCTTTCGGCGGGACAGCGGCTCCAACTCTGACTGAGGAAGACGAGGTCACGATTCGCTGAGCCTTTGCTCGCGCTTCCCAGCTCAAGGATGAAGAGCGAGCCTCGTCGAAAGGGACAACCGCCGACCTCGCCGGAGGTCTTTGCCCGGCGTAAAACGTTCGTTACTGTAAAGAGGCACTCGTCCACAGCAGCATCTGTCGTTATTGAAGATCGAAGCGCCGGGTCGGCAGCAAGTTGCCGCATTTTATGCAGCCCATCAACAATGAGCTGTCGGGCTGCGATCATCGCGACAACGGCAACCAGATCTCCATTCACCATGGAAGCAAGAAGCGTTTTGGCCCGCTCCAGCCTCCCACCGATGCGCCACGCCAGCATTTTCAGGACATTGGAAGAGCTCGCAGCCTCAAGCACCATATGGGCCGCTGCCACACTCTCCTTAGTGGCTGTGAACGTTCCCACGAACAACCTTCCTATGCTCTGCTGTACAAGCAGATCGAGCTTCTCCGCCGTTCCGCTCCCTCTGACCCATTCAGCCAGAGGCTCCAATTCAGCGGGTCCGTGTTTCACTTCGGCGGCCTTGACGTTTAGTCTCGACCACAGTTCGTCTTGTGCGGCGGCTCGGCTGGCGTTGGTGCGCGGCAGGAAAGGTTGGAATACTCTGCCGTTTAGCGAGAAAATGCGGAGCATTTTCCGGAGGCGCAGCACGTTGCGAACAGGACCATGTCCTGTGAAGTCCCGATCGAACCTTGAATCGTTTGAAATTGTCCGAATCTCTGCCGGATCCGTGACCTCGAGAATGTCAATGATGCCGGGGAAATACGTGCGTTTAATGCTGTGATCACTCGTCTTCTGCGCCGAGATCGTTTCAAAACCTGGTTGGTGGCTTCCATTCTCATGATCGACTTTCACGTCTTCGATGGGAGCATGAATCGTGGCTGAAGAAATGGACTTCACTCGCGTGTGGTCTTCCATATTTGTCTCCTATGAACTCCTTTGCTGTAGAACTTCCGCCCTTTAGAAATGCGTTGGATCCGCCTCTCTCTTCGAGTCCCACCCATTCATCTCATCGAGTTCCTCGGGGGTGATCTGAGGCAAGTGCCGGATGAACAAAACCAGACGCCAGGTTTGTGGGGGCGTGTGCGTTCCGCTGAAGGCTGGCATGCCGCTCAAAAGAACCCCGTCGTCAATGGTGTAGTAGAGTTCGCCATCGCTCTTGTTCTGCGTCGCCGCTGCACGCAAGTCGGGCGGTTTCGGATAGAAGCCCCTGCCGAATACCGTGTGGCCCTGCCCGTCATTCCCATGGCACGGGGCGCAATGATAGGCGAAATGTTCCATGCCTCCTCGAATGCTCTCCGCGGAAGGCGTAATGGGATTGCGAAGTTGTCGATACGAAGATGGCACGGCCAATTTGCGTGCCGTTGTGGCCGCGAACACCTCAATCGCTGATGGTGTCGAGAGCGCGCTGAAGCCTCGCCGCACGAGAATCAGTCCGTATCCCGCGGCCGCAAGCGCAAAGATAAACAGAATCAGCAGTACTCCTTTCCAATGTTTCATGTCTACCGCTCCTGTTCTGTGGCCTCGTTGTCCGCCCGCCCGAACTCGGTGAGGTACCGGCCGAAGTTCAATTCGAAGTCGCTGCGAATTCCGTAGCCGATACCACGGAGTTTGGTGCGGCGTGCCTGTGCATCTGGCCAGGCCAGCATTGGGAAGATCATTTCATTGCTCGACTGAAGCTCGGCAGCTGTCGGCATCCCGAATCGATTGATCTGGGCCTTTGCTGTGGCCAGTGTTTTGCCGTGGAATGAAGCCAGCCTTGTTGCGAGCACGTCAACGAACGAGTCGAGGTCGCCATCCTCCAGCGTGCGGTTCACCCAGCCATAGCGCTCGGCGATATCAGCATCGAAATCGTCGGCAGTCAGCACGAACTCAAGTGCCCGCGAGCGACCGACGAGGCGCGGGAGCCATTCCAGAGCTCCGCCGCCCGGGATTAGCCCGACGCCGACCTCGGGGTTACCGAACACGGCGTTTTGCCGACTGGCGAAGCGCATGTCGCAGGCGAGCACAAACTCGTTACCAATCCCGCGCGTGCGGCCGCGAATCTTCGCGATACTCACGACTGGCGTGGATGCAAGGCGAAGCACAAAGTCGCGCCAGACGCCCAGCAGGTCAGGCCGCTCAACCGCCTTGGCCACGTCGAGATGCGCAATGAAAAAGTCGGGATTCGCCGACTGGAACACTACGACCTTCACGGAAGGGTCCGCCTCAAGGTCGGTCATTAGCGCTCCCAATTCGATGATCGTCGTGGGAACAAACATGTTGATCGGCGGGTTGCTGAAAGTGACCGTCCACAGGCCCGGATGGGTACGATCGATGTTGAACTGCGCTGCGCTCGTCTCGCCGGTGGCGTTGTTGGTGGGGACCTCATACGTCGGATTTGCCATGTTCTTCTTTGTGCTTCGCATTTATTTCTTTCTCGATCCAGTTGAGACCAAGACGGGAGAGCCCGGTCATCCGCACTCTCCTGTAGCAATGTGCGCACGAGGTCAAGTTATGCTGCAGACCGCGCCACGCCCGATCGTAATGATCTGAAGCCCGCACGAATCTCTTCTGAAAAGAGCTTCGGCTGCTCAAAGGCCGCAAAGTGCCCGCCCTTTGGAAGTTTGTTGAAATGAATGAGCTTGGGGAATGCTCGCTCCGCGAAGCTACGCGGCATCGGATAGAGTTCGTCGGGGAAGACGCTTACGGCCACTGGGATCGAGACGCCCTTCGCATTGAAGTACCCTCCTTTTCCCCAATACTCCCAGTAGAGGCGGGCCCCAGACATAAACGTGTTCGTCAGCCAGGCGATCGTGATGTTGTCGAGGACGTCGTCTCGTGTGAGGCCTTCTTTCGCTCCGGCAAAGACACGCGAGATCATTGCGTAGCTGGCCGCGTCGTGATCCAGGAAATAAGCCGCAATCCCTACCGGCGAATCCGCGATCCCGTACAACGTCTGCGGCCGGAGACCCATCTGGTACCCGTAGGCGATTCCCTTTTGATATTCATGTTGCAACGTCTCGTAAGCAACTTTTTCCTCAGCCGAGAGACCCGATGGTGCCGGCTTTCCCGAAGCGGCTGCCTGGTCGATCTCAGGTGGAAAGATGCCCGGCATGTTGGTGTGAATCCCGAGCAATTCCGGAGCGGCGTGCACGCCCATGAATTCAGTGACAACTGCCCCCCAATCGCCGCCCTGCGCCACGAATTTCGTATACCCGAGGCGCTTCATGAGCACGACCCAGGCGCGCGCGATGTGGTCGGGATCCCACCCGGTTGTAGCCGGCCTGCCCGAAAAGCCGTAGCCCGGCATCGATGGAATCACCACATCGAAGGCGTCTTCTGGTCGGCCGCCGTGTGCGGTGGGATTGGTCAACGGATCGATGATCTTCATCTGTTCGATGATCGATCCCGGCCATCCATGCGTGACAATGAGTGGCAACGCATTTTCATGCTTCGAACGGACGTGAATGAAATGGATGTCCAGTCCATCGATCTCGGTGATGAACTGGGGCAGAGCGTTCAGCCTTGCTTCCACCTTGCGCCAGTCGTACTCCGTCGCCCAATAGCGCGCGAGTGCCTGAGTGGTCGCGAGCTGCACGCCTTGCGATGCATCCATGACCGTTTCGCGCTCCGGCCATCTGGTGGCGTTAATGCGTCTGCGCAGTTCCGTCAGTTCGGCTTCTGGAACATTCACCTTAGGGAACGGACGAATCGCATTCTTGTCAGCTGCCTGCTTGCTGTCATGTGTTGTAGCAATGGTTGTAGCCATGGTGTCCTCCTTTGAGTAGTTTTTGCATACGTACGTGGATCGTGTCGGATGCTGCGAACCGGTCATAATCGAAGGGTCGAACGGGACCCATGCTGAACGATCGTTTGTTGGACATCGGATTCTCCGCTGCCGCTTTCAGGACGCCCGCAAATACCCCGGATCAACCGAAGGTGAATGAAAACGCTTCCACACCAGAACCAAGAAACTCGATCTCGAACGAGCGATCGACAATCGGGGCCGGCTGCCGAA
>Ga0210394_10009098_pt1 | contig 10070 bp, 8 predicted proteins | sample IncBWC12MmetaG_FD_160121 | JGI IMG/M metagenome (GOLD analysis project Ga0210394, IMG submission 160121) | Forest soil microbial communities from Barre Woods Harvard Forest LTER site, Petersham, Massachusetts, United States - Inc-BW-C-12-M | ecosystem: Environmental > Terrestrial > Soil >...
CTGGCGCGCCATGTCTTGCCAGCCGTAACGCCGAAGCGTATTGCCAAATAGTTCGAAGCGCGATTCCCACTCCGGCATGTTCAAACGCCACTGCCTCAATTTTGCAACCAGATCGTCAACGTCCTCGGGATCACGAAGCAACATAGGCGCATATTCCGGCCCGTATCGTTCCGCTACCCCCGCCGCCGCGGAAACGATAGCAGGCACTCCCCGGCAGATGGCTTCCTGCACGTTCAATCCGTAGGCTTCGTAGCGAACTGGACTGACGAGCACGTCGGCGGCGGCCAGAAGATCCCGCACCCGGTTGGTGAAGCCAAACAGGCGAATGCGGTGCTCCAGTTTCCATTGCGATATCTGTTCGCGGCACTTCGCGAGGGCCCCGCCGCCTCCAGCCATCAACAGGTCCACATCCCAATGCGGATCGGCGCACAATCTCCTCCACGCTTCCAGCAAGACGTCGTATCCCTTGTTCGTATCGTGTCCCAGGGTGCCGATGAAGACCGCGACGTGGTGAGATTCGGGGATGTTGAACGATTGCCGGCTGGCGGCTTTTTCCTGGGAGGTTGCGGGGCCCCATCCGGACTCAGCACCCAGATAAATGGTGTGGACCAGCCTGGCATCGATCCCCAATTGCTCGATCAGATCGCGTCTGGTCCGCTCGGAGTTTGCGATGAAAAGGCGCCCCACTCGGGCCGCCGACCGCTCTCGCTTGCGCAAGAGCCAGCGGTTCACTCCCTGCTTGGCGCGAAACCAGAAAGGGCCGTTCAGCGGACCCGCCTGCCACACATGATGCACGCAATGCACCCAGTTGATACCGGGCCACAGGCAGTTGGTGCCATTCACGATCACGCGCGCGTTGGGAGTTTGCTTCAACACCTGCCGCGCGACACTTCGTCCGGTGAAATCCAGCAGAGGCGCTCCCAAGAAATACGAGTTCGCGGGCCGGGACACAACATGAACCGTCACCAGGGGGTGGCGCGCCAAATCGACGTCGATACGGTGGCAGATGATGTGCACTCGTGTGCCCTGCTCGACCAGGAATTGCGCCAACGCGAGATTCGCTTTGTCCATCCCGCCTTGGGAGTGGAATCCACCCGCCACCAGAACCCAGGGAGACGATGCGTGATCGGCAGCCGCAAAGTCGGGGGCCAGCTTGGCGTTCGCTGCTTCCCTCGCGGGAGCTGTGGATTTCAGTACAGCCATTACTCCATTCCGCCTCTCATCACTTTGCGGACTAACTCTTCTAACACGTGCATCTGCGTCGCTGGATCGCACAAGTGCCGGGCGCGAGCGGGTCCCTTCTTCCCCAACTTCGAACGTAGCTCAGGTGACTGGATCAAGCGATCAAGCGCTGCAGCCAAACTGGCCGGACTGTCCGGTTCGGCGAGGAGTCCGCAAGTTTCGTCCACAATTTCCAGCGCGCCTCCTAGCGCGGTGGTAACCACTGGACGGCCGGCCCAAAGTGCTTCGACAAAAACCATACCGAACGGTTCCGGACCTTGATTGGGCTGGCAGAAGATGTCCGCACCGGTTAGCAACTGTGCGACGTCGGATCGCTGCCCGAGGAAACGGACGCGATCCGCAAGGCCTAACCGGTCAGCCACCCTCCGCACTTCGTCATACTGCCGCTGATCCGCCGGGTTCTGTGGACCGCCCACCATCCAACACGCCCAGTTCCGGGATTTAAGCTGTGACAGCGCATTCAGATGGAGCAGATGGCCTTTCCACGCTTCGAAGCGGCTCACCTGGATGATCACAACCGTATCGTCATCCACTCCCTGTTCGCGGCGCGCCACGGCCCTCGCTTGCACGGCATCCGAAGAATCCTCCAGCGCCACCGGATTGTACATCACCGACGCTGGAAGATCAGGATATAGGTTCGATAACGAGGCTGCCACGAAAGCGCTGTTCGAAATTGCCAGATCCGGTCTGATCCTCCGCGCCATTCGCTCCAGCCAGCCTCGCCCGTCGTGGCAGCTGTGCGCCCAGAAGATCAGCCTCTGTCCTTCGGCTCTGGCTGTGCGTCCAAAAACCACCAACGGCCAGGGCATATGGCAGACCACCGCGTCATAGCGTTCGCGCCGGAGAATGTTCCTCAATCGATGGCGCGCTCGCCACGCCGTCCAGGGTTGGCTGATGCGCACTCGCCCCAACGGGTGCACTGGAACGCCAGCCGAAGTGAGCTCGCGGCTCAGGCGGCCTTCAAAGCAAAGCGCGAAGTGCGGCTCCATGGCCGGGCACAGGTACTTTAGACGCGCCAGCGTGGCTAGCACCGTCTCTACTCCTCCATAGAGTTTACCGCCGTGCAGATGGAGTATCCTCACGCGCTCGGCGCTGGAGCGAACCAATGCGTCCTCCCCGATCGCGTCACGGCATTCAAAGTTCACATCCGGGGCGAGCATTTTCACCTGGTATCTGACTCGCAGCCCTTACGGCCCCTGGGTTCGTCAAAGCTAACAACGGCGCAGCCCGTAAGAGAGCCGACGCGCTTGGCACGCACCGAGTCGAGCTCCCTGCTTGACACGCTATGATCTCTCGCGCACCAGCCACTGCTGAAAAGAACGATATTCGGCGGCCATCCGCGCAGCGTCCTGCCCCAGAAATTTCAGTCGCTCGACCGCAGCGGGGTCTGTGGCAGGATGGTCGACAATCTTCACGGTGTCGTCGAAACGACGGGCGAACGCCGCGTTTTCCTCGGCGTCCTTGCCATGCATCTCGACAATCAAATCACAATGCCTTGTCGCTGAAATAACTGCGGGCGTGAACAGGTCCAATTCTCCACCGTCGATATCGCTGATGATGAGCGCGCGCGGCTGCCCTTTCACCAAGGCGATCAAAGCATTGGGCGTGCACCACGATTGGAACGACATCCGCTGGGCGGCTACCTGGTTGGCTGCGGCCATCTCTTGGCAAACCTTGCGTTCGTGGGGATCGGCGTCGCAGGCGACCACTCGTTTCCCCAAGCGGGCCAACCCGACCGCGAAATATCCCTCGGCGGATCCTACGTCAACTACGAAGTCGCAACGTTGGGCGGCCGTCTCAAGGAATGGGTACAATTGCCGCTCGTATACTCCCAGCAGCGCTGGCGTTGCGTGCCGGCTCAGCACAGCTGATCGGGTGTACTTCATCCCTGCGAACGGCCCGGCCTGCACGGTGAAGTCGAACTCTTCCGCGGCTTGGAGGGCCAACCGAAACACTCCCCCACGATCCAGCCAGCGATTGGCATGCTTGCGACCGACATGCATCTGGACGGAACGATAGAGCGGACTGGGGATGATCGGCTTGAGAGTTCGAGCTAGGGCAGTGAGCATGGACATGCTGGCTTGTTAAATGGACAGATCAGCGAATCAGACGGCCATAGACTGGTTCCCAACCTCTGAACCAGTGACTGGTTCCCGCGCGAGTTCGTTGTACAACGCCAGCAGCGCATTTCCCAATCGCTTGCGATGAAACAGTTGTTCGGCGCGCTTCCGGCCGGCGTTGCCCAGCCGCTGCCTCAGGGCTTCGTCGCGGGCGAGCCGTTCGATTTGCCGTGCCAAGGCCGCCGCATCACCCGGGGGATGCCCCAACGCGTCATGACCATCCCCGAACAATTCCGCCGCGCCTCCGGCCTGACTGGCGATCACTGGCTTGGCGCAGGCCATGCCTTCAATAATCACCATTCCGAAGGGTTCCGGTTGCGTGCTGGCATGCACGATCACGTCCAGCGAACGCATTACCGCGGGAATGTCTTCCAGAAAACCGGTGAACCCCACTTTTCCCGCCAGCCCCAGCCGGTCCGCCTCCTGGTGAAGCTCGGGCACCGACCATTGGCTGCCGTCGGTTTGGTAAATGGGACCGCCGACGATGTATCCGCGAACAGGCACGCCGGAAGACAAACGCGCCAGCGCTTCCAGGAAAACTTTGTGTCCCTTCCAGCGCGCGAAGGTCGCGATCAAGCCGATCCGAACCGTTCCAGCCGCTGCGGGCGCGAGCCCAGCTTTTGCGTCCAGGTCCAGCCGGTCGCCCACGGGCGAGAACCGCTGCAAATCGATCGCGTTATAGATGGGCATAATGCGCAGGCCGGGCAACACCCGCTCCAGATCTTTCGCCACGCTCTTGGAATTAACGATCGCAACGGTACAGGCCTTTCGAAAGGGCCACAGCAGGCGGCGCATCAACCGGCGCGGACTAACGTAGTCGTGAATGTGCCAAATCAACGGCGTGCGGCGCGGGCTGGTCCATGCGCCCAGCAAATGCATTTTGAAGCCATTGGTGTGAACGATGTCCGGCTCGATCTTGCCCAGCCAGCGAGCCAAACCGCGCGCATATCTTCCGGTGGCGACTGATGCTTTCAGTAAACCGACCAAAGCCGCCCAACGCCCGGTATCGCCCAATCGTGCCAGCGACGGCGGAAACGGCTTCACCAACACTTTCACGCTGAGGTCGCGCGCGATGCCCGCCAGCGGGCCGTCTTCACCGAGCACCAGCCAAAGTTCCCACGCCGGTTCCGCGGCCCGGACGCCTGCTAACAGCTCACGCAGACTGGTCTCGGCCCCCCCCAACCTGCCGCTAGGATTCAGATAGACGATCCGCACGCTAGCGCCGCGTCCTAGCGGACAGATGCAAAATGCTCCGCTAGTAGGGGAAAGATACGTTCTGTGAATTGAACGCAGCTGGTAAATTCGCTGTCCGGCGTGGGTCCGCGCATGGGAGCGATCAAACGCACCAGACTGACGTCGGAGCGGCGGTACCGGATTAGATCCGGCAACAGGCGGAGCTTCGCGTGATACTCTTCTGCCCAGACGTCCCGATCGTTTTGATACCAATAGAGGACCAGGATGCGTTGGTTGGACTTCTCCATGCTGAATTGGTTGACCGGGATTCCCTCCGCTCGCCCGGGAACCGGTATGGTGGTTACCTTCGAGGAACTCACCAGCCAGCCCGACCCGGGCAAACAAATTCTGGGAGAGTGCGGACCGTAGGTGTTCTGCAACGACTTGAAATAGGCCACGAAAAGGCCGATGCCCGCGCCGCTCCGGTCATCCACATAGTCCCGCAGAATGTATTCGTCCGGTTTCAGGTAGGCGGTGACCTCCGGGCCAATCGACTGTTCGACCGAGGCTTTCCATGGTCCCACCTGCCAGGGAATATCATGCAATCCTGGAATTCCGATCTTGTGCTCATCGATCTCGAGCATGCGGGAGGCGCTGGCTTGAAACACCAGGATCAGGCACGCCGCCGCTAACAGACCAATCCGCACGGAAACAAACGATTTGATTTTAGGCATGGTGAAACCGCCAAACTTTGGCGATAGACTGCAGCATAAGATGTAAGGCGACAACACCCAGCGCTGCGGCGACGACACTGACGTAGCCGAAAGCTTCGTGAGCCGCCCCGCTGACCAAGGCCGGGTCATATTGGCCGGCCACGCCGGTTGCCACGATCCGCACGGCGTTTCCGAGAATCGCCACTGGTACCGCCATCACCAGAAGCAGGGCTTTCATGGATCGGCCCTGCACGAAAAAGAAGTTGTACAAGACGCACATGAAAAAGATCGCGACTAGGGAGCGAATGCCACTGCAGGCCTCCTCCACCGAGAGCTTGATGCCGACCATTTCCAGAATGTTCCCTTCGCGCAAAACCGAGTAGCCCAGCGCCTCCAGACAGACCTCACCCAGGCGGCTGGCCAGTAATTGCAAGGACAGAGTGAGACGCTCAAATATGAATGTAGGGGGCGTGATCATGAGGAGCAGCGTACAGAGCGGATACACTAGTTCCCGGATCATCCGCCAACCAAACATCAGCGCAATGTAGCCCACTAAAGAAACCAGAAAAGACATCCGGGCCACCCAGATCCATTGGGCCGCTAGCCCGAGCACGGCTTGAAGGGCGCCCCACAACAGCAGCAGCACCCCCCAACTGGATGGTTGGCGTGGAATGGCCCTGAGCTTATCCTTCTTCGTCCAAGCCATGTAAGCGGCCGCTGGAATCACCAGAATGCCGTGTTCCATGTAGGCATTCTCGTCAAACCAGCTCCCGTAAATACCGACCAGAATGGGCCAAAACGCGACCAGTAACAAAGCGCCAAGGACCAGCATGTCGGTCTTGCCGGCCAGCCAGGAAGTCGCGGGGGCTAGGCGGCCGGACGCAGGCGTAGCTTGGCTCTTGGATACGATCGCCTCCGCATTGTTGGATGCTCGCGCATCCTGGCGATCAGGCTCGGCTCGGGTTTCCATAGTCGTAATAATACTGCCGCTTGCGATCGCGGCTGAGGTCGTAGTCGGTTAGCACGGTTCCAAGCAGCGTTAGCCCGTCTTCCTGGATTCTTTGATAGGCTTCCAGTGCGCTTTCACGGCTGGTAACGCCGCTTCTCAGCACTAGAATCAATGCGTCGGTCAAAGGCGCGATGATGCGAGCGTCGGCCACGCTAAGCAGCGGAGGAGCGTCCACCAACACCATGTCGTAACGCTTGGTCAGGGTCTCCAGGATCGTTCGCAAGCGAGGTGAATACAGCGCCTTGGACACATTGTTTTGCGTGACTCGATTGGGAAGAATCGACAGACCCGGTAGACCGGTGAACGATCCCAGACTTTCCGGCGGATATTCACTGAGCGGCTGATCCTCGCAGAGCAGGTCGATCAGACCCCACTCGTTGGGAAGACTAAATTCGCGATGCAGGTGAGGGCGCCGGAAGTCGGCGTCCACCAGCAGGACTCTCCGGCCGGTCTCGGCCAAAGCGATTCCCAAGTTTTGCACCACGGTGGTCTTGCCTTCCGCGGGTCCCGGGCTAGTGATCAAGATTATCTTTTGGGCCTTGCCCGAGGCCTGGTTCCTCAGGATGGAGGCGAGAGTGCCTCGAAATGACTCGGCGATAAACGCAGGACCGCTTTGCCAGGCGGCCAAAGCTGTCGCGGTATCCTCATGAGTTCCATTGAGCACATGGGGTTTTGCTGCGCCGCGCCAATTGGTCTTCGCGAGCGCGTTACCGTTCTGGCCCAGGTTTGGAATCACTCCTAGCTCCGGCGCATTGAACAGGCGCCGGGAAGCGCCAGGCGATTTGATGCTGCGGTCCATGCGCTCTCTCAGAAAAACCAGCCCGCCGGCAATCACGACGCCAAACATGGCGCCAAACGAAATATTCAAAACCGGCCGTGGCGTGTAGGGAATCTCGGGAGGCGTGCTCGGTTCCACTACGCGGATCGGATTGATGGGAACCGAACTGCTCATATTGGCTTCGCTCTGCTGGACCAGCAGGTTTTGATACATTCCGCGCTGCGTCTCCACCTCGCGCTTGAGCGCGCCGTATTGCGCGGCTTTTCCGGCTTCCGACCCCACCCTTTGCGACTGTCCTCCGTAGGCCGCCGTCAGCAGCTTCTCCTGACGGAGCGACGCTTCGTAGTCGTTCTTGATACGCGCCACCACGCTGGCGATCTCGCTGTCGTAGGTCTTCTGGATCAGCGCGATCTGCGCGTCTACTTTCCGCACCTTCTCGTGCTTGGAAGTGTAGGTGGTTTCGAGCGCCGCCTTGTCCCGCTTAAGACCCTCCAATTGTCCCTGATAAGTTCGCAGTACCGCGTTGTCCAGGACTTCCGCCAACTGCTCCGGGGGATTCTTCAGCGTTAGCTCGTAGCGGGTCTGCCGGGCGATCCGTTCCGATTGGATCTTTGCAAGCTCGCCCTTCAGTTGTATCAGCTTGGTGTCCTCTAGCGTGACGTCTTGTCCGGGACCGGCGAAAACATTGCCGGAAGCCTGCACGAAGTCCCGCAAATGCTCCTCGGCTTCCGCCACTTTCGACTTGGTCTCTTCAATCTGGGCGGCCAGCCATTCGCCGGTTCGTTGCGCAGTCTGCATGCGTGACCGGGAACCGTCGTCGGAGAATTCAGCCGCCATAGAATTCAGGTATTGCGCGGCTACGTCCGGGCTGGTGGACTCACAAGTAAGCTCGATGAGTCTGGTCCTGATGATCGGCCGTGCATCGAAGGTCGCCATCGCGACAGCGAGTCCGGTATTGCGCGTATCGAGTGGATCTTGGGTGGCGGGACGTATGCGCTGCCGCAATCGTGAAAAGAGGTCCCGCCCGGTCGGAGCCAACGGCACCGTCTCGGATTGCATGCGATCAGCGGCCCTCCTTAGAAAACCGCCGCTGTGCAGGATACTGATCTGCGTTTGAATGTTTATGTCGTTGTTTTCGTTGTTGCCGCCTTCAAGAGACCCAATCCTTGGCAAATTGCCGTTGGCGCTCTGTACCTCCATGATGAGCCTGCTGCGGTATCTCGGGGCGCTTAAGACGATCGAAACGAATCCCGCCGCGGCGCCCACTATTATCAACGCCGCCAGCAGCAGCCAGTATCTCCGCAAAAGCCGGATAGGATCGATGCTACGCTCACCGTCGTCCGGCGCTGACGTGAACATCACAGGCGGTTGGTGAGTAGGGTCTTGGAATGGTGAGTTCTCGATTGGCACCAGGCTCGGGTTCGGGTCGTCCGGACCGCTGGATAAAAATTGCATGGTTATTCTTCTCTCCCGGTTTCACCCGCTGGCCGGGGCTCGGACCCGCCGTGAAAGTGGCCCACACTGGCTCCGGAGCCCTCGCGAGCTTGGCTCGTCGCCAGCAAATGCAATTGTTCGGTTACTGCGGCAATGAGGCTCTCGAGAACCCGCATCTTTTCTTCGAGCTCTTGGCCTTCTCTCTGCCGCTGACCGTCCGCGATCAGCCGTTGCACCGCATTTCGAGCAAGGTCCGACACGCTACGCGCACCGCCCTGCTCACACACGCTGCTAAATTGACGAAACTCATCTTCCGAGATCCGGAAGTAAACTAAGCGCTCTCTGGGCTTGAATACCGGCACGGTATCCCTCCTTCGCTTCTTAACCTCGCCAAGCGCTGGCAGGTGACGGATCGACAATAATTCTGGACAAGCTACCGCCATTTCGGTCCCATCCCGCGGGTCCTGGCGCAATCCGCATAACCATATTTCGGGCGCACTCCGCAGACATCTTCCTTGTTTTTGACAAATGTCAGGTGCGCTTCCTGGAGTATGGCCGATGCTGATGACAAGTGTCAATGAACTTGGAGACTTAGCCCTCATTTCGCCGTACTAGTACTGGTAATCTATGTGAGAATTAGGTGAAACTGGGTCATGGACAAACCGGCTACTCTCGCGCTCTTTCTGCTTTGGTTTAGTGGCCCTGGCGTTGTCGCCCAGCCGAAGAAGAAACCAGTCCCTCCGGATCAGACCAACGTTGTCAATTGCGTCAAAGGCCTGTCGGGGTGTGATATTTCAGTACTGACTCCCGACGAGATCAAGCAGGTCGCGGCCGCGTCCAGAAAACGTAATTTAGATTACTGCATGGAGGGTACTACGCTTTGCGACCCCACTCGCCTCGCCACGGCCGAAACCCAGGTCGTGCACGCAGCTCGCTATCGGCGCAACTTGGAGAAGTGCATGAATGGCTCCCCCACCTGTGATCCACTTTTGCTGAATTCCAAGGACGCAGCGTCCGCTCATTCCGCAGCCGCCCAGCGAGACTACGACAAATGCCTGGGCGGCTCCCCCACTTGCGATCCTATACGGCTTTCGCCCGCGCAAAACAAGACGGTCCAGGCCGCCGCGGCCCGCCGCAATTTGGACCGCTGCATGGGGGGGTCGCCAAGTTGCGATCCGCTCCGCTTGACGGCCAGTGAAGCCGCCGGAGTCAAAGCGGCCGCGCTGCGCCGCAATCTGGACCGTTGCCTGGATGGACTGTCTAACTGCGATCCGATCGACCTCTCGGAAGCCGAAGCCAAGTCGGTCCGCATTGCGGCACAAAGGCGCAATCTGGCCACCTGCGAACAGGGGCTAGCTAGCTGCAAGCCCCTCGAGCTAGGGGCCACTGACCTGGAAGCCGCTCGCTCGGCTTTTGAACGTCGCAACGTCGAATCTTGTAAGCGAGGCCTTCCGGCATGCGATCCCTCCCTATTGACGGGCCCTGATATGGCTGCGGTGACTGCCGTTTTCCAGCAGCGGCGTAACCGGCTACGACCGCAACAGGCCAAACCTTAGGTTTGTGAATCGCTTTCCCACCCAAGATGAGCACTCTTCTGCGTT
>Ga0210394_10009101_pt1 | contig 10068 bp, 12 predicted proteins | sample IncBWC12MmetaG_FD_160121 | JGI IMG/M metagenome (GOLD analysis project Ga0210394, IMG submission 160121) | Forest soil microbial communities from Barre Woods Harvard Forest LTER site, Petersham, Massachusetts, United States - Inc-BW-C-12-M | ecosystem: Environmental > Terrestrial > Soil >...
GTCTTTACTGTCTGTGCCTGGGTTTATTGTCTACACCCGCCAATCGACTATATAGGCGCAGACGTGGTGGAATTGAAGTTCGGGCCGGGGGCTGAGACCCCGGCCTTTGTGCCGCGCGATTGGAGAGACAATGGACGCCGCTATCAAGCAACGGTTTTCCGCGCTGATCGACCACGTGCACTCTACGCCGGTGCCGGTCGAAAAGCGGCCTTCGCGCCAGGAGGCGGAGGCGGCGGTGCGGGCCCTGATCGCCTATATCGGCGACAACCCGGCGCGTGAGGGCCTGCAGGCCACGCCGAAGCGCGTGGTCGCGGCCTTGGACGAGCTTTATCGCGGCTACCGCGAAGTGCCGGCCGAAGCGCTCATGCGCACCTTCGGCGAGACCGAGCCTTATGACGATTTCGTGCTGATCCGCGACATCGGCTTCACCTCCCATTGCGAGCACCACATGATGCCGTTTTACGGCAAGGCCCATGTGGCGTACCGGCCGGTCGAGCGCGTGGTCGGCCTGTCGAAACTCGCCCGTTTGGTCGACGTCTATGCGCGCCGGCTGCAGACCCAGGAGCAGCTCACCTCGCAGGTGGCAGCCGCAATCGAGGATGTGCTCAAGCCGCACGGTGTCGCCGTGCTGATCGAGGCCGAGCACACCTGCATGTCGGTGCGCGGCGTCAGCAAGCCGGGCGTCTCGACCGTGACCACGCGGTTTCTCGGCACGTTCCGCGACAGCCCCGAAGACCAGATGCGGTTCGTCACGCTGGTGCGCGGCGCCGCGGCTGCGGGCTGACGCCGGCAAAGCGGGGGGCTTCGTTGTCCGACAAAATACCCTTCGCATCGCCGGGAACGAGCGCCGCGCTCGAAGAGGGTACGGCGCTGACGCCGAAATTCGACGCCGATGGGCTCGTCACCTGCGTCGCCACCGACGCGGTTTCGGGCGATGTGCTGATGGTCGCGCACATGAATGCCGAGGCGCTGGCAAAAACCATCGCCACCGGCGAGGCATGGTATTTCAGCCGTTCGCGGCGCGCGCTGTGGAAGAAGGGCGAGACTTCCGGTCACACCCAGCGCGTCGTCGAGATGCGCATTGACTGCGACCAGGACGCGGTCTGGATCAAGGTCGAGCAGATCGCCGGCGCCTGCCACACCGGCCGCCGCTCGTGTTTTTATCGCGCGGTGCCGCTCGGCGAAGCCGGCGCGGTGACGCTCGAATTCCGCAACGAGCGCGTGTTCGATCCGAAGGCGGCGTATCGGACGAAAGACTGATCAGCTTTTCATTGGCGCGGCCTGGGCCAGCAGCCGCTGAGCCCGCGCCAGGTGCGGACGGTCGTACATCACGCCGCCTATGCCGACGACACCGGCGCCGGGGTTTTGTGCAAACGCATCGATGATGGATTGCGCCTGCGCGATCGCCTCCGCGCTCGGCGTGAACACCTCGTTGATGATCGGCACCTGCGCCGGATGGATGGCCATCTTGCCGACAAAGCCGTCGCGGCGGGCTTCCTCGCACTCGCGCCGAAAACCTTCGCTGTTGCGGAAATCGACATAGACAGTGTCGAGCGCCGGCACATTGGCGGCGGCGGCGCCGGCCAGACACAGCACCCGCGCCAGCCGATAGGGATCGAGAAAGCGGCCCTGCGCGTCGCGGTTTGCCTGCGCGCCGAGCTCGGCGGACAAATCCTCCGCGCCCCAGGTCAGGGCGCTCAACCGTTTGCTGGCACCGGCAAAGGTGCCGGTGACGAAAAGCGAGGCCGCGGTTTCGGTGGCGAGCGCGAGAATCTTGACGTGGCCATCGGGCAGACCGCCGATCGCCTCGCGCACGGCGAGCTTGGCATCGGCGTGCACGACGGAGGCGCCGCCCTCCGCCTTCGGCAACATGATGGCGTCGGGCTTTGCCGGCACGACGGCGTCGAGATCGGCATCGATCAGGCCGGTCTGCAGCCCGTTGACGCGCACCAGGATATAGGGCCGCGATGGCGCCGCCATCGCACCTTTCAGAAATGCCGCCGCGCTCTCGCGCGCTTTCGCCTTGCCATCGTGCGCAATTGAATCCTCGAGATCGACGATGAGCGCGTCGGCGCCGCTCGTCATCCCCTTGTCGAGTTTTTTGGCGCTATCGGCCGGAACGAAAAGAAGGGAGCGCATTACACCTCGATCGAGCTTCGTGGCATTGCGTTATTTCACATCGGGAAGGACGTAGCCCTTAGGTGCTTCCTGCATCAGGGCCAAGGTGTGGCCGTCGGGATCGGCAAAGAAAGCCATCCATAAGTCATGGTCATCCATCTTGGCGATCAAATGTGGCGCGCTGTCGAACGCAAGGCCGCGTTGTTTCAGTTCGGTCACGGCAAGGGCGATGTCGGCGCACCGAAAATAGATGCAGCCTCGCGGCGTAATGGCGTCCCTGGATTTCTCGAGCAACAGCCGAACGCCGGCACAATCGAAAAAGGTCAGATCGCCAAATCGATAAAGCTTTCGCAGCCCGAGAACCTTTTCGTAAAATTCCTCCGCACGGTCCACATCGCTGACCGGGAGCGCAATCTGGCCTATCTGGCTCAGGTTGAGCAGCATCGCATCACTTCGGCCGCATCAAGATGAACGCCTGGCGGCGGCATTCGGCGACCAGCTTGTTGTTCTGATTGTAGGCGCGGTGGTGAAACTCGACGATGCCGGCGCCGGGACGCGATTTCGATTCGCGCTTGCCGATGATCTCGGTGGTGCAATGCACGGTGTCGTTCTCGAACAGCGGGTGGGGGAATTTGACCTCGGTCATGCCGAGATTAGCGATCGTCGTGCCGACCGTCATGTCTGACACCTGGATGCCGATCATCAGGCCCAGCGTGAACAGGGAATTCATCAGCGGCTGGCCCCATTCGGTCTCCTGCTCGCAGAACTGGCGGTCGATATGCAGCGGCTGCGGGTTGAGGGTCATGTTGGAGAACAGCATGTTGTCCATCTGGGTGACGGTGCGCGTATAGCGGTGCTCGACGGTCTCGCCGGGGATGAAATCCTCGAAATAGAGCCCGCCGCGCTTGTGCCGAACGGCTGCCTGCTGGGTCATTTTTCGTCTCCGAAATGAAGTTCCATTAAGCCCCCGTTTACCATAATCGTTAATCATTCCTAAGCCCGGTGGGAGCCGGCGAGGGAGCCAACGCAATGCTGGTCGATTCCAGCGGTTACGCCGCCGGTTCGACGGTGACGGGAGCCATTCGTCAGGCTTCGGCGGCCACCGGTACGAGCTTCAATTATCTATTGGCGACGGCCCAGGTCGAGTCCGGATTGAACCCGCAGGCCGGCGCTTCGACGTCGTCGGCGCGCGGGCTGTTTCAATTCATCGAGCAGACTTGGCTCGGCACCATCAAGCAGTCCGGCGCCCAGCTCGGCTACGGCCGCTATGCCGACGCCATCACCAAAACCTCGTCCGGCCATTACCAGGTGGCCGATCCGGCGATGCGCGCCGAGATTCTCAAGCTGCGCAACGATCCGACCGCCAATGCGGTCATGGCCGGCGCCTTCACCAAGGCCAATGCCGATTACTTGGCGACCAAACTCGGCCGGCAACCGAGCGAAGGCGAGCTCTATATCGCCCACTTTCTCGGCGCCGGCGGCGCTGCGCGCTTGATCTCGCTCGCCGCCAATAATCCGAATGCCAAGGGCACGGAGTATTTCCCGAACGCCGCCAGCGCCAATTCTTCGATCTTCTATGACCGGGCAACCGGGCACGCGCGCAGCCTCGCCCAGGTACGCGACGTCCTCACTGCGCGCTACGACGTCGCCCGCAACGATGCCGTGCGCGCCGCGCAAGCCGCCAGCGCTACCGTTACGCCCGGCACGCTCAGCGTCGCCCAAGCCACCGGCGCGCCTTTGGATCTTGCCGCCTTTGCGGCTCCAACCCCCGCGGCGGCGCCGAATCCCGCGAATGCCGCGCCCACGGCGAAGACAGCGGCGGTGCCCGATACGGCCGGCATGACTGGCGCGTTCGCCGCGGCCACGCCGTCGCCGGCGGCGCGGGCGACGAACCAGATTTTCCACGGACTATTCCAGGATACCGATCGCACCGCGCCGGTCGCGGCGGTGGTCAGCCAGCTATGGACCACGCCGAATGCGCCGATGGACGGCAATGGTGCGGCGGGCCAGCCGCCGCGCCGCGGCGACATGCGCAATCTGTTCAGCGACCCCGGCGAGGGGTCTTAACGTTTCGGCAACAATCGCAAACATTTATGGTGAACGCTTTGTTAAGCCGGCGCGGTTTAAGGTCGCCGCTGCCATGATCCGGTGTTGCGTGAACCAGCAATGATCGTCCGCCATTTTCTTCAATGGGTGCGCACCGCTGCCGCCGGCGAGCGCGCCGAAGCGACCAGCGCGCTGGCGCGCGCCTTCCTCTATTCCGATCTGTCGCCTGACGATCTCGGCGCCGCCGAAGGCGCCATGCTGATGTTGCTCGACGATTCCTCGCCGCTGGTGCGCCGCGCGCTTGCCGATGTGTTGGCCGCGAGCCCCGATGCGCCGCCGGCAATCATTTTCGCGCTGGCCGCCGATCAGCCGAGCATCGCCGCGCCGGTGCTGGCGCTGTCGCCTTTGTTCGTCGATGCCGACCTGGTCGATGCGGTGGCGACCGGCGGTCCGGCGGTCCAGGCTGCGGTGGCGAGCCGCGCTGCGCTGCCACGCTCGGTCGCCGCGGCAATCGCCGAAGTCGGCACCGCGGAAGCTTGCCTGGTGCTGGTCGAAAATCACGATGCCGACCTGGCACCGCTGTCGACCGATCGCATCGTCGAGCGCTTCGGTCACCTCGCCGCGATTCGCGAGCCGCTATTGGCGCGCGACGATCTTGCGGTGGCGACGCGCCAAACCCTGGTCGCCAAATTGTCGGAGGCGCTCGCCGGCTTCGTCGCCGGGCGCGCCTGGCTCGAGCCCGATCACGCCCAGCGCATCGCGCGCGAGGCTTGCGAGAAGGCGACGGTTGTCATCGCCGCCGACAGCGCGACATCGGAAGTCCGCCCGCTCATCCGCCATTTGCGCGTGACCGGGCAGCTCACGGCCGGCCTGATTTTGCGCGCGCTATTGTCCGGCAATGTCGTGCTGTTCGAGGAGGCGCTGGCCGAGCTTGCCGACATGCCGGTCGCGCGCGTCTCGGGCCTCATCCACGACCGCGGCAACGCCGGCTTGCGCGCCCTGTTCGAGCGGGCGGCGCTGCCGCCATCGACCTATCCGGCGTTTAAGGAAGCGATCGAGGCGATGCGCGAAGGCGGCTTTGCCAGCGAGCCGGGCGACGCCGCGCAGCTGAAGCGGCGGATGATCGAGCGCGTGCTGACGCGCTGCGAGGATCAAGATCTCGGCGAGCTCGAGCCGCTGCTCACGCTATTGCGCCGCTTCGCCACCGAAGCCGCGCGCGAAGAAGCGCGGCTGTTTTGCGATGGGCTCGTGGCGGAAAACGCCGAAGCCGAGGATTGCTCGGTCGCGGCTTGATCTAAGCGCCCGGAACCAGCGGCGGCGCAAAAATGTTTTCCAGATAATCCGGCCGAAAACCGTTTTCCGTCTTGAGGAACTCGTCGGTGACGTCGCGCAACCGCTTGGTCAGCACGGCAGCGGCGGCGAGCAGGTCGAGACGGTCATATTCGCGGACCACGGCCCGTATGGCGTCGACGTGCTGGTCGACCAGCGTCAGCGGAATCCGTTGCATGTCCGGCGTGTGCTCGACGAGCCGGCACAGGCTTTCGGCGACACCGGCGACGGCGGGAAAGCCGAACGTGCCGGCTTCGCCCTTGATGTCGTGGGCGGCGCGGAACAGGATTTCGTGGGTTTTCTGGGTGAAGCCGTCGCGCTTGACGTCCTGCCGCGCGGCTTCCAGCCGGTCGCACTCCGAATCCATCCAACCGGAGAACTCGCTCGACAGTTCGGCCAATGCCGCTTCGGCGCGCCCCACCGGGTCGTCGACGACGTCGCCGGCCGGCGCCACGGCCCTGCGCAGCTCGTGCGGCGGCGTGATCACTTCGTAATCGCCGTAGGTGGCAACCGATGGGGTTTCGTCTTTACGACGGGACATCGTCAATCATGCTCCTGGCATCAGACAGTCGCGCGGGCCTTTTCGAGCAGCGGCTGTTGGCGCATCACCTCGGCCTTGCCGCCCTTGCGTCGTTCCGGGCCGGCATAGTTCGGGTTGACGTTGCGGCGCCGATCCGGCCCGAAATAGGTTTTGGTTTTCACGAACGGGCGCGGATTGGCGACGACGTTGAAGATGCGCTCATAGAGCGCCTTGGCCGAAATCGGCTTGGCCAAGAATTCGGTGACGCCGGCGTCGCGGGCGCCGACGACGCGCTTCTTTTCGGAATGGCCGGTGAGCATGATGATCGGCACGTAAGGGTTGGCGTTGGCGCCCTGTTGGCGGATCATCTGCGTCAATTCCAGGCCGTCGAAGATCGGCATCACCCAATCGGCGAGCACGATGTCGGGCATGTAATGGGTAAAGGCTTCGAGGCCGGCGGCGCCGTCTTCGGCCTCGTACACCTCGCGCGTGCCAAAGCCATGCAGCAGCGTGCGCAGAATGCGCCGCATATGCGCGTTGTCGTCGATGACCAGAAAGCGCAGCCGGTTGAAATCGATACGGACCATGCGGACTCCCGCGCGGCGCACGCCTAGGCGCACCTCCGCACGGTGAAAAAGGTAAATATTTGTTGTTAACGCGCGGTTAAGAGCTCCCGGCCGGATGGCCGGAAGCCGCGGATATGTGCGGCTTTCAGCCCCGGGCCGAACGGCTTGCCGGTTTGGCCGGCAGCGTCTTTAGCCAGCCTTCGATGACGCCGGCGATGGCGTCGCTGTTCTTCTCCAGCATCATCATGTGGCCGTTGCCGTGGATGCCGCGGTCGGAGAGATGGATGAAGGTGTTGGCGACGCCAGCCTGGGTCAGGTAGGCCGAGGTGCAGTGATCGTAGGAGGCGTGATAGGACGCCTCCGACGAGATGATCAGGACCGGGATGTCCTTGAGGTTCGTCAGCTTGCGCGCTGGTTGGGCTTGCGACCAGCAACGCACCAGATCGGGCTTGTCGGCCTTGTCCTGGCGCACGAAGGTGAGTTGCTCGCCGTCCTTGAGCGGCGGGTCGTAAGTGAGCGGCACGTCGCCGAGGCCGGAGATTTTGGTCTTGTCGGCATCGGCGAACCAATCGGGCGCGCCCTTGAACTCGATATCGTGGGCCGGCGGGCCGCTCGGCTCGACGGCGACGATCGCCTTCACCAGGTTTGGCCGCTTGTCGGCGATCGGCCAGCCCATGGCGCCGGATTGCGAGTGGGTGAGCAGGATCGCCGGGCCGATCTTGTCGAGCAGCGCCGCGCCGGCGTCGCGATTGAGCTCCTGCTGCTTGGCGAAATCTTTCAGCGACGGAAATTGCGACGCGTAGAACTGGTCGAATATCGGATCGCCGGCCTGCGCCGCGCCCGGCCATTGGGTGTGCAGATGCGCTTGCGGCCACAGTCTATAGCGCTCCGGCGCGGCAAAGCGCTGCAGCTCGCGCTCGAGCTCGGGCGCGGAGACTGGGCCGTAGCCATTGGTCCAATAGCCGGCGCGCCCGCGCGCCACCTGATCGACCACATAGACGGCAAAACCGCGGCGCAGGAAATATTGCGCCCAGCCTTCGCGGCCGTCGGGCGTGCCGGTGAAATTGGTGCCGGTCTGGCTGCCGCCATGGATCATGACGATGGGGTAGGGGTGCAAGAGCTTTTGCGGAATCTGGAACTCGGCATAGAGCTGTCCGACCATCGGCGAGCTGGGCAGCGACGCATCGATCTTGCCGCCGGCAAACAGATAGCCGGATTTGGCGATGACCAGCGGCGGTTCGGCTGCATCGGCTTGGCGCGCCGCGCTCCACGGCAACGCCGCGAGACAGGCCGCCGCAATCCGGCGAATGATCGTCATGCGAAAATTGCTCCCCGTCGCCGCGCCCATGGTCGTCTCCTGTTATCGGACGATGGAAGACAGACGACGGACGACAGATAAGGAATATTCTTCATCCGTCCTCTGTCGTCTGTCCTCCGTCCTCAGTACCCGAACTGCTCGCTCAAAATGCGCTCGTCGAGGCTGTGGCCGGGATCGAACAGCATGTGCATGTCGATGCTGTGATCCATGCTGATCTCGACCGAGCGCACCGAGCGCACCTCGTCGTGGTCGGCGACGGCGGCAACCGGGCGCTTGTCGGCTTCGAGCACTTCGATGGTGACCTTGGCGCGGTCGGGCAACAGCGCGCCGCGCCAGCGCCGTGGCCGGAACGGGCTGATCGGGGTCAGCGCCAAGAGCGGCGCATCGATGGGAATGATTGGCCCCTGCACCGAGAGATTATAGGCGGTCGACCCGGCAGGCGTCGCCAGCAACACGCCGTCGGCGACAAGCTGGGCGAGGCGCTCTTTGCCGTCGACCAGCACCCGCAGCCGCGCTGCCTGGTAGCTCTGGCGGAACAGCGACACTTCGTTGATGGCGCGGTGGCGGTGGACGCGGCCGGCGGCGTCGCGGGCGCGCATCAACAGCGGATGGATGACGCTGACATGGGCGGCGGTCAGCCGTTCGGCGAGGCCGTTGTCGGAAAACTCGTTCATCAGGAAGCCGACCGTGCCGCGGTGCATGCCATAGATCGGCTTGCCGGAATTCATGAACCGTTGCAGGGTCGCCAGCATGAAGCCGTCGCCGCCGAGCGCGACGACGACGTCGGCGGTCTCCGGCCGGGCGTCGCCGTAGCGGCGGACCAGCCGGCGGCGCGCCTGCTGCGCCGCCGGAACGCCGCTGGCGACGAAGGCGATGCGCTTGAAACGTGATGCAATCCGGCGCTTTGCCATAACGGGTCGGGCTTTAAATCGGCGGCGGCGCGGCGCCACGGGAGGTCAAAATGGAACGCGCGGTGTTCGTCTATACGACCTATCCATCCATTGTCGAGGCGGAGGCTGCGGGCCGCGCCCTGGTCGAGCGCCGATTATGCGCCTGCGTCAATATCCTTCCCGGCATGGTTTCGTTCTACTGGTGGCAGGGCAAGATCGATCGCGGCGACGAAGTGGTGATGATCGTAAAGACCCGCGCCTCGCTTGCGGAAGCCGTGCGCGCCGCGGTCCGGCAGATGCACTCCTACACCACGCCTGCCATACTGGTGCTGCCGATCGAGACGGTCGATCCGGACTACCACGCCTGGATCGTGGCGGAGACGCAAGGGCAAGGGGCATGAGTAAGCTGATCGCGGTTCTGGGCTGCGTCGTCGTTGCGTCTGTCGTGACGCCGCTTGCGGCTCAAACCTATCCCGAGCGGCCGATCAAGATCATCGTCGCCTATCCGCCGGGCGGCCCGACCGACACAATCGCGCGCGTCGCAACGGCCGGTCTCGACCGGGAGCTGCATCAGGCCGTGATCATCGAGAACGTCGCCGGCGCCGGCGGGCGGATCGGCGCCCGCGACGTGGCACGCGCTGCGCCCGACGGCTATACGCTGCTCATCGGCGGCACCAACGACAACTCGATCACGCCGGTTCTGTACAAGAACCTCGACTACAATCCGGCGAAGGATTTTGTGCCGGTGGCGGCGCTGGCGACCGACTCCAATGCGATTGTCGTCAATCCGTCGCTGCCGGTGCACACGCTCGCCGAGCTCGCGGATTTTTCCAAGGCCAATCCGGGCAAGGTCACGTCCGGCGCGACGGCGGGCATCGCGCCCCATCTTCTGCTTGAGCTGTTGCGGGCGCGCATGGGCGCCGACATGACCTTCGTGCCCTACAAGGGCGCGGCACCGGCGCTGGCCGATATCCTCGGCGACCACATCCAGGTCAATGCCAGCGCCAAGTCGGTGCTGTTGCCGCTGATCCAGTCCGGCAAGCTGCGGGCGCTTGCGGTGTCGAGCGCCGAGCGCTGGCCCGAACTGCCCGACGTGCCGACGCTGCACGAAAGCGGCCTCGACGGTTTTCCGTCCGTGCTGTGGTTTACCTTGATGGCGCCGGCGGCCACGCCGCCGGACATCGTCGCCAGGCTCAACGAGGCGGTGAACGCGCATCTGTTGAGTAAGGAGAGCCGCGACGCGATCGCCAAGATCGGTCTAGAAACCCATGTTCTGGCACC
>Ga0210394_10009104_pt1 | contig 10067 bp, 7 predicted proteins | sample IncBWC12MmetaG_FD_160121 | JGI IMG/M metagenome (GOLD analysis project Ga0210394, IMG submission 160121) | Forest soil microbial communities from Barre Woods Harvard Forest LTER site, Petersham, Massachusetts, United States - Inc-BW-C-12-M | ecosystem: Environmental > Terrestrial > Soil >...
CTGATCGGCACCTTGTTTACTTCCGCCATATATATTTTAGGAACGGTAAGCGTCCTGGGCGCAGTGGACCCTAAGGCCTTGCAGCGGTCGGTGACCCCATTTGGCGATGCGGCCGTCAGGATTTGGGGGCCCGCCGCCCGCTATTGGGTGAGCGCCGGAGTGGCGGTTGCCGCCTTTGGCGCCCTGAACGGATGGATTCTTATCCAGGGCCAGATTCCCTATGCCATCGCGAAGGATAAACTCTTTCCCCGGATTTTTGCCAGGGAAAACAAACAGGGAACGCCGGCCCTGGGAATTGTCATTTCCAGCGTGCTCGTTACTGTATTCACGCTCATGAACTACAGCCGGGGCCTGGTTCAACAATTCCGATTCCTGGTACTGCTTTCCACCCTGACTTCGCTAGTGCCTTATCTGTTTTCCATGGCTGCTTTTATTGTAGTATGCCTGCAGCAGCGAGCCCAGGTGAAAATCAACTGGCCTTCCTCGATTGTCCTATCCGTCCTCTCCTTCGGATTCGCCTTCTGGGCGATTGCCGGGGCCGGCCAGGAAATCGTCTATTGGGGTTTCCTTCTCCTCATGGCGGGAGTACCCCTGTATGTCTGGGTGCTCCGTAACCGGATGCAAAATCCATAATAGCCCTTCATGCCACCCAAACTCAGCAGCCATAGCGAATTCGGAAGACTGCACACCGTATTCCTGAAACGGGCTGAATCGGCATTTCTCAATCAGCAATGCGTGGATGCCGAATGGAATGCCTTGGGATTTTTGGGACCGCCATCCTTTTCCAGAGCGGTTGCAGAATACAGCGCGTTTGATTCCCTGGTTTCCCAAGCCGCCGCCCGCGTCTGCTACCTCCCCGCCGACCCATCCCTGACCTTGGATTCCCTGTACTGCCGGGATGCAGCCTTCGCAACCGATGCCGGGATGATTCTTTGCCGCATGGGAAAGGAGTCCAGGCGCGGCGAGCCGGAGTCACTGGCCGTCGAATTTCATCGATTGGGGATACCGGTGCTCGGCAGGATCGTCGAACCGGGTATCCTGGAAGGGGGTGACCTCGCCTGGATTGATTCACTGACTCTGGCGGTCGGCCTTGGCTATCGAACCAACGAATCAGGAATAGAACAGGTAAGAGGCTTTCTTGCTCCCATGGGCATCCGGATCCTGGTCGTGCCCCTGGCCCACTACCGGGGGCCATCGGATGTCTTCCACCTGATGTCTGTATTTAGCCCGGTGGATCGAAAAACCGTCGTAGTATATTCTCCCTTGATGCCCGCTTTTTTCCGGCAGTGGCTGTTGGCCGAGCGATTCCGGCTGGTCGAGGTCCCCGATGCCGAATTCGAAACCCTGGGCTGCAATGTGCTGGCGCTGGCGCCCGGTGACTGCCTCGTGCTGAAAGGAAACTCTGGAACGCAGACAGCCTTGGAGCAGGCGGGATGCCGGGTTACGGTGTACTCAGGGACTGATATCAGTTACCCAGGCGGCGGCGGCCCAACCTGTCTTACCCGCCCGATCTGGAGGGAGTTGCCGGAAGATTAAACATCTAGACGCTTGGCGAAAGGAACGCGTTCTCCCTTTTCCAATAAACGCTTGACTATACGCAGGTACATCGCCCAGCAATAAGAGGAAATCCGGAAATGGGCATTTTCCGAAGGCCAGCCCCGGTGATAAAAACGCAATTCGGTTCCGGACCGGTGATCCTCCAGCTGAAATCCGATCCGGGCCCCATCCCAATCCGGATCGCTGTCGTGCATCTGAATTTCGAAGGCATTCCCTAGATCAAATAGCGTTACGGTGCCCTTCCAAATAAATCCGGGACCAAAATCCAGCAGGTACTCCTCCCCGATCCCGGGAATTCCTGATGATTTGTCCGTCCACCAGTATTCCATCCCCTTGGGCGTCGCGAGGATTTCAAAAACGCGGTCCTTGGGCGCGCTGATGGTCAGGTCATAGAAAAGGTCAGCCATAAAATAATTTTTTCAATTGATTTGCGGAAACGCGCCTGGCGAATGGACGGTGCAGTCCGGGATCCCGCCTGCGCCATGCCCGACCTAAGTTAAGTATTCCCGAAGATGATTCCCAACCCGTTGCCGGCTTCAGGGACGGAGGATGGCCACTCCGAACGGACCGAGGACCAGATCTTTCGATCCGATGGATTCGGGTGCTGGCATTCTTTCCCCGCTGGAAGGATCAACGCGCAAGAACTGCCCTGCACGAAAATCAGCCGGAACAGCCAATGTGGCTGGCCGGGCAGACCGGTTTACGACCAGGATTCTTTTTCCAGCTGGGGTTAAGAAGCCCTGAACCTCCAGGCCTTCCGTGCCCTCCGCCCCACCGGCCACCAAGACATCTCCCGGGCCTAAATTGTCTCGAATGATCTTGAGCGCCCAGTAACGCGCATTCCCCCGGCCGCTGGTCCAGTTGACCATGCTGACGCTGGGGTACTGCGAAGGATAGCCCAGTAGCTGGGATTCGCCGATCACGTCAATGCCTATGCGCGTCAGTTGAATATACAGGTAAGCGTACAAAGCGGCCGACAAATTCCAATATTGGGCGGGAATCTCCGGAGAAGATGAATCGAAGTCAGAAGACAAAATGCTTCCAATTTCATCGATGCTGGTCCTGGTCCGGGGCGATAGGCGCCGGCGAATGGACTCGATATAGCGCACGCTGTTCAGGAAGCCGTTGGCCTGGTCAAAAAAACTATACTGCATGGATTCGATCCCCTGCCCCGGATAGCCGATGGCGTAAAAATGATAGGATATCATGTCCAGGGGTATGCCAGGCCGGTGATTTTTGTGGTTGAGAAAGTATTCAAACCAATGCGGGTCATTTTCAGAGGCCAAGGCCATGCCGACGAAACGGGTATCGGGTGAAACTGACCGGATTGCCCCGACTACCGCGTCGTACTCCCGGGTGTAAATCTCCGGTTCGGGATGATGCTCCTGGTCGGGCTCATTAAATACTTCCCAATAGGGTATGTGGAAATGATTTCCGGAAGCGTGGTACGTTCCGCATTCATCAGTAAAGCCACCCCGCGTATACCAGCTGACCAGGCGGCGGTAATAGGCGGCAATCTGTTGATAGCTGCTGTCCACGGGAAGGGTGCCCTGGGTATAATTCCAGGTCACGGAATCGGGAGATTCCGGGTAGGACACCGTTTGAGTTGATCGAAACATCCAGGCGGGAATGGTGCTGAAGTTGAGAATAAAGCGGTGTCCCCGGGTCGCCTGGAGAAAATCCTTGGTCATGGGATCGATCAGGCTAAAATCCCAATAACAGCGGCCATTCGAAGGGGGCTTGAGCTCCGCGACGGCCAGGCGGGGATAAGGCAACCAAGGCACATAGCGGACATATTCTCCCTTCAGCTGGCGCAGGGTTTCCCACACGCTGTCGTGGATGGCCGAACTGAAACGAAGCGGCGGGTTGACGACCACCTGTAAGGTTGGGGTGGAACGGGATACCGATAACTGGTGGCTCCAATCCATCCGTAGGGAATCCGCAGCGGTGGTTTGAGCATTGACGAGCAGGGGGAATACCACTAAGGCCGGAACGAACCAGGTTGTCATAACGAATCATTTAGGCAATAGCTTCCGGGGTACGCGGGTAGGGCTTGGATTGGCCGGCAATACCGGCGATCATTTTCTGGCGGCCCAGAAAATAGCATTACGAAACAAGTCCGTGTACGCCGCATTATCGAACAAATCGGGAGAATGCCCCATGAAAATATAGAGATTGCGCGAGGCGACCCGTTCGTTTGTCCAAATTACGGGATGATCGCCCATCTTCACCCGGGAATCCGGAACATAGGAGGATTCATTTACGCTGGCCAGGACATGGACCCGGTTTCGCGGGCTCCGGTCGTAGGTGTACCACTCATCCTGGCGAACGAGAAACCTGTTGGGGACGCCTCGCATGCAGGGATGGCTGGAATCCTCCACCTGTACTTCGGCTGAGGCGAATCCGGGAATATAATCCACATATCGGATGCCACCCAGGAATTGAGAAAACCAAGGCCACATAGGGTATCCGTCAAAATCGCCAAGCAAGCTGGCATGGTGGAATCCGAGCCATCCTCCCCTGCCCTGTTCAATATATTTTACAAAAGCCGATTGGGCCTGTTCTGTCCATCCGTAGGGTACGTAATCGAGCTGAACGACCAACTGGTATCTGGATAGCAGGGGATCCGTAAGGCTGTCGCTCGTTCGGAAATAGTCGATACGAAAATTGCTGTCCGCGGCCAGCCGGTCCAGCCAGGCCCGCGCGGCCTGGCAATAGAGGACATGATGTCCCCCCTCCTGGTACAGGACCAGGACGCGAAACCGGCTCTTGGCCGGCGCTATTCTCCGCCCGGTTTGCCCTGAGGCGGCCGGAAATAAAAGGATGATCAAAAGAACAAGACGAAATATTTGCATAGAATCCTGCCTGACATTCAACGAAATTCGCATCCGACCAAGGATAGCAACGATCCCTGAAGAAGATTCAAATCTACCCTATCGGCAGGAATTGGCAGTCTCCAGGCGCCCGGAACCGGTTTCCATCTTCGGCCAAGAAATCAAAATAACAAAAAAAGACGCGGAGGGAGGGGTAGACTGGCTAGGCCCCTGGGCTATGCTGATCGGATCGCCAAGAGAGCCTGAAAAGAACCGGAAACGCAAGGACTAGCAAAAGGAAAGGCGCCGGACCAGGCAGCTGGCATATCCCCGCTCCGGTTGGGACAAATCAGGGTTGATGAATTCGGTCAGGGTCCTGACCTCACCATGGGCAATTTCGATGGTGCGCTCCAGCCTGTATTGACAAATTTCCACGCCAAAGGTTTCATTCACGGGATTGGATATTTCCGTTACGGAAAGGATATCGAAATCGCTAAATAGGCGGTTGATCATTTTGCGCAAGTCCGCGCTCATGAATGAGGCGCGATGGTATTTTTCGCCCCGCTGGAATGCGCCTTTATTGTTGTACAAAACGTCGAATAGGGCCGAATGTTTATTGGTACCCACAACGGTAAATCCCTGATCGGTCTTGATCCATTTTTCTCCTTCGATGTCCGCATAAGCCTTGATGAAATGGTGGAAGGCTACCGAACTGATTTCATTTACGTAAACATTGCTCAGGAACTCCTGGTTATCGACTTGGTATGCAGGGAATCGGTCGTCGTTTTGGGTTGCTTCCTGCGCTGAAAGACTGAAAAAAGCAGGGAGCCAGCCGATGCTGAGCACCAGCACAATTTTTTTCATGATAAACGCTTTCAATACAGCCCGGAACCGAATTCGCGGCTGCCCGATTCATAAAAAAGAAAGTAGTCAGCGGGATAGAAACCGTTCGGAAAGCGAGGAGCTGTTCAAAATGCCGAATGTCGGCCTGAACCTGGCAAGGCAATTTTTATACCGCACGAAATTGCCTGCCCCCTGGTTCAAAAAAAACTTTTTGGCAGACATTGGCAGGCTCCGCGTTCCGGCCCGATGCCTGTGGGGATTTATCCTTTCTCCTGGGAATTCCCTTCACAGGGTCCTTTTCAGTCATTGCCGGTAATCCCCGGATCCAGTCTACCCAGAAGCCAGGTGATTTGGACCATAGTCAAAAAAGACGAGCCCAATGAAAATATTTATCGTATCTTCTCCTGTCATGAGTACCCGGAAGAAATGCCCCTAGTCCCGGCGGTTTTTTTAAGAAACCGCTTCAGATCAACCAAATCCCCGACGCGATCGACCGAATCCGAGATTCCATCCGGGTCGGTTCGGAAAGATCAATTACACAAGGATTCAACGCAAGTCAGGGGCCAGCAGGGCCGTTGATTTCTGATTGCTATTCGTCCAAAGACCAAACGACCGATTATGAACAGGCCTGGTATCGAAAACGGACAGTGGTGAACCGGAGGCTACGGCTTATGGCTGACCGCTAAGACTAAAGCGATTTGGCACTGGATTCGCTGGCAAGATCCGGTTAACGGACCTCATTAAATTTCCTTTATGCTCAAAAATTATTTTCGGGTCGCTTTTCGGAACATGCGACGCAACAAGGGGTTTTCCGCCATCAATATCGGCGGCCTGGCCCTGGGGCTGGCGATTTGCCTGCTGATCCTGCAATATGTATCGGATGAACTCAGTTATGACCGGTATAACGTTCACGCGGACCGGATCTACCGAATCAACAACGAAGTCAAATTCGGAGGCAACCACCTTGACCTGGCTGTTGCGCCGGCGCCCACGGGTCCTGCGGTGCAAAGAGAATTGCCCGGCGTGGAGCAATATTGCCGCTTGCAGTGGCATGGGAGCTTCTTAATCCGGAAAGGAGATGGGAACCTGAGGGAATCGCGCGTGGCCTGGGCTGATTCGACTTTGTTTGCGGTATTTAGCCTTCCGCTGGTTCAAGGAGATCCCCAAACTGCCCTGGTCGCTCCCCATTCGCTGGTGATTTCTGAAACCATGGCTAGGAAATACTTCAACCGGACTGATATCGTCGGTCAGACCTTATCCGTCAATGACACCGAGATCTACCGGCTCACGGCAGTCATGAAGGACATGCCCGCGCAATCCCATTTCCGCTTTGATTTCTTCGTTTCCATGTCGGGCAACGAGGACAGCCGGAACAGCAATTGGCTTAGCGAAAACTACAGCACCTACATTCTGCTCCGTCCCCAGACTTCGGCTTCCGCTCTTGTCCCGGAACTGGATCAGCTAAGCGATCGCTATATCGGACCCGAGCTCCAAGCGATTATTCACGAGAATCTTGCAGAATTCAAGAAAAGCGGAGCCTTTATCCGCAACAGCCTGACTCCGCTAACGGATATTTACCTGCATTCAAACAAGATTGGTGAATTGGATGCCAATGGAAGCATTGAAACGGTCTTTATTTTTTCCGCCGTGGCGATATTCATCCTGGTGATCGCTTGTGTCAATTTCATGAACTTATCGACCGCCCGTTCAGCCAACCGCGCCAAAGAAGTAGGAGTGCGCAAAGTATTGGGGTCCCAGCGCAAGAGCCTGATTGCCCAATTCCTTGCTGAATCCTTTTTGGTTAGCTCCATTGCTTTGATCCTCGCGCTGGTCGCAGCCTTATTGCTGCTGCCCTATTTCAACCAGCTGGCAGGCAAGCAGCTTTCCTGGCGGGTATTGTTCCGCCCGGCCATGCTGGGCTTCCTATGCTTATTGATACCTGGAGTAAGCCTTCTGGCAGGGAGTTACCCGGCTTTTTATCTGTCTGCTTTTCAGCCGATCGATGTATTGAAGGGAAGGCTCGCCAAAGGTTTCCGGGCATCCCGCCTCCGAAACGTGCTGGTCGTTTTTCAATTCGCCATTTCTGTGGTCCTGATAATTGGCACCCTGGTGATCTATAATCAATTGCACTATATCCGCACCAGAGACCTGGGATTTAACCGCGAACAGGTATTGGTAATTAAAGGGGCGGAAGCGCTCAATGGACGAAACCATGCTTTTCAAAACGAGCTGACCCAAATGAGCGGCGTGCAGACCCTCACCATGACCGGATTCTTGCCGGTAGACGGCCTCCGCAGTAACGACGCATTTTTTACTTCACCCGCCATGGATCAGCAAACGGCGATTTCCATGCAGAAATGGTCCGTGGATGAGCAATACCTTTCGACCCTGGGCCTGGAACTTACGCAGGGCAGAAATTTTTCAAAGGATTTTCCCAGCGATTCATCCGGACTCATCATCAATGAAGCGGCAGCTAAATTTCTAGGCGGTGGACAGCTCCTGGGAAAGCAATTGTATGAATTGAACGGGATCGGGCCGAATGCAGGCGTTACCATATCGCATATCGTTGGGATCGTTCGGAATTTTAATTTCAATTCCCTACGGGAAGTAATCTCCCCGCTGGCGCTCCGTCTCTCGGAAAATTCGAGCCGCATTGCCGTTCGGTTCCAAAAGGCTGATCTAAATGGCCTGCTGAGCCGAATTGAAAGCGCCTGGCATTCCCTGGCTCCTGGTCAGCCCTTTGAGTATCAATTTCTCGACGACCAGTTCAACAACGCTTACCAGGCGGAGCGGAAAACCGGACAGCTATTTATTTCATTTGCCGTATTGGCCTTGTTTATCGCCTGCCTGGGTTTGTTCGGCCTGGCGGCCTATGCTGCGGAACAACGCACCCGGGAAATCGGTATTCGCAAGGTTTTGGGCGCTTCTGTGAGAAACTTGGCTGGCTTGCTATCCAAAGATTTTTTTCGCCTGGTCATGCTGTCGGTGTTGTTCGCTTTTCCCCTGGCCTGGTGGCTCATGAATAAATGGTTGCAGAACTTTGCGTACCGCCTCCCCATCGGTTGGTGGGTCTTTGCGGCGGCAGGCTTAGGGGCCCTGCTCGTGGCCTTGCTTACGGTCAGCGCCCTGGCCATCCGGGCGGCCCTGGCCAATCCCACCCAAAGTCTGCGCACCGAATGAGTGCATGGGTAACAGGCAGCCTCGCCAGCATGCCTTTATTGCATGGAAAACAACTGTCTAGGCAAATACGGTGCAAAAGGTTTGGGGCAACGAAGTCCACAATTTTGAATTGGCTTGGGGAATTATCTTCCCTGTTTTAGCGGATTCGGAAGCCTTCTGAGCCATGCATTTTGGGAATGGTTTCTGGATCATGAGAAGTAATTCCCATTCCTTGGACAACAAGCACCATTGGAGGACCTACCTGAAATTCGGTTTCCTGGTAAGCATCGGATACCTGCTGACGATGATTTTTTTTCTCAGCCAGCATGAATTCCAAATGATCTGGGTGCTGTACCTGGGTAATGGCCTTTTCCTGTTCAGTGTTTTCCTCCTAATTTATGTGTTGAACCGGCGGGATTATTTCGGCGCGTCCAAAGTTTCCTCCGCAATAGCCGGGCACTTGATTTCCCTGGCAGGCGCCGCGCTTTCGGTCTTGATCTCCGTCCTTTTATATGTTCTTTTCGTTACCGACTGGTTTCAGGGTCATCACAGCGAGGCGCTCCTGAATGCCGCCCCGGCCATGGGTCCCAATAGGTCTGCCGACCTATTGGCTGTTATCCTGATGAATTCCTCCATTTGCAATACCATCAGCGGCTTTTTCGCCGCCACCCTGACTTCATTTATCGCCAACCGGCATCAGGATCCGGACGTGAGTTGAGCGATTTCCCCGACCCGAGCCGGGAAAGCAGGTACGCTGAGCAGCAACTAAACCTAAGCCCTTCCAAACCTTTATTGGGTGGCCAGGGGCAAGACCAGCTTTGTACATCGTGGCCAATGTTCCATCTTTGTTGCCCGCTTATGCAGTTCCTATTTTCAGCATCGCTCCTGGGTCAACTCCTGCTGGTCGGCGGCATCGCCAGCCAGGCCCAGTCCTTATTAACGGATATTCCAGGAAGAAGCAAGATCACGCTCGACGGAGCCTGGGAAACCATCGTAGACGCAAATGACGCCGGCTCAAATGGCTGGAAACCGATTTGGAAGGACCAGCGGCCTACGGGTAAATCGGATTTTTATGAATACGAGTTCAATCCCTCACGCACGCTTCAGGTGCCCGGAGACTGGAATTCCCAGCAACGGGAGTTGACTTATTATGAGGGGACTATCTGGTATAATAAAAAATTCCGTTTTGTCAAGCGTGCTCATCTGCGGGAATTCTTGTATTTCTCCGCCGTGAATTACGAATGCGAGGTGTATGTAAATCACCGAAAGATTGGTGGACACGAAGGTGGCTTTACGCCATTCCAATTCGAAGTAACGGACCAGCTGATTGACGGAGACAACAGCATCATTGTACGGGTAAACAATTCCCGGAGAGCAAACGGTATTCCGGCAAGAAATTTCGACTGGTGGAATTACGGAGGGATCACTCGCGACGTATATATCGTCGAAACACCGGATGCCCACATACAGGACTATTTTATTCAGCTTGCCAAGGCGAACTCCCGACTGATCCGCGGATGGGTCCTGCTGGCCGGAGCAGGCAAGCCCGTTGTCGATATTTCCATTCCTGAACTAGGCATTCATTTCGAAGCCGGAGCGAAGGAAGGCGACACGGCATTCTTCGAAATACCGGCCCGGCCTAATCTCTGGTCACCTGAAAACCCCAAATTGTATCAAGTCGTCGTCACGACAAGC
>Ga0210394_10009105_pt1 | contig 10066 bp, 4 predicted proteins | sample IncBWC12MmetaG_FD_160121 | JGI IMG/M metagenome (GOLD analysis project Ga0210394, IMG submission 160121) | Forest soil microbial communities from Barre Woods Harvard Forest LTER site, Petersham, Massachusetts, United States - Inc-BW-C-12-M | ecosystem: Environmental > Terrestrial > Soil >...
CGCAATCGGCATCCTCAACCTGCAGCAGCGCCAGCGCATCGCATTGTTCGTACGGCGCGACCCGCTCGAACGCTTCGTCTCCTGCCTCGTTTATGTGCCGGGCGAGCGCTACGACACGCGCTTGCGCCAGAGTTTCGCCGCGATCCTTGCAGCCGCGTTCGCCGGAGAGGTCACGGATTTCTATACCCATTTCGATCACTCGGTGCTGGCGCGCGTCCAGTTCATCATCCGCGTCACCCGGGGATCAGTACCGCCGGTCGATGTGGCCCGGCTCGAACAGCAGCTCGCCGCAGCCGGGCTGACCTGGTCGAACCAGGTCGAGGATATAGCGGCCGCCGCGTTTGGCGAGGTTCCCGGCCGCGCCCGGCTGCGCCGCCTCAGGCCCTTCCCCATCGCCTATCAGGCGCGCACCGAGCCCTCGCAGGCGATCGCCGATCTCGACCGGATCGAGGCGGTGCTCGCGGGCTCCCCGATCGAAGCCTCGCTCCATCCGCGTCCCAATGACGACGGCACGGGCCCGGGCAGGGGCCTCAGGCTCTACTGCCAGGGCGAGCCCCTGGTGCTGTCGGATGTGTTGCCGATCCTTGAAAATCTCGGCCTGCGCATCATCGCCGAGGAGCCGTTCCGCATCGAGGGCGAAGACGGGCGAGCGGTGTGGATCCATGAATTCACGATCAGCGCCGGTGGCGAGGGGCCTGGCGTGCCGGCCACGCTTTCCGCGGCGGTGCGCCGCCGTTTCGAAGAGGCGCTCGTCCTCGTGTGGACCGGCGCGGTCGAGAATGACGGCTTCAACCGGCTGGTTCTCGCAGCCGGGCTCACGGCCCGCCAGGCCACCATATTGCGGCTCTATTGCAAGGTGCTGCGCCAGTCCGGCTCGAATTTCAGCCAAGCGTACATGGAAGAGACGCTGGTGCGTCATGCCGGGGTCGCGCGCCGCCTCGTGCGGCTGTTCGAGCATCGCTTCGATCCGGACCGCGCCATGAGCGCCGCCCTCGATGCGGTCTCCGAGATCCAGGCGATCGACCACGCACTCGACCGGGTCGAGAGCCTCGATGAAGACCGCATCCTGCGCGCCTACCTGACGCTGATCCTCAAAAGCGTGCGCACGAATTACTACCAGACCGGGCCCTCGGGCGACCCCAAGCCCGCGCTGGCGGTCAAGTTCGCCTCGAGCGCGATCGATCTCTTGCCGTTGCCGCGGCCGCTTTACGAGATCTATGTCTACAGCCCGCGCGTCGAGGGTCTGCACATGCGCGCCGGGAAGGTCGCGCGCGGCGGGATCCGCTGGTCCGACCGCAAGGAGGATTTCCGCACCGAGATCCTCGGGCTGATGAAGGCACAGACGGTCAAGAACGCGGTCATCGTGCCGGTCGGCTCGAAGGGCGGCTTTGTCGTGAAGCGCCCGCCCCCCCAAGGGTCCCCAAACTACCGCGAAGCGTTCGCCGCGGAGGGGATCGAATGCTACAAGATTCTGATCCGCAGCCTCCTCGACCTCACCGACAACATCGCCGCGGCCAATCCGGCCGACGGCAATGACGGCGGCTCCGGCGCACACACCATCCTCCCGCCATCCCAACTCGTGCGCCACGACGGCGACGACCCCTATCTCGTCGTCGCCGCCGACAAGGGCACCGCGACCTTCTCCGACACCGCCAACGCCATCGCCCTTGAACACGGCTTCTGGCTGGGCGATGCGTTCGCCTCGGGCGGGTCGGCCGGCTACGACCACAAGCGTGTGGGGATCACCTCGCGCGGCGCCTGGGAACTCATCAAGCGGCATTTCCGCGAGCTCGGCCGCGATATCCAGACGGGCGACTTCACGATGGTCGGGGTCGGCGACATGTCGGGCGATGTGTTCGGCAACGCCATGCTGCAGTCGCGCCACACAAGGCTCCTCGCCGCGTTCAACCATCTGCACATCTTTGTCGATCCGATGCCCGACCCGGCGCAGAGCTACGCCGAGCGCGAGCGCCTCTTTCACCTGCCGCAGCTCGGCTGGGCGGACTACAATCCGGCGCTGATTTCTGCGGGCGGCGGCGTCTTCGACCGCGCTCTGAAGGCGATCCCGATCAGCACCGAGATGAAGGGTGTCTTCGGCATTGCCGAGGACCACCTGACCCCGGCCGAACTGATCCGCTATCTGCTGACGGCCGAAATCGACCTGTTGTTCTTCGGCGGCATCGGCACATTCGTCAAAGCCCGCAGCGAGAGCCACGCCGAGGTCGGCGACCGCGCCAACGACGCGCTGCGCATCGACGGCGAGCGGATCCGCGCGAGAGTCGTCGGCGAGGGCGCCAATCTCGGCGTCACCCAGCGCGGCCGGGTGGCCTATGCCCTGGGCGGCGGCCGCATCGACACCGACGCGATCGACAACTCGGCCGGCGTCTCGATGTCGGACCATGAGGTCAACATCAAGATATTACTCCACGGTGCGATCGCCGCCGGCGTCTTGGGCGGCCAGGAGCGCGAGCCGCTCCTCGTACAGATGACCGACGATGTCGCCGCCCTCGTCTTGCGCGACAATTACCTGCAAGGCGAGGCGCTGTCGGTGGCCGAGGCGCAGGGACCGGCCGCTCTCGACCGCCAGACGAGGCTGATCCGCGACCTCGAACGCCCCGGGGAGCGCGGCGTGCGGCTCGACCGCGCGCTCGAATTCCTGCCGAGCGACGAAACCCTGGCCACCCGAGCGCTGTCACGCCGCGGGCTGACGCGCCCTGAGCTCGCGGTGCTGCTCGCCTACGCCAAGATGTCGCTCGATGAGGATCTGGTCGCCTCCGACCTCCCCGACCTCCCCGAACTCGCCGCCGATCTGCGCGACTATTTCCCGCCGGCCCTGCGCGAGCGCTTCGAGGGTCAGATCGCCGCGCATCCCTTGAGGCGCGAGATCACCGCGACGGTCGCGACCAACAACCTCATCAACCGCGCCGGCCTCACCTTCATCCACGACATGCGCGCGCGCACCGGGCATGAAGCGCCCGACATCGCCCGCAGCTACCGGATCGTCCGCGAGGTGTTCGCGCTGCCGGCGCTGTGGGCGCAGATCGAGGCGCTCGACAACCACGTTCCGACAGCGGTGCAGAATGAGATGCTGCTGGAGATTTCCGGGCTCGTCGAGCATGTCGCCGCCTGGCTATTGCGTGCCGGCCGGCTCGATCTCGGGCATGAGATCGCCCGCTTCGCGCCGGCGGTCCGGCGCCTGGCGGAGATCGTCCCGGAACTCTTGCCGCCGCGCGAGCGGGCGCTCCTCGATCAGCGCGCCCTAGAGTTTGCCGGCGCCGGGGTCCCGCAAACGCTCGCGGCGCGAATTAGTGGCGCGAGTTTCCTCGCCACTTCCTTCGAGATCGGCGAATTGGCCGAGCGTTCGGCGCGGCCGATCGACGACGCCGCGCGGACATTCTATGGCGTCGGCGCCCGCTTTGCCCTCGACGAGATGCGCGATGCCGCGCGCCGCCTGCCGGCCGAGACCGCCTGGCAGAAGGCCGCGATCGAGACCCTGATCGACGATTTCTATGTCCTCCAGGCCGACTTCGCGCTGCGCGTGCTGGCGAGTTCGGATGGCGTGGCCGACCCTCTCGCCGCCTGGCTCCAAACCCATGCCGGCCAGCTCGCCCCGGCCGACGCCATCGCCGCCGAATTGCGCGCCGCGACCGCGCCCGATCTTGCTATGCTCGTTGTCGCGGGCCGTCAGCTCCGCCAGGCGCTGGGGTGAGCAAGATCCAACGCCAGGGACATATAAACCTGGAGGAAGCCATGAAATTATCGCGTCGCCATCTCGCCGCCGCGGGCGCGCTCGCGCTCGCCGCCCCGGCCCTGATCCGATCGGCGCAGGCTCAGTCTGCCGATGAAGCGGCCGTGAAGAAAGTCGTCGACGAATTGCGCACAGCCGTGATCAAACAGGACAAAGCAAAGCTCGACTCGCTGACATCGGCGCAGCTGAGCTACAGCCACTCGGACGCCCGGCTGCAGAACAAGGCCGAGTTCATCGACGGGGTGATGACCCGAAAGGGCACCGTCAAATCGCTTGAATGGCCCGACCTTACCGTCCAGATCGTCGGAAACAACGGCGTCGTCCGGCACCTGTGGGTCTCGGAAAGCGAGCTCGACGGCAAAGTCACCAACACCAAAATCGGCGTCATCCAGGTCTGGCAGAAACAGGACGGCACCTGGAAGCTCTTGGCGCGTGCGTCATGGAAGCTGCCGCCGCCGGCATAGCACCGGCAGGCCCACGGCGTGCCGCCACGGATCAACCGGATCGATGAGCCTGCGCGCCGAACTCGTGCGACTGGGCGCGCGCTTGTTCCTGAAGCCCGGCAACGGCCATGACGTCACGATCGCAAAACACCGCGAGCTGACCCGGCGCTTCGAGCGGTGGGTCCCGATGACGCCCGCCGACACCGAGATGGTGCGGGGCCGGTTGGGCGGGGTCGCGGCGTTGCGCGTCGCCACCCCACGCTCCCGCCCGGACCGCCACATCCTCTTCCTGCATGGCGGTGGCTACGTGGCCGGGTCGCCCGAGCTCTACCGCCATATCCTCTGGCGCTTCGCATCGGCGGCGGGCGCGCGGGTCGCGGCAATCGATTACCGGCTCGCCCCCGAGCACCCGTTTCCGGCCGCGCTCGACGACGCCGTCGCCGCCTGGCAGGGGCTCCTCGATGAAGGCGCCGCCGCGGGGAGGTCGGCCGTCATGGGGGATTCGGCGGGTGGCGCGTTGGCGCTCGCATTGGCGCTGCGGCTGCGCGATATGGGCGCGCCGCTGCCGGCCGCGATCGTCGCGCTGTCGCCGTGGACCGATCTCGCGCTGACCGGAGCCTCCCTCCGCAGCAACGCCGTCGCCGACCCCCTCGCGAATGCCGCGGTCGCGGCTTCATTGGCCGCCGCTTATCTCGCCGGCGCCGACCCGCGCAACCCCTACGCGTCGCCGCTTTACGGCGATCCCACGGGTCTGCCGCCTAGCCTCATTCAGGTCGGCAGCGACGAGATCCTCCTCGACGATGCGGTGCGGATGGCCGAGCGGATGCGCCGGGCTGGGTGCGAGGTGGCGCTCGAAATATGGCCGCGCATGCCGCATGTCTGGCACGCCTTCGCGCCGCTGATGCCGGAGGCGCTGCGCGCCATCGCCCGGATCGGCGAGTTCGTGCAGCAGAACACCAGAGAGGCCGGCTAGTCGGCAAGGCACTCCGAACGCCTTCGAGCGGGCGGCAACAGGGCCGGAGGAGGCCGCGCGGCGCCGAGGATCCGGGCGATCGGCCGCACCCGGCGCAGCGCGGCGGTCGCGCTCCAGCTCACGAGGATGGCCCCGGCAAAGACGATCCCTGCCTTCAGAACCGCCGGCCAGATTGTGCCGAGGAGCGCGTATTGCAGCCAGACGACGACCCCATAGTGGACGAGGTACATGCCGTAGGCGTTGGCCTTGAGGCTGTCGAGCACCGGCCCGCGCGCCCGGGCAAACCGCACCGCGGCGGCCAGCACGAAAAAGCAGCTGGTGAAGCACGCCAGCGCAAACGTCAGATCGTCGAGGGCGAGGAGCCCGAGCGAATTTGATCCCGGGTGGTCCATTGTCGCCGCCGTAGCCCCGAGCCACGCGGGAAACAGTAAGAGGGCGGCGAGGAGCCACCACGCCCAGCGCCGCGCCAGCTCACCCTGGTGGGCGAGGAGCCCGCGCTCGATGCCGCACGCCCCGATCGCCACGCCGGCGAAAAAATAGAGCGCGTAATGCAACGGCCGGCTGAGCTGGAACGAGAACGGCCCGAGCTGGGCCCAGGCCGAGGAGCCAAAAACCAGCGCCAGCGGGAGATACGCCAGGAGACCGGCGACCGCGAACCCGGCGAGAAACCTCGCCGGATGCTCGCGCGCATAATCGGACAGCCGGACGACGGCATCCCGGTGCCCTCTCAGCAGCTGAAAGAGCCCGGCCACCGCAATATCTCCGACGAGCAGCAGCCACAAAAACCACATCGGCCCGCACGGCCATAACGGAAGGTCGAGCCAATGGCGCGCGTACGCCGCGATGCCGGGATCGGCCGCGGTCTCCAGATAGGTCGGGTATTGCACCACCGGCATCACGAGGAACACGACGACGAGAAACGGCACGCCGAGCCGCCGCGCCCGGTCGTAAAGGAAGGCACGCGCGCCCCTACGCGTGAGGCTCGGCCAGGCGAAGAGACCCGACAGCAGAAAAAAGAACGACATGAGGAAAACGTCGAGCCAGGCGCAGAACAGATCGAAGCCGAGCCACCGCTCGCTGTCGACGATCGGAAAGGCACGCCACAAAAAGGGCGGGCTGTCGAACGGGAACGGATGGGGCGGGAGCGAGGCGAGATAGGCCAACACCGAATGAAAGGCGAGGACGAGGAGGATGACGACGGCACGCAAATTATCGATCGCGAGGCTGGAGCGCGCTACCTCGCCCCGCAGCCGCTCAGTCATGGCGAACCGGCTCTTTTTCGCGTTGATCGGCGGCCTCAGAGGGTGCGGTCCGGTCGCCGGCCGACTTCTCGGGCTCGCGCCGTCTGACGACCCAGGCGGCCGGTTCGCGGAGCTTGGCCGGGGGCTCGGGAACAGCGGCCACCGGCTCCGGCGCCGCGTCGCCCTTAGCCTCGCCGCTGGCAGCCTTGTCCATCGCCTTTTCGCGCGGCGGACCCATCAGGGCGGGTTGGAACAACACCGCCGCCGCCATCGTGCATAAGAGGGCCAGCCCCATCAGCTTCCCCATGCTCGAGGTACCGGGATGGCTCGACAGCCAGAGGCTCCCGAAGGCGGTCCCGGTCGTCATCGCGCTGAAGATGACGGCGCGGCTGAGGGTCGACTGAACGAGCGCGGTGCGGCCGCGCCGCCACGCCATGATGTAATAGATCTTGAACGCGACGCCGACGCCGAGCAACAGCGGCAGCGCGATGATGTTGGCGAAATTGAGCGGCAGGTCGAAGACGACGCAAAGCTCCAAGGTCACCACGGCCGCGACGAGGAGCGGCACCAGCGTCAGAGCCACGTCGCTGAAGCGCCGCAAGGCGACCAGCAGCAGGAGCGCGATTGCGGCCAGAGCGAAGATCCCGGCTTCGATGAAAGCGCGCACGGTGGTGTTGGCGGCTTCGTAGAGCAGCACCGCCGGGCCGGTCGCGGCGGGCGCGGCGGTGGTCACGGCCTTGACGAAATCGCGCAGCACCGCGGTGTCGTTCGGGTCGCCCTTGGGCAGCACCTGAACCCGGGCGCGGCCATCCGCTGCCCGCCAGTCGCTGGTGAGATCGGGCGGCAGGGTGGCGATCGTTACCGGCTGGGCCTTGAGCTCCTCCTTGAGGCCGGCGAGCGCGATCCGGAGCGGCCCGACGACCGCCGCGGCGACCCGCTCGCGAACCGCCGGGTCGGCTGTCGCCAGGCGCAGCAGCAATGCCGAGAGGCGATTTGCCCCGTCGGCGTCGGCTCCCGCGTTGGCGGTGGCGAATTGCGTGAGGCTGATGCCGGCCGCGAGCAGCGCGGCGACGTCTTGCTGGTCGGTCGGCGGCGGTTTGGGTTGCGTCGGGTCGAGCGCGGGGCCGAGCGCCGCCGCCAGCTGTCGGATGAGCCCGAGTTTCTTGTCCTGGTCTGCCGGCACAAAGCTGGCGAGCGTCGTCGCCCGGGCGACTTGCGGCAGCGCTCTGAGGCGCTCGGCCGTCGCCTCGGCAGCGCCCGCATCGGGGGTGATGATCTCGATCGCGTTGGCGCCGGTCTGCGGCTCGCGCCGCAATTCGAGGAAGGTCTTGACCGACTGGGCCTCGGGATTACTCATATGGATCGGGTCGAAATCGAACCGCAGCGAGCGTAAGAGCGGCAGACCGGCCACGACCGCGGCAAGCGTCATGACGACGACCGCGACACGGTAGCGCTGGAGGAAGCGGTCGACCGGCGCCAGCGCGGCAAATCCCATCGGGCGCGGCTCGGAGGGCGGCTTCAGGACGGCGAGCAGAGCCGGCAGAAGGGTAACGCTGGCGAGGAACGCGATGATCATGCCAGGCCCGGCGATTTCGCCCAGTTCGGCGAGCCCCCGGTATGCCGTCGGCACGAACGCCGAAAACCCGAGTGCGGTCGCGACCGCCGCGAGCGCCAAGGGGCCCCCGGCTTTGCGCGCCGCGCTGGCGAGGGCCGGGCGCAACTCGCCGGTGTCGTGCCGTTCGGCGCGGTAGCGGACCGAAAACTGGATCCCGAAATCGACGCCGAGCCCGACAAACAGCACAAAGAACGCAACCGAGATCAGGTTCAGCGCGCCGACCAGATAAAGCCCGAGAGCGGCGGTCATCGCCAACCCGCAGAAGACGCTGATGAGGGCGGCGAGGATGATCTGCCACGACCGCAACGCCAGCCACAGGATGATGACGACGGCGCCGATCGCGAGGCTCAGGTTTAGCGCCGCATGGTCGGTGAGCGTGGCGAACTGGTCATCGTCAATCGGGACGAGGCCGGTCTGGCGCACCCGCGCCTGATATTGGCCGGCGAGGTCGAGCTGTTGCGCCGCGCGCTCGGTTGCCTCGACCGCGGCGCGGCCGGGCTCGAGCGCCTTGAAATCCATCACCGGAGCAATCGCGATAAAACGGCGCAATTCGCCGGGGTCGGGCGCTTTTCCGGCGACCAGCGCCTGCCAGGAAAAATGCGCAGGCCGCCCCTCGAGCGCCGCCTCGATCGTGTCGGCGGCCATGCTCATCGGCCGCGCCAAGGCGTCCCGCGCGAACATCCCGTTGGCGGTTCCAATGACGCCATAGCTCAGCGCGCCGAGCGCGCCTCGGATGCTTGGATCCGCGCTCAAGGCGCCGATCAGCGGGGCTGCGCCTTGCATGCCGAGGGCGACCCGCGCGACCTCCTCGGTCGGCATGAACAACAGCCCGTTCTCTTTGAAAAACGGCCCGCCCTGGACCTCTTCGACCGTGCGAAAATGCTCGTGATCCGCCGCGAGAGCCGCGGTCAGCTTGGCCGCGGCGGCGTCCGCGAATTCCTCGGTCGGGGCGTCGACGACTACGAGGATGTCGCGTTGCGGAAACGCCTTCATGTACGCCGAGGCGCGCTCGGTCCATGCCAGAGTGGGCGGGAAAAGATCGTTGGGATCGGTCTTGATCGCGAAATGGCGGGCAGCGTAGACCCCGGAAAAGCACGTCAGGGCCAGCGCGAGGATGATGACCGGCCAGGCATGGCGCGCGCATAAATCGACGAGGCGGACGACCGGGGATCTCAGCATGGCTGGCCAATCAATCGCGACGCGGCTGCCGACGGCGCGGCCATCGACGTTACGTGCAGTATTAAACCCCGTACAAAACCTTCCGGTTCCCGGACCGGAGCCGGCCAGGGACGTTAATGGCCCAATGGGACTGCGCGGCAATCCGCGCTTCCCGCGGCGCCCCTCGGGTTTTCGCTAGGACACGAAAATGCCCGATTCATCGGCGTTGGATTGGGCGTTGCAGAGGGGAATCTTGGATGCAGGCAGTCTTTTTGGTTTTGGGCGCGCTCATCGTCGCCCCGGCGATCGCGTTATCGGCGGCGGAGACCGAGCCGGCCGCGGCGACGCTGAATTTCGCCGTGATGCGCAATGGCGATCAGATCGGCACCAGCACGGTGCGCATCAGCCGCGACGGGGCTGGCACGCGCGCCGAGATCGTCACCCATATCGAGGTCAAGATCGCCTACTTCACGGTCTACCACTACGACCAGAACGAAACCGAGAGTTGGGTCGACGGCAAATTGGTCGCGATGAACGCCCAGACCGACGATAACGGCACCCGCCACAAGGTCAGCGTGACAAGAAACGGCGACACCCTCTCGGTCGACGCCGACGGCAAGGTGGCCGAGGTCGATCCCGGCGCGATCCCGGTCAGTCTGTGGAATTCGTCGCTGATGCGGCAGACGACCGCGATCAACCCGCTCGACGGTACGCTGACGCCGGTGTCGGTAGTCGATCACGGCGAGGAACCGCTGGTCCTCCAGGGCCATCCGACCACCGCACACCATTATTCGGTGCAGACCAGCTTTCCCCAGGACGTCTGGTACGACCGCCAGCAACAGCTCCTCAAGGTCGAGCTGCGCGGCAGCGACGGATCGAAGATCCAGT
>Ga0210394_10009106_pt1 | contig 10065 bp, 10 predicted proteins | sample IncBWC12MmetaG_FD_160121 | JGI IMG/M metagenome (GOLD analysis project Ga0210394, IMG submission 160121) | Forest soil microbial communities from Barre Woods Harvard Forest LTER site, Petersham, Massachusetts, United States - Inc-BW-C-12-M | ecosystem: Environmental > Terrestrial > Soil >...
CGCTCAGAATGACAATTGTCAGGCAGGGTCGCTTCTAGGAGGGGCACTTGAATCTCATTCAATGGGCAACAAGTCCGTGGGGGCAGCAGGTGCCCACACATATTTCCTGGACCCTCCTGTGGGTTTCTGCGATCGCGGGACTCGCGTTCCTGATCGTTCACGCGCTGTACGTAAGCATCTGGGCGAAGAAGACGGCCCACGCCGAGTCACCCTCAGGCCCTTCACCCGCGGCTGTGGCGCAAATTCCGGAGCGTGTCCCCCGGCATAATCTGAGCGCTCGTCTGTTCCATGCCATCATGGCGCTGTCGATGCTCGCGCTGCTGTTCACGGCGTTTCTGCCCAAGGTCGGGGTTCAGTTTGCGTGGGTCACGTACCACTGGATCGCCGGAATCGTTCTCTCGATTTCCGTGCTCTACCACATCTTTGACGCGTTCTGGTTTCAGGACTTCTGGTCGATCTGGCCGGACAAAATCGATATCGTTGACGCTGGAAATCGAGTGAAGCGCGCCTTTGGACAAACCGCTCCCGCGCCGAGGAAATTCGCGAAGTACCCGCTCGAGAACAAGCTGTATCACTTGGCGGTGATGCTCGCAGGCCTTTCCGCGATTGTCACGGGCCTTTTCATGATGAAGCGCGTGCGCACGCCGTTTTTCGAGCGCAATCCGTACCTCTTCGGCGACATGACCTGGGGTTGGATGTACGTGCTGCACGGACTCGCGGGCGTCGGCTTCGTTGCGCTCGTCACGACCCACATCTACATGGCGATTCGTCCCGAGAAATTCTTCATCACGAAGTCCATGTTTCTTGGCTGGATGAGCCGCGACAACTACCTCGCGCATCACGACCCGCGCCGCTGGCCCATCCAGGAGGAAGGTCACACTCCGGCGGCCGAATCCAAGAAAGCCACCGTTTAGATGGGGCGTGAAGACGTCAGTGCCCGCTGCAGCTCGATCGAAGAGTGCTACGAATTTTTTCTCGCCTACGCCGGTCAGGGCCTTTCCGGCAGGGAAAACAGCGGATCAACCAAGCAAGTCCGTGAATTCCTGAGTCGCGCCACTGAAGCGCTGACTGGCTTGGCCGACTCCTACGCGGACACCATTAGGCAGGAAAATCTTCAGCCTGCGGAAACGTACCTGGCTTTTCAACCCGTGCTCGAACGCGACGCCAGCGATTCGCTTGCCTCGATTCAGCTCGTTCTCGCGCAAGCAACGATCAGCTCCCAGCTCATCGACAACCTGAACGCGTCCATCCATCTCCGCGCCCTGCTGACCGACCTTTTTCTAGTCGATGAAATCCTGAAGCCGCAACAAGCAGCGGCGCAGCCGCCGATGTAGTCTAGGTTTCCGGTCTCTTCGCGCCGGTCCTGCCCAGGGTCAAACCCGCCAGGCTAGAACTCGCAAATCTCAGTCACGCTCTGCTGTCTGTCCTACGATGCCGTAAGCAGGGGAGCCACCACATTAGTGAGCGCGTGTCCCAGCGCCAGGTGCTGTTTCGCGTCAAGGTGAATCCCATCCACGGGGCTGCTGGTTGTCACACTCGCTGCGTCGAAGAAGTGGCAGCCCAGGTCCGAAGAAACCGCTCGATAGGCCTCAGCGAGGCCGGCGCATCTTTGTTCCGCTCCGGAGAATTTCGCCGCGAGCACGCCCTTTGGAGAACCAAGCGGCGGCGGGCAGATCACAAGGATTGGCGGCGTGGGCATGCCCGGCTCGATCGGAGCATTCCTGATTTCGTTGACCAGGGTCGAGATTCCCTGGGCTGCCGACCACGCATTGTTGAAGGGATGCGAAAATTGAAAATCGTTGGTCCCCAGCAGTAAAATCACGAGCGAAAGAGGCGACTGGGCCTCGATGCGCTGCGCCAGGCCTGTTAAGCCGTTGCGCCCCGGCTTGAAGGGATCTTCCCAAACCGTTCGCCTGCCATTGAGGCAATCCTCAATGATCCGGACGCGATGGCCGAGCTCATTCAAATCAATTTCAAGGATTCCCGGCCAGCGCTCGTTGAACGGCAGCCTCTTTCGCGTGTTTGGAACGATCCCCCACGTGAGCGAATCACCATAGACAAAAACGTGATGCACGCGGACTCCCTTGGGAAAAACTTGCGCGTTGGACAGCAATCAGTCGAATAGCCGCCAGCTCGAATGTCGCTCGAATCCGCGCGGCGTGATCCGGCAGGCTGAAAGAGTCTGTCCTACTGAGCCCCGGCCGGCTTTTGAATCGTGGTCTCTTGTCTGTGGAAAAGCTGCCAGCGCCCGTCTCGATTGACCCACACGCGAATCACGTGGAAGGGAGGCTCGCCCACGGGCTGATGGTCGGCAAGGATAATGCCCGCATCGCCGAACACATACACGTCCCCCGAGACCATTTTTGGCAGAATCAGCTTGTTCTTGCTGATTCCAATCTGTCCCACCCGCTGGGCTTTTGAATCGGGCGTTCCCGTATATCGCCGGCCGATTCCGACAAATTCGTCGGCGACGTGATACGCCCACCCCCTCTCGTCGTGGGCGGTGACGGCAACCTCGACCGCTTCATACGCCTTGACGACTTCCTTCTGCTCCGGCGTCTTCGTGGTTATCGGAACCGTGTGGCAGGGATTGTCGCAGTCGGATGTGGAGGTTCCCGGGATCTTGGACTCGGAGGTTGGCGCGCTCTGCGTGCCCTTCGCCAGAATGGGCGTGTCCTGGTGCGTGAGCAGCATCCAGCCGGCCGGCCGCTTTACCCAAACGCGCGCGAAAAACGTTCCCGCGTGCCCCGTGCGCTTGCCCACGCCCGTTACGAGGACGAGCTGCCCGTAGTCGTGCGCTTTCATATTGTTGTACTCGGTATCGCCGATCACGGAGCCCGCCGCGGCGTCTTGCAAAAACTGAGTCTTCTTCCGCGTCATCCCCGCCTCGTTCACCCAGCTGAAGTCCTGGTCGAGTAGTGCCCCGGCCGCTTTCGGGTCCTTGTGTTTCAAGGCGATTTGAAGGGAGTTGTCGGCCTCCAGCACCGCGGATTCGTTGCCGCTATCGGCCGCGAATGTGATCGTTCTGTCCGCGGTCCACGCGGCGAAGCAAATCGCGCCGAGGGCGAGAGAGACTGAGAGGAATTTTTTCATGGCCACCTCCGAGATGGACACGCTGCACACGACTCTATACTTAACTAGAATTCCATGAAAGATGAGATATTCGTTATCTCATTTTCGCGCTAAGTATTAGCATATCCGAAGCGCAACGCCCCCTGTGGGGGAGCTACTCCTGGCTGTCCCTCGCACGTCCACAGAGCCACCGCGGGACAGCCAGGAGTGGCTGTCCCACAACCTTTCAGAGCTCACTCATATGAATTGACATGTCTTGCCCTCCACAATAGCATTCGGCTTACGCGCCCTCGTTTTTCCAGTTGCCATTCATTTCGGTGCGGAGGAAACCATGCAGTCACGCTTGAACCACTGTGCTTTGTCCGCGCGTTTTACCTTTGCTCTCTTGGGGATCCTGGCGGCGCTCACTTTTGCGTCCACGAGCATGGCGCAGGAAACTGCGCCGATGGGACACAATCAATCCCAGCCGCCGCCGATGGTGCAGGAGAACAAAACGATCAAAGTCTCCGATCACGTCTACGTGATCCCTGACGGGCGGGTGAACCTCGTCCCCAACATCGGCATCATCGTGGGGAATCGAGCGACACTCGTGGTAGACGCCGGCATGGGCCCTCGAAACGGGGAAACCGTCCTGCGCGAGCTGGCCAAGGTCAGCAAAAATACCGAACTCTACTTTACGACCACGCATTTTCATCCCGAGCATATGACCGGCGTGCAGGCGTTCCCGGCAAACACGATCATCATTCGTCCTGAGGTGCAGCAGGAGGAAGTGGACCGAAAGCAGCCGGAGTTCATTCAAAATTTCAGCCGAAGGACGCCGGAAATGAAGGCGCTCCTGCAGGACGTCAAGCCTCGCCCGCCGGACATCGTGTACGACCGGGAAGCGAAAATCGACTTGGGCGGCATCACCGTGCGGCTGCTCTGGTACGGGCCGGCGCACACGCGCGGCGACAATTTTGCATTCGTGGAGCAGGACCGCGTTCTGTTCACAGGCGACGTGGTGATCAATCGATTTTTCCCCATCTTTCCCGATCCAGATGCCAGCGGGAAGAACTGGCTGATGATCCTGGATCATTTGGACGAGCTGCAGCCCCGCACGATCGTTCCCGGTCACGGAGAGGTGGGCGAGGCTTCGCTCATCGGCGTCGAGCGCACGTATTTGAAAGCGGTGCAATCGCGAACCGCGGAGCTCAAGGCGCAGGGGAAGTCCGCCGAGGAAGCGGAAAAACTGTTGTTGGTCGAGTTTCGCGCGAAGTATCCGGATTGGGGCAATCCGGGCTGGATCGGCGACGCGGTCAAGCGGTTTTATGCGGAGATCGAGTAGCACCGCCACTTCTTACCCGGAGCCCTTGCGAGGGGTTGGCTGCGTGGGGGTTCGCGATCGAAGTTAGGTCGCTCGCCTTTGTGAGGTCTGCAAGACCGCAGAGCGAGCCCTTTGCACGGCTCAGGGTAAAGAGTCGCTGTGCCCCTACTACGGAATCGGCAGCAGCGGCCTATCCGCAGGGCGAATATGCTGGTCGAATGTGTTCAGCAGGATCGCGGTCGCGGCGTAGTCTCCCATCAGCGAAGCGTAGTTCACGAGTTCCTGATTCCCAAAGACGCTATGCGCGCGCGCGAAAGTTTGCGAGCTCACGTGGTGCTTCTCGATCACCTCGCGGCCGAGATCGATAATCGCAGCGTCTTTTTCCGCGAGCCCCGCCGTCGGTTTGCGATATTTGACCACCTCGACGATCTCCGCCGACAACCCCGCCTGCAGTCCCTGCGGTTCATGCGCCGTCCATACATATTCGCTGTCCGATTCGCGAGCGGTCACCAGAATCGCCAGCTGCACGAGCCGGGGATCGAGGCCGGACTTATATCGAAGGTAGCTATTCACGGCGCTCATGTGATCCGCCACCGGAAGGCTGTAGAGGCGGATGCCTCCCGGCCCGAAGCCGTCGGCTGTGGGTCCTCTTGAATCGAAAAGTTTCTTTCCGGCGTCGTCCAGGTCTTCGCGCTTGATCGCGGGGAGGCGATTGCCCGTGTTGGCGTAGACGTCCTTCGGAAATGGTGCAGCCGAACCTTGCGGCATTCCGTTCATGCCGGAGGACGCTTGTTCCGAGCTTCCGCTCTTAGCAAGGGTCGCGGCGAGACTTGCCAGCATGACCAGCACCACTGTAATGAGAGGTCGTCTCATCGGTTCCCCCATGCGAGAGATTCCTGCGAGGTCCTTGTCCGAAATTTCGTTTTAGCTCGCGGGCGGCCACGAATGGCACGTCGAGCAAACCATGGGCGCTCCGTGTTCCTTGTGGCAGCTAAGGCAGACGCCCATGGTGGTCACGCTCGTCGCTTCGGACATCCTGTCCATTTCCGCCACGGGTCCGTGGCACATCTGGCATTTCATTCCCGCGTCCAAATGTTTTTTGTGCGACCAGGTGATGCCCGGCAGAACTTTGTAGACGCGCACCCAGGGGATCGTCTCGCCGGATTTTGAATATGCGGCGAGCTTCTGGATCGACGGCTTGTTCTTGGCAATCGCATGGTGGCAGGACATGCACTTCGCCGTTGCGGGAAACGTCATCAGGTTGCCGGGTTCCGGATTTGTGTGGCAGGTTGCACACGGCAGGCCGAGCGCGAGGTGAACCTTGTGGCTATAGGGAATCGGCTGCTCGGGCGGCTCGTGGTCGGTGGGATTGTCGGGAACTTCTTGCTTCACTTCGGCGGAGCCCGCGGGCTCCTGTGCGCGAACTTTCGGAGTCACACAGGACGCAACCGAGAATGCCGCTGCCAGCATCACGATCATTTTTCCTGGGGAACGTTTCAAGAGCGAGCCTCCTTATCGCCTACCGCATTTCTCGATCGATGTCGCGTGCAACAGAGATTGTCGCGCCGCTCCCAAACGCTGTCATTCTGAGCAGAGCGAAGAATCCCTCTTCGCTTTGATCGTCGGAACGGAGAGGTTCTTCGCTTCGCTCAGAATGACAACCAAAGGCGAAATCTCTACGACGACTTGCCTGCCTTTTTCCCCACAACTTCCTCGATGCTCGTGCCCAGGTCCTTCAGCATCACCATCGCCGCATTGCGCCCTGGCTGCCCGGTGACGGACCCGCCTGGAGCGGTGGTGCCGCCCGTTTGATACAGCCCCGGAATCGGCATGCGGTAGTTCGCCCAGCCCGGCATAGGCCGCATCGCGCCCGTTTGCGATGGCCCTGACGCACCCGCGTGGCAACTGCCGTGCCAGTTGTGCGGATTCATACGTTCGAGATCGAGCGGGCTGTGCACGACGCGCTCGAGGATTTTCTCGTTTGTTAAATTCGGCGCGTAGCGCTGGATGTATTTCAGCGTCGCGTCGGCGACTTCTTCCTTAATGTTGTCCCAGTGATGCGGGCCTTCCTTCAAATCGTAAGGGTGGTAGCCGACCACTTTAATCGTGTGCATGCCGGCCGGGGCGCGCGTCGGATCGGCGGCGCTGGTCTGGATGATATGCACAGGAGGCTCGTCGAGATTCACCGCACCGGCGCAGTAGTCATACGCGAAGCGCAGCGCGCGTTCCGGCTTGCCCAAAAGCTCCGAGTGCACGGGTGAAAGCATGCCGTCTGCGGTCGGGTACTTGATGGGCTCCGTCGTGGCGTAGTTGGTGCTCATCATTTGAAATTCCGGCTGCCACGTTTCCACGCCATCGACGAAATCCGCGCCCCACAGATCCTTCGGCGCCATGTCCACCAGGTGCTTGATGTGGATGGTCGAGAGCACGGCTTTATCCGCGCGGTACTGGCTTCCGTCGAGGCACTCGACGCCCGCGCATTTGCCGCTCTCGATGCTGAGCCGCGCGATCGGTTTGTTCGTGAGGATCACGCCGTCATGCGCTTCGATGAAACGCGCGAGCGCGTCCGTCAATTTTCCAGACCCGCCTTTCGGAAGCGGGCGGCTGTGGCGCTGCTGATTGAACGGCCCGTAGGCGACGCGCCCGGTCATCGGAAACTGCGGCGGCTGCTGCGACCAGGGACACGCGAGCATGAACGAGCGGCAATGGTCGTCCTCGAAATTCATGCGAATGACTTCCCAGTGCGACATCGCCAGACGCCGCTGCCAGAATTTCGCGCTCGGGTCGATGTGTTCGGATTCCTTCCACATGCGCCAGTAGGCGTCGCCGTCTTTCTTGTTTATTTTCGCGAACTCGGCGCGCGTGCGCTCGGGATCGCGCCACTGCGTGATGTACGCGCCGTCGAGGAACGGCATGTGAAAAATGGGGTCGGGGAAAATGTATTCGAGTCCGTAGTCGGCGAGTGGAATCTCATTGTCGCGGATCAGCGGATTGTCCTGAATCCCGTTATGCGCGGAAGAGCAAGTGTCATGGGTGAATCCGCGCAGCGTGAATTGGGCTGATTTGACGCCGCCTCCCACCGTGGGCCGTCCCTCGAGGATCAGGCAGCGAAAGCCGGCCTTCGCCAGATACGCGGCGGTGACCAGGCTGTTGTGCCCCGCGCCGGCGACGACGATATCGAACCGCTCGGGGCGCGCCGCCTGCTGTGCCATGACGGGCAACGGCGCAAGCGCCAAAGGAGCAAGCGCCGCGCCTTTCACGAATCCGCGCCGTGTAATTCCGCTCATTCCGTGCCTCCCGCGACGATCGACTTCAGGTGGGTTTTTGCAGTACTGCGCACAGCTTCTTTCCGAACCAGGATATTGTCAATGTCATTTCCACCATGCCGGTCCTGACTCATCCGCACTCCTCTGTCCGGGGCGCGCAACGAAAAAATTCCGACTCAGGCCGGACTGACGTATGATTGCGCTCAACGGGAACGCGGTCGACCGAAAAATGCGGTGCGGAGGGCATCATGCGTTTTGCAGACTTCATTACGGCGCCCATCTTCGCGACCGCATGTCTCGTGATGTTCACGTGCGCCGGCCAAGCTCCGGCGAATTCAACCGACGCGGATTCCACTGCGATCAAAAAAGTCTGCGGCGATTTCTCCGAGAGCTTCACCCGCCATGACGCGCACGGCGTCGCAATGACGTTCGCTGAAGACGCCGACTTTGCGAACATGCGCGGCGCTCACAGCCACGGCCGCAAGGACATTGAGAATTGGTTCGCGTCTCTCTTCCGCGGTAGCCTGAAAGATTCGGTGCGCACGGACACGGTCCGAAGCATCCGCTTCTTCGCGCCCGATCTCGCGGAATCGGAGGCCGAAACCGTCATCACCGGAACGAAAGCTGCGGACGGTTCCGAAATTCCGGCCCGCAAGGGCTTGATGATTGTCCTCATGACCAGGCAAAACGGCCGCTGGTTCATCGGCTCGTTCCACGAAGCCGAATATCCCGCCCCTCGAGGCGGCGCATCGACCGGCGCGGCTGGCAACTTCGCAAATTGAGCGCAGCGCATCCCGAGACGCACGGAATTCTTTTTGAAAATCTATCGCGTGAAAATCAACAGTGTAAACGTGCCCGGAATCTGCGTTGGCCGCGGATTCGGAGTTTCAGGAGTCGCCGCCGGCGGCGGCCCGAAATCGGATGTGACGGTGAAGACGCGATGATTTGCCGTGTCCAGCGCCATGGTTCGCGCGCCGCGCTGCGTCGAAATCGTTTCGACCACCGAGTATTTGTCGGGCGAATCTTCGTGCGCCACGGTGATCGTTCCGTCGCCGCACGAGGCAAACGCAAACTGGGTGGTTGGGTCAAACGATGCGGCGTCTACACCCTGCCCAATGGGCACGCTGGCAACGACTTTTCCGGAGTAGTCCGTCACGAGCATCACCTTGCTGTGGCAACCGATGAAGAGGCGCTTGTGCGCCGGATCGATGGCCATGCCCGTCGGTTCCTCGCAGGTGGGCAGCGGCCACGTGTTCAACACCTTGTACTCGTTCGAATCGAATTCCAGGAGCTTCGCGGTGTCTTCGATGTTGACCCAGACGTGGCCGGCGCCGTCGGCCTGTGCCGCTTCGGGCTTGCCGCCGAGCGGGACCGTTCCCCCCACTTCGCCGGTTTGGGCATTGATAGCCGTCGCGTCGTGGCTACGGGCGTTGAATACGAAGACGCTCTTCGACGCGGGGTCGTAGAGGTAGCCGTCCGGGCCGTCCGCCATCGGCAACTTCACTTCGCTGATTGTGGCGAGCGTTTTCAGGTCGAAGATGGTCACGGAGTTCGCGCGTCCATTGCTCGAAAAGCCGCGATTGAAGTCATTCACGATCGAGGCGCCGTGCGTTCCCTGCACATTGGGGACATCGCCAACGACGCTTCCGTCGGCATCGACCACCATGATGTGCGTCCCGCGAGAGATGAAGAGCCGGTGCGAGACCGGATCGGCGGAGAGATAGTCCCAGCCGCCTTCGCCGCCCAGCGTTAATTTCTTGAGCAAGTGGTAGCCGGAACCCTGCGGCGCGGGCGATGCTGCCAGCGTAGCCATCGCAGCCGTGCACAAAAGAAATAGGACAGCCCAGCTCGCTTTTCGCATGAGTTCCCCCGCCGCTTTTCGATTGAGGATTGTCGCTTGGCCGACGTACGAGATTCTTCAACGGCTCAGACGCCATCACCCAACGCGTGGTTACATTTTTCTCGTGCTGGCTCGGTCTTCACGCACTTCGCCAAGCTTTCGATCAGTTTCCGGCATTCATTTTCTTAGCCGAATCAGGTTCGAGCCGCGCCTTGATCCAAGGGGTGACGACCTCCTCGGCGATTCGGGAATTCGGCCATTCCTGTGAGCGTCCCGTGTGTCCTCCATCCGGATTCACCCAGGACCACTTCGCCGTTCCGCCCGATTGCATCAGCAGGTACAGATCGGAAATCGGGACCTGAGTGTCTTTCTCGCCGTTCAGCACAAGCATGGGCGCCGAGGGTTGCCCAAGAAAGCCCTGCGTCTTCAGCGATAGTCGCGGGCCGTAGGCATAAAAATCATCCAGCGATTCCACACCGTAGATCGCCGCGCGCGCGGCGAACAAATCAAATAAATATTCCGGCGTGCCCAGAGATTTTTTCTGCCACTCTGCTGTGTAGTAGTCGTGGATCGGTCCGCCCTGC
>Ga0210394_10009107_pt1 | contig 10064 bp, 8 predicted proteins | sample IncBWC12MmetaG_FD_160121 | JGI IMG/M metagenome (GOLD analysis project Ga0210394, IMG submission 160121) | Forest soil microbial communities from Barre Woods Harvard Forest LTER site, Petersham, Massachusetts, United States - Inc-BW-C-12-M | ecosystem: Environmental > Terrestrial > Soil >...
CGGTCTCCTCGGGCTCTGGCAGGCCGAGCGCGGCGGCGCCGATCGTCCGCACCCCAAAGGGCTTGAGCAGCGCGGCGATCTCGGCGAGCTTGCCGGGATTGTGGCTGGCGATCACCAGATGCTCGCCGGAATTGAGGCGGCGCGCCATCCGTCAGCCGAGGCCGAGCGCGGCGCGCTGGTGCCGGGTCAATTCGGCGACGCCGAGGCGGGCGAGCGCCAGCATCTCGCCAAATCGAGCTTCGTCGAACGGCGCCCCCTCCGCGGTCGCCTGGATTTCGACGAACCCGCCGCTGCCGGTCAGCACGAAATTGGCATCGGTCATCGCGTGGGAATCCTCGGCGTAGTCGAGGTCGAGCACGGCGATGCCGTCATAGACGCCGCACGAGATCGCCGCGACGCTGTCGGTCAAAGGAACCTTCGGCAACTGGCCGCCCGCGCACAATTTTGCCAGCGCCTGGTAGAGCGCGACATAGCTGCCGGTGACCGCCGCGGTGCGGGTGCCGCCATCTGCCTGCAGAACATCGCAATCGATGCGGATCTGGCGTTCGCCGAGCGCGCCCAGATCGGTGATCGCGCGCAGGCTGCGGCCGATGAGGCGCTGGATTTCCTGGGTGCGTCCGCTTTGTCGGCCGCGCGCCGCCTCGCGGTCGGTGCGGGTATGGGTCGAGCGCGGCAGCATGCCGTATTCTGCGGTGATCCAGCCGCGTCCGGTATTGCGCAGAAACGGCGGCACCCGCTCCTCGACGCTCGCGGTGCACAACACATGGGTGTCGCCGAACCGCGCGAGGCAGGAGCCCTCGGCGTATTTGGCGACACCCGGTTCGAGGGTGACCGGGCGCATCGCCTCGGTGGGGCGTCCGGAAGGTCGCATGCCCTACTCTCCCCTCAAAACAGACTGCCCTGCCCGACCGGGGGCACCGAGCGGCGGACCGGCCGGCGCGAGCCGCCGGCGATCGCTCCGACCTTGCCGTCGTAGAATTCGAGCTCAAGCGCCGTGCCGGGCCTGACCTTTGCCGCATCGGTGACAACCCGCTCCGTGGCGTCGCGCACCACGACATAGCCGCGCGCGAGCAAACTTTCGTGGCGCTCGGAATGGGTCGCGAGGCGGCCGGCGAAATTGTCCGTGGCGTCGTGCTTCGCGGCGAGATAGCGGGCGATCGCGGCTGCGAGGCGTCGTTCGACATCGCCAAAGCGTTCGCGCGCCCGGGCGACATCGGCGGCAAGGGCGGTCGGCCGCAGGCCGGACGCGGCGAGGTCGAGAAGCTGTCGCGCAGCGGCGAAGCGCGCGCCGATCGCGAGGCGCAACCGCTCGCCGCGGTCGTCGAGGCGCTGCGCGGCGGCGCCCAGCAAATCCTGCGGGTCGGGGAGACCCCGCGCGAGGCCCGAGAGATGCAGCCGGCGCTCGCTGAAGAGCCGCGCCAGGCTACCGGCGAGGCGCGCCGACTGGCCGGCGACATCGGCGACGAGATCGAGCCGCACCGGCACCGCCATCTCGGCAGCCGCGGTCGGGGTCGGCGCGCGCCGGTCGCTGGCAAAGTCGATGAGGGTGGTGTCGGTCTCGTGACCGACCGCGGAAATCAGCGGGATCGCTGACCCCGCGGCGGCGCGCACCACGATCTCCTCGTTGAACGCCATCAAATCTTCGAGGCTGCCGCCGCCGCGCGCGACGATGATCAGATCGGGCCGCGCCAGGTTGTTGTCCCCGGGTCTGCCGGACGCGATTCGGTTGAACCCCTCGATCGCCGCGGCGACCTGCGATGCCGCACCCTCGCCCTGCACGAGGACCGGCCAGATCAGCACATGGCGCGGAAAGCGATCGGCGAGGCGATGCAGGATGTCGCGAATGACCGCGCCGGTCGGTGAGGTGACGATGCCGATCACCTCGGGCAGAAACGGCAGCTTCCTCTTGCGCTCGGCGGCGAAGAGCCCCTCGGCGGCGAGGCGCAGCCGCCGCTCCTCGAGGATGCGCAGCAGCGCGCCGATACCGGCCAGTTCGATCGTGTCGACGATGAGCTGGTATTTCGAGCGGCCGGGATAGGTGGTGAGGCGCCCGCTGCACACCACTTCCATCCCGTCCTCGGGCTTCAAATCGAGGCGGATCGCGGTGGTGCGCCAGCACACCGCGTCGAGCACCGCATCAGCATCCTTGAGCGCGAAATAGCAATGCCCCGAACCGACACGCTTGAAGCCGGAGATTTCACCGCGCACCCGGACCTGGCCGAAGCCGTCCTCGATCGAGCGCTTGAGCGCGAGCGAGAGTTCGGAGACGGTATACTCCGGCTGGTTGGAGCCGGGAGCAGACGCGGGCGGAGCGCTGAGCGGCAGATCGTTCATCGCGCCATCTTAGCCGAGCCGGGAGACAAGAGCGATGCGGGTGCGATTGCACGAAATCGGGGAGAGCTTCGCGCCTTCGCCGGCTCCCTTTATCCCCCTCTCCCCCAGTGGGGGAGAGGAATGGGGTGAGGGGGCAGGCGCTGCGGCAAGCTCTGAGGCGGCCCCCCGCACCCTTCCCTCTTCCCCCGGCCGGGGGAAGAGGGGGTTTTTGGGGTATCGCTGATGCGCGCTCTCGTCATCGGATCGGGCGGGCGTGAGCATGCGCTCTGTTGGGCGATCGCAGCCTCGCCCCTGGTCGATCGCCTCTACTGCGCGCCGGGCAACGCCGGGATCGCCGAGGAGGCGGAGTGCGTCGCGATCGCGGCGACCGATACGCAAGGCATCATCGAGTTCTGCCGCCATGCCGCCATTGATTTTGTCGTGATCGGCCCCGAGGCGCCGCTCGTCGGCGGGCTTGTCGATGCGCTCGAAGCCGAGGGGATCGCCGCCTTTGGGCCGAGCGCCGCGGCCGCCGCGCTCGAAGGCTCGAAAGGCTTTATGAAGGATCTGTGCGCCCGGGAAGGCGTCCCCACCGCCGCCTATCGCCGGTTTCGCGATGCCGCCGCGGCGAAGGCCTACATCGCCGCCGAGGGCGCCCCGATCGTCATCAAGGCCGATGGGCTCGCCGCCGGCAAGGGCGTCACCGTCGCCGCTGATCTCGCCGAGGCTTATAGCGCGGTCGACGCGGCGCTGGGAGAGGGCCGCTTCGGCGCGGCCGGCGCCGAGATCATCGTCGAGGAATGTCTTCAGGGCGAGGAGGCGAGCTTTTTCGCGCTGATCGACGGCAAGGCGGCGCTGCCGCTCGCCGCGGCGCAGGATCATAAGCGCGTCGGCGACGGCGATACCGGCCCCAATACCGGCGGCATGGGCGCCTATTCGCCGACGCCGGCGGTGACGCCGGAAATCGAGGGCGCGGTCTTGGAGAGGATCATCCTCCCGACGGTGCGGGCGATGAGCCGCGACGGCAGGCCGTTCAAGGGCCTCCTCTATGCCGGACTGATGCTGACCGATTCGGGGCCGAAGCTCCTCGAATACAATGTCCGGTTCGGCGACCCCGAGGCGCAGGCGCTGATCATGCGGCTGAAGAGCGACCTCCTGCCGGCATTGATCGCCGCGCGCGACGGCAACCTGAAAGATGTCGATCTGCGCTGGTACGACGAAGCGGCGCTGTGTGTGGTGATGGCGGCCAAGGGCTATCCCGACGCTCCCCTGCGCGGCAGCGAGATCCGCGGCCTCGACCGGGCGGCGGGCGACCCCGAGGTCAAGATCTTCCACGCCGGCACCAGGCGCGAGGGCGAGCGCCTCATCGCCGATGGCGGCCGCGTGCTCGGCGTCACCGCGCGCGGCCATGACCTTGCCATGGCGCGCGAGCGCACCTACCGCGCCGTCGATCTGATCGACTGGCCCGAAGGCTTCTGCCGCCGGGATATCGGCCGGCGCGGGGGTTCGGCCTGACCTTGCCAATGCCGCGGCAATTGCATAGATCATGGATCACATGCAACCATGGACATCAAGGAAGGCAACCTCAGCACCATGATCAAGGTTTCAGCCGCCGAGTTCCAACGTAACATCGGCCGATATCAGGACGTGGCGCTGACCCAGCCGGTGGCCGTGACACGCAACGGTCGCGAGCGGACGGTGATGATCTCGGTCGAGGAATACCACCGCCTCAAGCGCCGCGACCGCCGCGTGATGAGCCTGGAGGATTTCACCGACGCCGACATCGCTGCGCTTGAAGCGACCCGAGCGCCGGAATCCTCAAAGGTCTTTGACGACGAGTTGGACTCGCCCTAGCCGGTGCCGTTCCCCGAGCCGGCTCCCGGCCTTGTCATCCGCTACAGCTATCTTTGGGAGGATGAATATGGCAGCGGCCGGGAGGAGGGCGTCAAGGACCGGCCGTGTGCGATCATCCTCGCCAGCACCGAGGATTCCGGCGAGCGGATCGTAACGGTGCTGCCGGTCACGCACGCGCGACCTTCCGACCCCGACCTGGCCGTCGCTATCCCCGAAGCCACGAAGCGCCGCCTCGGCCTCGATGATGAGCGATCCTGGGTGATTCTTTCCGAGGCCAACCGCTTCGTCTGGCCCGGTCCTGACCTGCGCCCAGCGCGGCCTGGCGATGCCGCGAGCGTCGCCTACGGGCAGTTGCCATACGCTCTGTTCGAAACGATCCGGCAGAAATTCATAGCCGCTGTCCGGGCGCGGCGTGCCGGCGTGATGCCGCGCAGCGAGTAAAGACAGGGTTCCGGTCATGGCCTAATGCCGGAAATGCCGGATGCCGGTGAACACCATGGCGATGCCCGCCTTGTCGGCGGCGGCGATCAATTCGGCATCCCGGCGCGAGCCGCCGGGCTGGATCGCCGCGGTGGCGCCGGCCCGGATCGCCGCTTCGAGGCCGTCGGCGAACGGGTAGAACGCGTCCGAGGCGACGACCGAGCCGTGCGTTCCGAGTCCCGCTTCGGCCGCCTTCGCGACGGCGATCTTGACGCTGTCGATCCGGCTCGGCTGCCCGGCGCCGATGCCGATCGTGGCGCCGCCGCGGGCGAAGACGATCGCGTTCGACTTGACGTGCTTGGCCACCGTGTCGGCGAACAAGAGTTCGGCGATCTCCGCCTCGGTCGGCGCCCGGCGGGTCACGATTTTCAGCGCATCGGCCGCGACCCCGACGCCGTCGCGTTCCTGCATCAAGAGGCCGCCGGCGACCGAGCGGTAGGTCCAGCCCGGCGCAAGCGGGTCGGGGAGGCCGCCGGTCAGGAGAAGGCGCAGCGTGCCCCGGCGTGCGAGGATCTCCGAGGCCGCCGGTTCAGCCTCCGGCGCGATCACCACCTCGACGAAGATTGCCGCGATCGCCTCGGCGGTCGCGGCGTCGAGCGGACGGTTGACCGCGACGATGCCGCCAAAGGCGCTGATGGAATCGCAGGCGAGCGCCTTCTCCCAGGCCTCGCGCAGGGTTCCCCCGATCGCGGCGCCGCACGGGTTGGCGTGCTTGATGATCGCGACCGCCGGGGGGCCGAATTCGGCGACCAACTCGAAAGCGGCGTCGGTGTCGCCGTAATTGTTGTAGGACAATTCCTTGCCCTGGACCTGCCGCGCGCTGGCGACCCCGGGGCGCTTTTCTTCGAAACGGTAGAGCGCCGCCCTTTGGTGCGGGTTCTCACCATAGCGGGTCTCCGCGGCGAGACGGCCGGCGACGACCAGGGTCTCGGGAAACGCCACCCCCTCCTCGCCGGCGAACCAGGCCGCGATCGCCGCATCGTAGGCGCTGGTCAGCGCATAGGCCTTGCGCGCCAAAAGGCGGCGCATGGCGAGCCCGACCTCGCCGCCCGACGAGATCATCTCGCCGAGCAGCGGATCGTAATCCGAAGGGTCGGTGACGACGGTCACGAACTCGTGGTTCTTCGCGGCGGCGCGGATCAGCGCCACGCCGCCGATATCGATGTTCTCGATCAAATCCTCGCGCCTCGCCCCCGCGGCGAGCGTCGCGGCAAACGGATAGAGGTTGCAAACGAGGAGGTCGATCTCGGCGATACCGTGCTCGGCCAGAATCGCAAGATGGTCGGGCCGGTCGCGCCGCGCGAGGAGGCCGCCATGGATCGCCGGATGAAGCGTCTTGACCCGGCCGTCGAGCATCTCGGGAAAGCCGGTCAGCGCCGCGACCTCGGTCACCTGGAGCCCGGAAGCGGCAAGGGTTTGCGCCGACCCGCCGGTCGAAATGAGCGCCACCCCCTGCGCGGCAAGCGCTTGGGCAAACCGCACGAGCCCCTCCTTGTCGCTGACCGAGATCAGCGCGCGGCGGATCGGTCGCGGCGCGATGGTCATGGCGACTCCTCCTCGGTGTGACACCTCCCGCCGGGTATAGGATGGGTGTGCCGACGCGGCAAGCGTCAGACCGGTCCGCGATGCCATCCGCCGGCGAGGCTGGCGAGCAGAACCGCCACCACCGCCGCGGCCCCGGCGAGGGCGAGGGTCCCCCAGCCGTTCTCCGATGCCCAGCCGCATGCGATGAGGATTAGATCGGCAGCGATCACCCGCCGCACGACTGCGCCGTGGCCGAGGCCGCGCTGCACCGCGCGCTGGTAGAAATGCTCGCGATGGGCGTGCCAGACCCGCTCGCCGCGGGCGAGACGGCGCCCCAGCGTCACCGTCGCGTCGGCGAGGAAATAGAGCGGCAGGATCAGCGCGATCTTCCAGAAGCCGCGCGCGGCGACATGAAGCAGCAGGAACCCGAGGAGATAGCCCAGCGGCACGCTGCCGACATCGCCGAGAAAGATGCGGGCCGGCGCCCAGTTCCACACGAGAAACCCGAGTGCCGCCGCACCCGCCGGTGCGGCGAGCAGGGCGACACCGGGGTCCTTTCCGGCGCCGAGGCTGGCGAACAGCACGAGCCCCATTGCGATCGCCACCGCCTCGCTGCCGGCAAGCCCGTCGATGCCGTCCATGAAATTGAACAGATTGACGAACCACAGCCACAAGAGCGCCACGGCAACGGTATCGAGCGCGGGCATCAGCCAGAACTGAAATACCGGCCCGGCCGGTATCAGGGCGATCATGCCGAGGCCGATCGCGACGAATTGCGCCAAGAGCCGCGTGGCCGGCGACAACCCGCGCAAATCGTCGATCCAGGATATCGCCGCGAGCAGCACCGCGCCGAAGAAGACGACAAGGATAACCGGCGCAACCGCTCCAGTCGCAATGAGGAGGAGCCAGGCGAAGAGGATCGCGGCAATGAGGGCAACGCCGCCGCCGCGCGGGATCGGCGCCGCGTGCAAGGACCGCTCGTTCGGATGGTCGAGCACGGCGGCGCGGCGCAAGAGCGGGATCAGCGCACGCGTGCCGAGGCAGGCAATCAGACCGGCCGCGGCGATGATCGCCGCGAGCAGCACCGGACCAGGCATTGGCAGCTAGGTCTCGTCGGGGCGAATTTGGTCGGGGCGAGTTTGGCCGGGCGGCTTCGCCTCGCGCCGAAGCGCCCAGCGCACGGTGGCGCCGCTCGGACCGGTGGTGCCGCTCAGTACGATCTGCTGGGTTTTGCGCAATTCGCCGGTGCCGAGATAGATGCTCTCGCCGAGGCCCATTTCCGCGCCCGCCGCGCGCAGCCGCCACACCGCGCCGCTCGCCAGCCGCAACAGTGCGCCGCCGCCACCCTCGATCAGCGAGGCTTCGACCGCGGGGTGGAGATGAAAGCGCAACGCGAACGGCGCGCCGGAGCGGCCGGTCAGCTTGTCTTCGCCGCGCAGATCGTCGCCGTCCGCGGCCAGGTAAAGCTCGCGCGCATAGGTGACGCCGAAACGCGGGCGATAGCCGTCATGCGAGGCCGCGATCCATTGATGCCCGCCGTCCTCGGCGCGCTCGCAGCGCACCGTGCTCGGAGCCTTTCCGAGCGAGCCGTCAGCGTTGATCTCGACCACGTTGGTGTCGCCGACCACCAGTACCGAATGCGCCGCACTCGAACGCGCGACCCGGCGCCAAGCCGCTTTGCCACCGCGATATCCGCCGCAATTGACGATGATGCGCTCGCGCCCCTGGCTCAGCTCGAAGGACAGGGTTCCGGCATGCGCCTCCCCGTCGAAGCCGCGCGGCGGCGTCTTGCCGGTATCGACAATGACCAGGCTCTGCCCGGCCTGGAGACGCTGAAAGCCCGATTGCGGCGCCGGCATCGGGGGATGGCCCCGCGTCTCCGAGCGCGTCAAGGCGAGATCGACGACGACGCCATCCTCCTCGACCGAATTGTTGAACAGCGCAAGGCGCCGATCGCCGTGCCGAAAAAACCGCAGCATCGGCGCCATGCGCTCGATCGCCTGCTGCAACGACGGGGAAATTTCGACCCGCGCCGCGCGCAGCGCCGCGCGGATGTCGATGAGGTCGCGCAGCACCGCGAGCTGGACCGAGGGGCTGCGGGAGCGGTGGCCGCCATCGGGCAGAATCTGAACCAGGAGCTCGCGATCGAGAACGCGCAGCACCCGCGCCATCTTCTTTGCCGAACCGCCGAGCGCGGCGATCCCGGCAACGAGGCCCTTCATCGCGCGCAGCCGGGCGGGACCGGAAAGTTCCCAGGCGGCGGTGCGCGCGAGGTGGCGCACCTGGCGCGCGATGCTCGCCAGCATCGCCCGGCGCAACGGCCGATCGGCGTCGCGCCCGGCGATCTCATCGAAATGGACGATCCAGGCAAAGATCCGGGTTGCCACGACGTCGGAACGCCAGGCGATCGGGTGCCAGGCGGCACTCTCTACGAGCCAGCTCTGAATGAGAGCCCGCGCCGGGTCGCGCGCCGTGGCGCCGATTCCGATCAAATCGGCGAGCCAGCCGAACCCGTGCCAGGCGGCGAGCCAGCCCGGTCCGGCTCTCGGCGGAAACCACACCGGCGTCGGATTGCGCACAAGCTCTCCGAAAAATTCGATCTCGCCGTTGAGGATTGCGGCGCCCCGCTTCGCCTCGCCCGGCCAGCGCTCGCTGAGCTTGAGCCGCAGATCCGTCGGCACCGGGCCAAGCAGCGTGTGGCGATAAAACGGGCCGGCGGCGAGCGCGCGCAGCGCATCGCGCCGAAAGCGGGTGAACGCATCGGGCACCTCGGCACCGGAGGTTGCGGTGTCTTCCGGGGTACGCCCGCGCTGAACCGGCGCCGATCTCATTGTCCGGCGGTTGCATCCATCTCGCTTCGTAACAAGGAAAAGCACCGCTCGCAAGCCGCGCTCGTCGCGCCCCTCGGCGAATGCCCGGCGGTCGGCTGGGGAGTCAGGAGGCGCCGAGCTTCACCAGGCGCGCGGCATAAAAGCCGTCAACCCCGTCGAATTCGGCGAGATGGCAAGGCAGGGTGCGCAAATCGCCCTGCGGTGTGACCCATTCGGTCGGCGCGCCGATTTCAGCAGCCTCGATCGGTCGATGCTCGACGGGAGCCCCCGAGCGCAGCAGCGCTTCGATCCGCTGCAGCCCCTCCTCGGGCTCGAGCGAGCAGGTGCAATAGACCAAGGTGCCGCCCGGCCGCAGGATATCGACCGCCGCGCGCAGCAGGTTCGCCTGCACCACCGCGAGACGGGCAACATCCTCCGGGTGCTTCAGGTGCGGGACGTCGGGGTGGCGTCGGATCGCCCCCGTTGCGGTGCACGGCGCATCGAGCAGCACGGCGTCGGCCGGACTCTCGGGCCGCCACGTCAAACCATCGGCGGCCATCGCCGAAACCGTGAGGTTCAGCCGGCGCAAATTGGCGACCAACCGTTCGAGGCGGCGGGTCGACCGGTCGATCGCGGTGACGTGCGCGCCGGCATTGGCGAGTTGCGCCGTCTTGCCGCCCGGTGCGGCGCAAAGATCGACGACCGAGCGCCCGGCGACTCCATTGAACAGGCGGATCGGCAGGGAAGCGGCCGCATCCTGGATCCACCAGGCGCCCTCGGCATACCCGGGGAGCGCAGTCACCGAGCCGCCTGCCGCCCGACGCAGCGAACCGGTCGGCAGCTGCACCGCCTGAAGCTTCTCGCACCACGACTCGTCGTCGGCCCGCAGCGTCAAATCGAGCGGCGCCTCCTTCAGATGCGCCACGGCGATGGCGCGAGCGCGCTCCTCTCCGTAGGCGCGACTCCAGGATTGCCACAGCCAATCGGGGGTGTTGACGCGCGCGGCGTCCTGACCTTCGACCCGCTCGGCGCCTTCGAGGCTCAGGCGGCGAAGAACCGCGTTCACCAGCCCCTTATGCGACA
>Ga0210394_10009109_pt1 | contig 10062 bp, 12 predicted proteins | sample IncBWC12MmetaG_FD_160121 | JGI IMG/M metagenome (GOLD analysis project Ga0210394, IMG submission 160121) | Forest soil microbial communities from Barre Woods Harvard Forest LTER site, Petersham, Massachusetts, United States - Inc-BW-C-12-M | ecosystem: Environmental > Terrestrial > Soil >...
CGGCAAGGGCGCCGCGACCGTGGTCGGAGTGATTGCCGCGGCGGAACCGCGCTTGCTCGTGCCGCTGATCGTGAGCTGGTTCATCGTGCTCGTGCTCACGGGATATGTGGGTCTTGCCACCATGCTCTCCGGTGTGGCCCTCGTGGTCGCCGTCTATATTCTGGAGCCGAACAATGTTCCCCTGTTGAGCTTTTCCGTGGCCGTGACGGTGTTTGTGGTCTACACCCATCGCGGCAACATCGCCCGCATGCGCGCGGGCCAAGAGAATCGCGTACGCCGACTATGGCTGTTTCGACCGCGAGCCGCCTAGATCATCCGTTGCTGTTGGTGCTGCTGGCGGATGGCCGGCTGCGCTCCGGCGAATGGCTGGCCACGGAACTTAAAGTGAGCCGCGCGGCTGTGTGGAAGGGCGTCGAGCGTTTGCGCGCCTTGGGGTTGGAGGTACAGGCGCTGCCGCGGCGGGGTTATCGATTATCGGACCCGGTGGAGCTACTGGATGCGCGGCGCATCTGCGCTGAACTTGGGCCCCAGCGCATCGGTCAGCTTCGCAAGCTCGAGCTGCTGTTCGAAGTGGACTCGACCAACACCCGGCTCTTAGGCAGCGCACCGCCGCCGCTTGGGCTAGCGGATGCAACCTTGAGCGAGTTGCAACACGCCGGCCGCGGCCGGCACGGCCGGCGCTGGATCGCTCCCTTCGGCGCCGGAGTGTCGCTGTCGGTGGCGTGGACCTTCAGCGACGGGGCACGGTCATTGCCTGCGCTTAGTTTGGGTGTGGGCGTGGCGGTGGCTCGCGCGGTACAGCGCGCCGGTGCCCTCGGCGTGACGCTCAAATGGCCTAACGATATCTGGTTCCAGAATCGCAAGATCGGCGGTGTGCTGATCGAGCTGCGAGCCGAGGCCAGCGGACCCGCCCATGTGGTGATCGGCATAGGGCTCAACGTGGCTCTGCCGGCGGCGGCACGCCGTGAGATCGAGGAGGGCGGGGTACGCGTCGCGGCAGTGGCCGACGCATGTACCGTGGCGCCCTCGCGCAATTTGGTTGCCGGGGTCATCTTGGACGAGCTTTTGAGTATGCTGGAGCAATTCGAACGGGAGGGCTTTGCCGCGTTCCGGGACGCCTGGACGGCGCTCGATGCCTTGAGCGGTCGGCCCGTGCGGGTATTGCTCGGCCGCACGGTCGTTTCGGGCACGGCCCGCGGCGTCGACCCGGAAGGCGCCTTGCTGCTCGAAACAGAGGGCCGGCTGCAGCGATTCGTGTCCGGCGAGGCCAGTTTGCGCGCGATTGAGGGTGATACTTGACGTTGTTAAAAAGCATTGTTGTGTGCTTGGTGCTGGCCAATGTGGGCTACTTTTTGTGGACACGCGGCATCGCCACGGCACCAGAGGCGCCGGCGCAGGCAAAGCCTCCGGCGACTCTGAAGCTGGCATCCGAATCTCCGGAGGTCGCGCGCTCGGCAGCTGTCGATGCGATCGCCAGCGACGGCGCTGCCACCGTGGGCAGCATCGCCGCCGGCAGTGGCGGCACGGAGGCCCCCCGCGCCGACGCAGGCGTGGGTTCGGGCGTGGGGCTACTCACCAATGTGAAGCGTTGCATCAGCGTCGGGCCGTTCCGCGACGTGTCGGAAGCGGCCCGTGCCGCGACGACACTGCGGGGCGGCGGCTACGATCCGCGGCAACGCGTCGCCGACGGCGACGTCTGGGCGGGTGTGTGGGTTTATGTGCAGCTACCGACTTCGCGAGCCTCGAGTGAGCAAATCCTGGCCAAACTCAAAGCGGGCGGCATCGATGACGCGCTGGAAATGCCCGGACCGAATGAGGGCTCTGTGATCTCTCTCGGGCTGTACAGCGAGCCCAAGCGTGCGCAGGCCCGGGTTGCCCAAGTGCAGGCGCTGGGATTCAATCCGGGACTCACCGATCGCAAGCGCATCGGCAATGTGTATTGGATCGACATCGATTTGAAACCCACCGACAGTTTGCTGAATCCCGCGGATTTGCAGGGCGAAACCGGACGCATCGTGCGCCTCGAGGTGAAGGGCTGTCCGGCTGCCGGGGCCTCGCCGTGACAGCCCGCGACGCGATGCTTAAGTCCACGAGCGCCATCGGCGCCGTGATCGGCTACGGATGTCTCATCGCGTTTTTATATCTCGTCGGACTGCAATCCTACCGTTGGTTCCGGGACGGGGAGTGGACTCACATTGGCCTCCGCGACGGTCTGCGCACCGGACTGCTTCGATGCTGCGTCAAGGACGGCGATACCGGCCGGTTCGCCACCTTCATGCACTGGCTCGACGCGCCGGTGAACTGGCTGGGTATGCACAAGGTATTCGAGGTCATCCCCGCCTCGCTTGCCTTGTTCGCCGTGAGCATCGCCGGGAATTGCCTGTTTATCTATTGCAGAGATCGCCTCGACAGGCGCTGAGCACTCTCGATGTTGATGTTGCTGCGACTCAAGACGCTGTTGAAGAGTGTGATTCTGCCACCCGCCGGGCCGCTGTTGCTGGCGATCCTTGGCGTATTCTTGATCAAGCGTCGCCCGCTGCTGGCGCGCACCTGCCTGATACTCGGCCTCGGCTCCCTGTGGCTGCTGTCGACACCCGTGGTGTCCGATGCGCTGGCCACCCTGGCCGAACGCTACCCGCCGCTGGATTTGCGAATCGGCACGGGTGCACAGGCAATCGTCATCCTGGGCGGGGGTGGGCAGCGCGCCTTCGCGCCGGAATACGGCGGGCCGGCGGTCGAACCTCAACTGCTCGAGCGGCTGAGCTATGGCGCCTACATCGCCCGCAAAACGGGTCTGCCCATTCTGGTGACGGGCTTTCAGATCGAGGCCAGTGCGATGCGCGACACGCTGCTGCGCAATTACGACATCGACCCGCGCTGGGTCGACGACGAGGCCTATGACACCTTCGAAAACGCGCGCAATTCCGTTCGAATGCTCAAGGCGGACGGCGTTCGTCGCATTGTTCTTGTCACGCGCGCCGCCCACATGTGGCGCTCGGTGCACGAGTTCACGGCCGCCGGTATCGAGGTCGTGCCGGCGCCCGTGGGAATACTCTCCCGGCGCGAGCATGGGATTTCGCGCTATGTGCCGGACCCCGAGGCGCTGCTACGGGCATATGTCGCGATCTATGAGTTGCTGGGCGAGCCGGTGCGGGTGTTTCTTGCCGCCTCGCATCTGCGCCGGCAGTGAGGCGGTCAGGAATTAAACTAAGTGCGCTAGCGAACAGACCGCGCGACTCGACGGGTGTAGCTTTTACAAATTGATGAATACCCGGAAGCGCAATGGAAGCAGTCGCATCAGGCCAGCAAGCAGTTAACCCGATGCTTGAGCAGCATCGTTCTCACGACACGGCGCTATTCCACGTTCCACTTCGTGCGTCTGACGCGGCGCGCTCGGCAAAAAACATCTCGCTCTGGAAGTCGTACTTGCCGACGGCATGCGTTAGAACAATGATCAGAATGGGTTGGGACTACACGACCTGATCCGGCGCAGGATTCAATGCTCCATAGGATCGGTGGGCTTGTGAACGCTCATGAGGGTTTCTTCGCCGGCGGACGATGACGCCGGCACGGTCGCGCCGCCGCGTTCCACCGGCGGTGCCTCGCCTTGCCATAGGTAAGCGACGCTTCCGGCCGGTGCCTTGTACCAACCCGGATCTCGATAGTCGTTGTGCGCCAAATCGGGGCGGATCTTCACGATGGTGAACATGCCGCCCATTTCCATCCCGCCATACGGACCGGTACCCGTCATCATCGGCAAGGTGTTCTCGGGCAGGGGCATGTGCATGTGCATCTCGTCCATCGAACCGCCGGTTTCGCCCATGCTCATGTAATTGGGCACCAGAGAGGTAATTTTGCGCGCCAGGTCGGCCTGTGCGACTCCAAGAGTCGTCGGCACGGTGTGGCCCATGGCATTCATCGTGTGATGACTTTTGTGGCAATGAAACGCCCAGTCGCCGGCGGCGGCGGCGGTGAACTCGATCGCGCGCATCTGACCGACGGCAATGTCCGCCGTCACCTCCGGCCAACGGGAACTCGGCGGGGTCCATCCGCCGTCGGTACCCACCACCACAAATTCATGACCGTGCAGGTGAATGGGGTGGTTGGTCATGGTGAGATTGCCGACGCGAATCCGTATCCGCTCGCCGAGGCGAGCCACCATCGGATCGGTACCGGGGAATGCGCGGCTGTTGAAGGTCCACAAATTAAAATCCAGCATGGTGCTGACCTTGGGCGTGTAGCTACCGGGACTGATGTCGTAGGCGTTCAGCAGGAACACATAGTCGCGGTCCACACGCATAAAGCCGGGGTCTTTCGCATGGGTTACCCAAAACCCCATCATGCCCATCGCCATTTGCGTGGTTTCGTCGGCGTGCGGGTGGTACATGAAGGTTCCCGCCCGCTGGGCCACGAACTCGTACACATAGGTTTGTCCGGGCTTGATCGAGGCTTGATTGAGTCCCGACACGCCGTCCATGCCGTTCGGCAAGCGCTGACCGTGCCAGTGAATGCCGGTGCTCTCCGGCAAGCGGTTGGTGAGGAAGATGCGAACCCGGTCGCCCTCGACCACTTCGATCGTCGGGCCCGGTGACTGTCCGTTATAGCCCCAGAGATGCGCCTTCATGCCGGGCGCGATTTCGCGAATCACGGGCTCGGCCACCAAATGAAACTCCTTGACGCCGTTACGCATCCGCCAAGGCAAGCTCCAGCCATTCAAGGTCGCAACCGGATGGTAAGGACGACCGTTGGGCGGTGCCAAGGGCGCCTGCATGGTGGTCGAGTCGGTGGATACGATTTCAGGGAGCGCCGCAAGGGCACTCTTGCCGACCGCGGTGGCGGCCACCGCAAGGCCGGCGCCGCTGAAGAAACGTCTTCGGGTAAACATGGTTTTCTTGCGACCTTACGGTGAGAAATTGCCGAGGAGGGCTGAATCGAGTTCCGACTTGGCCATCCAGAAATTGCGCAGGCTTTGGATGTAGTCATCGACGCTCGCGATCTGGCCGCGCGCATCGGTCAATAAGTCGAACACACTGATGAGCGATGCGTTGTAGCGCAGCAGGTCTTGTTCGGCAATCAGCTTGCGGGTAGGCACCACCTCGTCGCGCTGCTGCCTCGCGATGTCGAAGGCCGCGCGATACGCCGCATAGGCCTGGCGTATCTGAGCGCGCGCATCGATGGCGGCCTGGGCAAAGCGATCGACCGCCTGCGAGTAGATGGCTTCGCCTCTTTTCACGCGAGGGCCACCTCCGTCGAACAGCGGAATTTCCAGGCTGACTTCGTACCCGCGCTCGTAGGGCTGCGAGGCCGCGCCCTGCAGAATCCGCGTCGGCCCCACGTCCAGCACATTGACGAAACGGGTTGCCTTGGCTAGGCCCAATCCATGCGCGAGTTCATCGATCTGCATCCGCTTCAGCCGCAGGTCGATGCGGTTCTGAAGGACTACCTGCTCGACATCGGGCAAGTCCTCGATGATCTGCGGCAGCTCGGGCAACGTTTCCGCGAGCTGGATGGTCGGCGGCTCGCCCGACAACCCCATCAGCCGCCGCAATTTCTCTCGCGTGAAGACTTCCGTCAGCTTCGCGTGCGTCAAGCGCTGCGCGGCATCGGTGTAAAAGTTTTGCTCGCGTGCCTGATCGAGCCGATTCCAATTGCCGGCAGCCACCATGCGTTGCGCCAGCTCGGCACCGGCTTCGGCCGCCGTCTTGACCTGTTCCAGATAATGCACCGACTCGCGGGCCGCGAGCGCTGCAAAAAAGGCCTGCCGCGTGTCGTTGGCCAATTGCGCCACGGCGATGACGACAGCGCTCTGCACCTCCGCAAAGCGGCGCTTCTCGATCTCGTGGGCGTAGGGTGCGGTAAACAGCGACAACAGATTGAAGCTGAGCGTTTCTTCGATGTCGTATTGGGCCGCCGCCGCGGCGTGACGAAGCGTGAAGCGAGGATTCGGCAGGCGGCCCGATCGCACGAGATCGGCTTCGGAAATGCCCAGCTCCTCAAACCATGCCTGCAGCATGCGGTTGTTGAGCAGCGCAATCTGCACGGCATCCTCGGCCGAAAGCGCATGGGTCAGCAGCTCGGCGACTTGGCCGTCGCCTTTCGCCTGTTCCTGTGCGGTTCGCGCCCACCGCACATCCTTGTCGAGGCGCGTACGCGTCTCCTTCGTGACCGTGTCAAAGCCGCCGTCCTTGGAAAACGTGGCGCAGCCGCCCAGAGCGAGCGCGGCCCAGATCAACGCCGCGAATGGCGCACGGGGGACTGCAATCGTCCGCGTTATTGGATTGTTCATCATATTTCTCCGCGAGGATCACCGGCCTTCAGGCCGGCGAGGATAGCGACGCGCGTAGGGGGGCCATTGGCCTTAAGCATTCATCGAATGCGAAGTGGGCGCAGCGGCGCCGCTGCAAACCCTTTAGGCCGGGATGAAACGAGGAGGGCGATCCAGGCGGTCGAGAGTGACCGAGGGCGGGGACCCCGGTTCTGCGACGGAAATTTCAGGAGCGGTGGGGAGTGGTGCGATCCAGTGAATGGGCGTCAGTGCGATGGCGGCACCGCAGCAGCCATTGCCGCAGCTGTGGCGGTGAGTTGGGTCGGATCCGCGGGGGGCGCAGTGTGTGTGCGCCGCCGGCGAGGCGGCCTTGCGGCCGGCGTCGGAGGCAGTCATGCGGTCGATATGGGAGTCGGCCATGCCGTCAATATGGGAAGTGGTGGTCTCAAGCCGTCCGCAGTCCCAGGTCGCCGTTGAACCCTGCAGCGGCAGCAACAGGGCAAACAGCAGCGGAAATCCGGCGCGGAGAGTTCGGTTCAGCCTCATAACAGCGCAAAACATACCACCGCACCCATAAAAATACACTCGACCCGCGCGCATCTTAAGATAGGCTTGGAAGGTCAGGCCGACGGTATCGTCGGTAACTTGAGAAAATGGGGGGAGAGTCGATCATGGTCAAGCACTGGTTACCACGCGCTGCCGTCATCGCAATGATCCTCGCCGCTCCGGCCTTCGGACACGCCAAATTGCGCAGCACCATGCCGGCCGCCGATGCGCAACTTCAGGTGGCGCCCAAATCGTTGACGCTGAATTTCAACGAAGCCGTGCGGCTCGCTGTCTTGACCCTGACGGCCGGCGGCAAGAATATTCCGGTGACCGTCGATCGAAGCGCGGCGGCCGCGCCGCAAGTCTCCGTCGCGCTGCCGGCGCTGGCCGTTGGAAAATACGAAGTGCAGTGGAGCGCCCTGTCGGCCGACGACGGCCATGTGACGAAGGGAACCTTCTCGTTCGAGATCGTGGGTCCGGGGCGGCTTCCCGTGACGACCGCACCCGTGACCGCTGCACCAAAGTCAGGCTCCTAAGGGCTGGCTCGTGTCCCTGAGCGTCTGGGATACGGCGCTGATCGTGCTCAAAACCATGACCTACGCGGCCACCCTCGGCGCCGCCGGCGCGGTATTTTTTCTGCGTTACAGCGCTTCGCTCATCGCCCGCCCGGATCGCCTGAAAATTCGGTCCATCGTGCTGGGCTTGGCCCTGCTGTCCGTGCTTGCCGGCGCCGCGCTGATCCCGGTGACGGCGGGCTCGATGAGCGGCGGCGCGGCGGGAATGTGGGATGGATCGCTCATCACCATGGTCTGGCAGGCGGGTGCAGGCCGCGCCAACGCGATTCGCGCCGCCGCTGTTCTGCTCGCGGCGCTCGGTGTGGCCTCGGGCCGGGCCTCGTGGCTGGCATTCTTCGGCGCCGTGGTGGCTGCGATGTCTTTTGCGTGGACTGGGCATGCGCGCGCCCTTAACCTGGGGCCGCTGCCCATTGCGCTGCAGAGCGTCCATCTGCTGGGAGTGGCTTTCTGGCTGGGTGCGTTGGCACCCTTGGCGGTAGTCGTGCGCGGCGGCGATCTGTCCTGTATTGCCGTGACGGCGGCGCGCTTTGGAGTTTCAGCTCTATTCGTGGTGGGCGGATTGATGGCCGCCGGCCTCGGCCTCTTATGGATGATGCTCGGCGGTGTTGCGGAACTATGGAGGAGCGCGTATGGCCGCTATGTGATGCTCAAGCTGGCATTCGTCGCCTGCCTTTTGTGCTTGGCCGCATTCAATAAACTGCGCTTGACGCCGCGCTTGCTGGCCGGCGAGTCTCGGGCGGTGCGGAGCTTGCGTGCATCCATCCGGCTCGAATCGCTATTTGGTGTCTTGATCTTGGCAGTGACAGCAACATTGACCACGGTTACCGGGCCGCCTGCATTGGACTAAGGATCCTGTCCGACCAATCGGCGCCCACTAGCCAGACGGGCTCCTGCCGCGGTGCGGCAGCGGCAATACGATTACAATGGCCATCCGTTTCGACACGTCCTTGAGAGGTATGACATGCGCATTCTGCAAATTGTGGGCGCCCTTCTGATTGCGGGAGGACTTTTCGTTCTCATCAAGGCACCGTCCTATTCGAGCGAGAAGAGTGTGTTCAAGATTGGGGACGTTGAAGCGAAAGTGTCGCAGGAACAGACGATTCCGCCGTGGGCGGGCGGCGCTGCGCTTGCGGCCGGCGTGGTGCTCATCGTAGTGGGAGCCAGGAAGCCGTAGCACAGACGTCCGTCGGCCATTCGCCAAGGTCGGCGTCCACGCCTTCACGCGCCCGAAAATCCTTTTTCTTGATCGGCATCCTTGTCACGCAGCCGGCGATCATTACTCGGACAGGCTCCCAGGTAGGCGTTTTCCGACAGCGACTCTGCGCGCCGACCCCTGGCAGTTTGCAGCGGTACCGCGCAGCATCCCTAAAAACAACAAGGAATTTGCCATGAGCAGCGCCATTACTCGAATTCGAACCCTCTTGCCGCAGGGCTTGTCGGCGCTGCTGCTGTCCGTCATTTCCATCTCGGCCTTGCGCGCGGCGTCCTTCGAGCTGCCGCCTCTCAATACACCCGCGAGCGCGGAGCATCATATCGGTAAAGTGGTTTGGGCCGATTTGGTGACACCGGACCTCGCCGCGGCTGAGCGCTTCTATGGCGGATTGTTCGGCTGGACGTTTCAAACCATTCATACCGGCGATTCCGACTATGCGGTGGCGTTGGGCGACGGCCGTCCCGTCGCCGGGTTGTTGCACAAGCCGATACCGGCCGGCGAACATCGGCAGTCCGCGTGGCTGACATTCATCGCGGTTCGCGATGTCGACGCCGCCAAGCGCGTCGCGTTGGCACATGGGGCGAAGACAGTGTCGGACGCCAGGAACTACCCGTTACGCGGACGGCAGGCCGTATTGTCCGATCCGGAGGGCGCCGTTTTTGCGATTCTCGCCTCGAGCAGCGGCGATGCGCCGGATTTCCTTGCGGCGCCCGGGGAGTGGATCTGGAGTTCGCTGCTGTCCAGGGACCCGGGAGCCGAGGCTGCCTTTTACCAAGAGGTTTTTGGGTACGACGTCTTCGATTTGGCGAGCGATGACGGCTTGGAGCATGTGATTCTGTCGAGCGACGACTATGCGCGCGCGAGCGCGAATGCCTCGCCTGGCGATTCCAAACGACGGCATCCGCATTGGCTCAACTTCATCCGCGTCGACAACACGACCGATAAGGTGGCCCAGGCGGTCGCATCGGGTGGGCGCGTGCTGGTCGAGCCTCACGTTGATCGTCACGGCGGGCACGTTGCGGTCATCGCCGATCCTGCGGGTGCGCCGCTCGGATTGATGGAGTGGACCGACACCGACAGCAAAGTGGAGCCGAAATGAACGGCGTACGCTTTCGTTGGGTGGCGGCCGGATTCGCAGTGCTCACGTTGGCGATGTTGAACGCCTGCGCGGTGACCGGCGTTGGTGTCGAAGGAACAGTGGGAGTCGCGGGCTACGACGCGGGCTACTATGAACCCTATGGATACGAGTACGGCGGCTGGGGTCCGGCTTATCGGGTGGGCCCTGGAAGGGGCGGCGATCGGCGCGGCGATTGGCACGGCGGCGACCAAGGCGGCGACCACGGCGGCCAGCGCAGAGGCGACCGCGGCGGTCAGCCATCGCGGTCATACCGGCCGGCGCCCGCATCGCGTCCGACCCCGTCGATTCCAAGGGGTCCTCGCGCCCATTGAGCCGCAATTGTCTC
>Ga0210394_10009110_pt1 | contig 10061 bp, 10 predicted proteins | sample IncBWC12MmetaG_FD_160121 | JGI IMG/M metagenome (GOLD analysis project Ga0210394, IMG submission 160121) | Forest soil microbial communities from Barre Woods Harvard Forest LTER site, Petersham, Massachusetts, United States - Inc-BW-C-12-M | ecosystem: Environmental > Terrestrial > Soil >...
TTTGGGCCCATGAAATGTTAGTGTACGTCGTTGCACAATAAGCGATAGCAAATCGCGGAGGACACCGGAATGGCCAGTGTGGAAGAACGCGTTAAACAAATTATCGTCGAGCAACTCGGCGTCGATGAAGCCGAAGTGACGCCGACGGCGTCTTTCGTGGACGACCTCGGAGCGGATTCGCTCGATCAGGTCGAATTAGTCATGGCGTTTGAGGAAGCCTTCGGTATCGAAGTTCCCGACGAAGACGCCGAAAAGATGACCACGGTGAAAGACGCCGTCGAGTACATCGACAAGCACGCCAAGGGAAAGTAAGCCACGAAATTATCGCCTCAACAGGGAGCATCACAGTCTTGACTCACCGGGTAGTCGTCACGGGTGTTGGATTGGTCTGCGCGCTCGGCATTGGCACGGAGGAATCTTGGAAGAACCTCATTGCCGGCCAGAGCGGCGTTGGCCATGTTACGCAGTTCGATACCACTGGCTTTGACTGTAAGATTGCCGGCGAAATAAAAAACTTCGATCCCTTCCAGTGGATCGAAAAAAAAGAACTGAAAAAAATGGGCCGCTTCATCCAGGTGGCTCTCGCTGGAGCGGACTTCGCCATAAAATCAGCCAACTGGAAGCCCGAGGATTCTGACCTTAACGAAGTCGGCGTTTACGTTTCCTCCGGCATCGGCGGTTTCGATATCATCGAACGCGAGCACCTGAAATTAGTCCAGGGCGGGCCCGGCAAGATCTCTCCCTTTTTCATTCCCTCTGCCATCGTCAATCTCGCTTCCGGCCACATTTCCATTCGCTATGGAGCCAAGGGCCCCAATTCCGCCACGGCCACCGCCTGCTCCGCTTCCGCTCACGCCATCGGCGATTCCTTCAAAATCATCGAGCGTGGCGCGGCGGACATGATGATCTGCGGCGGTACCGAAGCCACCGTCACTCCCATGGGTATCGGCGGCTTTGCTGCCATGAAAGCGCTCTCCACGCGCAATGACGATCCTGCTCACGCCAGCCGCCCCTTCGACTCCGGCCGTGATGGGTTCGTTGTCGGCGAGGGCGCGGGCATTCTGATTCTAGAATCGCTCGCCCACGCGCAAAAGCGCAATGCGCCCATCCTCGCGGAAATTGTTGGCTACGGCATGGCCGGCGACGCGTATCACATCACGCAGCCCGCCTCCGACGGCGACGGCGCCTACCGCGTAATGAGAGCAGCCATCAAGGACGCCAAGCTCGTCCCCGAAGACATCGGCTACGTAAACGCGCACGGCACCTCCACTCCGCTCGGTGACTTGATCGAAACGCGCGCCCTCAAACGGGTCTTCGGCGAAAACGCGAAAAATGTCCCGGTTAGCTCCACAAAATCCATGACCGGCCATCTGCTAGGCGGAGCCGGCGGCTTGGAAGCTGGCATCAGTGTACTTGCCCTGCGCGATCAGATTCTCCCGCCCACCATCAATCTCGATACGCCCGATCCCGAGTGCGACCTCGACTACGTGCCAAACGTAGCCCGCAAAGCCTCGGTAGAATACGCGCTCTCAAACTCCTTCGGCTTCGGCGGCACAAACGCCGCGTTAATTTTCAAGCGTTGGAGCGGCCAGTAAGTGGCACAGACCTCAGTCTGTGCGCATTTGTAGGGGCCGGTCTTTAGACCGGCGTTTTTTTCGGCGGGTGCCCAACCCTCGTTTTGTGAGGGTGGGGGCTTCGGTGGTCGAAACCGTTAGTAACTAACAATCGTACGTTGGTACAATGATTCCACGAAAATCAAGGAAGAACTCTCAAGGAAAAATCTCGTGAACATCATCGTCTGCATCAAACAGGTCCCAGCAAAAGACGCCCCACTCTCCATCGCCGGAAACTGGATCAAAGAATCCGACATCGGCTTCGAAATGAACGAGCCCGATAGCTACGCCCTAGAAGAAGCTCTCCGCCTCAAAGAAAAACACGGCGGCGAAGTCATAGCCCTTTCCATGGGCCCCGAACGCGTCAAGCAAACCATCAAGGAAGCCCTCGCCAAAGGTGCCGATCGCGGCATCCACATCTCCGACGACAATTTCGCGCAACTCGATCCGCTAGGCTCCGCAAAAGCCCTAGCCGCCGCAATCAAAAAAGAAAATCCAGACCTCGTCCTCACCGGCCTCCAAAGTGACGACCACGGCTTCGGCCAAACCGGTGTGCTCCTCGCCGCTCTCCTCGATCGTCCCCACGCTACGCTCATCAAGGCCATCGAAGTCGCCGGCGACAAGATGAAGCTCAAGCGCGAACTCGAAGCCGGCTGGTTCCAGCACATCGAGTGCCCATTACCCGCCGTCCTCTCCATCCAATCCGGCATCAACAAAGTCCGCTACGCCACGCTAAAAGGCATCATGGCCGCCAAGAAAAAAGATCTCGCCACAGTAACCCGCGAATCCCTCGGCATCCACCATGAGCCCACCCAAAAAATCGAAAAAATCTACGTCCCCACAAAAACCAAAAAAACCGAATTCCTAACCGGCACTCCCAAAGAAGTAGCAACCAAGCTCGTCGAAAAACTAAAGTTCGAAGCGCGGGTGATCTAAGCATGAAAATCTTAGTCATCACCGAACTCCGCCAAGGCAAGTGGAACAACGCCAGCTTCGAAACCCTCGCCGCCGCCCAGCAAATCGCCGCGGACGCTAGCAGCACGATCAGCGCCGCGGTCATCGGCAAAGGCGTTTCCTCTTTCGCCGATGAACTAGCCACAAAAAACGTAGCCGAAGTCCTCACAGTCGAACACGACCTCCTCGAAGCCTACACGCCAGACGGTTTCTGCATCGCACTAAAGCAAGTCATCGACTCCGCCAAACCCGAACTAGTCCTCTTCCCCCACACATACCAAGTCCGCGACTTCGCTCCCAAACTGGCCGCCAACCTCGGCAAAGGCATGATCGGCGACTGCATCGGCTACCGCCACGAATCCGGCAAACTCATCTTCGTCCGCCAAATGTTCCAGGGCAAAACCGCCGCCGACGTCACCTTCCAAGGTGCCGCCCCCTGGTTCGCCTCTTTCCAATCCGGAGCCTTCCGCGCCGATCTCCTCGCCGCCCATCCGTCGGGAAAAGCTCCCGTCAACGCCTTCGCCGTCACCCTAAGCCCTGACCAAATTCGTACCAAGCCGCTCGACCTCTTCAAAGAAGCCAAATCCGCCGTCGACCTCACCCAAGCTCCCATCATCGTCTCGATCGGCCGCGGCATCAAAGCCCCCGAAAATATTCCCCAAGCCGAAGCCCTCGCCAAAGCCCTTGGCGGAGAAATCGCCGCCTCCCGCCCCATCTGCGACGAAGGCTGGCTTCCCATGGAGCGCCAAATCGGCAGCTCTGGCCAAACCGTCGCCCCCAAGCTCTACCTCGCCCTCGGTATCAGCGGCGCCATCCAACACGTCGTCGGCATGAAAGGCGCCCGCACCATCGTCGCCATCAACAAAGACGCCAACGCCCCCATCTTCGAAATCGCCGACTACGGCGCCGTAGCCGACATCTTCGAAATCATGCCCGCCCTAACCGAAGCCCTGGAAAAATCCAAACCCTCCTGACCACCCGGCCGCGTTCACATGTAAGGGTCTCTGTTTCTTTCCACTAGGACGTGGCTCATTCGCCGGTTGCCACGTTTACCAGGAGTTGAGTCTGCTTGGCTGGTCCGTCTGCGTATAATGAGCAGCCATGCGCGTCCACAACTATTTCTCTTGCTGCTATTCGTTAGCACGGCCGGAATGCTTACGATGCTGGCTCCAGTCGCCAGTATCAAATTGAGAGGAGACAAACATGAGAATCGCTGCTTATGCTGTTTCGGTGTTGCTTGCGGCTACCTCAGTCAGTGCACCAGTGGCCAGTCAAGGGCCCAAGACGCATGATGCTGCAGAGGACCGGAAGATGTTTGCCACAAACCGGTGCTTCTCAAAAGGAGGATTAGGTATTGTTAACACAAGCCTCTATATCGCTGTGAAGTCTGCAAGGAATGAATTGCTTCTTGGCGAGAAAGAAACTTGGTCTGGTCTCGACGCAGACAGGCCGGAGATTGTAGTCTTCTTTGAAAACAAGGTGTGGGTGCCAGAAAATCTGCCCAAAGGATTTGACCTGAGCAAAGCTGTCGTCGTTTCGTTTGAAGGCAGCAAGATTCGCTTCTTTGATTTTCAGATGATGTCCGGTTGTTATTACGACAGAATTGGCAGCTAAAGATATGGTTTTGATGGCGACGCGAGAGTCAACTCCTGGTGAGCGCGTCCGGCTCGAGAAAATCAACTTGCAGGAAGTCGGCGCGAGAACAAGCCTCAGATTCCGCGTGAAGCACTAGTTGCTTCGCCCTGATGTCCATGCCCGCACCGGTTGTGCCGGCCGCAGACTGAGAGCCGGAGATAAAAATTTGTCATTCCGAGCGAAGCGAGGAATCTGCTTTTTCTTCTCTGCGCCCTCTGCGCTCTCTGTGTAAAATATTTCTCTTTCCCGTTTAAGGCGAGCCGCAATGAAAACGGACATCCTGCGATTCAACGGCGCTGTCGAGCGCGATCCCGCCATCGACGCGTGGCTGAAACAACACACAGCCGAATTGGATGCCATAGCGCGCCGCTGGTTCGAAGTGATGCGAAACTGCGGCGACGAAGTCCGCGAACTCATACATGACGGCTGCCCCGTCGCCTGCCTGGGAGACGCCCCCTTCGCCTACGTAAATGTCTTTACCTCGCACGTAAACGTGGGCTTTTTCCAAGGCGCATCCCTGCCTGATCCCGCCCGCCTGCTCCAAGGCACCGGAAAGTTCATGCGCCACGTAAAGCTGAAACCGGGAAGCACCACAAACGCCGCCGCCCTAAACAAGCTAATCGACGCGGCCTACTCCGATATAAAGGCCCGCGTCGAAAACGGCTAGGCCATCCAATGTTGTCGTGCACCGTTCCGATCAACCTTCGACCGCATCCCTTGAACGGTTCGAGCCGCTCCCGCCAAGAACGAGCCTTCCTCCACTGCGCGACGCGTTGAAGGAATTCGGAGTTGTGGCGAATCGTCACTCCGTCGTAGCGTCATCACGCTTATGGGGTCCCCAGACATATTTGCCTGAACGATTAATGTAGCCGACGCTCCCATCTTTGGTCTGCACCTCGGCCAATCCGTTATGGAAGGGCTTGGCGTTCCATAACTCCCGAGGCGCGATCATCATTTTTCCGGTCGTATCGACGTAGCCCCACTTTTTGTCGATCTGAACAACGGCGAGCCCTTCAGAGAAGCCATAGGTCAGGTCGAACTGTGGCGGAATGACGGTCTTTCCGTTGCGGTCGATGAAACCGTACTTCTTCCCGAAGAGCCACCGTGATAGACCGTCTGTGAAATCGCCCCAAGCCGAGGCGCAGTCTTGCTGTCCGCCGGGTGCAGGCAGGCGGAGAACTTGGTCTCCCGTCTTGTCGATATAGCCGCAATTCTTTTTTCGATTCACAGGTGCGAGACCGAATTGGAAGCTGCTGGCCCAATCGAAGCGCGCCGGAATCGCCCAATTCCCTGACCGGTCAATATAGCCCCACCCTGTATCACCGGATTCGGACTCCGTCGCCGCCGCCAAGCCCTCAGAGAACGGGTAAACATACGTGAACCGCGCCGGTATGACGAGCTTGCCGTCCTTGTCGATGAAACCTTTGCGCGGTGGAATAGCTGTCCCCCCGACTTCGATCATCGCCAAGCCATCGTGGAAGGCCGACTCTTCACCATTGCTATCGCTGATCATGCGGGCAGAATTCGGGGGTATAACGATCTTGCCAGTTTGATCGATGTAGCCCCAGCGGCCGTCGTAGCCCAAGACGGTGCCGGTGACTTGCACGTGAGCCAACCCCTCATGGAACTCCTCGGCCCACGGGAACGTTGGCTCAATGACTACGTTTCCGCTCGGATTGATGTAACCCCAACGTCCATCCCTCTCGAATCTTGCAAGTCCTTCGGAGAACTCTCCGACCGCGTCAAAACAGAGAGGAATGACAATCTGGCCAGTACGGTCGATGAATCCTTCGCGTTGATGCTCTTCGACTTCAAAGAGAGCATCGGTCTCCGAGAACTGGGCGGAATGCCCACGGCGCCAGCTTTTCAAGCATTCCATGTCTCTCGGTGTACCAGCGGCGATCAACGTCCCTTCCGGCGAAATCTCGCGTCCGGAACACCCGCCATTGTTCACGCGATATAGGGCGCATTCGCCTTCGCCGAAGTCGTTCGGTGTCCATTTCAACAGACCACGAAACCATTCGTATCGCCAGAGAAGAAGATGTCGGTCTGGAAAGATGAGCCAGTCCGCTCCATCAATTTTCAACAACGCGATCTGTGACTGTTGCGCGCGCACCTTTTCAACCAGATCATCCCGCTCCCGCAGCTTCATGTCTTTGGCAAACGTCTGCATGGCGTGTTCGCCGAAGGAAAGTCCATGCACATTGAACAAATACGCACGCCGATCGGGATGCTCGCGAAGCCAATCCATCAACCAAGTCACAGAAAGCGTGAGGTCCTCATATCGCGCTCCTGTTTTAAGAAACTCGTCGACTCCCTGGATTCGGCCTTCCTCCGAGAGGAAAATACCCTCAACCTCTAAGTTTGGGGGGAAGTCAGTCGTGTGCAGAGCGACGTGGAGGTTCGTTTCGTGTGGGCCGTTAGGACGCCATGACACACCAAACTCTGCATTGTGATAAGGGTTGATATCACTGGCGCTGATTGTGTAATGGCTGCGAAGCTTCGCGAGCGAATCGCCGGCGCGATCTTCGGCGCCGATTTTCTTCCATTCCGTGTCGATGCTCCTCATAACGGCTTCAGCTAGGTGGGAGTCGAATTCAGGGCCAGCAAGTCTCTCCTTATTTGTGCTCTTCGCAGGAAGTAGCGCCGAAATCGCGCGCGAAATGTCCGCGTTGTATGTTTCTCCGCTGTCGGCTCCGTGGACTGTCCAAGGAAGCATAAACTCGTAGTACGAGTGTGAAGTCAAAGTGATCTGGGAATCATCAGAGAACTTAATCTTGACCTCAGCATTCGGATAGTCATCAGAGCTGGTGTAACTAAAAAGGCTTGGAAGTACACCTCCGATCTTCTCTGGGTTCGTAAACGTGGACTCAAACAATGCCTTCTGGCGCGCAGTAGTCTTGGGCATCATCTCGGGCATTCGATCTTCGACAAGCGCTAAGTGGGATTGAAGCCAACTTTTCGTTATTCCCAAGTTGGCGGGATCGGGCTTGGGAATCGGTGTCCTTTCGGCGGCGGCCACCAGTGCCCCAACTAGGGCCGGCTTCACGGGTTGGCCGTCCCGTTCGAAGCCATCGGATGTTCGTAGTATCGTCACCGTAAGGCGCTGAGGTGTTCCAAGACCTCCCCAGCCGGAACAAATCACAATCTCCCGAACCTCCCTATGAGTTTGAGCAGGCAGACTAGCTCCCAGGACGAGCAGGCTGAGACCGACCCAACGGGCTGGAGAAGACATAGAGACATTCTCCCCTATTCGCTTGAACTTCTGATGATGGTTTTCAGACTTGGCGTTGTCCTGACTAGGTGTGGGGACCTGTCTTTTTACCGGCACCGTTCTTCAAGCAGGGAAGAGCCACAGAAAATCGAATCGAAGTTATAACAAGACTCACGCTACCCCTTTCGCTTGCCCCGCGGCCGCACATAGTGGAACCGGATCAAATAAATATTCTCGCCTCGACCATGTTTCGCCACCTTGAGCAGGTCCAGAACGCCAAGGAATCCCGATTCTCGCGCCAACTCCGGAGTAATATCCGGAAACCCGATCGGTTCAATCGAATCGACTTCAATCTCCCCTTCCTCCATACGGTATCGCGCGCCCACGCGGACACGCGGACTCATCCATATCCGCACACTGCAAGTGATCTCTCCCCGTCGTATCCCTTCGCGCAGCCGCTTAGTGAACACCATGAAGAAAGCTTACGTCCAACGCCGCCGATCGCCTAGTTTGCAAAAACGCTGCCCACACGACGCGATCCTAAATGGGCGCTTGATAGCGGCGCAGCCGCGCGGCCGCGGCGAGGAATACTGCAGCGACGACCAGCCCGATCCACAACCCCGGACTGCTAAGGAATGTTCCTGCCGTGATATGTGTCATGGGCCCCGATGGGAACATATTGTCCGGGGAGTCAAACGCTGGCGCCGCTCCGATCAATCGCGACCCCACCAAAGCCGCGAAATGCCCGGTACGGAACACGATGAGTTCAACGCCGCCAATGGCGACCAGCGGTAATGCAGCCCAAAGAAATGTCGCACGTCGCGCCCATCCGGATACCAGAAGTAGCCAGCAATAGATTGGCAAAGGCCAAAGCGCATGGGCCGTCAAAATATGGTAAAGCGTCAGCAGCAACATCCGGAAGAACGACACCTTCGTCCACAGCGCCGCCACACCCTGACCTCTCTCCACCAGAATCAAGCTGCTCAGCAGCAACATGATCCCCTGCATGGCGACGATGATCGCAAAGGTTAGTAGCGGCAGAACGACGAGGGGAATGCTCACCTTCGCAAGCACTGTGGTGAGATCGGATACCGGCAGCGACTTCCAGAACAGGATGCTGCGATCGCGGCGCTCGGAGTGCAGCGCATCGAGACAATAGAACACACTCACGATAATGCAGGTGAGCATCATCAGACCTGCCGCTATGTCGTATGGCTGGGTAACCGCTTCGCTCGCTTGCGTCGGATCGAGCCTCAGCGCCTTCTCCCAAATACCCGCGATCGCGCTTATCGAGAAGGCGAATAGAGCCACCGCAGCGACGGCCAATGGCGCAATGTAGATGGAACGGTTCTCCCATAATTCACGGCGCACCGACCAGTATAAGGCGCGAGTTGCCGGGAAGGCCGCAGGTGCGACGCTCTGAACTTGGAAGGATTCGGACACCGCATTCGATGGTGTACTCATCTACTCGCTCCTTGCGCCTGGTCGCTTTGCTGGCCCATCACGGCAACGAACAAATCGGCGATGCTGGGAGTGCGCACCTCACCAAGCGCCGCGAGTTGCTGGCTATCCACACCATCGAACAGCAGGATGCTGCCACCGAACACCTGGCGCTCGTTCACCGGCTTGAGCGCCCGCGCGGCGGCGGCCTTCTCCGGATGCACCATCACTTCCAGATAGCGCGACTCAAATTCGTCCATGCTGCTTTGGAAGACGATGCGGCCACGGTTCATGAACATGAGATCGGTGAGCACGTGCTCGATCTCTTCCACCTGATGCGTCGTCACCACGATCGTGCGGCTCCGATCGAAGTAGTCGTTCAGCAGGGAATCGTAAAACTGCTTGCGATACAGGATGTCGAGGCCCAGCGTTGGTTCGTCCAGCACCAGCAACCTCGCGTCAATGGCCATGATCAGAGCGAGGTGCAGTTGGGTCACCATGCCCTTCGACAAGTCCCTGACCTTGCTCGTGAGCCGGATGGAGGTTTTCGCCAGAAAAGCTTCCGCCTTCGCCCGATCGAATCGCGGATGCACACCGACGATGTAGTCCAGTAGCTGTGAAACCCGCGCCCAGCGCGGAAGCACGGCAACATCAGCAATGAAGCACACATCCCGCATGAGTTGATCGCGCTCGCTCCAGGGGTTGCGTCCAAGTACCCTCAGCTCTCCCTCGTATGCCGTGAGGCCGAGAATCGCGTTGAGCGCGGTGGTCTTGCCGGCGCCGTTGGGACCGATGATTCCGAGAATGCGGCCTTCTTCCACCCGCAGGTCGACGCCGTCCAGCGCCGTGGTTTTGCCGAAGGTCTTGCGCAACCCGCGGGCTTCTATACATGCCATGGCTTCAACGCTCCTTCTTTGGGCGATTCGACTCGGCGGGCTTTGCCTGCGCCTCACCGAGAGATGGCTCTTGCGTTGCGTGGGCTGCGCCGTTCAACAACTCGGTCGCCGTAAGGCCGAGGCGCTCGATGGTTGCGCGGACCCTTGGCCACTCTTCTCCTAGGAACTTCTGCCGTTCTGCCTTCAGTAACAGACTGCGCGCGCCCGCATTGACGAACATGCCGAGGCCTCGTTTGGATTCAACCAGACCTTCGTCCACCAGTTGTTGATAGCCCTTGAGGACCGTAAGTGGATTCACCCGATATTCAC
>Ga0210394_10009112_pt1 | contig 10058 bp, 4 predicted proteins | sample IncBWC12MmetaG_FD_160121 | JGI IMG/M metagenome (GOLD analysis project Ga0210394, IMG submission 160121) | Forest soil microbial communities from Barre Woods Harvard Forest LTER site, Petersham, Massachusetts, United States - Inc-BW-C-12-M | ecosystem: Environmental > Terrestrial > Soil >...
GGGATTTCCGGTGGTCCCGGAGGTATAGCACAGGGCGGCGCTTGCGCGTTCATCGAACTCGGGCCATGAGTACTCCGTACTCTGCGAAGCAATCAGGTTCTCGTAACAATGAACATTGGGGATGCCATCGAGTGCGGGCATATTTTGTGCGTCGCTCATGCAGATCCAGGCGCTGATATTTGGGCTGCGCGCGGCCAGCCCTGCGACCAGGGCCGCAAATGTCGCGTCGAAAAAAAGCACCCGGTCCTCGGCGTGATTGACGATGTAGGCCAGCTGATCCGGATGCAGGCGTGGATTGCAGGTATGAATGATCCTGCCGCTGCCCGACACCGCGTAATAGATCTCGACGTGGCGATGATTGTTCCAAGCCAGGGTTCCGACCGCGCAACCCTCCGGCAGTCCCAGGTAAGCGAGCGCATTGGCGAGCTTCCTGGCTCGCGCGGCGCACTTGGCGTAGGTATAGCGAAACACCGGACCATGCGTGTCGCGCGAAACAATCTCTGTCGCACCGTACTGCGCCTCGGCGTGTTCCATGACTGCGGAAATCAGCAGCGGCCGATCCATCATGAGTCCACGTTGAAGCATTATTGATGTCCCCGCCGGTACGCAATCCAACTCTGCTCGATCAAGTACGCGTGCACGTTGTCGGCATCCTTATCGCTCAGCAAATCATCGAAGCGTTCCATACCCGCCGGCGCAAGCAATCCCCTCATCAGAATGTCTTTGAATGCGGCGTGCAAGCCGTCGTTGAGCCTGCGCAGGTCCGGGGTACTGCTCGGACCCAGCTGGTGGCAGCGGAGGCATTGCTCGATGAACTTGATCTCCCCGGCGTCGATCTGCGCTTGGCTGCCGGTTTGTTTCGGGGGCGCCGCCAGCGGCGGTTCCACGCGCAGCGGCGGTGCGGGTACCGCGCCGCCGCCCAATTTGAAGGCGATAATTCGATTGGTATTCTGGTACTTGAGCGCGGCGCTGCTGGGCGGAATGGGCCCCACTGTAATCGAGCTGCCGCCGTAGCCTACCTGGACCGCAACATACTGCTCGCCGTCGACCGAGTAGGTCATCGGCGCCGCCATGATGTGGCTGCCGGTCTTGATGATTTTCAACACCTTGCCGGTATCGGCCGCATAAACCCATAGCTCGCCGCTGCCGCGGCCTTGGAAGACCAGATTTCCGCCCGTCGACATCACGCCGCCGTCGTAGCCGCGAATTCCCGCCGAAGTCTCGTGTTCCCAGACAACTTTCTGCGCCACCGGATCCCAAGCGCGAATCAGTTCGCGAACCGGTTTGACATGGCGCATGGCGGTGATGGCTGAGGCGTCAGGGAGCGGGCCGAACAGCCGCTGCGCATCGGTTGCATCATAAGTGTCATCGGGAATGATGCCTTGGACCGTAAAAAATCCCTCGATATATTTAACCTTGCTGCCGTTGTGCAGCAAGTCGACCCAAATCGTAGGCACATCGATGACCGGAATGTAGACCAAGTGCGTCTGCGCGCTGTAGGACATCGGATTCCAGCTGTGCGCGCCAAACCAGGCCGGGTAGATGTTTTTCGCACCGCCGTACCAATCGGACGCTTTGGCGACCACCGGCCGTCCGGTAGTCATGTCGACATGCGTCGCCCAGTTGAGGTAAGCAAAATTCCGCGCTGACAGCAACTTGCCGGATTTGCGATCCAACAGGTAAAAGAAGGCGTTTTTCGAGGCTTGCATGATGACCGGGCGCAGCGCGCCATCGACCTTGATGTCGGCCAGTATCAACTTTTGTACCGCGTCGTAATCCCAGCTGTCGTGCGGCGTCTCTTGGTAGTACCACGCCATGCGTCCGGTGCCGGCATCGAGCGCAATGATGCAAGTGGCGTATAGGCTGTCGAGTTTTTCCGCTCCAAGCTGCCTAAGATCATAGGGCGCCGCATTCGCCGTGCCGAAGTAGACCAGGTTCAATTTTTCATCGTAGGCGAATCCATCCCAGACCGTCGCACCGCCCTTGAACTCCGGTTTGCGGCGCGGATCCCAAGTCTTATCCGCGGCGGCCAACTCCGGATTTTCATATGGTTGACCGACCGCGGGAGGAACCGTGAAGAAACGCCACTTGAGCGCGCCGCTGTCCAAGTCGTAGGCCGACACATAACCGCGCACGGCGCCATGCCCCATGTCGGCGCCGCTGTTGCCGATAACCACGACGCTGCCTGCGATCTGCGGCGCACCGGTGCTCGAGTAGGGCAGCTTGCGATCGATGATGGTATCGGCTTCCCACAATTTCGCGCCGCTTGCTGCGTCCAGGGCATGCAACCGGCCATCGACGGAGGCCACATAAACCCTGCCCTTCCAAACCGCGACGCCGCGGTTAACGAGGTCGCAGCAGGGATTCCTGCCCATGAAATATTCGGCCTTGGGGTCATACCGCCAGATCTCTTTGCCGCTGGCGGCGTTCACCGCATACACGTAGCCCCAGGTGCCTGACGTGTACATGACGCCATCGATTACGATGGGCGTCGCCTCCTGGCCGCGCATGGGATCACCCAAGTCGTAGCTCCACGCAAAACCCAACTGCCGGACATTGCCTGCGTCGATCCTCGCCAACGGCGAATAGTAGGTGCCGTCTTTGTCGCGGCCGCCGGTGAACCAGTTCTGCGGCTCGGCGTCCGCCGCCTGCAGCCGGGCAGCATCTAGATTTCCCGCACCCTGGGATGCGGCTGAACTCACCGTCAATACGAGCGCGACCGCGCATAAGAAGCCGGCGCGCGGGCAATCAGTGCTGTTCAATGCTCGATCGGATGGCAACGGCGTCTCCTGCACGGCAACGGAAGCTTAGCGAACATTGTAGTATCGTGTGCACTTCCTTGGCACGCGAGGCAAACCCCATGATCTTGAGCGTCGAAGATCTCCGCGAGCTCGCGAAACGCCGCATTCCACGCTCCATATTCGATTACGCCGATGGCGGAGCCTATGAAGAGCGGACCATGCGTCGCAACAGCGCAGATCTCGATGCCATGACTTTTCGGCAAAGGGTCATGGTCGATGTGTCGAATATATCTTTGGGCACGAGTTTTGTGGGCACGGCGGCATCCATGCCCTTGGGCATAGGACCGACGGGACTTGCGGGCCTGTTCCGCGCCGATGGAGAAATTCTCGGCGCGCGGGCGGCCGCCGCCTGCGGCATCCCATTTTGTCTCAGTACCATGTCGATTTGCTCGATCGAAGACGTCCGAGCGGCGACCAAGCAGCCGTTCTGGTTCCAGCAATATCTCATGAAGGACCGCGGCTTCAATCAGGAACTCATCGATCGGGCGGCGGCCGCGCAGTGTTCGGCGCTCATGCTGACGCTCGACCTGCAGGTCATCGGAGAGCGGCGCCGCGATCCGCGCAACGGACTTACGATACCGCCGCGTGTGACGCTGCGAAATGCCATCGATGTGGCGACGCGGCCTTCGTGGGCCTTGGGGGTGCTGTTCGGCAAGCATCGCACATTCGGCAATTTGGTCGGCCGCATCGGCGGCAGCAGCGGAATCCGCACGCTTGCCGAATGGACTGCCACGCAGTTCGATGCGTCGGCCAACTGGTGCGATGTCGACTGGGTACGCAGCCGCTGGCCGGGAAAACTGATCCTCAAGGGCGTACTCGATGCCGAGGATGCGCGCTTGAGCGTGGCCGCGGGCGCGGACGCGATTGTCGTATCCAATCACGGCGGCCGCCAGTTGGACGGCGCACCATCGACAATCTCGGTCCTGCAGGAGATCGTCGACGCCATCGGCGGCCGCTGCGAAGTCCTGTTCGACGGCGGCGTCCGTTCCGGCCAGGACATCGCGAAGGCGCTGGCGCTTGGCGCGCGCGGAGCGCTGATCGGAAAGTCATTTCTTTTTGCGCTGGCGGCGGCAGGGGAGGCCGGCGTCAACAAAGCGATCGAGATCATGCGCAGTGAACTGCGCGTGACTTTGGCGCTGACCGGAACATCGAACGTCAACGCGGTGGGCCCGCACATTTTGCGCCGACCTTAAGTAAACACGCATCGTAGGCAACCGGGCGAAACTGGCGCACAATCCTGTGAGAGCAGGGAGGTCTCAATCGTGATGTTGCCGGCCGCACCTGATGAAGACCGCAGACCCGGAGTTCAGCAGGGCTTCAAGGACCTAGGAGTCGCGCAGCGCGTCGGCTTGTTCGCTGCACTCGTGCTGGTCTACTCTCTGCTCGTGCTGTTGGGCTTGAGTCTGCGCGAGAAGCCCGAGCATCTGACGATCATCTGGCCTGCCGCCGGCCTGCTGTTCATGGTGCTCTGGCGTTCGCCGCGGCGCCTGTGGATTTGGATTGTGGCGATGCAGCTGACCGTAGAATTGACGGTCAACGCCTTCCATTCCGATCAATTCACGATTGCCGAGTATGCGCCCTATGCGCTGGCCAACTCGCTCGACGGCATGGTGGGTGCGCTTGTTGCGTCGCGTCTCATGCCCGAGCCGGCATTTCCCAGCATACAAAATGTGCTGCGGTTCATCGCTGCGGTGGCGATCGGCGCGGCGGTGAGCGCGGTTCTCGGCGCTTTTGCCTCGACCCACACTCTGGGAGGCGCCCGCTATCTGCGTGAGTGGCAGCTATGGTGGGACGGCAATTGGCTGGGGTCCCTGTGCATTGCACCGGTTTTGATGGGCTGGTTACTGCGCTGGCGGGCGCGCGAGCTTTCGGCGCCGGCCCCGCCGCCGCTCGAGCTTTTGTTGATTGGCGGCGCATTGCTCGCCATGACGATTTGGGTGTTTTCAGCGCCGCCCAATCGTATCTCCACGATTCTCGACATGCCTTTCTCCATAATGGCGCTGATCGTCGTTGCGGCATTTCGGTTCCCGCCGCGCTGGTCTACGCTGCTTGCGGCGGCGGTGGCTCTATTGGCGTCCTACTATGCGAGCCGCCATCTGGGGCCCTTCGCGGGCGACCCCAACCCGTTTGTGCGGGTCGGCACATCGCAGCTGAACATCGCGGCCATCGTCTTGATCAATTTCATGTTGTCTGTGGTGCTTTTCGAGATGCGCAACGCATTTCTCCAGCTGCGCACCAGCGGTGAACGCTATCGCAACTTCATCGAACAGAGTTCCGAGGCCGTGTGGCGTATCGAACTGGCCATCCCGATGGATCCCGGCCTGCCGGTAGCCGATCAAATCGCATGGCTGCAGGCGCACGCTTACGTCGCGGAAAGCAACCTGAGCTATCTGCGGTTGAATCGACAGCTTGGTCTGCCGGAAATGGAAGCGCGGCAGTGGCGCCCCGACGTGCCGTGGTCGGCGACCTTCATCGAACATCTGGGAGCGGCGTCGCAGCGCGGTTACTCGATGGACGGCCAGCAATTCAGCGTGGCTTCCGGTTCCCGGCAGATGACCTACATCACCGGCTTCCGCGGCGTGATCGAAGCGGGCAAGCTGGTGCGTGTCTGGGGCGTCGCAAGAGACGTCACGGAGCTGGTCGAACTCAATGACCGTCTGCGCCAGCAGCAGGATCGGTTACGGCTGTATGCGCGCGAGCTGGTCGGCGCGGAAGAGCGCGCGCGACGGGCAACCGCCGTCGACCTTCACGATGGCATCGGCCAGCAGTTGGTCGGCCTGGCGATGACCCTCGATGCGGTGGCGGCGCGCTCCCCGCCCGAGTTACGGCTGCTGCTGGGCGAGGCCACGCATACCGTGCGCGAGGTGCAGTCGATCGCGCAACGGGTGATTGCCGACTTGAGTCCCCCCGGTCTGTACGAGCTTGGACTGGAGCCCGCGCTCAAATGGCTCATGATCTACATGCGCAGCAAGGACAATTTTCGCGTCGACTTGCAGGTCCCGGCGGATGACCCGGCCATCGATCTCGATCTTCGGGTTCTGGTGTTCAAAGTCATCCGGGAACTGCTGCGCAATGTCGTCAAGCACTCCGGCGCGCAAGCGGCAAAGGTTACGGTGAGCCACACACCTCAGGAATTGCGCGTGGTGGTGGAGGATCAAGGCGTGGGATTCGAGTGGCAGCTCAGTCTTTTCGAAACGCGTGCGCACGGGTTCGGTTTGTGGAGTGTCGCGGACCGCGTGCGCGAAGCCGCCGGCGAGATGACGGTTGATACCGGCCCCGGTCGGGGCTGCCGCGTAACTGTGGTATTCCCGCTGGGCGGGACAAAATCCGCGACCCAGCAACGGGACTCGCGCAGCCAGTCCGGCGACTCAGGACGCGGCCGATTCGGCACGAGCTGAAGCGGCCACTGCTCTTCAGTTCCTCGCCAGGCGCCGCGACATCCGCAAAGCCGCTTCGCGGCCTTGATAGTAGCCCTGCACAATTCCCAACTGAGCGAAGCCCAGTCGCTCGTAGAAAATTCTGGCGGCCTCGTTGTGAGTGCGTAATTCGAGGTTGACGCGAAACACACCGGCCTCGATCGCGGTCGTGGTCAGCCATTGCATGAGACGCCGCCCGAGCCCCTGGCGCCGATGTTCCGGCGCCACGGCGAGCAGATTCAGATGCGCGACATCGTCGCCAAAGTGCATGATCGCGAACGCCGCGATGCGCTGTTCGCGCCGCGCGACCACGACCGAAGTCTCGGCTCCGGAAATGAAATGCTGTACCCGCGCCGGTGTCCACGACCAAGTCAGGCCGTGTTCGATGAGATCGCGCGACATCTCGGCGATTTCACGCGCATCGCTCGCGCGTGCCAATCCTATGAAGGCGAGTTCCGACAAGTTACGGCCCCTCGGATTTGACCGGCGCGGCGGGCCGCCGCGGCAGATCGCCGGGCGTCGCGGGTAGAGCTTTCATCAATTCCTGAATTCCGCGCTCCAATTGGGGATCATGGCCTTGCAAGACCGCCAGCGGATCTTGTTCGACAACGATGTCGGGGTCTACTCCATGACCCTCGATGATCCACTTTCCGTTTTCATCCGCCGTACCGAACTCCGGCACAAATATCTTGCCGCCGTCGAGCAGAGGTCCATGGTCGGTGATGCCGACCACACCCCCCCAGGTGCGCTTGCCGATCAAGGGTCCTATTTTCCATTGCCGGAATTCGTAGGAGAAAATATCGCCGTCCGATGCGGTGTCCTCGTTGATCAATGCAGCCTTCGGTCCGGGCTGCACGACGCTGGGATAGGTGCCGGTGGCCGCTTGATTGCGCGCGAAACGGGTCCCGCGCAGAGCCCCGGCCAGCCTTTCGATCAGCATTTGAGAGATGTTGCCGCCGCCGTTGTCGCGCACATCGACCACCAAGCCTTCCTTGCGGACCTGCGGGTACCACCACTTGATGAATTCGCGGAAACCGGCTTCGCCCATATCAGGAATGTGAATATATCCCAAGCGCCCCTGGCTCACGCGATCGACGCGCGCTCGATTCTCGGCGACCCAGGCAAGATACAAGAGACCGGTTTCGGTGCGCAGCGGGCGATAGCGGATGGTGCGCGCTGCCTTGCCGTCCGCGGCGTCCGCCACCCGCCACTCCACCGGTTGATCCGGCGGCGCCTGCAACAGTTCGTAGGGATCGGTACCTGCCTTGAGTTCGCGCCCGTTGATGGACAGCACGTAGTCGCCGACATGCACGTCCACGCCCACTTCAGTGAGCGGCGAGCGGTAATGCTCCTCTTCGTTTTCGCCGGCGAAGATCTTGGCAAGGCGGTAACGCCCGGAGTTCGCATCCAGTTCAAAGCGTGCGCCCGGCAGTGCCACGAAGGGTCGCTGCGGCAATCCCAAATCGCCGCCCTCGATATAGGCGTGCTGGACGGTAAGCTCGGCGATCATCTCGGCAATCACATAGTTCAGATCGGCGCGGTGGCCGACGAAGTCGAGCATCGGTTCGTACTTTCTGCGCAGCTCGTTCCAGTCGAAGCCGTGCATGTTCTCGACGTAGAAATAATCCCGATAGCGGCGCCACACCTCGGCAAAAATTTCGCGCCACTCGGCGGCGGGAACGCGCCGGGTCAAAAGACCGGCCAGCGAAACCGTCTTGGCATCATCATTTTTGCCGACTTCGAAGTACTTGAATTCCTTGGCGGAGATCCGCGCCAGCACGTGCTTGCCGTTTGCGGTCGCCGACCAATCGGTCACATCTTCCGCCACGGCCTTCGCTTCCCGATCCTTGATGGAGTAGGCCATCACGGTGGGTTTCATGCTGGACTCGCGTCCGTAATAAGCCGGCCCGCTGCGCAGGTACAGCAAAGCCTCATCGCCCACCACCAATCCGCTCAGGTTATCCGCCTCCAGGGGCACGCGAATCGCGCGTTGCTCGATGCCGGGGAATTCGATTTTTACCGCGACTTTGGCTTTTGCATGGGACTTGTCGGCAGCCTTGTCTTTGTCCTTCTCGGCATCGGCAACCTTTTCATCGCCGGGTTCGTCGTCGCGAATTCCGAACGGATTCTTGACGTCTTTGCGCAAGGCCAGCGCAAAAATCCCGGTCTGCCGATCGGCGGCGAAATTGAATTCAACGGTGCTGATGATGGGCTGGTACTCGCGATTGCTCAGGAAGTACAGCAATTCGCCGTTCGGCGACCATGCCGGCGTTTGCGAGGTGAACGCTGCGGGCGTGGCGCGATGCGAAATCCCATCCACGGCCGACCAGATGAAGATGGCCGAGAAATTGTTGGCCTCGTTCAGGGAGTACGCCAGGAATTGGCCGTCCGGCGACCAGCGATAATCGAGTGCGATGTTGATGGGATCCTGGGCGATGGCGCTGCGTTTTTTGCTGGCGACGTCCACCACGTACAAGCGATTGCGATTGTCGGCAAACGCAATTCGTTTATCGTCGCCTGACCAAACCGGGGCGTAATAACGCGCCGTGGAACCGGAGGTCAAGGCGACGGCGGGGCTGTTGCCGTCCTGGGCCTGCATGTAAAGCTCTTCTTCGCCGCTGCGATCGGATACATAGGCCAGTTGCTTGCCGTCGCTCGACCAGCCGGCCTCCCGATCGTGGGCATTCGAGGATTGCGTGAGGTTGCGGGTTACGCCGTGTTCAATTGGGACCGTAAACACATCGCCGCGCGCGACCAGCGCCAATCGCTCCCCGCCCGGGCTGAGCGCGGAACTCTCGACGTAGTCTGCGGCATTGACGGGTTGCGGCCGGGTGGTCGTGATGTCGGCCGGTACCAGAATCACGAGTGCGCGGTCCTGGTTGCCGCGCGTATCGAAAATATGCAATTCGCCGTTCGATTCATAGACTATCTGGCCTTCCGCGTCCGCGCTCGGCCAGCGCACATCCCAATCCTTGTAGTGGGTGAGTTGCCGGGTTTGCTTGCTCGCGATGTCGTATCGGTACAGGTTGAATGTCCCGGTGCGATCGGAATTGAAGTAAATGGCGTCGCCGATCCACATCGGGTCGCGGTCGGTGCGCGGATCATTGGTGACCTGCACGAGCGACGGGTTCACCAGATCAAATATGTACAAATCGTTGGCCCAGCCGCCCTGGTAGCGCTTTTCACTGCGGAAGTCGCGCCACAGCGGCGAATAGACGATTTTCTTGCCGTCCGGCGCAAAGTAGCCGGCGCCGGACATCGGCATGGGCAGCGGCGTCGAGGCTCCTCCGTCCAGCGGCACGGTGTAAAGCTTCGAGTCGGTCAGCATGTATCCGTCGCGCGCCGACCTGAACAGCACGGCCTTGCCGTCGGGCGTCCAACCATAGACTTGATTGTCGTAGCCCCAGCGTTCGGCGCGCGGGCCGGGCGCCGGATAAAACGTCAATTGCCTTGGCGCGCCGCCGCCCGTCGGCATGACGTAAACCTGTTCATCGCCGCTGTATTGCGCGGTGAAGGCGATATGCCGCCCATCGGGCGAGAACTTGGCGAACAGTTTCAGACCGGGGTTCGACGTGAGGCGGGTGGCGGTTCCGCCCTGCGCGCCGACGGTCCACAGATCTCCCGCATAGCTAAACACGACCCGGTCGTGCCACACGTTGGGGAAACGCAGCAGTTTCGTCCCGGCTGCTTGGGAGGCGAGCGGCAGAAACAGCATGCCCGCCAGCAGCGCCGCCGAAGCAGCGAATCGCGCCAAAGGCTCGCGCGGCCTAGCGGCTTCGGTATCGATCGGTCGCAAGCACGAGCTCGTGAGTGTTGCCGGGTTCGAATGCCGAGTGTCCGG
>Ga0210394_10009113_pt1 | contig 10058 bp, 8 predicted proteins | sample IncBWC12MmetaG_FD_160121 | JGI IMG/M metagenome (GOLD analysis project Ga0210394, IMG submission 160121) | Forest soil microbial communities from Barre Woods Harvard Forest LTER site, Petersham, Massachusetts, United States - Inc-BW-C-12-M | ecosystem: Environmental > Terrestrial > Soil >...
GTTCTTGGTCATATGTTTCTCCTAGTTTTAATCCGCCGGATCGTCCGTCGCTGACAGGGAACCGGACGAACGGCGGGATCACTGCACAAAAAAATCCACCGCTGAATCACAAAGGGCGGAGACAAGGCCTCAATCAATTTGTAGCGAAGCAGTAAAACAGTCCTGCGCCGTGCGTGGCGAGCAGGGCCTTCTGGCTGCAACCGCGCGTCGGGTGCGACGAGTTCCAGTTCCCATTGGTGCCGCCGTTGCGGTCGGTAAAGCCGGTTTGCGCCGCTTCCCACGAGTTGGTCAATGGCGCCACCGAATCGGTGTTGCTCGTCCAGTTGCTGCAGGTGTGGTCGGCGGAGTCGGTGAACGCGCGGCCGTCGGGCTGCGAGCCGGTGAGCGTCTCGTGCTCATTGCAGCCCTCGCCGGGGCACTTCGGATTTTCGCTAAGCCCGGGAACGATCTCGCCCTTTTCCGTGAGCGCAGTCAGCTTGTTGAGATTGCTTCCCAGGCGCGCCAGCTCGATGGTGTCGCCGTGCAGATCGGCGAGGTCGTGCGCGATCATGTCCCCTTTGGCGTTGTACCACGGTCCCGTTCCGATGCGGTCGCGCGCGTTGACCGCCGGCTGGCCATTCCGCGCCTGCGTGCTGAGATAAGCGTGCCAGGTGTGACCACCAGCTCCCACCGCAGTCGCGAGCGCCTGGCAGTGTGCGTCAGCCCCGGCGAGGCCGCCCAGGTTGGCACCCTTGCCCAAGCCCACGCTGGTGACGAAGAATGTCATCGCGTGTTGCGGCCCGGCGTTCGGTTGCTGCGCGAGTGCTAGATACGCTCCGGGGAGGACCGCCAAAATCAATGCTGATGCGGCGTAACGGATCCTATTCATGGGTTTCTCCTGGTCGTCCGGATGCTCGGGGCGACGACACGCCGTCAAGAAAACGACATGCCGACAGACCGGAAACTGCGTTTGCTCGCCGCAGCAGCATGACGGGCCTCGTTCAACTATTTTTATAGATCGTGCGATGAGGGCGCCGCGTTTTTCGACGCTCGCACTGCGGGGCTAATAGCATTGCGATTCGAGGAAGTCAAGGGATTTGCCTTGACATTCGCCGATTCCAATGTAGGCTCGGCCACGGAACGGCAGCGACAGCCGCGATAAATAAATAGGGATTCAGACTCCGCTCCAGTTTCCGTGGGGTTTCTTCTCCGGAGGGTGGCGTGAAGCCGCTGAAACCATTTGCCTGTGCAACCCGTCTCAGGTGCAGGTATCATTCGCACAAGTCGGGCCGGTCCGCGCACACGGAAAGTTTGCTGGTTGTAACGAAATCGTCGCCGTTGGGTTATAGGACGAAGCAGCTTGTATTGCCGGTAGGCGTTGAAAGCATTTCACAGCAACAGCGTTCCAAGCCGCCTGGCGATCAGGCGGCGCGTGAGGGGAGAGACTTCGATGCGAATGGCAAGGATGACGGCGATAGGCGCGCTGGTGCTCAGTCTGTTCGGGATGCTGTCGCTCAGTGTGGTTCCTGCGGTGCACGCGCAAGAAGGCCCGCGCTACAAGCTGGATGGCAATTGGCCCAAGCCGCTGCCGCTCAACTGGACCATCATGGGCGTCACCGGCATGTTCGTGGACAAGAACGACAACATCTGGGTCCTCAATCGCCCGCGCGACCTGGACAAAACCATGAACTTCGCGACGCTCATCCCCCCCACCGCGGAATGCTGCGTGCCTCCGCCGGCCGTTCTGGAATTCAACGTCGAGGGCGATCTGCTCCGTTCCTGGGGCGGCCCGGGCTACGCGCCGGGATGGCCCGGTTCCGAGCACACCATTTTTGTGGATAAGGAAGGGAATGTCTGGCTGGCGGGCGCGCGCTCCGGCGATACCCTGCTCAAATTCACGGCGGACGGAAAGTTCCTGGCCGACTTCGGCCATCGCGGCCCAGCCATCGACCAGCAGGACACGCAGAAGCAAGACAATCAACAGACGAGCCTTCTCTTGCGCGGAGTCGCTGCAGCGGAACTCGACGAAGCGGCCCACGAGATTTATATCGCCGACGGCTACCTCAATAAGCGCATGATCGTGTACGACACGGACACCGGCGCCTTCAAGCGCGGCTGGGGCGCCTACGGCGCTTCCTTGGATCAGATCGACAACGAGACCTTGCCGCCTCGTAAACCTGGCGACGCCCCAATCAAGCAGTTCCGCGAGCCGGTGCACTGCGTGCACATCTCCAACGACGGCCTGGTGTACGTGTGCGACCGCGGAGGCGACCGCATCCAGGTGTTCACCAAGCAGGGGAAGTTCTTGAAGGAATTTCCGGTCGCCAACAACAGCGGCAACAATACCGCGGGCTCGATCAACTTCTCGCCCGACCCGCAGCAAAAATATCTCTACGTGGCTGACATGATGAACAGCGTGGTGTGGATCCTTAACCGCAATGACGGCAGCGTCGCCGGCCGCATCGGCCATGCCGGGCATTTGCCGGGCCAGTTCCACAGCCTGCACGTCGCCACCGCGGATTCGCAGGGGAACATCTACACCGGCGAAGTCACCACAGGAGAAAGGATTCAAAAATTCGTTCCGGTCAAGTAATGCAGGAGGAGTTGGCCGGATCCGAACCACCAGGGAGGAATAGCATGACACGCAAGCTGATGATCGTTCTGTGCGCTGGCGTAGTGGCATTGCTGTATGCAGGTCCCATGTTCGCGCATCACGGCGGGGCGGCCTACGAGACTGGAGAAAACACCACGCTCAAGGGCACAGTGGTCGAGTTTCAATTCATCAATCCCCATTGCCAACTCTTCATCAATGTTCCTGACGAGAACGGCAAGATGGTGAAATGGGACGGTGAATTCACCAACCCCGGCGCCCTGCACCGGCGCGGCTGGACCAAGGACATGTTCAAGCCCGGCGACGCGATTACCATGATCGGAAACAAGGCCAGGAATGGCGCCCCCGTGCTGCGTGTCCTGAAGCTGCAGATGGCTGACGGTAAAGAGGTCACAGCGCTCGGCGGCGGCGACGACAACTGAGCCAGTGCCAACGGCCGGACGTTCTCGAATCGAGTCCGCTCCTCGATTCGGCTATTCCAATTTTCCGAAGCGTTTGAGGAGTTTCATGCGCAAACTGGAACTGTGTCTGATCTTGGGAGCGCCGATCGCAGCGGCGTGCCTTTTCCTCGGGTACGCGCAAGCGGGCCAACCGGCGGCTGCCGCAATCCCTCAAAAAGCGGCGCCGGCCGATTTTTCCGGGATGTGGGTGGTCCACCCGGCCGCCAGCGCGTTTTCCGCCTTTGCCTTTGCCAAGGACGTTCCTCCCATGACCGCCTGGGGGCAAGAACAATTCAAGGCGGCCAAGCCTGTCTTTGGCCCGAACAAAGTAACGCCGAAGGAATCCAACGACCCGGTGTACGGCTGCTTTCCGCCCGGCCTGCCACGTGTTTATCTTCATCCCCGGCCCATCGAAATTGTGCAGCTGCCGGATGAAGTGATTATGATGTACGAATACGACCGCATCGTACGCCACATCTACACAGACGGGCGCCAGCATGACGAGTTTCTCGATCCCCCACTCTGGATGGGCGATTCCGTCGGCAAGTGGGACGGCGACACTCTCGTCATCGACGTAATCGGCTTCAACGACAAGACTTGGCTGGATCGCGTCGGCCATCCGCACAGCGATGCCTTGCACGTCACCGAGCGCGTGCGCCGGCCCAGCCATGACACCCTGACCGACGAAATCACCATCGAGGATTCCAAGGCCTACACCAAGCCGTTCACGGTCCAGACCAGCTTCCAATTGCGACCCGACGTGGCGTTAGACTGGGAAGGCGTGTGCGAGCAGGCGAAACTGGTCGACCGGCAGTAATGGCCACAACGGGAGCGGCTGCGTTGCGAAACTACCTGCCTCATTCGATCTTTTTGGCGACCGCGCTTCTCGTCCCAGCCCGCATGCATGCCCAAATGGGCGATCAGCCAAGCCCGCCGCGGTCGCAAAGAGACCAGAAAGACCCAAAAGACCTGCCGCCCAATCCGGTTCATGACCTTTCGGGGAGTTGGGCCGGCCGCCCTCCCACGGGCGCCGATCGCAACAGCCCCTGGGGCAGCGAAGATGGCGGCTGGTGGAATTACGCCCTTCGGGGTGACGAGCTTCCCATGACCCCTTGGGCTCAGGAAAAATTCAAGGCCAATAAACCCTCGTTTGGACCCTACCGGAACGAGAATTCGAACGACTTGGCCTATGCCTGCCTTCCGCCCGGCGTGCCGCACGTGTACGCCGCTATCGGCACCGGCATGCAGATCATTCAGCAGCCCGGGCGCACGCTGATGCTCTTTGGGGAAAATGTGCGCCAGATTTATACCGACGGGCGCCAGCATCCCAAGGACCTGAAGCCACTGTGGATGGGCCATTCCATTGGAAGCTGGGACGGCGACACGTTTGTCATCGACACGGTCGGCATCAATGACCGCACCTGGATCGACCGCATGGGCCATCCCCACAGCGACCAACTGCACCTTGTCGAGCGCTTCCGCCGCACCGCCTACAACACGCTCGAGCTCGAGATGACCATCGACGATCCCAAGGCCTATACCGAGCCTTGGACCGCGAAGAGGAATTTTCAGTTGCGGCCCGCCGCCAGCGTCCGCGCCGGCGGGGGCGCCTGCGAGGATATTTTTCTTAACGAGGCGTTCGGCTTGAAGCCGATGTTGCCTTCTCGGGATTAGCGCGCCCGCGCTCTGCGGCGCCATTGCAAGGAGAGAATCATCATGGTCGTGGTCATGGTCACTAAGATTTCCTGGCGGCACGTTCTGCCGGCTGTACTCGCATTTTCCTTGCTGATGGCGCCTCGGGCCGCTGCGCAGTCCGAGTCCGCGTCAGAGCCGCCCGCATCCGCCAAAGCGCCGAAAGCTCCCGCTTCACACAGCGTCGCGGGAACCTGGGCGCTGAACGCTCCCCGCGGTGCTGGCTTCGGCTGGTACAACTACGCCCTTATCCCCGACGAGCCTCCCATGACGACATGGGCGCAGGAGAAATTCAAAGAAAGCAAGCCCTCGTTCGGCCCGCACCCGGTGGAGGAATCCAACGATCCCGCGTACAGCTGCTTTCCCAATAGCGTGCCGCGGGCCTATGCCGGCGTTCAGACCGCCATGCAGATAATCGAGTTGCCCGGCCGCACGCTCATGCTCTTCGGACGCAACATCCGCCAGATTTACACCGACGGCCGCCCGCACCCCGCCGAACACCACCTTCAATGGATGGGCCACTCTATCGGCAAATGGGACGGAGACACTTTTGTGGTAGACACCGTGGATATCAGCGACGTGGATTGGCTTGACCGCATGGGCCACCCCCACAGCGACAAGTTGCACTTGATTGAGCGCTTCAAGCGGGTGGATGACCGGACCCTGACCATGAACCTCACCATCGACGACCCCATCGCCTATACCAGGACTTGGGACGCCACGCCCAGGAACTTCCGCTTGCGCGCCAATGACCGCGCGGGCGAGGCCGTCTGCGAGGATATGTTTTTGAATGACGCCTTCGGCCTTCATCCCCATTTGCCCGCCAGAGACTGAAACTGTGCCGCGAATGCCGGGAATCTCTGTCGTTTAGTTGTTTCAGCAGACAGAAATCCTACCAACTGCAACTTTCCCATATCGAAAAAAGCATTGACATCGGCCCCACTCGGGTGTAAGACGCGCCCATTAGTAGTTTCCTCGGCCTTGTATTCACTTGGAGCTAAAAGGGGGAGTCCCATGAGCCTTTCTGCGCTCTGTGTGTCGGAGCAGGCCAAGTCCACGTGTGTTGCAAAAGTCCTTCTTTCTATCCTCGGTGTTTTGCTTCTCACTACGCCGCTTTTCGGGCAATCCAACCAGGGACGCATCCTGGGAACTGTTCGCGACGCATCGGGCGGCACCATTGCGGGCGCCACTGTCATCGTAACGGACACGCTGAAAGGCGTTTCACGAACCTTGACCACCGATGAGGCGGGGGAGTACGCCGCTCCAAACCTCGACCCCAGCACGTACAGTGTTCGTGTCGAATTTAAGGGTTTTAAGACTTACGACCGCCAAGGCCTCGTTATAGCGGTCGGTCAAGAAGCCAAGATTGACGTCACCATGCAGACGGGGGAGCAAAACCAGACGGTTACCGTCACCGAGGCGGTCCCGCTGGTGGAAACCACTTCGGCTACCCTGACCGGCAATATTGAAAGCGAGAAGATCGCCGACCTCCCGCTGAATGGCCGCAACTTCGTGAACTTGCTCACACTGCGCCCCGGATTTGTCAATCAGCCGGGTGGCGGCGGAGGCAATCAGTCAAGCATGGGCCTGCGGCCCGGCGACAGCATGTTCCTGATCGACGGTCTGAACATGTATGAATGGGGCCAGGGTTCGCAGCTCCTCAACGGCTATGCCCCGGCGGGCGATGCGGCAACGATCCTGCCCATCGACTCCATCCAGGACTTCAACATTCAGCAGGATCCCAAAGCGGAAGTAGGGTGGAAGCCCGGCGTCGCCATCAACGTAGGGCTTAAGTCCGGCACGAATTCCATCCACGGCAGCGCCTACGCCTTTGGCCGTGACGGTTCGTGGGATGCGAAGAACTTCTTCAACCCAGCAGGTCAGCCTGCGGCCCCACTCGGCTTTGAGCAATACGGTGCCACCGCTGGAGGTCCCATTCTGAAAGACAAGCTGTTCTGGTATGTGGGCTTTGAAGCGCAGACGTTAAATCTGGGAGTCGTCTCGGCGGTCAAAGAACCTGCGGATGTTGCGGGTAGCGTGCCCGATACTGTTAACAACATTGTCGACGCTTGCAACGCTCTGGGTCCCGCAAAAATATCCGCGCTCAGCGCGCAGCTGGCGGGCCTGAACCCGGTCACCTGCGCGGTGACGCAACCCTCGGCTTCCGTGGAAAACGTGTTTCCGTATAACCCGGGCAACCAGTTCCCCGGCCTCGGCGCCAAATATGTTGTTCCGGGCGGTTTGGCAGCGATGTCGGACGTGAACGGTACGTATAACGGCCTGGCCAAGGTTGACTACCACCCCGACGATAAGAGCACATTGAGCGGCATGTTTTTCATCGCCGATGGCTCCGGCACATGGAATGACAACCCATCGGCAATCGCTTCGAACTTCTACGAGTCCCTGTTTCCCGTGAAGGCTCGAGTCGGATCGGGCAGCTGGACCTATGTTCCCAACTCCTCGTTAGTGAACGAACTCAAGGTGGGATACACGCACTACCAGTTGCCGTTTTTCTCCGCCGACCACGGTGCCAATCCGGCCGGCGCGTGGGGCATCTCCGGCGGATTCCCAACCGGCTACGAAATTAACACAGGGGTAACCAACCCTCTCTATTACGGTTTCCCAACAATCGCTATTTCGGGATTCACCAGCCTTGGAGGCAATTGGCCCAAGATCGTCGGGCCCAACCAAAATACAGAGATCTTGGACCACATCTCTTACTTGCACGGAAAGCATGCCTTCAAGTTTGGCGGCGAGTACACGTATGTGGAAACCACTTCGGGCGCCACCAGCCACGCCAAGGGGCAAATCAAATTCTCAAGCCTTGAGGGTTTCCTTCAAGGAACTGTCGGCAAGGGTTCCTCAATCTTTGTGGGCGACGCCGTCCGCGACGTGCACACCAATCATTTCGCCGTTTTCTTCCAGGACGACTACCGCGCGACCGCGAGGATCACGATCAATCTCGGCGTGCGCTATGAATTGGGCACAGTTTGGGCCGACGCCAACAATCGATTGGGAAACTTCGACCCCAATTCCCCCACCGGCTTTGTGCAGGTTGGCGACGGCATCACGGCTCCCTACAATCCCGATCACCGCGATTGGTCGCCTCGGGCGGGCTTCGCTTGGGATATCTTCGGCAACCAGAAGACGGTGCTCCGTGCGGGCGCGGGCTTATTGTATGAATTCGTGCCTTCTTCCGCGTTCTTGAATTCGGGGGGCAACGCAGTGGGCCTCGGCAAGGTTCCGTCGGGAGCCGATATTTGCATAAACGCGATCTGTACCTCGGGCACCGGCAACATTGCGGCCGCAACCTTCAATCCCGTCGCTTCGGGCATGACAACTGGATGGCAGAGTTGCGCAAGCGCTCCGTGTGGCAATGCCCCCACTCCCATCTTTTCGGCTGGCACCGTGTCATGCGGGGACGGGACGAAGATTCCTGCCACCGGTGCTTCCGGTTCCTATCCTGCGAGCTCACCCTTTTTCTCCCTTAATGGCACTACACCGGCGCCCTGCTCAACTGCCTCCTACAACCGCAACCTGCGTACGCCGTACATCGAAACATGGAACATGGACATCCAGCACAGCTTCACGAACAACCTCTCTCTGGATGTCGCTTTTATAGGCAACCACGGAACGAGAATCTTCGGGACGAGAGACATTAACGCGCCGGCCGTAGGCGCCGGATGGGGAGATCCAACCGTTGCGGGGACCGCTGCCAATACGTGCATCAACAGCGCCGGCACTGGATACAACAAGTGCAGCCCGAACGCGGCACTCGAGGTCGGCCCCTACCACTCTAGATTCCCGTACATCTCCTACATCGACCAGCTATCGAACCAGGATAGGTCTCACTACAACGCTCTGCAGGTTTCTCTCACGCAGCGCACATCGCACGGTTTGTCGTTCACCGCCGCGTACACCTACAGCCACGGCCTGGACGATGCTTCTCAAAATTTTGGGAGCTCGATCCCGCTCAATAACTCGGCCCCCGATCTGAATTATGGGAACAGCAGTTACGACATCCGGAATCGGTTCACCTTCGAGCTGCATTACGCACTCCCCGGCATCAAATCGCCGGCACAGCTGCTGCAAGGGTGGGCGATTAACTCCATCGTAACCATACAGCCCGGGACACCCTGGGGCGCACAGGATAGTAATGGAAACGGTTTAGATGACTTCAGTGGAACTGGCGAGTTTAGCAACCCCAATGCGTTTGGGGAAGCCTGGGACTTTTTCGGTAACGCCAATGATTTCACCGCGACGCCCGCCGGTATTCCCTACTTCGCTGGCACCAGCAACGCAACGTGCTTGGCGAAAGCGACGGCACTAGGCGCACTTGCGGTCGCCTCGCTCACGAACAGTGGCTGCTACGCGAGTGGCAATTCCATCTTGATCCCGCCGCCGTACGGGCAATACGGGACCGCAGGAAGGAACATTTTCCGGAACCCGTCATTTCACACCTGGGACTTTTCAATGACCAAGGACTTTAGGATCAAGGAACGGCTGACCGTTCAGTTCCGCGGTGAGTTATTCAACGTCCTCAACCATCCCGTCTTCGGGCAGGTCGATGGTGGCCACCTGGCGAATGACGACCCATCTGCGAAAAGCCTTGCCGATGCGGTCGAAACCCCGGACGCAGCGGCTGGCAACCCGGTGCTGGGCTCGGGCAGCAACCGCGACGTCCAACTGGGCTTGAAGCTGATCTTCTAAGCTTCGCCCAGCAGGTCGGTTCTGAATGAATGAACATCGCCGCGGAGGCGGGCTGAAGGGAGCCCGCCTCCGCGCTGGCCTTCTGCGAATTGTTCTCCGGAGACTGAAACCGCGCCGCAACTGCCGGGAATTTCTGCCCTTTAGTCTGCCCGCGAGCAAAAAATTTTACAATCTGCACCTTTCCCAAAACGAAAAAAGCATTGACATCTCCCTGACCCGGGTGTAATACCCCCCCATCGGTTGTTCCTCGGGCCTTGTGTTCACTTGGGTGTCTAAGGGGGAGTCCTATGAAGCTTTCAGTGCTCTGTGTGTCAGAGCGGGCCAAGTACGCGTGTGTAACTAGAGTTCTGCTTTCCGTCCTGGGTGTTCTGCTTCTTTCCACTCCGCTTTTTGCGCAATCTAACCAGGGGCGCATCCTGGGAACGGTTCGCGACCAATCGGGCGGCGCCATTGCCGGCGCGACAGTAACCGTAACTGACACTCTGAAAGGTGTCTCGCGAACCCTGACTACCGACGAGGTTGGAGAATACGCCGCGCCGAACCTCGACCCCAGCACGTACAGCGTTCGCGTCGAATACAAGGGATTTAAGAGCTTCACGCGCGAAGGCATGACGATCGCGGTCGGC